>Ga0101944_10005951_pt1 | contig 13350 bp, 5 predicted proteins | sample DewCreD2012metaG_FD_75245 | JGI IMG/M metagenome (GOLD analysis project Ga0101944, IMG submission 75245) | Hot spring sediment bacterial and archeal communities from British Columbia, Canada, to study Microbial Dark Matter (Phase II) - Dewar... ... | reverse complement strand
GAGGGCGCCGGATCGTCGGTGGCCGATGCGGCTCCGGTCGTGGCCACCGAGTGGCTAAAGGGAGTGGTGTTCACAATGACGGCATTCGAAAAATTGTCGTTCGATGGCGCCGTAGCCTGCACGATCAGCGTTTGCAAATTCGAAGAGCCGGCACCCGGAGCCGGGTCGAACACGCGGATGGTAGCGACGCCGGCAACGGTCAGGTCGCTAGAGGGAATCTGAGCGGTCAACTGGCTTGTGCTGACGAAGGTGGTCGGGCGGTTCTGCCCGTTCCAGCGCACCACCGAGCTGGTCGTGAAATTCGAGCCGTTTACGGTCAGTGTAAACGCCGGACCGTTCAGCGGCGCCGTGATCGGAGAAATCGAGCTGATGGCCGGCGAGCTGCTGGTCAGCACGGTGAAGGTCAAGGCATTGGAGACCGCACTGCCGCCGTTCTGGCGCACGGTGACGGAAGCTGCCCGCGCGGTGCTGAGCAGGCTCGAGGGGATGCTGGTTTCCAGTTCATTGCTGGTTGCCGGGGTCGGCGGTGGCAGCTCGGTACCGTCGAAGACGACGCGCGCATCAGCAGCAAAGCCGTGGCCGCGCACGCGCAGGGTCAGCGGCCCAGAGCCAGCGTTGGCCGTGGCTGGATCGAGCGTGTGGATGTTGAACGACGGGGTGAAATTGTCGAGCTTCAAATCCCAGGCACTGCGCCCATGCGTCCACGCGCGCAGGATGCGCGAATTGCGATGCAGTTTCAGGGCCAGAACGGCCACGTTGGGCAACCCGGGTGCCAGCGGCGCCCAGGTGATGCCGCCGTTGGTCGTGCCCAGAACGCCCAGGTCGGTCGCGATGTAGAGGGTATTGCCGGTCGGGTCGGCGTCGGTATCGATCACGATGTCATTGACAGGGATATTCGGCAAATTGCCGCTAATGTCCGTCCAGACCGTGCCGCAGCCGATGGCGCGGAAGACGTGGCCCCGGTTGTCCACAAAACCGGAAAAACCGGAGTAGGTGGCGAAGAGGATGCTCGGGTCCAACGGATGAGCCGCCACCTGGGTGACGAACCGCGGCGGAAGGTCTGCCGTGGTGCAGTTTGTCCATGTCGCTCCCCCGTCCGCGGAGCGGAAAATTAGCCCGGTACTGCTGCCGGTCAGAATGACGCTGCTGTCCGGAGCGGCCACGGCAATCGTGGAAATCGTGCCATTGCCGCCGGTCAGGTCCGGGGAGATAGCCTGCCAGCCGTCCCCGTGGCTGTCGCTGCGCCACACGCGGAAGGTGCCGAAATAGAGTCGGCCAGAAATCCTCGGGTCGTGAATGAACGGCGGGATAAACGCCACGCGATCGCCGAGGTTGATGCCGTCCTCGGCAGAAGCGAACGTGCCGTCCAGGCCGTTGCGGAAAGAACGGCGCACATCGATCCGCTGGCAGTTGGTGTACACGGTACTGGGCACCTGAGGGTCAAATGCTGTCCAGGCACCATCGCCGCAGGTGACGATGTCCCAAACTGCGCCGCCCGTGTACCGTTGCGTGCTGTTGTCCTGCGAACCTCCGAAAGCAATGTCCGGCGTCGAGGGATGGATGGAGCCGCCCGGATAGAACTGTACCAGGCCCAGGCTGTTGGCCGGGTTGCCTGCTTGCCCGTTCAAGTTCGTCCAGATGAGGCTACTTACCGGCGACTCTATGTTCGTGGTGCTCCAGACCCCGCCATCGTTGCCCACATACAGCTTCGTAGGAGGATTGGCGAACTCGATCGCGTGCGTATCCACGTGGATGAATGGCCCGCTGGACCCGCTGCGTCCCACTCCTTCCCAGGTGTTGCCGCCGTCCAGCGTTCGCACCGGGAAGGTGGGCCGACCACGGGAATCGAACTGCGCCGCGCCACCGGCAAAGACGATGTTCGGATTGGAAGGATGTACCCGCACGACATGGTCGTACCAGCACTGCGGTCGGCAGTAGTCTGGCGTGGTGGTGAGCCGTGTCCAGGTGACTCCGGCCGGGTCCGGGTTGCGCGCGTTCGTGGTCTTGAAAAAGCCCAGCAGCGCGCCAAAATTCGAGCTGCTGGAATCCTGAATTCCCGCATAGAGGATGTCGGGGTTGCTGCGCGCGACGGCAATTTCAATGCGGCCGACATTGGTCGTCGGGAATCCGGTCACGCTGATTCGGGTCCAACTGACGCCACCGTCGGTCGAACGGTAGACCCCGTTGGATGAGCTGCCGTTCGGTGAACCCAGGGCGGCAAAGGCAAGCTGTCCGTCCGGTGTCGCGAAAACCACTTCCGTGCCCGGTGCGCCCGACAGCCGCACCGACCAGGTCACCCCGCCATCGGTGGACCGCAGGATGCCGGAATTGGCGCTCGAACCGGGCTGGAACACACCGGCAAGGACGATGTCAGGGTTAGTGGGATCCACGGCGAGCGAACCGATAAAGGCACCACCGCCCAGACGTCCTGAAGTGAACGGGCCAACAAACGGCCCGGGCAGATGCTGCCAGGTTGCGCCGGCGTCGGTGGACTTCAGAATGCCCGCACCGTAGTAGCTGCTGACTGAAAAGGTCTGCTCGCCCGTGCCGACGTAGATGATGTCGGGATTGGAAGGTGCCAGCGCAATCGAGCCGATGGCCAGGGAAGGCTGATCATCGGTCAAGGCAGTCCAGGTCTGTCCGCCGTCGGTGGATTTCCACACGCCGCCCTGCGCCCCGCCGACATAAATCACGTTCTGGTCCCGCGGGTCCACCGCGAGGCCGCCGATGCGTCCCGAAGTGAACGGAGGAAAATCACCACTCGAACTCGGCTGCGGGCCGATGGGAACCCAGAGGCCGGGCACAGCGGTGGCGAAGGACTCGCGAGCAAGGGCTGCGGAGCGCGCAGCCGAAAAGAGATACCCGGGGCCACGTTGAAGAACTTCGCGGTACTGTTCAAAAGCACGCAGCCGCACTCCGGGAGGAATTTCCTTCAGGGGGAAGGCGCGCTGGCGATAGAACCATTCCGCGCGCGCAGTGGGATTATCCGGTTCAATCTGTCCGGCAACAGGTTTGCTCGAAGATTCAATCTGTGTGGACAGTTCCTGCAACAGAGCCGGTGCGGCAGCCCACAGCAACGCGACGAGCAGGCCAGCCGCGGGCCATAGCCGCGCTGAGGCAATTCGCCTGCTCGCCGTCACGTGCCGGAACCAGCCCGAGCGGAATCTGCCCATCCCCCACCTCTTTCACTGATGTTACATCATAACGATTTTGTTGAAAGTAAGCTCGTTCACAGTGGATGTCAACGAAGAAACTCTGCGTTCTGCTGGTCGGACGCGCTTTCGTACAGCTTCTGCCGGTTTTTCAAAAATCAGGAAGAAGAAATGGCGCGCGTTGCGGCCGGGCCGGTCAAAACCCGGTCGTTCCTCGCGAAAGCGAAAGCCGTTGCGTTCCGCATCTTCGCGAACCAGTTTGCGCGAGATGCGGTGGCGGCGCATCAGCGCGCTGCGATCTTGATGCTCCTCGCCGGCACCGTCAATGATCGCCAGCCGACCACCGGGCTTCAGGGAGCGGAACACGCCCTGCAGCATGGCATCGTGTTTGCGCATTTCGTGATAGGCATTCACGATCAGCACTGCATCCAATTCGCCTTCGGGCAGCCGCGGATCGTCTTCGCGGCCCAGGATCAGGCGCACCTGCGAGAAGCCGGCGCGTTCCACCTTGCGGCGCGCAATCGCCAGCGCCTTCGGGTCGATATCCACGGCATAGACGGCACCGGAAGTCCCCACCCGTTGCGCCAGATGCAATACGAAATAGCCTTCGCCACAACCGACATCGGCCACGCGGCTGCCGGCCGTGATGCCCAGCGCATCGATGACTTCGGCCGGCCGCTGCCAGCGGTCGCGATCCTGTTGTGAGCGCGCGACCCGCGCCGGAAAAACCGCCAGCGCACAAAGCAGAAGGGCAACCGGTACAGCCCGACGCAGCCCTTGAAATGGACGAGATCCGTGCAAAACCGTTCGCTCTGCTAGAGGCCAACTCCCGATAATTTGACGTGCGGAATCCGAGAGGGGTTTTGCGAAATTCCAACCGGCAGCCAGCCGATTCGTTACATCAGTTCCAGACCCCAGAAATCCATCCGCGGATTCTGCAACTCGATGCCGAGCTCCCAGCCTTCCGGGCGACGATTCCCTTTCCAGACAACGACCGCGGCAACTTTGTTTTGATTGACCAGATTGGTGATCTGGATCCGCTGCTCCAGGGCGAGGTCCTGCGGAAGCACGACGAGGCAACCATATGGACCGACGACGCGTGTGTGCGCTTCCTGGCGTTGCGTGGTGCTGTCTGGCAGTGTCCACTCGATAGCCACCGGCACGCGCGAATTCACGCGCACGCCGCGGCGCCGTTGACGATACTTGCCATTCTGAATCTCCGTAGTCTGCTGCGGCATTCCCTTCCCCCAGAAAGAATCCGATCCGGCAGCCCAAGAGGGACATACAGGAGGGCGTTGGCAAGCTGGCAACGGCAAAGCCCATGGTAGGCAGCGACACCGGATGCCGTCAATAGAACTCTGTGCCGTAAGCGTTAGTCCGCAGCTCGCCCCCAGCCGCGTGCGTGGAGCACACAACCCAGCAAAAGTCCGGCCCGGGCTAGATACCTTTTCCGGTTTGTGTTACCATGCGCACAGATTTCGTCACAGACTGAAGGATTGCCAATCATGTTGTCTCCGCTGTGCAAGGTTGCCTTTTTGGGCAGTTTTTCGCTGTGCCTAGCAGTTACGACTTCAGCCCAGGTCTTCGGCGGGGGTGGGGCCACCCGCACGGTCAGCGGACAAGTCGTTCTCACAGGCGGAGCCGCCACGAACGTCGTCGTAACCCTGGAATCAACCAACCGTTCGTTTCATCGCGTGGTGATGACGGACGCCGGCGGCAACTTCGTCTTCACCGGCGTGCCCGTGGGTCAGCATTACATCTCCATCGAAGCCCATGGATACATGCCGGTGCGGGAGCTGCTGGATGTGCCGCCCGGCACCGGTGCACTGGCGGTGCAGTATCTGCTGCGTCCCCTGGCAGGGGAACGCAATGTTTCCACCGACCCCAGCGTCTCGGTGGCTGCGCTCCGCATCCCGCCCAAGGCACGGGATGAATTTCGCAAAGGTGTCCAGCAACTCCGAGCCGGCGATCGAACACTCGCCCGCAAACATCTGGAAAATGCTCTAAAAATCTATCCCCAGTTTCCTCAGGCATTGCTGGCGCTGGCCACGTTGGAGCTGCAGGAAGAAAAACCGAACCTGGCTCTGGAACATCTACAACAGGCTGTACGGATTGATAACAACTACGGGGACGGTTATCTGCTGCTCAGCCGGGTGCTGAATCATCTAGGCCGCTATTCCGAGGCCATCGAAGCCGCTGAAAAAACCAACGCGTTGCTACCCAATGCCTGGCAGGCTCAATTTGAACGAGGCATTGCCGCTCTCGCACTGGGCAATCTGGCCATGGCCACGGCTGCGCTGGAACAGATCGAACGGGGGGCCAGTCCTGATACCCCAGAAGCCCAGTTGTTACGCGCCGGCATATACTTGAAAACAGAACGTGTACTGGAGGCAAAGGCCGAGCTGCAAAAATTTCTGCTCAGCCACCCGAACCATAACTTAGCAAGTTTGGCTAGAAAAACTTTGGAGCAAATTGAAGCCAATCTACCCCGCTAAGCCTCGAGGCGAACTCGATTCGGCAAGCTATTCCCCCCAAGCTCAAAAGAATTCCGATAGGCATTTAGGGACTATGTTTTCCCTGGAACTGCATTTTCCAGGTTGGTGAGTGCTTTAAGCAATTCCTGAAACTACCTATTTTTATTTATATGAATCTACAAAATTTCGTATTTTTAACGAAGGCGATATTTTTTTTCATTCACAACTCAATGAAAAGAAAGAAGTTCGAATATGAAAGTCTTGGCAAAAAAATTGCTGTGCGGCGGGTAGACCCGTGGTGGGAGTTCTAAAAGAAAAAGGAAATTCTCTATCTTCCTTCTCCCATTCGGGTAGGGAGCAAATTCACATTTGGAGGAGGGAGCTGCATGCACCTGAATCCTAGGATTCAGTTCCGAGGCTTTTGGTGCATCGGCATGGTTCTGGTTGCCCTGTTGACGGTCACTCCGATTGCGGCGCAGGTACTGACCGGAGTGTTGACCGGAACTGTAAAAGACCAGACCGATGCCGTGATACCCGAAGCCAAGGTCACCGCGACTGACTTGGCAACAGGTCGGTCATTTACGGCCACAACGGACAGTTCAGGCAACTTCTTCATCTCGAACTTACCACAGGGATTCTATCAGGTAACGATCGAGGCGGAGGGGTTTGCCAAGTTCGTTGTGGAACGGGTGCAAGTCTTCGTGGGGCAAACTTCCCGCGTCGATGCCAAGATGGAAGTCGCCCGGGTGGGCACGGAGGTAGTGGTCACGGGCGAGCAGGCGCTGGTAGACACCCAATCCGCGGAAGTGAAGGCCAGCGTAGACCGGCAGCAAATCATGAACCTGGCGTTGCCGACTCGAAATCCGCTGGACCTGGTGCGGACGCTGCCGGGCATTGTGACCCCTACCAGCTCGGGTATCGCTGATTCCTTTGTGCACGGCCTGCGCGGCAATTCGACGAACATCACGCAGGACGGCATCAACGTGGCAGACAATTTCGTCAAGACCAGCTCATTCTTTGCTATCAGCGCTCCGACGGTGGATGCGGTGGGTGAGTTTGCCGTGTCCACAGCGGGCGTAGGCGTGGATGGTGGCTTCGGCGCAGCCCAGGTTTCCATCCGTACGCAGCGTGGTTCGGACGAATTTCACGGTTCGCTGTTCTGGTACCAGCGCACCAACGCGTTGAATGCCAACACCTGGTTCAACAACGCACAGGGCATTCCGCGACCGTTCCAGTTGCAGAACCGGATCGGTGCCAATGCGGGCGGTCCTGTGTTTATTCCCAAGCTTTACGACGGCCGGGAGCGCACCTGGGTGTTCGGGAACATTGAATTGTTCCGCGAACCGCTTTCCCGCAGCCGTACCCGCAGCGTGTTGAGCCCTGCTGCGCGCCAGGGGCTCTTCACCTGGACGCCGCCGGGTGGCTCTCCGCAAACGATCAACCTGCTCACCTTGGGACAGATCAACACCCCGACAGGTTCGCGTCCCAGCACCCCGGCAGACCTGAACGCCGCCGTGATGGACTTCTATAACAGCCTGGTTCCCGAACCAAACGGCGACCTGGGCTGCGGTGGTGACGGCGTCAACGTGCGGTGCTTCACGTTTAACCTGCCGGGCAAGAGCAAGCAGGAGCGCTACACGATCCGTGTGGACCACCAGCTCACCAAAAACCATGCGATCGAATTCGTCTACAACCAAGCTGACTTCGACTCCACTCCGGACCTGCTGAACGGGATTGAACCGCTGTTCCCCAAATCCACCGGAGGAGCCCAAGTGTCGCGCCGGCAGGTAGTCGTCTGGGCCTGGCTGGCGAACTTCGGCCCAACGAAGACGAACGAGGTCCGCGTGGGTTTCCAGCGGGCACCGGTTGAATTTGCGCTGTTTGAGACCTATCAGGCAACCGGCGGAGTGCAGCTTGACCTGCCGCTCGTCACCGACCCGACTCTGACCCAGGGCAACCTGCCCCAGGGCCGGAACACCCCGGTGCGCCAGGTGATGGATCACTTCACCTGGTTCCGTGGGTCGCACGGGATCCGGTTTGGGGGCGAGTACAAGCAGGTTGTAGCGAACTCGTTCTTCTTTAACACTGTCGTTCCCCGTGTTTTCATCGGAACGAACTCAGCCAACCCGAACGGGATTACGGCCTCGGACTTCCCGGGCGGCATCAGCTCCGGAGACCTTACCCGTGCCAGCAACATCTACAACATCCTGGTTGGTCAACTGAGCCAGATTCAGCAGGGATTCAACCACACCTCGCCCACGTCGGGCTTTGTGCCGGGCGTGCCGCGCGAAATCGACCCGATCCAGCACAACTTGGCGTTCTACTTCCAGGATCAGTGGAAGATGTTCCGCAACTTCACCCTGACGGCGGGGGTGCGGTATGAATTCCAAGGCGTGTTCGACCTGCGGAACGGGTTGGTTCTGCTGCCCGTGGACGGCATCAGTGGCCTGTGGGGCCCTGCCGGAGTGGGCAACCTTTTCACCCCGCGGACCACACCGGTGATGAATGATGTTCTGCTGGACTTTGCTGGCGCACGGAACGGGAAGCCTGTCTACGCGCGCGACATCAACAACTTCGCGCCGTACTTGGGATTCGCCTGGGATCCCTGGGCGGACGGCAAAACCTCGATCCGTGGCGGCGCCAGCATCCACTATCCGCAGGATGGTTTCACGCTGTTCCAGCTGGTCGGGACGGGCAACACCGGTCTGTTCAGCGTGGTAGCCAACACAACACCGGTGGGCGTCTTCAACCCCGCTTCGGTTCCCCTGCCGCCGGCACCGGTGGCCAGCTTCCCGGTCTCCCAGCGACAGAACTTCATCAACAACACGGCGACGAACCTCTGGGTCTTCGATCCCAAACTGCGCACGCCGGTGGTTGTGGAGTGGTCGCTTTCGGTCGGACGGGAGCTGTGGAACCGGTGGGCGTTTGAAGCCCGCTACGTGGGCAACCACGCTTCGGCGATGTATCGTTCCACGGATTACAACGAAATTAACCTGCTGAACAATCCGTTTTCGTTCGGTGGGAATCAGGTGGCGAACCTGCTGACAGAGTTCCGCAACGCGCAGAACAACCTGACCATCTGTGCGGCCAACCGGACTGCCTGCACCGGCTCCCCCACCGGCGCCCTGCGGTTTGACAACCGCGGCCTGCCGGGTCAGGTTCCGCTGCCGATTTTCGAGGCTCTGTTCCAAGGGCTCGCACTCTCCAGCGGATTCACCAACAGCACGTTCATTACCCTGCTGAGCGAAGGGCAAATCGGGTCCATGATGGACACGATTCGGCGGTCGAACACGTATCGCGCGAACCGCGAGCAGTTCTTCCCGCTGAACTTCTTCGTGCCCAACCCCTTTGCCAACTCTGCGATTCTGGTGGACAACTCGAGCTGGTCCATCTACCACGGTGGCGAGTTCGAGTTGCGCCGTCGTTTCGCCGGCGGCTTAACTTTCCAGGCAAACTACACTTTCAGCAAAGTGCTGACCGATACCACGTTCCTGACCAGCCAGCAGGAGTTCCAGACGTATCGGTCGTTGCTGAATCGTTCGCGTGACCGCTTCCGGGCCGCGTTCGATGTGCGCCACTCGTTCTCGATGAACTTCCTGTATCCGCTGCCGTTCGGCCGGGGCAAGTGGCTCGGTGCGAACGTGCATCCCATCGTGGACAAGTTCATCGGCGGGTGGATCGTCACCGGCTTCACGCGGTGGAGCAGCGGAGCGCCCTTCACGGTGTTCTCCGGGCGCATCACCACCGGTGCCTTCATCGGTGAACCGGCGGTGCTGCGGAACATGACGATGGAAGAGTTCAAGAAGCAGATCGGCGTGTTCCGCACCGAAAACGGCGTGTTCTGGCTAAACCCCAACTCCGGATTGCTCACCATCGATCCGGTAACGGGCGCCAGCCGTGCCGTTTTCTGCACGCCAGGTCAGACAACGCCGTGCTTCGATCACCCGGGACCGGGAGAAAACGGCAACATGCCGTGGCTGGGCTTTGACCTGCCCAGGTTCTTCAATCAGGACCTGAGCATCATCAAGGAAACGCCCATCCCGTCCATCAGCGAACGGTTCAACTTCCAGATCCGGTTCGAGTTCTTCAATGCCTTCAACACACCGAACTTTGTCGGCGCGTCGAACGACATTGATAACTCGAACTTCGGACAGTTGACCTCGCAGGTGGATACGGTGCGCGGTGGCGGCGTGACTTCACGCATCATCCAGTGGGTGCTCCGTATCAACTGGTAAACGCTTTCCACAACAGGCGCGGCCCGGGTGCATCCGGGCCGCGCCTTTTTTGTTCTCCCATCCAGAACGACGAAATTTCCAGACAGGCAAAGCTTTCCAGCAGGAGCGGCGTTTCCGGAATTCCGAAGCAGAGCAGTTTTTCGCTGCCAGCTTCTCAGGACTTTTCAGGAAATTTTCAGGAAAGCCACGTGCGCAGAAGTGTGCGCCAGTTGAGCAGGTTTACAAGAAGAAGGCGGGCAGGCCTGTAAGCCGGATTCTGTCGGGGCGCGTCCAGCGTCCGTGTGGTGCCACGCCATGTGGCACTCGCCAGCCGGACTCGTTCGGCCTGCGTCCCGTGGTGATCATTCCTCTGGGCCCGACATTGCTGCCGGGCTCAAGCGGCCTACCCGAGGGTTGACTGTACTCGCCGCACCGGAATTCCGGCGTGGCGAATCAGGACGGCTCACGCCGGTGAGCCATCAGCGGGCCGGGCCAGCCCTTCCCCTCCTATTTGGCCTTGCTCCACGCGGGGTTTACCGTGCCCCCGACATTGCTGTCGGGGCGGTGGGCTCTTACCCCACCGTTTCACCCTTGCCAGTGCCGGCCATGGAAGACGTGCTCGAGGTTTGCCTCGAGCCTGTCACAGAGCCAGGCACTTCGGCGGTCTATTCTCTGTGGCACTTTCCGTGGCCGCCACCCCGCTCCGCAGCACGGAGCCAGTGTGCCGACCCCCTGGTGTTACCAGGCGCGTTGCCCTCCGGAGTCCGGACTTTCCTCCATTCCGGGAACTCAGCCGTGAGCCCCGGAACAGCGATCACCCGGCCTGCCCGCCTTGAAATCATTATACGACTGCCGAGCGCAGCGCTCAAGCCGCGTGGAATCCGTCGGCGAGCACCGACCGGCCGCTGCTGCTTATTTTCCCGAGACCATCTTCTCAAACGCGGCTTCATCCAGGATGGGGACCCCGAGCTTTTTCGCCTTGTCGTATTTGGATCCGGGATTGGCGCCGACGACGACATAATCGGTATTTTTGCTGACCGAGCTGGTGACCTTGCCTCCCTGACTGGTGACCAGCGCGGAAGCTTCTTCGCGGGTGTATTTTTCGAGCTCTCCGGTGAAGACAAACGTTTTCCCGGCAAATTTTGTCCCTTTCGGCGCAGCGCGCTCGGCGGTAAACCGCAGGCCGGCTTCCTTGAGACGTTTCAAAAGTTTCTGGTTCGCCGGCTCGGAGAAAAACTCGACGATTGCCGCCGCCACTTTCGGCCCGACTTCGGGCACTTCGGTCAGCTCTGCGACGCTGGCTTCGGCCAGCCGGTCGAGCGAGCCGAAATGCTCGGCGAGCAATTCTGCGGTGCGTTCGCCCACGAAGCGGATTCCCAGCGCAAAAATCACGCGGTGCAGCGGCGCTTTTTTGCTCGCTTCGATCTGGTCCAGCAAATTCTGGGCGGCTTTGGCCGCCATGGGCGGAGGAACAACGAGCTCGCGAACGGCTTCCGGCAGTTCGTGGGCTTCCGCTTCGGCCAGTTTTCGCAAACCGGCCCGGAGCTCCTCTTCGGCCCGGCAAAGGGCGGTGATGACGCGGCGGTTCGCCGGGTCGCGAAACCAGGCATGAATCTTTTTGGCCGCTGCAGCGGACAGCCGACCCGCCTGCTCCAAGCGAGCTGGCGTGGCTTCACTGATCGCGCGGAAGGAACCGAACGCCGTGGCAAGCCGCCGGCGCTCTTCTTCGTTCTTCAGCGCAGGGATTTTCAGACGGGTCAAAATTCGGGCAACGACGTCGGGCAGCTTGGCCTCCAGCCAGCGCCGCACCGCTTCGGCATCGGCGCCGCCCTGAGCGAGCGCCGCTTCGACTTCGGCGACCTCGAATCCATACTGGTCTTCCACCTGCGGGAGCAAATCCTCCACTGTGAGACTGTACAGGTCCGCGATGCTGCGCACGCGCTGCTTGCGCACCAGGTAGGCCACCACGCGCTCGCCCAAGCCGTCGATATCCATGGCGTGGCGGCCGGCGAAATGCAGCAGTGCCTCGCGCAGCCGCGCAGGGCAGTTCGCGTTGACGCAGCGGTAGGCCACTTCCTCCGGGTCTTTGTGGATGCGGCTGCCGCAGACCGGGCACTTCTCCGGCATGCGGAATGGCCTGCGGTGCCGGCCCGGCCGGACGACCTGGACGACGTGCGGAATCACGTCGCCGGCGCGTTCGATCAGCACGGTGTCGCCGATCTGCACGCCGAGGCGTTCGATTTCGTCCATGTTGTGCAAGGTGGAACGACTGACGGTTACGCCGCCCACCTGCACCGGCTCGAGCACGGCCACCGGGGTGAGCGCGCCGGTGCGACCCACCTGCACGATGATGTCGCGCACCACAGTGGTTTCCTGTCGTGCCGGATACTTAAACGCCACCGCCCAGCGCGGGGCTTTCGCCGTATAGCCGAGCTCTTCCTGCAGCGCGACGTCGTTCACCTTGACCACGATGCCGTCGATTTCATAAGGCAGTTTTTCCCGGCGGGCTTCCCAGCGCTGGCAGTAGGCGATGACCGCGTCGATGCCGTAGGTGCGCACGTAGGAGCGCACCAGCAGGTCGGCTCCCGCCTTGGAGGCCGCGTACGGGCTGTTGGGGCGCAGGGGGCTATCCTCGTCGAAGGACCCCTCTTCGATGCTCCCGTAGACCTCGTCGGTGCTCACGTGGAGCATACGCGTTCCGCTCTCCCTTGCCTTTTCCAGCAGGCGGAAGGTCCCCAGCACGTCGGTGCGCACGAAATCCTCGGGCGAGATGATGGAGCGGTCCACGTGCGTCTCGGCGGCGAAGTTCACCACCGCGTCGGGACGGCGCGAGAAGGCCTCCTCCACGTCGGTGGGCTCGCATATATCGCCTTTGAGGAAAGAGTAGCGCGGGTCACCCTCCACGTCGCTCAGGTTCATGGGGTTCCCGGCGTAGGTGAGCTTATCCAGATTGATCACCTCGTCCTCGGGATGTTCGCGAAGGACGTGCCGGATGAAATTGCTGCCGATAAAGCCGCAACCGCCGGTTACGAGCAGGCGCATGTCCCTTATCACTCCCCTTAAGTTTATGTGTATTTGTCTGTCGGTCCGTCGGCAGCGCGCCCTCGCGTGGCCCGCCTCGTGGACCGCCTACTGCATGACTATCTCCCAGTCGTAGGGCACTCGCGCCTCCTCCTGGGTCAGGTCGCATATCCGGCCGCCCCCGCCCTCCGTAGCCAGGCACACCAGGGCATCTCGGGAACCCACCGCCTTCCAGCCCCTGAGGACGCCGGGGGGCACAATGACCTCGCGCGGTCGGTATTCCCCGAGGAAAAGCTCCATGACCTCGTCCCTGGTCGGCGACCCTTCGCGCCGGTCACAAAGCACCAGCTTTATCATCCCCTCCAGGCAGAAGACCCTCTCCGTCGCGCCCTCCCGCAGCGCCCACGCCTCCACGACCCCCGGGAAAACGCGGCGCGCGACGAGGGAGGGGGGCTCCGGGAGGGAACCTTGCCCCCATATACCCGTGCT
>Ga0101944_10005950_pt1 | contig 13350 bp, 10 predicted proteins | sample DewCreD2012metaG_FD_75245 | JGI IMG/M metagenome (GOLD analysis project Ga0101944, IMG submission 75245) | Hot spring sediment bacterial and archeal communities from British Columbia, Canada, to study Microbial Dark Matter (Phase II) - Dewar... ... | reverse complement strand
AAATTAAACTCCTTTATGAAACAACTTACCTAGCAGAGTGCAATGATGCAATGGCGCAAATGTATGGTTACTCTAAATCAAAAGACCTTATCGGGACGCGCCTGTGCGATTTACTGCCGGTTGAAGACCGCCATAATGAAGAATTTTTAAGACAATTTATACGTGCAGGGTACCGTATAAAAGATGCCGAGTCACATGAAATTGATAAAGGTGGCCAACTAAGGATTTTCATGAACAATCTTTTAGGCGTGATAGAGAATAATTCTTTGATCCGAATATGGGGTATTCAAAGAGATATTACTGAAAAAAGGCAATCTGAGAATTTACTTCTTCAGTCAGAGGAAAAATATAGAACACTCTTTGAAGAATCACAGGATTGCATCATTATCAGTGAACCCAATGGTACCTTGATTGATATTAATCCTGCAGGTATTCGACTGTTTGGATATTCATCTAAAGAGGAACTGATAAGCAGGAATACTGCATATGACCTTTATTTTGATCCCAACGATCGGAATAGATTTAAAGAAAGTATTGATATGGACGGGATTGTGAAGGATCTAGAGGTAACGATAAAACGTGGAGATGGTCAGAAACGAGTCGTTCTGGAAAGTTCAACTGTTATAAGAGACGCAAATAATCAGATTATTGGATATAGATCCTTCCTGAGAGATATTACCGAGAGAAAGAAACTCGAAGAACAACTTCGCCAGGCGCAGAAGATGGAAAGTATCGGCACATTGGCAGGTGGAGTTGCACATGATTTCAATAACATTCTGGGAATAATCATGGGCTATACTTCATTACTGGCTACACCAGGGTTGGGTGAAGCAAAAACCAAACAGTGTATCGAAACAATACAAAGGGCAGGTCAGAGAGGTGCGGATTTGGTTAAGCAATTGCTCACTTTTGCTCGAAAAGGAGAACCCTCTTTCTCGTCTGTCAACGTAAATGAAACTGTGAATGAATTAATAAAAATGCTGAGACAGACATTCCCCAGAACTATTTCAATCGTAGGTGAATTCAGTGACAATATTCCCTCCATTGTTGCTGATTCAAGTCAGTTACATCAGGCACTTTTAAATCTTTGCGTGAATGCAAGAGATGCAATGGCTGGAGATGAACCGGGCAGACCAGGAGGCGGAACGCTTACAATAGCAACAGGCTTGCTAAAATACAGAGATGTCAGCATAAAATTTTCAGATGCAAAATCAAATGATTATGTCTTCATTGAGGTGAGAGATACAGGTATCGGAATGGATGAAAAAACCGTGGGAAGAATGTTTGAACCGTTTTTTACAACTAAAGAAATTGGAAAAGGAACCGGCTTAGGACTTGCAGTAGTATATGGTGTTGTTAAAAGTCATAATGCTCTGGTTGATGTGCAAAGTAAAAAAGGCATGGGAACAACATTCACATTATATTTTCCGGTGCCGCAAAAAATACAGTATGTGGAAAGAAGCGAAGAGGTTTTTGCGGATACAATTAAATCCGGCAATGAAACGATTCTTTTAGTCGAAGATGAAGATATGCTTTCCTTACTTCTTCAACAGATTTTAACAGAAAAAGGTTATAAAGTAATAGTCGCAAAGGATGGTGAAGAGGGTTTGGAAACATATAAAAATAGAAGGGAAGAAATAGACTTAATATTATCAGATATGGGTCTGCCAAGGCTGGGTGGATATGAGATGTTTATGAAGATTAAAGAAGTCAATCCGAAAGCCAAAGTAATTTTAGCCAGCGGATATTTTAATCCAAATTTAAAAATGGATTTAATTAATGCAGGTGCTAAGGATTTTATACAAAAACCTTATGTAGCAGAGAAGGTTTTGGCTCGCGTGCGTGAAGTTTTAGATGGTAATTGAAAAATTTTATTTTTTCAGTATTCTGATGCAATCAAATATTGCAATTCCAAATGCGGTAGCTGCATTTAATGATTGTTTCATTCCGTACATGGGAATTTCAATACCGAAATCAGCTTCATCTATGATTTGATTCGATATTCCTGTTATTTCGTTTCCAACAACTATGCAGAGCGGGAAGTCGCTTTTTTCAAGTGAATAATATGGTCTGGAGGGGAGAACATGTTCAAGAACACAGATTTTTATATTTGAAGATCTTAATTTATTAATCACATCGATTGGATTTTTGAAATATTCCCATGGAACCGTTTTTGTCGAACCAAGTGCGGTTTTCTCTATCTCTTTTCTTGGAGGGTATGGTGTATAACCGCTCAGGAAGAGTTTCTCAATCCTTGCACCATCGGCGATCCTGAACATAGCACCAACGTTATAAAGACTTCTAATATTATCTAGAAGTCCATATACTGGGAATCTCTCCAATTTTTGCAGATTTTCAGGGTTAAATCGCAATTTAGCGATTTCTTCATGTGTCATTTTTCGCATATACGAAAATATAATGAATTTTGTTCATATTTGGGATTGATTACAATATTGGTTTTTCGTATATTAAATGACCAAAATTTTTCCATGAATTTTTGAAATTTATTGAAGAAATTAGTAATTGCCATCGATGGACCTGCCGCATCAGGTAAAAGCACGACAGCGAAATTAGTTGCAAAGCGTCTCGGTTATAATTACATAGATACCGGTGCAATGTATCGTGCGATGACACTCAAAGTGCTTGAGGAAAAAATCCCCATCGATGATGAAGAAAGGATATCCCGTTTAGCTGAGAACACACGAATAGAAATAAAACACGAAAATGATCATTTAAAGGTGTTCCTTGACAATAAAGACGTAACCGGTGATATCAGGTTGCCGGAAGTTACAAATGCTTCGAGTGCTGTCAGTTCGTATGCAAAGGTACGTGAACTGATGGTTCGTGAACAGCAAAGGATGGGCATGAATGGCGGCGTTGTGGTTGAAGGGCGTGATATTGGAACCGTTGTTTTCCCGAACGCCGATTTGAAAATATTTATGATTGCTTCCCCTGAAGTCCGTGCGGAAAGGAGGCGAAAAGAGTTAAGCGAAAAAGGTGTCATTATTTCAATCGATCAATTGGTTCGGGAAATAAATGAAAGAGATAGAAAAGATTCTCAAAGGAACCTTAGCCCTTTGAAACGAGCAGATGATGCCGTGATTCTGGATACTTCAAACATGACGATTGATGAACAGGTTAATTTTATTTTAGATAAGGTGAAGGATATAATAAAAAAAAATGAAGGTAAGAGTTGATCAGAGTGCCGGTTTTTGCTGGGGTGTTATAAGAACAATTAACATTGCTGAGGAAAAGCTAAAAGAAAGGAATGCTGGAGAGAATCTTTATGTCCTTGGAGATATAATTCATAATCCAATGGAAATAAAAAGACTCGAAGATCAGGGGCTGAAAACCATAACTCATAATGAATTACCCAACATTAAAGATGGAAAAGTACTGATAAGAGCGCATGGTGAACCTCCTGATACATTTAATGAAGCAGTTAAGTCCGGTGTGGAATTGATTGATGCAACCTGCCCTGTAGTTAGAAAAGTACAGGAAAGAATCAGAAAGTTCTATCATGACGGTTATCAGGTTGTGATTTATGGTAAAAAGGATCACGCAGAGGTAATAGGACTTGTAGGTCAGACCAATGGCGAAGCAATTGTAATAAAATCAATTGACGAAATTGATAAGGTAGACGTGAAAAGAAAAACGGTTCTTTTTTCACAAACTACAATGGATAAGCAAACGTTTCATCAGTTAAAAGATGAGTTTCACAAAAGAATTAAAGATTTAATCATTGAAACGTTTGAGGAACAGGCGATCGAATTTTATGCAAAAGACACTATATGTGGACAGGTTTCAGGAAGGGAAAAAAAATTAAGACAATTTGCCAGTGAAAACGATGTAATGATTTTTGTTGCTGGAAGAAATAGTTCAAACGGGAAAGTTTTGTATCAGATTTGCCGTGATGAAAATCCCCGAACATATTTTGTTGAAAATGAAAATGAATTAGATCAAAAATGGTTTGACGGCGCAGAAACAATAGGTATAAGCGGTGCAACTTCAACACCACAATGGCTGATGGAACGTATAAAAATCCGAATTGAAGAATTGTTCGGAATTAATAAAGAGTATAAAGCAAAAGAGTTTATTAAGTCATCATAAATTAACTAATCTTACAACACTCAGAAATTTGTTACTGTATGTAATGGCGGTGGATGACTTACGCTACCATATGGTAATATTTCTGAAAAAAATATATAAATGTATTTAATAACATTTTAGGAGATTTAATGGCACTCGAGACAAACAATAACAATAACAATGACCAGGGAAAAACACTTTCATCCCAGCAACCAATTATTCAGAAATCGGAGGCAGCAGCACCAGTTGTCAGCCGAAAAATAATTTCTGAAATTGAAGAAAAGGAATATTCAGAGCAGGAATATAAAGCACTCTCAGAACTTTATAACAAAACATTCAGCAATGTACAGGAATCACAGATTGTAAAAGGTAAAGTTGTTGCTGTGACGGAAAACAGTGTTGCGATAGATATTGGATTTAAATCAGAAGGACTCGTTCCAATTACGGAATTCCCGAATATCGATGAACTAAAACCGGGTGACGAGATCGAAGTCTTTCTTGAAAGTGTTGAAAATAAAGATGGTCAACTTGTACTCTCGAGAAAACGCGCTGATTTCATGCGCACATGGGAGCGGATAGTAAAAGCTTATGAAACGGGGGAAATCTTGACAGGCAAAATTACACGAAGAATAAAAGGTGGACTCGTGGTCGATTTAATGGGCCTGGATGCATTTTTACCTGGATCTCAAATCGATATTAAACCTGTCAGAGATTTCGATCAGTACATCGGAAAGACAATGGAATTTAAAGTTGCGAAAATTAATCATCCGAACGAAAATGTTGTCGTCAGCCATAAAGTTTTAATTGAAGCAGAAATTCAGGAACAGCGTAATGCGATATTGAACAGCCTGGAAAAAGGACAGGTTCTGGAAGGAACGGTTAAAGCGATCACCGACTTCGGTGTCTTCATTGATTTAGGAGGGGTGGATGGACTTATACACATTACCGACTTATCATGGGGCAGGATTAATCATCCGACAGAAGTTGTTAAATTAGATCAAACAATAAATGTCGTGGTGCTTGATTTTGATGATGCCAAGAAAAGAATTTCTCTCGGACTCAAACAACTTCAACCGCATCCCTGGGAAAATATTGAATCTAAATATCCTGTTGGAACCAAAGTTACGGGGAAAGTGGTCTCTCTCGCCGATTACGGCGCATTTATTGAAATTGAAAAAGGCATCGAGGGCTTGATTCATATTTCTGAAATGTCATGGACACAGCATATCAAACATCCCTCCCAGATGGTGTCAATGGGACAATTAGTTGATGCCATTATCCTGAGCCTTGATAAAGAAAATAAAAAGATTTCACTCGGTATGAAACAGCTGGAACCAGATCCATGGCTCTCATTACTTGAAAAATATCCGATAAATTCAAAACATGTCGGTATAGTCAGAAATCTGACAAATTTTGGTGTGTTCGTAGAATTGGAAGAAGGCGTTGATGGATTGGTTCATATTTCAGATTTATCCTGGACTAAAAAAATAAGACACCCCGGAGAGATGGTTAAAAAAGGAGAAAAACTTGAAGTTGTTATTCTCGGAATCGATGTGGAACAACGAAGAATCTCTTTAGGTCACAAACAGGTAAAGGAAAATCCGTGGGATTCATTTGCAGAGATTTATAAGATCGGAGTTGAAACAACAGGAAAGATTGTCCGGATTATTGAAAAAGGTGTTATAGTTGAGTTACCTCTGGGCGTTGATGGTTTTGTGCCTGTTTCACAACTTGCAATGACACAATTGAAAAACATCGGTGATTCCTTCCGTGTGGGCGAGGAACTATCCTTACGTGTTCTGGAATTTGATAAGGAAAGTAAAAAAATCGTCCTTTCTGCGGTTGAATATTTGAAACATAAAGAACAAAAAGCAATCGATGAATACGTGGCAAAGCATAACCTCCCGCCTATGACTATGAAGGACGTTGCTGAAATATCCGGTAAGGAAATCGAAATTCCACCGGAAATTCTTAATGAGCCGCCAACATCAGATTATATGATGTAATTTTGATTATTCTCATTCTAAAAATCTTGAATTGGAAAGTTATTCAAAAACAACTCTCCTTTTCTATTATCTTATGAAAAAAGTATCATTTCAAACACTCGGCTGTAAGTTGAATTTCGCTGAGACCTCAACCATAGGTAGACAGTTTGTTGAAAAGGGATTTCAGGTCGTAAATAATGATGAACGCGCCGATATATATGTGATAAATACCTGTACTGTAACTCAACGGGCTGAAAGCGACTGCCGACAATTAATTCGCCGCATACTTAGAAAATCTCCTGATGCATATATCGTGGTCGCTGGATGTTATTCGCAACTCCATTCGGAAGAAATTGCCAGGATTGAAGGTGTAGACCTTATATTAGGGTCTGACCAAAAATTTAATTTACTGGAATTTGCTGGTGATTTCAAAAAAAATCGTGTCCCGAAAATTATCCTGTCACCTTTTGATAATTCGGATAAAATATACCAGGCATACTCTTCAGAAATTGGCGGGAGAACACGCGCATATCTGAAAATTCAGGATGGATGCGATTATACCTGCTCGTTTTGTACAATTCCTCGTGCCAGAGGCAAAAGCAGAAGCGTTCCAATTGATGATGTTTTGAATCAGGTAAAAAGTATCATTAATGAAGGCCGTAAAGAAATTGTACTTACGGGAGTTAATGTCGGTGATTATGGACGAAAAAATAATAGTTCACTTTTTGAACTTATGCGGCTACTCGATAAAATTGATGGTCTTGAAAGAATCCGTATTAGTTCACTGGAACCCAACCTTCTTTCGAAAGAAATGGTAGATTTTATTCTAAATTCAAAAAAATTTTGTAAACATTTTCATATCCCGCTGCAAAGCGGAAGCAATACAATTCTAAAAAGTATGCGGAGACGGTATAATACCGAATCCTATCAAAAAATAATAGATTATATTAATAAATCAGATCCTGATACAGGTATAGGTGTAGATGTTATTGCAGGCTTTCCAGGTGAAACGGATGCTCTATTTGAAGAAACTGTTTCATTTTTGGAAAATTTACCGTTTACTTATCTTCATGCATTCACATACTCGGAAAGACCGGGTACTCCGGCAATTGACTATCATGGTAGAGTCGAGCCAGCCGTAAGATATTCCCGAAATGAACGATTAAGATCACTCGGACTTAAGAAAAAATTAAATTTTATTTCCAGATATTTGGGTCAGACACTTACTGTTCTTTTTGAAGATTCAAACGATGGCAATTATGTTTCAGGATTAACTTCAAATTATATTCGCATTTCAGTAAAAGGAGACATGTCTTTGGTAAATATGCTACGAAATGTTAAAATTACATCCATCAACGGTGAAACATGTATTGGTATCATCGAAGAAAAAATAAAATCACAGGAAAGAATACCTGTCATTACTTGCTCTTAATCAAATGATACATAAAATATGGAGATCGTGAATATGCGAATATTATTTTTATTACTATTATCCGCCACGCTTGTCAATGCCCAGCCTTCCTTGATTGATCCGATTGGAAGTAAAAAGGAAATGAGCAATATTTCACTGGGTAACACTTTTCAGAACCAGATTATGAGTACAGAAAAGAAAAAAAGTGTTCCTCTCGCAGTTTTATATTCTTTACTTCTCCCTGGTATGGGAGAACTTTATGCAGGCGATTACAGCACCGGAAAATATTTAACTGCAGCTGAAGGAGTTTTGTGGCTTACACTTATCGGATTTGATCGTTATGGGACATGGTTGCAAAAGGATGCACGGACCTTCGCTGTCGAACATGCAGGAATATCTCTTGAAGGAAAAAACGATAGATATTTTGTTGATATTGGGAATTACAATTCTGTAAATGATTACAATGAACAGATGTTAAGAGACAGGAATATACTTAAATTATATGGTCCGTCTCAAACCTGGTTTTGGGATAAACGGGAAAGTCGTGAGTATTATCGAGACCTCAGGATAAAAAGCGACAATATGTTCAATAGTGTTAATTTTGTTGCTGCCACAATTGCTATAAATCATATAGTCAGTGCGATAAATGCAGCACGTATAACGCTTTCACATAATTCCGGTATTGATCAAGCAAATGCTTTGAATATCAGGGCTTATCTGTTGGGCGGCATCCAGCATCCACACGGAATCATGTTATCCTTTTCAAAATCATTTTGATTTTGATTTAATACTAAAGCATGCGTAACTTTAAAATGCTTATAGAATATGATGGAACCCGCTATTCAGGATGGCAAAGGCAGGAAAATGGGCCTAGTATTCAGGGAGAAATTGAAAAAGTTCTCGAAAAAATTTTTCAGGAAAATGTTAATGTTGTGGGAGCAGGAAGAACAGACGCCGGTGTTCATGCAAGAGGACAGGTTGCGCATGTACTGACTTATACTGATATGTCACCTTATGAAATCAAGGGAGGATTAAATGGGCTCCTGCCTGAAGACATCGTTATTCTCGAGTTAGAGGAAGTAGATTTAAATTTTCACGCAAGATATTCAGCAAAAGAGAGGCAATATTCATATCTTATTACCCAAAAACCAACGGCCATCCTGAGAAATTTTTGCTGGTATGTTAAATACGATCTGGATCTAAATATCCTTACGAAGTTGGCAGAAGTAATAAAAGGTAAAAATAATTTTCAATCATTTTGTAAAACGGGATCTGCAACTGAAAATTACCATTGTACCGTAACTGAATCGGAATGGTTTTATGAGTTTCCTTTCTTGCGTTATAAAATCAGCGCTGATAGATTTCTATACGGTATGGTTCGTGCTTTAGTAGGTACAATGGTGGATGTTTCTCGTGGTTATTTGTCATATGAAGAATTTATTGACATCTTTGAAAAAAATAATAGATGTGAAGCAGGTAGGAGCGCACCTGCCAGAGGGCTTGTCCTTGAAAGTGTAAAATATTAATAATAAAAGGGATCAATCATGATAAATGCTAAAAAATATCAAATTTTTTTCTCGATGATTTTAATACTTTCAGTTTTTGGATTGAATTGTGCATTGAACATATTTCCGGTCAGCGATGATATAAAACTTGGTAAGCAAATTGATGATGAAATTAGAAAGAATCCAAAAGAATACCCGATTTTGCAAAATCATCCGGAGGTTAAGGAATATATTACAGTGATAGGAAATAAAATCACAATGTCGCCGGCAATTACGAAAAGAGGTATATTTGCATACTCTTATGAAATTATTGCGAATGATTCTGTTGTAAATGCTTTCTGTACACCAGGCGGTTATATTTATATTTACACAGGTTTATTAAAATTTGTTGATGATGAAGCAACTCTTGCCGGAATTATAGGACATGAGATCGCACATGCAGAATGCCGGCATGCCACCAAACGTATGACTAAAGTATACGGTGCGCAATTTTTATTGGGTCTTATACTTGGAGAAAAACCAGCTAAGATCGCAGAAATCACTGCTAATTTATTTACAGGTCTGGCGCTTTTGGCAAATAGCCGTTCCGATGAAACCGAGGCTGATGAATATTCTATAAAATATCTCGCCAGTACTGAATATTATCCTGGTGCGATTAAATTCTTCTTCGAGAAAATAAAAAAAGTAAGCGGCAGAAGATCAAGTGGCACGCTCGAACGACTGCTTTCAACACATCCTCTCGATGATGATCGAATTGCCCATGTGGATCAGGTTCTGGCAAAAATGTCGGTGGGAAGCCCATCAGAGTCAAACATTTTTTCAGAAAGGTATAAGTCGCTAAAAAGTAAATTACCCTGAATTTTACTAAAATTAGTGAAATAACGTGTTTAAACCGATTTCTGGGCGTTTGACTTACATCCATCTTTCTTGTAAATTCATAAAAGGGAAAAAATATTTTAAATAATATTAAGATTTACGCCTTTATATGGTTCCACAGGTAATCGGCAATTTAATTTTTATATTTCTGATTGTTTTCGCAAATGGCTTTTTCGTAGTTGCAGAATTTGCACTTGTTAAAGTGAGAATGACGCAAATTCATGAACAGGTCAAACGTGGACGCCGTTTTGCCCCGCTTGCGCAACATATTCTCGAACATCTGGATGCCTACCTTTCTGCCTGCCAATTGGGAATTACTTTCACAAGCCTAGGCCTCGGTTGGGTAGGCGAGCCGTTGCTTGCAGAAATGCTCCGCCAGCCATTTTACTCCATGGGAATGATTGATGAAGGAGTACTTCATGTATTTTCGTTTGCAATAAGTTTTGGAATCCTGACTTTTCTTCATATTACACTTGGCGAGCAGGCGCCTAAAATGCTCGCCATCCAGAACGCTGAATCAGCAACTATGTTTGTATCTTTCCCGTTACAATTATTTTATCGTATTTTCAAGCCATTAATATGGACACTCAATGTATGCTCTAATTTAATTCTCCGTGTTTTTGGAATTAACCCGGTCAAAAGAAGTGAATTAGTCCACTCGGCAGAAGAACTTGAAATGATGGTAGATGAAGGGGCAAGAATTGGGGTGTTAACAAAAACTGAACAGGAATTAATATCAAGTATTTTTGAGTTCTCCAATACTACCGCTAAAGAAATTATGGTCCCGAGAACTGAAGTAATTGCGATAAACATTAATACGACAAGAGAAAAGTTAATTCAAACGGTAACAGAGGAGGGATACTCAAGAATGCCCGTATATAAGGATTCAATTGATAATATTATCGGGTTGATTTATACAAAAGATTTAATAAGTTTGCTTGAGCATAGAGATGTGATCGTTTTACAGGATATTATCCGACCTGCATATTTTGTACCCGATGCAATTAAAATAAGTAAACTAATGAAAGAATTGCAGGAACAAAAAATGCATATGGCAGTTGTAGTGGACGAATTCGGCGGCACCGAAGGTATTGTAACAATGGAAGATATTCTGGAAGAAATAGTCGGTGAAATTCATGATGAATATGATGAAGTTTTGAAGGATATTGAGCAGGCAACAGATGGCTCGGTTTTAGTTAATGCAAGAATGAATATCAAGGATTTTAACGAGAAATATTCTGCTGAAATTCCCGAAGATCCTGAATACGACACCATTAATGGGTTTTTATTGAAAATCACAGGTCATATTCCTGAATTGAATGAAGAAATTTCATTCAATAACCTTCATATTACTGTCGTTAAAAAAACTCAGAGAAGAATACGTCAGGTAAAGATAAGGAGAATCAAAAGTTCTGAATCGGTTAGCGATGTCACGACTTAATCTCCTGTAATTTTTAAAAACTTTTGGAATTTAACGATTGTCCTCTTTTACCATTGCAAGAAACGCAATATTTAACCTTTCTTCATTCCTGGTAACCGCATTAGTTACATTTCTTCTTGTCCCCGTAATGTTAAAATATCTGGGTCCGGTCGGTTTTGGTATATGGGCTGTTGTACGAGTTTTGATAAATTATGCTTCACTCGGAGACCTGGGACTTACCAACGCAATCACGAAATTTGTAGCCGAGAAAAAAATTGAAAGTGATAGAAAAGAAATATTATCACTGTTAATGTCTGCTCTTTTATTGTATATTATCATAGTTGGAGCGCTCTGGTTAATATTTCTTTTGTTGAAAGAGATATTAATCCAGACATTTTTCGCCAATGCCAACGGTTTTAGTGAAGATCTCGATATTGTTTTGTTCGGCTCCCTTTCTGTGTTAAGTATAAATTTACTTTTCTCTATTACAACATCTACCTTTAATGGAATGCAGAGGATGGACATAACCAATGCTGTTATGTCATTATTCTGGATTTTAAATGGATTATTAATGTATTTTGCTCTAAGTGCCGGTTATGGTCTCAAAGGTCTCGTTTATGCTAATATCATCGCGACCGTCATAGCGCAGTCTATAAATTTGATCATCTTTTTCAAAATCGTCGGATTCAGAATTTCAAAATTATTACCGGTCCATTTTTCTCAAGTGGGCAAACTATTCAGATACGGCAAACACATTTTTATTGGTGCGGTCGCAAATGGAGTGCATATACATTATGATAAATTATTATTGAGCTCTTTTCTGGGATTGGTTCCAGTCAGTTCCTATGAAATTGCATCCAGAGTGGTACAGCAGATGAGGCAGATACCGATCCTGATTTTTAATCCTTTGCTTCCTGCAGTATCCGAAATGCAAACACGCAATGATAGTGAAGGAATAAAAAAATACTACCTGAATGCATCAAAATATCTTATCGTGTCATTAATCCCTTTGTTTGGTTTTATTGGTTTTTTTGCAAAACCCTTACTGGAAATCTGGTTGGGGGAGGGGAACGACCTAGCCATTGTTACACTGCAGATATTTATTATATCAAATTTTCTAAACCTACTAACAGCACCGGGTTATTTTGTTACACTGGGTATAGGCAGACCTCAATATTCCATGTACATTTCCATTATCGGACTTGCATCAAATCTTATCCTGAGCTATGTTTTTCTAAGGATTTTCGGATATTTTGGTGTGGTTACAGGAACAGTAACCGCCCTTGTGGGATCATCGATGATTTTTTTAGTGTTGATTCATAAATGTCTCAGAATTAACTGGTTAAATTATCTGGAGTATTTTATTAAGCCGGTTTCATGTTTCATTGTATCCTGTCTGACCGGCTTTGCGATATTATTATTGATTCAAAATCTTTATATAAAGACTTTACTGGCAATCATTCTATGTGTAATAGTTTATTTGTTTCTAATCTGGAAAATGAACTATTTTACGGAAGATGATCGTGCCTTTTTTTCTCAATTTGTAAAAAAACTGAGGGAAAAAATTTTACCCTCAACTTCAATTGAAGCATGATGAAAATTATTTTCTAAAAAATAATTATTAAAATTATTTGATTAATATTGCCATAGATCAAGAATGATTGATGTTTCGGTCATAATTATTAATAGAAACACAAAAGATTTGTTAGTATCCGCAATAAAGTCTGTTGCCAATTCAAACGTATCAAAAGAAATTATCGTTGTGGATAATGCTTCAGAAGATGGTAGCGCTGAAATGGTCAAAAAGCATTTTCCTGATGTCATACTCCTTCAAAATGTAACCAATGAAAAATTTGCAAAACCTAATAACGATGCTGTAAGAATCGCAAAAGGAAGATATTATTTCCTTCTTAACAGTGATGCTCGCCTTTGTGAAAAAGCTCTGGATAAACTGGTAAAATTCATGGACCAGAATCCTGAAGTTGCCGTCGCGGGTCCTCAACTTCTTAATCCTGACGGAACAATTCAATCTTCATGCAGGGGATTTATTACATTATGGTCCCA
>Ga0101944_10005949_pt1 | contig 13351 bp, 10 predicted proteins | sample DewCreD2012metaG_FD_75245 | JGI IMG/M metagenome (GOLD analysis project Ga0101944, IMG submission 75245) | Hot spring sediment bacterial and archeal communities from British Columbia, Canada, to study Microbial Dark Matter (Phase II) - Dewar... ... | reverse complement strand
TTCCTTTGGTCATCCGGGTTCGGTCTTCCTTCAAGGTGACATCTCGGCGATAGTGAAGACCGTTTTCGATGCCCCAATACGCACGAATGGTATCCAGCAAGCGTTCTGGGTTCATCTCATCTCGGCTCAAACTAGTGCATAATCAGGGGACATTTTCGGAGATAGTGAGATGATCTTCATGTGTGCAGGCCAAAGCAGCACAAACTCGCTTTTCCAACTCATCTGGCGACAAGGTTCGGTCGGGCTCGACGATGCGGCGTTTGCCATGTACCCACTTGGGTTCAATCGGGTTGAGCCAAGGGCTCCTGGTTGGCAGCGGACAAACAAAGATGCGTGCGCCTTGACCCGTTTTCAAACAGGTCTGATGGTGCGCTCGGATCCACTGTTGGATAGCCCGGCTGATGTGCCAACGAGCATTGCCCCACACCAAAATCAAAACCCGCTTACCCCTTTGCGCCAGCTTTTCGCAGCGCCATCCCAGAAATTGGATCGTGATATCGCTGATCGGTCGGCCTTTCACAAACCGCAGCCACATCTCCTCGACCCACTGCTCCGCTTGGCGCCGACAATCGCGCAACAGAATGCCATAACAAGCCAATGCCTTGGGGGTGTCGTCTTTGCCCGTGGTGACTTGTTCGACCAACCGCAGAGGCTTACCGTCCGGCGACCAGCTATGTAGATGGAGCTGTGCGTAGCGGCTCCACCACACTTCGTCCTGAAAGCCGATCACCCCGTCGGGATGCTGGCTGGTCAAGTGGATCAGTCGATCCCGGAACTTTTTTTCGCTGGTATTCTGGATCCGGGCTGGTGATCCACTGCTTGGCCCGCTTCCAGCGGACCCCCAAGCGTGCCAACGTTGCCCGCACGGTCTCATCGCTGACCCGCTCTTTGGTCAATCCTTCTGCCAGGCTCACTTCGGCTACCAGCTCCAAGGTCCACACACTGGTTTCTTTGCCGTACTGGCGCGGGCTTTTGTGGAGGAGTTCCTTGAGCCGCTCGGCTTGCTCAGGGGCAAACGCCGCTCCGCTGCGGTGGGGACGGCGGGATTTGGCGTGCAAGGCAGCCAGGCCGTGGGCGTTGAAGGCTTTGATCACTTTGCGCACCGTATCATCATCACAGCCCAGGTTCCGTTCGATCGCCGTCGCGTGGAGTCCCCGCGCACTGGCTAAAAGAATTTGGCAGCGGCGGTGCACAAACGCATTGGGTGAATGTAGGCCAGCTTCCAATTGTGCTCGCTCTTTATCTGTTGACGTTCGGACGAATAAGGGTGGTTTCATACCACCCCTTATACCATATCTCCGTTTATCTTGCCGGAGTATGCACTAGCTTCTTCTCAAAGCCCATTTACCGATCCCAGCGTCGATCTGGTTGCCAGAACCCTAGTTTTGGAGTGTTCCATTCATCAGTGGGTTCAAAAAGACCACTCGGTGAGCGCAGATTTTCCTTGATAACCTCATAGTTTAAATCCACACCCAGCCCAGGTTTATCTGAAATAGTTACATAACCGCCCTCCATCAGAGGTTCAGGCAGGCCAGTGACAAGATTCTTCCAAAAGGGTAAATCCAGTCCATGGTGCTCCAGCGCTACAAAGCTGGAAATGGCAGCCGCCACGTGCAGGTTAGCCATGAAAGCAATGGGGGAACCAGCAAAATGCAAGGCCGTAGGTAGGCTATGTTTCTCAGCATAATCAGCGATCCTTTTGGTTTCTGCCATTCCCCCAGAAGTAAGCAAATCCGGGTGAATGATATCCACAGCACGCTTTTCGATCATCTCTCTGAAACCTTCCCAAAGGTAGAGTTCTTCACCGGCAGCTATGGGAACGTTGATCGCCTCGGTAACCTGACGGTGCGCCTCTACATCCCACCATGGAGCAGGATCTTCCATCCAGGCCAACCCATAGTGTTCCAATGCCCGCCCAAGCCGGATCACCTCTTTAACCGTCAACATTCCATGCCCAAAATGGTCAATGCACAACGAAACATCCCACCCCACAGTTTCGCGCACCGCCGCAACTATTTCCGCCATTCGTTGAATTCCACGATCCGTCACTCGGACTACAGGTCCCGATCCAGGAGCTTGCCGTCTCCACCCTCGCTCATATTCATAAAGGGTAGGCTGGCCAATTGTACTACCTTCGACTCCTTCGAGTACATGTAAACCGATATCGAACTTAATGAAGGTCAGCCCCTGTTGTTTCCGCTCAAGAACACGCCGAGCATATGCCTCGGGCGATGTATCTGTCGGTGCAGGGGTATCAGCATATATACGTACTCGGTCACGGTACTTCCCTCCCAGAAACTGATAACAGGGAACCTCATACACTTTTCCAATCAAATCCCATAAGGCAATCTCGATTCCCGAAACACCCCCCCCCTCACGCCCCCAATTGCCAAACTGCTTAATCGTATTGAAAATCCTATCCACATCACATGGATTTTGTCCAATCAACATACTCTTAAACTGTAAAGCGTTTTCACGATGACCAGCGTCACGCACCTCACCAATCCCATATACTCCCTGATTGGTATCTATACGAATGATTGGGTAATCGTAATTACTACATACCGTAGCTGTGCGAATATCGGTAATTTTTAAATCAGAAGGCCGTGAATAGGTACTCACGGCTTTATCCAGGTTGTTCATTTGCTCATTCTCTGACATTTTCTCACTCTCCTTAAGCTTAAAAACGACGATTGGTTGATTGATTGTCATGCATCAACATGCCCGTGCCCGTAGATTTTCATGCTTTCCAACTCAAATAAGGCTGAATTCTCTCCCAAACTCGATCGATCTCTCGTAAATCATCCGTATCCAAGGGCTTGGTGATCAGACGTACCCGGTTATTTTTAAACACTCCCCGACGCACCATGATTTCTTTGGCATAGGCCATTCCTAGAAGACCTTCCAACACCAGCGCGGGTAAAATATGCTCGAATAAATCACCCGCAGAGTCCAATTTTCCATTATCGAGAAGATCCCAAATCCGCTGAATCACATCGCAGAACTGACAGGCATGGATTACCCCTTTAGCGCCTCGGGCATGTTCTGTGACCATATAACGCCCTCCGGCGCCACCCATCACTCCTTTGACTGCCGGATGGTTACGTGCCACCAGTACTCCAATATGGTGAGGACTCGGATCCACTTCTTCCTTCACCCAGCAGACATTCTCGATTCGCTCACATAAAGTGATTATTTGATCGGTGGAAAGAGCAGCCATGCCTATATTTTGAATCCAAACAGGAAGATTAACTACGTCAGAAATCGCCTGATAATAAGCAAAAATCGTATCCCAATCCGGCCGCTGAATATAAGGTGGCATGGCAATTACCGAATCAGCCCCGACTTCCTGACAATATTGTGCGTATCTAACAGCAAGCGGTGTACTGACCGCGGCACAATTAGCGACCACTGGAACACGCCCGGCAGCAGCCTCGACGGTGATACGCACCATTTGTCGCCGCTCTTCTTCAGAAAGAACAAAAAATTCACTGACCATAACAGGAACGACCAGCCCTCTCACCCCCCCCTGAATACAAAACTCGATTTCAGCCCGAAGTACCTCTTCGTCAATTCGATCCTTTTCGTCGAAAGGAGTCATCGGAATTGCAAAACTTCCCCGCCATTCATTTTTTTGAGACATCAGTTCACCTCACCCATTGATTTAACATGTCCCATTTTCAGAATAAACTAGCTCCAGCGATCCTCCGCACGATCTTGAGGTTCATATCCCAATACTTCTCGAGCATGTTGCATGTCCACCAGGTTGTAACGATTGTTCGAATGACCAAAGAAAATATCAAAACGCACATTATCAGGGGCACGAATGCAACTCTCGATTAAATGGACAATGTCCCGCTGACTACACCAGAGAATTTGTGCCCGTTCATCTGGCAGATGATCATCTCTCAGTACCCATCCAATACGTAAACAAATACAGGAAAGGTTAAATCTCGCTGCATACATATACGCAAGTGACTCACCAAAAACCTTGCTGCAGGAATACAAATTTAGAGGGCGGGTCGGCTGCGTATAGGAAATCGGGTGGAACGAATCCCAATCAACCTCTGAAAAACGACCTTCAAACAAAGATGCATATGGTTCTTCCGAACTATACCCAAAAACAACCTGGTTAGTACTGGCATAAATCACCCGCTTCACACCTCCCATGCGACACGCCTCGAAGAGATGGTAAGAGCCAATAATGTTGTTTTGTAAAACGCTGTTCCAACCAGCCTGTCCATCCGGATCACCTGCTAGATGAACCACGACTTCCATTTCTTGCACAGCCCGCTGAACAGCCTCGAAATCGAGCAAATCTGCCATACGCACTCTTTCTTCAGGTAGTTGAAAATACCGCTCATGCGTGGCCCGATCAGATGGCTCCCGATGTCGAAGCATCCCATACACTGTATAATACTCTGGGAAAGTAGCCAGATGGCCTAAAACTAGGTTTCCGATTAATCCATTGGCGCCAGTGATCAACACTTTGACAGGTTCGGTCATTCCAACTCCTCGAAGGCCACACCGAAATTTGATTTAATAGTAATCTGCCCTGACCATTACGGCGTAATGCAACCCTGTAACCTCCAAGTAACCTTCTGAAATCTGCACCTTCAGGTCGGGTTCGGTCCCATGCCATGCAGGGAAAACTTGGACGCGTTTAATTGGGTAAGCAGGAATCGGTAATTGAAAATGCAGCGAGCCCAATACAACTGGCTCTACCTCATCACGCAACACCAAATCCCATGAATCAGCCCGGTTACGAACCCACACGAGCAAAGTAGATGAGCCGTTTAATGCCAAGCACCAGGCTTGTGAGTCGGATAGATCCATTATCTGAAAAGCCTCTCTGTCTAAAGCAATCCCTTGAATTAAGTCAACAAAAGGTCGGAATTGCTCCCAGAGATCTTTTTGGTCCACATAACTATCCCAAAACCAGTTTTGCCCAGTACCGGCTGCCCCCGCAAAGAAAGCCGGGAAGGTCGTATCGTGAAAGATAATGCCACGCCGATCCATACGATAATAGCGAAACGGACCTGTATGCCGATCATTGACAGCACCTGTCTCCGCCAGGAGTATCGGTTTGTCCGGTCGTCTGGCTCTTTGAACAGCATCAATGCTCAACGCTACAGGATCAAGGGTGCAAATTTTCAAAGGAGCGCCTTGGTCAAGGTAGCGATGAACCTGCTGGAAGTCCATTTCATTCATCATAAAGTCGTTGTAGATAACGCTTTTACGTTCTTCATCAAAACTTCCCAATGAATTTACCACCAGCTGATCTGGTTCCTGCTCTTTAATCCTCCGGAGCATAGTTTTGGTCCATTCCCGCACAAGTTCCCAACGATTGGTTTCTACACAATCCATTTCATTCCATAATTCCCAGGCCATCACTACCGGGTCACCCCCATATCGCACCAGATAAGCCTGAACCTTTTTAAACCATAAATCTTGCCAGTCTGGGTGACTAAGCCATTCTTCCAGACTGGAAGGACTCCGGCCATCCGCTGGGTGAACCAGACGACGCAAGAAAAAAGTTTGGGTAACCGGGTTGTTACTCTCAAAGGCACGGAAATGATCGAAGCACAACTTAAGCCGAATATGATATTCTCGTGCCAGCTCCACGACACCATCTAATCTGTTAAAGAGGATTGGGTTCACCTCACCAGCGACTTCTGTTTCGGTTTGGAAATAGGGATTCGATAACCAGATCCTTGCAAAATTTCCCCCGTTCTCAGCAAGCAAACGAAACCAGCGACGGTATTCCCGAAGCCCTATGGTGGCCTTTTCTTCATCGACGAGAAAATGCTGCATTCCTTGAGGAAGCGGATAAAAAGGTGGTGCGCAAAGATTAAGGCCAATGGCACAATATGGCTCCCCATTTGTCAACGAAAAATAGCGGGGGTCTTTCTTGCTAATGGTGACATAACCGGGATGATCCGAAGGTACACATTCAAAATACCCAGCTTCAACCTGCCTTTCCCCGCAAAATGCAATAAACTGATACTTCCCACATTCCTGAGGTGTATAGCGTACCGCAGTCCTCATTGGCCCAACAGCTACCATTTGCTCGAAACCATGGTGGTCATACATAAAGCGGACAGGCTGATGATCAAACGTCAAACGTGTGATCTTCTTTCCCGATGGCGCGGATAATTCCACCCGATCGACATGTTGTGCAGAATCAAAGAGATACTCCCATCTTCCGTATCTGGAAACCTTATTTTCCACCGAATTTACTCCCATCTTCCGTATCTGGAAACCTTTTTTTCCATTCATTCATTGGATCATCATAGCATGATCTGCAGAAAGGGTGCCTTGATATTTCGCCAAACCACAAAAAATGTCCGCTTATGTCCTTAGTTCGTCCGTACAGCTATTGTTATCAATTTTTAACACATCTATAATGAACTCAATAGACTTCCCCTTGCCCTTTTTATTCATCACGCAAACCAGTGAAGACCATGCCAATAATTTTTTATCGACCCTACCGGGGAGGAGGTGCCCGGAAGCAATAAACCCGAAACTTTTCCCAATCCAATAAATCGAGTTTGTCATTTTTACGCAAGGAGAATCAAAATGAAGGAAGGTAAGATCACCCGCAGGAGTTTTATTCAAACCGGAGCTGTACTCACCGGGGGAGCGGTCTTGGCTGCTTGTGGGCCTGCTCAAACCAGCACACCCGAACCCACCGCCATGACTCAACCGACCGCAACAACTGCAGCGGTTCAATCAACAACTGCCCCTGAAGCAACGGCAACCCAGGTATCCGTAACCTTAACTGCCGAAGAGCTGTTGCTCAAAGCCGGGCTTCCTTTACCTGGTGCCCCCAATAATCCTAAAGGATGGAAGGTATTGTTCCCGAAAATACCGGAGGGAATGCCTTTCGATCCATTGGTCACAATATCATCTTCACGGCGCGTCGATTCCACAGTTACCTTTCCAGAAGGGGATGGTGTAGATAATAATTATTTCACTCGATATATGAAAGCCATTCTTGGTATCGAATGGAAAGCCGCTTGGACCTGGATCGGCGCTGATGACGGCGAACAAAAATACAACTTGGCAATGGCTGCGAATGACCTACCAGATCTCTGTGAAGGTGTGGGAGGAACCATCCTGGTCAAGATGTACGAAGCAGATATGGTCGAAGACATCACCGATGCCTACGAGAATTATGCCGACCCTGTTTGGGTCAAGGGGAAATGGGATAAATACGGAAACCTACCCTGGGCCTATGCCAGTTATAATGGTCGGAAAATGGGTCTCCCCTACGTTGAACGTCTGGTTCAAAACGATAAGGTGATGTGGATTCGCCAGGACTGGCTGGATAAGTTAGGCCTCAAAGCGCCTACCACGCTTGACGAACTTTACGAAGTGGCCACCGCCTTCAAAAAAGCTGAATTAGGGCAAGGAGCTAAAGGCACTACCCTTGGAATCGCTGCGCAACAAGACCTTGGGTATTCATGGTACGCCAGTTTTGATCCAATCTGGGGCTCTATGACCGGCACCATCCCTGGCTACTGGACCGAAGATGAAAACGGTAACCTTGTCAATGGGATGGTCAATCCCAGGATGAAAGAAGCCCTGGCCTTGCTCCGTAAATGGTATGCAGAAGGATTGATCCCGGCTGATTTTCCCAACCGTCCAACCGCCGAAGCAGAAAAATTGGTAGCGGGCAACCAAGTTGGTATCCACTTCACTCCTAGCTGGGATGGTGGATGGGGCTGTCAGGAGAGTAAAAAGAACGATCCATCAGCCGTATGGAAGCCTTACGATATTCCCGCTGGCCCTGCAGGCAAGAAGAAGCATTGGTCCAATCCTTTCGTCGGGGCGGTTTACCCAATGCGTAAGGGTGTGGGTGATAAGAAAGTGGAAGCTTTCCTTAAGCAAACCAACTTTCTAGCAGAATGGGCAGAGAACCCAGAAAACCGAGCGGCGATGAACCCCGGTATCGAGAACGTGACCTTCGAAATCAAAGACGGAAAAGCGGTTCCCATCAGTAACCTATATTTCGCGAAATGGGCATTTGGCCCGGTTATGGGCACCGGCGGCGGAGGTGTTGATCCTGAACGTGATATTAACCTCCTTCGCTACCGCCTGGATAACTGGTCGAAAATCCCCGAAGAGCAACGTGATGCCGAGCAATCCACATTCTTTGACGACCCAACCGGGGCATCAACACTGAGTAATGAAGCCCTGTTACTGGCAGCATCCGTCTCCGAAGAAGAGGGAATTAAAAACCTGTATAACGCCCTTCCAACGCCCACCATGGTCGAATTGGGAACAGAGCTTGGGACGGCGAATGGTTCTAACTCGGGGTTGGGATCACTAGCTGTCGAGACTTTTACAGCAATCATTACCGGACAAAAACCTCTCGAAGCCTTCGATGAGTTTGTCTCCACCTGGAAGTCTCTAGGAGGCGATCAGATCACCAACGAAGTCAACGAGTGGTACGCTACGCATAAATAGAGCTAATCCGTTACAGAGAGGCGGGTATTCCTTCGGGTTATAATGAACCCGAAGGAATACCTTGTTCAACAGAGAATCTTTGACAACCATGACTTCCGTCCCATCCATGGAGCGAAAACGTATGTCCAAATCCCGCCTGAGTGCCTACTTTTATCGCACCTGGCCTTTGTATTTTATGGTGATACCGGCACTTGTGCTTTTAATCATTTTCAACTATGGCCCTATGTACGGAGTGATTATTGCCTTTCAGAACTATAATCCCGGACTTGGGTTTACCGGCTCACCCTGGGTGGGTCTCAAGAACTTTAATTTCCTTTTCCACCTCCCTCAATTTAAGCTATTGATTCGCAACACATTGGTGATTGCCGTCTCAAAAATCCTATCTTTACAGCTTTGCGCTATTGCATTGGCCCTGATATTAAACGAAGTCCGCTCTTTTTTATTCAAACGGGTGATTAATACTATCCTTTACCTGCCATATTTCCTCTCATGGGTGGTTCTGGGGGGGATATTATTAGATATGCTTTCCGCAAATGGCTTAATCGGACAATTGCTTAAACAATATAACATCAATTCTTTTATTTTCTTAGGCGATGCCAAGGTATTCCCAGTTACCGTAGTCGTGACTCACATCTGGAAAGATGTTGGCTTTGCCGTCATTGTATATCTGGCCGCTCTCACCGGCATCGATCCGGCGTTACAGGAGGCCGCCGCCGTTGATGGCGCGAACCGATGGCAACGCATCTGGCATATTACCCTGCCAGGAATTCTTCCTACCATTATATTGATCGCCTGTTTGAATCTTGGGTCAGTCTTAGATGCGGGCTTTGATCAATTGATCAATTTATATAACCCTAGCGTGTATGCCACTGGGGATATTCTTGACACCTATGTGTATCGGGCTGGCTTGATCTCTGCTAAATACAGTTTAGCAGCTGCAGTCGGGCTGTTTAAATCAACCATTGGCCTTTTCCTCATTCTCACCTCATATTGGTTGGCAAATAAATTTGCAGGTTTTCGTGTTTTCTAAAGCTGCGCTAGAACCTATTTCAGCCGAAGGATGGTGATGATAGCATGATCTCTGAAAAGAAATGGACCGATCGATTGTTTGATCTTTTCACTTACGTACTTCTGATCTTTCTGGCTCTCATGTGCATTGCTCCCTTTCTTCATATTCTTGCTGTGTCTCTCAGCGCCACCGCCCCATCTATGGGGGGATTTGTGAAATTCTGGCCGATTGGATTTAACCTTGAAAATTACAGGAAAATTCTCGGTGCACCAGCCTTTCAAAGCTCATTTTTAATCTCTTTGGAACGGACTTTGCTGGGAACGTCAATTAACATGCTTGTATTGATCCTGGCAGCTTACCCTCTTTCGAAAACCTCTCAAGAATTCAAAGGCCGAAATGTATTCATGTGGGTGTTCCTCTTTGCCATGCTATTCAATGGTGGATTAATCCCCACCTTTCTGGTCGTTCGAGGACTGGGGTTAATGGATACTATCTGGGCGCTTGTATTGCCTGGCGCCTTGCAAATTTTTAGCCTCTTCCTGATGATGAATTTTTTTCGCGATGTTCCCAAAGAGTTAGAAGAAGCCGCAGTGATCGACGGCGCCAATCACTGGCAAATTCTTTACAATGTGTATTTACCCATCTCGTTACCGGCTCTGGCAACGTTAACATTATTTGCCGCAGTTGGGCACTGGAATGCCTGGTTCGATGGCGCAATTTATATGACCCGGGCAGAAAATTACCCTCTGCAGACATTCCTTCGTACAGTAGTTGTCCAATTAGATCTTTCTCGCCTCATGGTTGACCCCAATGCATTGGCCCAACTTTCCAATCGTTCATTGAAAGCAGCACAAATTTTTGTAACGATTTTCCCGATTCTGCTCGTTTACCCCTTCTTACAACGATACTTTATTACTGGGATTAAACTGGGTGCTATTAAAGGGTAAAATTGATCCATGGCCCAACCTATGAGATCATTATTCCAACATGTGGTTTTTCAACCCACCGTGTACTCAACTTTGCAACGGGGGATTAACACCATGGTCAATGCCGTCCGGCCTACTTTTGGGCCGGTTCATGGAACTGTCATGATCAGCCGGTTGGATCATAGTCGGTTGCCAGAATTACTGGATGATGGTGGAGTGATTGCCCGCCGAATCATCGAGCTCCCCGATCGGAATGAAGATGTTGGGGCCATGATGGTACGGCATCTCATGTGGCGTATACACGAGCGCTATGGTGATGCGAGCGTGACTGCCGCATTGATCTACCAATCGGTATTTGACCAGGGAATCAAATATGTGCTCAATGGTAGCAACGCCATGCTTCTGCGCCGCCATCTCGAAGAAGGAGCTCGCCTGGTTCTGAATGCATTAAATAACGAAACCTTTCCCATATCTAATCGGGAACAACTGACCCATCTTGCCAAATCTATTTGCCAGGATGGCGAAATAGCCCAAAACTTGGGGGATATCCTATCAAAGGTTGGATCTATGGGCCACGTGGAAGTCCGTGCAGGCCATGGACGAGACACATTCATTGAATATATTCATGGAATGACTTGGAAGGGTGAGTTTTTCACCCGCAATATGATCCAGGACGCTTTGAAGGTTCGTAGTGAAATTGAAAACCCCGCGATTCTGGTAAGCAATCTCATAATTGATAATCCCTACCATTTGGCAGAATGGCTGGAAAAAATCAATCGGGCCGGTATTAAACGCCTCTTCGTTTTAGCAAAGCAAATCTCTCCCGAGTGCCTGTCCGTCCTTGAGGCAGCCCGCCGATCCCCGGAAATTTTTGATGTGCTGGCCGTGAAGCTTTGGGAAACTACCGAACGGTGGGAACTGCAAGACCTGGCCATATTCACTGGTGGGGCTATGATCGTCCGCGAAGCGGGGTATTCGCTCCCGCAAATCCACCCGGAATATCTTGGCCACGCCCGGCAGGTCTGGATAGAACGGAACCGCTTTGGCATCATTGACGGAGGCGGCAACTCGGATCAAATCATTCGTCACCATAAAGAATTACTGAATGCATTAACCCACGTGAAAGAGGAAAAATTCCGCCGGAAACTCCAAAATCGGCTGGCAAGCCTGGCTGGCGTTTCGGCCATTTATTGGATGGGAGGTACCACTGCCATTGAAATTGAGGAACGCGTCAAAGTTGCCCAGAGAACAGCCAATGCCATGCGTGGAGCGATGACCGATGGTATCCTTCCAGGCGGGGCTATCTCACTCCTTGCATGTATACCGGTCCTATCTGAGATGCGGCAATCGGAAGATTTCCACCGTCGGGCGGCAGGAAAGATAATTGCCCGGGCTTTAGAAGTTCCCATTTATACTCTACTGAATAATTGTGGCGAAAATGCACCCCGAATTCTCGCTCAAATTCAACGTCTCGGCAAAGGGTACGGTTTTGACATAAACACACGGAAAATTGTCCCCATGATAGACGCCGGGATTATCGATGTAGCCAATGCAGTAAAGGCTGCCGTATACGCAGGAATTACTGGTGCCGCTCTGGGTCTGACTGTAGATGTGGTAGTTCACCCCCAAAAACGAAAAGAATCTTTCACCACCGGTTAATCGCAGTTATCAAATATCAAAACCCTCAAACAGGCTGCATCTCACCATATGGGGCCTGTTTTTTATCGCTTCGCTTCTGATACAATCAGGTTGATCCCTTTTTTTCGGTGAACAAGTTTCAGAAGAAGATGAATACTTCTACGACAGATCTATCAGCCTTTCGGAAAGAGTTACGCATTTCTGCAACACCAGTATTGTTTTTCCTGACCACGGTCTCTATAGCTCTGATCATCCTGACCGGTCGCCTGGATCGTTATCCACCCAGCACCCCGGTTTTACATGTGCGTTTGCTGTTATACGGGATCATCATTATCGGATGGCTGACACACTTGTTCAACGATCAGGTAGCCAAGTGGTTCCTGATCCTCTCTACCACCTGCATGTTGTGGGTGCTGGTCTACCACTTCCATATCCAAGAAGCGGTAATGCTATTCTTTTTTCCAGTGATATTTAGCGGCGCGATGATCGCTATTAACGTTGGGTTGATTACCGCTATGGGAATGAGTGTTTCGATCCTCATTCCTATTCTTGCAGGTATAAGTATTTTTACCGAACGGCAAGCGGGAATCAGCCTGATAGGAATTTGGGGAGCGCTAGGTCTTCTAGCTTCTATACTCCGCCCAATTTATGACATCGGGGATTGGGTGTGGCGATATTATCATCGGGCGGTTGATATGCGCGAAGAGGCGGAGCAATTCCGTCTAAACCTTCATCAAGCTTTAGATGACCTGACCCATTTAAACCGCCAACTTGCATTGGCGAACGAAAAACAGCTTTCTTTCCGTATCATGGCCGAGGAAGCCCAAAAGACCAAAGCCGCCTTTGTTGCTAAAGTAAGTCATGAGTTTCGCACCCCATTAAACATGATCATTGGCTTAGTCAACTTGATGATCGATAACCCCGAAATTTATGGAAGAAGGCTCCCAAAAGCTCTGATAGATGACCTTGCGATTATCCAACGTAATTGTGAACACCTCACGAGTATGATCAACGATGTTCTTGCCCTCAGCCAGGCTGAATCAGGACGTCTTATATTAAATCGTGAATACATAAACCTTGAAGAAATTCTCCAACAGGCCATGGACGTCGTTAAGCCCCTGGTAAACAAGAAAGGACTGGAAGCCGTATACACTTTACCAGATCCTAAGGTCATGGTGTACTGTGACCGAACCCGCATCCGTCAGGTTGTTTTAAACCTTGTGAGCAATGCCGCTAGGTTCACTGAAAAAGGGGGTATTTATATTTCTGTGGAAGAGCAACCCAACCACTGGTTGGTGAAGGTACG
>Ga0101944_10005948_pt1 | contig 13352 bp, 10 predicted proteins | sample DewCreD2012metaG_FD_75245 | JGI IMG/M metagenome (GOLD analysis project Ga0101944, IMG submission 75245) | Hot spring sediment bacterial and archeal communities from British Columbia, Canada, to study Microbial Dark Matter (Phase II) - Dewar... ... | reverse complement strand
CCAATCCCGAGTCCTGCCGTGGGAGGCATTCCATATTCCAGTGCGCGTAAATAATCTTCATCAAGAATCTGGGCTTCCTCATTTCCTCTCGCGCGGAGTTGCATTTGTTCTTCGAACCGCTTCCTCTGATCAATTGGATCGTTTAACTCGCTAAAGGCATTACAAATTTCACTACCGCATGCTATTACTTCAAATCTTTCGACCAAACCCGGTTTGTTACGATGTTTTTTTGCGAGCGGCGACATCTCTATCGGGTAATCAGTAATAAAAGTAGGTTGAATTATTTTTGGCTCAACAAGTTTACTGAAAATTTCATCTATAAGAAGACCAACACCTTTTATATTTTTTACATCCAGGTTCAGTTTACCAGCAATTTGCAATAATTCATCTTCCGATTTATTAAAAACATCATATCCTGTATGTTCTTTAATAGCGTCAAAAATAGTCTGGCGTTTCCAGGGAGGTGAAAAATCAATTGTATGAATGCCAACATTGCAGACTGTGGTACCGTTTACTTCTTTCGCGGTTTTAGATATTAATTCTTCCACCAGACCCATCAACCAGAGATAATCCTGATAGGCAACATATACTTCAAGCATGGTAAATTCGGGATTATGGTGTTTATCCATTCCCTCATTGCGAAAATCTTTCGCAAACTCATAAACCCCGTCGAATCCCCCGACTATAAGTCGTTTTAAATACAATTCATCCGCAATTCGTAAATATAATTTTATATCCAGAGCATTATGATGGGTAATAAACGGACGTGCAAATGCTCCCCCATAAATAGGTTGAAGTATGGGTGTTTCAACTTCAAGGTATCCCCGATCATCTAAAAATTTTCTGATATTTTTAATAATAGATGTTCGTTTAACAAATGTTTCCTTTACTTCGGGATTTAAGATTAAGTCAAGGTATCGCTGGCGGTAGCGAAGTTCTTTATCAGAGAATGGATCATAGACGGTTTTTTCTCCGCTCTCTTCTGTTCTCTCCTTCACAACGGGGAGGGGGCGCAGGGATTTCGATAAAATTTCATAATTTCGGGCATGGATAGATGTCTCACCCGTTTTTGTCTTAAAAACAAAACCCTTAACACCGATTATATCACCGATATCGAGCAACTTAAACAGTTCATATTTATTGCCCAGGTCGTCACGTTTCAGATAAACCTGAATTCTTCCCTTTGAATCCTGAATATGGCAAAAGGAAGCTTTTCCCATGCGTCGGATTGACATGATACGACCGGCAACAGCTACATCATCAAAATGTTCGCCTTCCTTAAATTGTTCGATAATATCTCTTGAAAAATGTGTTCTATCGAATGAATAAGGGTAGGGATTAATCCCGTGATTAATTAATTCTTGCAGTTCCTGCCTTCGGCGGATCATTAATTCATTAAGATCTCTGGAACTTTGTGTATCTTCTGTCTGATTTTTATGGCTGTCCATTATTGTGGAATATTAAAGGGGAAACCAATATTATTATATAAAATACTAAAAAGTAGGCCGATAAACAAAAAATGATTTACTTCATAAGCAGCATTCTTATTGTTTTAGTTTTACCATTAAAGTTCATTCGGGCAAAATAAGTACCTGAAGGATATTCGGCTCCGTCCCAGATAACTTCATAACTTCCAGGATTTTTTTCTTCATTGACTAAAAGTTTAATTTCCTGACCGATATTGTTAAAAACAGAGATTTTAACATTTCCTTTATGTGGAATCGAATAAATAATCCTCGTATATGGATTAAATGGGTTCGGGTAATTCTGGGCAAGGTATATTTGATCGGGGAAATTATCATCATTCAGACTAACGGAAGTAACAGCAGAAGCACTATGAAAGACCCCTTTACGATAAACACCGGCGAAAAGTTTCTGGTCCATGTTAAAATCCATGCTCATAACTGAACCGGTTAGTGGTATGTAATTCCAAAGGGCACCATTATTTCTTGAAATAAAAGCTCCATTGTATGTCCCTGCAATAATATCCTGATCATCATTTATTGCCAGGGAATAAATATATGAAGTGGTAAATGATACTTTTGTCCATGCAAGGGTTTCATGGTCTCGTTTATAGACACCACCAAAAACTCCTGCAAATATGTCACCTGCCGAATTAATCGTAAGGGACTGGATATCATATAATGGAGGTCCGATCATGTTCCATTCATTATTTATGTATTCATCCAGGCAATAAATACCAGAATTTGGTGATGCTGCTACAACCTTTCCATTATTATCAGAGGTAAGATATGGAACTTCAATACCGCTCAAACCCGAAAGAATCCAGTCATCTCCGTTGTTTGTGGATCGATATACTCCAAAACTTGTACCGACAAAAATATCCCCGGCATTATTCATACAAACTGCACCGGCATTTCCGGTAAAATAGCCTGTAGTACAGTTAACCCAATTAATACCATCATCGATGGAACGGTATACACCTTTATCAGTACCGGCATAAATCACATTATTGCCACACCAGAGTGAAAAGATGTATCTTGGAATAACTGATGGATGGACATATTCCCATCTTCCTCCGTCGTTAGTACTGCGTAGAATTCCATTTCCTAGTGTTCCAACTATGATCGTGCCTGCGGAACTGATCTTTAATGCATAAATATCTTCTGCACGGGGAGAGTGTGGCAACCAGAGTCTTCCTCGATTACTTGAATGGTAAATTCCATTATCAGAAGAAGAAGCAATGATTGAGCCATCTGACATGTACAATATGCTTTCATAACCACCAATAAGCGGGGCAACCTCTTCAGAAATTTTTTCATTCATTCTATATATGTAAATATTTCTTTGTGTAGCACCATAAATATTTCCCGAGTCATCAACAGCCAGTGAATTGAAATATAAATCATCTGTACTAACCAGCATTTTCCAGGTAATTCCATTATCAGAGGATAAATAAAGACCGCTCGGTACAAATTCGCTTGTGTTTATACCTCCCGCAATAAGATTACCATTTTTATCTGCAGTAACATATGAAATATTTTTACTTTCAAGTGAACGGTTCCACGTCATTCCTCTGTCTGTTGACACCACTACACCTCCAAACCTGCTTCCCCCATAGAAAATAAAATCTCCAAGTGGGTCAACTAAAAGGCTCCAACCGCTTATGTAATATGGTATGGGTGTACCGATTGTAGTCCAGGTTCCATTTATGTATTGCGAGAGAATGAAATTCTGATAAACACCAAATATTTCAAACGAATCAGAAATTGTTATTCCATCATAGGCGTAACTATCTTCGGCAATTATTCTTGAAAACGTACCACCACCATCCGTTGACAGAAATACCTGATGTGGATTGATGCTTCTATCAACATACCTATCCATTACTATATAATTCCCCTTTATAGAATAGTCGTATATATCATTATAATTAAATGAATGTTTCGACCAGGAATATCCTGTATCCAGGGAATAGTAAACACTGCTACTAAAATTAATATAGCTAAATTGTAGAGCGTAGAGAGTTCCACCAGAACCTTCTTTAAGATCGGAAAATCCTCTTTGACCGTTGATATCGACCCATGAAATCTCCTGAGCATATATCACAGAAGGGATAATACTAAAAAGGAAAAACATCAGGTATAAATTACTTATATTTTTTTTCATAACTTAAAAATCTCCGGGCTTCTCCTCCTCCATTCACTCAGTACCAATCGTTTTACTTCAAATAATGATTTAATAAACTTATTTGTGATTTAAACCTCCGGTTGTTATCGTGAATAAAAATCAATAACCTTTACAATTGCGGCGCTACAAACAGGATCGAAATCAACCAGACTCAATGTAAACATTCGGCAATCGATTGCGGGTCGGTACAACCCTTCTGAAACGTATCCTGCACCTTCAAATAATCCTACTTTACCAGTGTAAGGGGAATTTTTAAGAATCGCCTGTTCCTGTTCATATAGAGGTTTCCTTTTCTCATAGTAATCAGGTGCTAATCTGTCTAATTTCGCCCTTTCTCTTCCCAGACTGTCGTATTGAGCTTTTCCCCAGGGTGTAGGAATAGGTGTTTTCGGATCAACAAATTGTTTCCACTTTAAATTTTCTCTTCTGGTTTCTCTTGTGATATTGGGTTCCCAAGGTTCAACACCTGGCGGATACATTTCATTATAAGAAACTTCTGAGTTATAATATTCATCAGCCAGTCCTCCGAAGGAATGTCCGAATTCATGTACATAAACATAATCCATTTGCCATTCCATACCCTCCACATCCCCCCGCGTATATGTTGTAGTATATAAATTATAAATTCCGCCGCCTCCGTATCGGTTATCATTAACAAGTATAGTAATAAAATCATATGGTACAATAGAACAGATATCGCGTAATGCTTTATTTTCTTCAGTTAATACATATCGAGCAGAACCGAACGTATTGTAGGTTGTTCCTAAAGCGGTATTTTTCCAGATGTTCTTATCCGGTTTGTCTATTCCAGAATCGCGCGATGCAACCTCGATTGCCCATACGTTAAAATCATTGCGTCTTTCTTTAAACGGTGAGGTAGAGAACATAAGTTCATTAAAATGTTTGATATCTTTACGGAATTTTTCCATATCTTCTTTTCTGTAACCATCACCTACAATTACAATATCGACCTTTTTATGAGAATCTCCATTTTTCATTAACGGTATAACAGAAAACGGTATATTCTTTTTTTCGCGATTAATTTCAGTTGGATTATTTGGGTCTATGATTGTTGAAAATATCTCTCTGAACTGCATGTTTTTGTCACGGCGGTGAATTGTGAACTGAATCTTATTTCTTGGTAAAGGCATACGTACGCTTTCATGAAATGTGCGGTATATTCCCGCCAGCGCCTCGTCGGTAGTCTGCCATTCCTGGAACATTGACGAATAGCCGCGCGAGTATATCATAGTGGTAGTTGTAACATCGAACACTCTTACCATGTATTCACCGAGGTTCAGAGCATCTATCAGATTGACCAGACTCCCAGCCCACGTCCCCTCCTCATATATCCGATCAAGACTGATTATTTCTGTCCCTTTTGTTCCTGTATGGAAATAATCAACCCTCATCGTTTTATCGTAAAAATAATTATCAAATGATTGTGCATACAGATTTGCGGTAACAAAAAGGAAAAGAATAGTAAAATATTTAAAATTCTTCATGATAAAATACCCTTATATTAGTGATAAAAGGAAAATTTTAGAGGATGTGAAGAGCGACATATATGATTACTGCAACCAATAGTATCAATATAAAAAAAGCAATTATCTTTGAAAAGAACCATAATATTTTAAATGGAAGCCAGATAGGTAGAGTAATAATTTTCAATAAAGTTTTCATTTAATCTATGGACTTCAAATCTTTCTTTGCCGCGAACTATTCATTTCGTTCAGGAATTAACCACCAGCCAAACAAATAAATTACTACAAACGGTAGAACTGCAGTTAATAGTGCAAGAAAAATGTAAAACAATCGGATGACATTGGAATCGATTTCAAAAATTTCACCTATTCCACCGCATATCCCTGCAATTTTTTTATCCTTTGCTGACCTATATAATTTTTTCAACTTTGATCTATCTGTTTCTTGTAAAAATATACAAAGAAATTATTGCATTCTCAAAAACAAAAATAAGAGATATAATTTTCACCAGGCGTAATTAAAATTGGAGAAAAAAAATCGAGATTACTTTTACAACTTCAATCATAATTTTTTAATCGCATTCTTCGAAAAATTTTTGTATCTTACAGACACTAAATTCAGAACTTATATCAGAGAAAATACTCCAAAACTCCACTAAAATTAAATTACCACAATGAACATACTGGTTTTAAATTGCGGATCTTCATCTGTAAAATTTCAATTAATCGAAACAGACCTTGACATAATAAAAAAGAATGCTGACAAAACGCTAGCACGCGGACTTATAGAACGATTGTTCGGCGATTCAAAGATATGTTTTCAGGTGGAAGGAAATGAAAAAACCAAATTTGAACGTCATCTATCCGATCATAAAGCAGCGATAGAGCTTATATTAAAATGGATTATTTCACCGGAATCAAATATTTCTAGCATAAAATCCCTATCAGATATACACGCTGTAGGCCATAGAGTTGTACACGGGGCAGAACAATTTACCATGTCAGTATTAATAGATGAGGCAGTCATCAAACAAATAGAAGATTGTGTGGAACTTGCTCCACTGCACAATCCCGCAAATCTTAAAGGTATTATCGCGGCACGAGAATTACTTGGCCCGAATGTACCGCAGGTAGCGGTTTTTGACACATCTTTTCATACTTCAATGCCCGAAACTTCTTATCTCTACGCAATTCCTTATGAATTATATGGTCGGCATCGCATAAGGCGTTACGGATTTCATGGAACTTCACATAGATATGTAGCTTATAGATACCGACTTTTAACTGGCAAAAACGAAGAACAAACGAATGTCATAACCATGCATTTAGGGAATGGTTGTTCTGCATGTGCAATTAAAAACGGAAGATCATTTGATACTTCTATGGGATTTACACCTTTAGAAGGACTCGTAATGGGGACGCGTTGCGGTGACATTGATCCATCTTTGATTGAATATATACGCATTAAGGAAGGAATGAGTGTTAAGGAAATTGATGAGATGCTGAATAAAAAGTCGGGTTTGCTTGGTATCTCAGGCCTTACAAATGACATGCGCGATCTTCTTGCTGCAGAAAACGAGATAAACCATCAACGTGCTCGCCTGGCAATAAACATATTTTGCGAAAGGGCTAAAAAATATATAGGTGCATATTTAGCCAGATTGGGGGGCGCCGATGCGCTGATATTTACCGGAGGAATAGGAGAAAATAGCCCTCAAATCAGAGAAAGGATTTGCGAAGGTTTACAATGGATGGGACTTAAAATAGACAAGAAATTAAATGATTCCATGGTAGGCGGCAAAGAGGGAGATGTATCAACAGGTGACTCCAGATTAAAAGCCTATGTAATTCCCACAAATGAGGAATTATTGATTGCACGGGACACGGTTAGGACAATTAAAAACGAACCAAGGAGATTCTAAATACCGGTTAATTTTTTTAAATTATCCAGCTCTTCTTTAGAGAGATAGCGCCATCTGCCTCTACCTAATCCTTCGTAGGTAATACCGGCATAAGAAACTCTATCCAGTTTTTCTACACCATATCCAATCGCTTCAAACATTCTATGAATCTGGCGGTTTCTTCCTTCATGAATAATAATACCAATTATCTTATTTTTTCCTCCCGGGACGTAATAGATTTCTGCAGGTTCAGTTTTTCCATCGGATAATCTTATCCCTGAAATTATTTTCCTGGCATCTTCCTTTGCAAGCGGTTTATCCAGAGTAACTTTATATGCTTTTTTAACTTCAAATTTCGGGTGCATAAGGGCATGTGCAAGTTCTCCATCATTGGTCAAAAGAAGAACTCCGGTAGTATTGCGGTCAAGTCGACCAATAGGAAACACACGCTCTCTGACTCGTACATAGTCCATGATTGTCTGTCGACCGCGTTCATCATGTAAAGTAGTTATACAATCTTTTGGCTTGTTGAAAACAATATACACCTTCTTATCAAGTATCACAATCTGTTTACCATCAACATATATTTTATCTTTGTTTGGATTAATTTGTGTTCCAAGTTCGGTAACGACGATACCATTGACACTCACCCTACCCTCGTTAATAATTTGATCAGCTTTTCGGCGGGATGCCACTCCTGCTTCTGCGAGATACTTGTTAAGGCGAATAGTATTTTTTTTGTCTGATAGATTCAAATTATTTCTGTTTATAATAAAAAGTGAAAGTTTTTTAAAACGATAGAGTGGCTTTATAAAAAGTCAATTATAATAAATTTCTTTTTATAATGATCCCTCCGGATTTGAAGGATCATTCTCAGTGGATAAATTATCATCAGTATTATCAGGGGGAGGTAATTCTTGTAATTCACCATTTTCACTCACAACTGTAGTACCCAGCTGCTCTGCTATTTCTTCATCTGTTTTGCCCATGCGCCGGAGTAATTCTCTTTCCATATCCATTCCATGATCGGCCATTATTTCTTCAATCTCCCGCGGTTTGGGAAGTTCGGATAAATCGTTAATGCCAAAATGTTTTAAAAACTCCTGGGTTGTGCCGTACAGAAGCGGGCGTCCGGGTGTTGCTGCACGTCCAATTATTGTTATAAGTCCACGTTCCAGTAATTTTTGAATAGCGTAGTCAGCATTTACACCGCGAATTGCTTCAATCTCAGGTTTTGTTACCGGCTGTTTATATGCGATCACAGAAAGAGTTTCAATGGTTGCTTGCGTCAGTTTACGTTTGGCTTTTTCTTTCATCAATCTGCCCAACCATTCGGCAAATTCGGGCATGGTGGCAAACTGAAATCCTCCCGCCACCTGGATGATGCGATAGGAACGGTTTGCCTGCACATATTCTGCATTTAATTCCCGAATTATCTCTAAAACCTCTTCCTCTCTCACCCTGAGCTTAGGGCCTCCTGATTCAGCTGACCATAAAATATCAATTATTTGACGAGGTGTTAAAGGTTCGTCAGAACCGAACAGGAGCGCTTCTATTATTCTTCTTTTATCGTGAGAAATTTCTTCCATTAACTTTCAGCAATTCCTAATTTATAAATGATAATGTCATCGTCATGATTCGCTGGTTTTAATCCCACCACTTTGTTTTTTACCATTTCGAGCAATGCGATTATCGTGACAATAATACGAATTTTTTCGCTCATATGCGAAACCAGCTCAAAAAAAGTAATTTCCTCTTTCGTCCGAAAAACATCTGCTATATAATTCATTTGTTCATCGATTGTCACATTCAGTAATTCAATATCATGGTAGATTTTTTTAGGAGCATTGTCCAGAACTTTTTTAAACGAAGCAATCAGGTTATACATTGTAATATTTTTCAAACTCATTTGTTGATCTTCCAGAGATATTTTATGTACATCCGAATGAAATCCCGTTCTATAGAACAGTTTTACCGACTCATCTTCCAGACTTGACAAAAAACTGCATGCCTCTTTATATCTCTTGTATTCGAGTAATCTTCTAACCAGATCAGCGCGAGGATCTTCTTCCTCTTCCTCGCCCGGTGCTTTTGGAAGGAGCATTTTAACTTTTATCTGCATTAATTCTGCAGCCATAACAATAAAATCACCTGCTACTTCCAGATCTAACTCCTGAAGCATCTGCACATATTCGAGGAATTGCTTTGTGATTTTTGCAATTGGAATGTCATAAATATCAAGTTCATCCCGCTTTATAAAAAAAAGAAGAAGGTCAAGTGGACCTTCAAATATCGGAAGTTTAACACGATAAGTCAATTTACAAGAAACTTCCTTTCATATCATAATAATTATCCAAGTTTCATGACTTTCCGCACCTCTTCCATTGTTACACACGCTACCGCCCTTGCTCTTTTTTCACCATCCTGTAATATATCAGTTACTTCATCGGGATGGGATTCATAATAGGTTCTTTTATTCCTGATTGGTTCTAAATGTTCGGAAAGTCTTTTTGCAATTCGTTTTTTACATTCAACACAACCCAGGGCTCCCGACCTGCAATCTTTTTCAATTTGATTTGTCTCAGCATTGTTGAATTTTTTATGGTAGGTGAACACGAGACATATTTCGGGTCTGCCCGGATCGCCTTTTCTTATTTTTTGCGGATCTGTGACCGCCTTTTTCATTTTCTGTTCAATTATTTCGGGTTTATCTGAAAGTAATATTGTGTTACCTGCCGACTTACTCATTTTCATATTACCGTCTGTTCCTGGCAGTCGGGAAAATTTTGTTAGTTTTGGTTCTGGTTCAGGGAAGACCTGGCCGTATTGTTGATTAAACCTTCTTGCAATTTCTCGTGTAATTTCAACATGAGGGACCTGATCTTCGCCAACCGGGACTAATTCACCCTTGTACAATAAGATATCTGCTGATTGAAGAACAGGGTAACCCAGATGGCCGTAGGCGATATTTTCTATGTTTAAATCTCTGACCTGTTCTTTCAGTGTCGGATTTCTTTCTAACCGAGAGGTGGTAATAAGCATAGAAAGAATTAGATGTAGTTCAGTGTGTTCTTTTATTTGAGATTGGCGAAACAACGGACTTTTTTTCGGATCGATTCCGACTGCAAGCCAATCTATTAGTGTTTCAATCGAATTATTATAAATTCCCGAGGTATCGAGATTTGTAGTTAATGCATGATAATCTGCGATGAGATAGTAACTTTCGTATTCTTTTTGGAGTTGTACCCAGTTCTCAAGTGCGCCCACCAGGTTGCCTAAATGTAATCTGCCCGTAGGGCGCATCCCGCTTAAGATTCTTTTCTTTTTTTGCAAGTTTTAAATACCCCTCAGATCAATTCATATAGAGGTATGGTTTCCACCGTTCGTCGATATTTCCGACGAAATGTCTGATAAATGTCAAATGATTCGGTCTCATCGGTTTACGGAGTAGTTTCATATGTGCTTCTTCAGGAATCCGATCGCCCTTTTTGTTATTACAATAGACGCATGCAGTCACAAGATTTTCCCATGTATCTTCGCCCTTCCTCGCTTTTGGAATAACATGATCTACAGTAAGAGGAACATCAGACCTTCCACAGTACATACATCTATGCCCATCACGCCTCAGGATGTTTTTTCTCGAGAGAATTATTTTTTTATAAGGCACCTGAATATATACACCAAGGCGCACGATGCTTGGTTGTGGTATGCTCATGGAAACCGAGCGAATCACTTTCCCATCGCTTGCTTCTACAATTTCAGCTTTTCCCAGATATAAAAGTATGATTGCTTTTTTTACATTGCAAACGCTCATTGGCTCATAATTCTGATTGAGAATGAGCACTTTACTACTCAGTTTTCCGTTTGGACCTTTACTATAATAGGAACTGAAGACTTACTCCTTTCTAAAAATATATATATTTAAATATAAAAGAAATTCAACGTTTTGTCAAGATTTCCTTATATTTACCCATGTCCTAATCAGGTTTCGTTAGAGGCAGACCATCCTGATCGCACGGTATTATTTTTCCTATGTTCAGTTTTTCCAATCCTTTCTTAACTTTTGCCGCATCCCCTACTATTACAATTGCCATTTTTGATAGATCGAGGTATTTTTCAGACACTTTTTTTACATCTTCGAGTGTCACGGCTTCTATATTCTGGAGATAATTGTCGAAATAATTTTCAGGTAAATCATACAGAACAATATTTTGTAATGCACCAGCAATTTGTCCTGATGTTTCGAAATTTAGTGCAAAATTACCGATAAGTCCTTTTTTGACAAATTCCAGTTCGTCCTGCGTCATTCCTTTGTCGTGCATTAATTTTATTTCATATAAAAATTCCTGCACAGAACTATCTGTTTTTTCTGAATGAACACCAGCAGATGCTGTAAATGGACCTTTCCCTTTGAGAAAATTAAATCCTGATCTCGCTCCATAGGTAAATCCATGTTTCTCGCGAAGATTCAGATTAATTCGGCTCATAAACTGTCCACCCAGCATTCTATTCATCACCATAACAGGGAAATAATCTGGGGTACTTCTCGCAAGAGCAGGAAAACCAATTCTTATCTCTGATTGTGGAGCGCCAGGTTTGTCGATTAAATAAATTTCAGATTTTTCTAAACCTGGAGGTTCGGGTATATCAAATTTAGCCACTTCTCCTTTTTCCCAACCACCTATTACCTTTTCTAACAGTGGTAATAGTATTTCCATTTTAGCGTCCCCAACAATTATAAGTGTGGCATTATTTGGTTTATAATATTTTTGATAAAACTTCCGGAGATCATCCACAGTCATTTTTTTTATGCTCTCTTCGGTTCCGGCAGGATTAGAGCCGTAGGGATGCTGTGATCCATAAATAATTCTTGCAAAAGCGTTATTTGCGGTTGTTGTTGCCTGATCTTTTTGTTGCATTAATGAAGTAATTCTTTGCATCTGCAAACGTTGAAACTCTTTCTCAGGGAATGTCGGATTCAGAAGAACATCGGAAAATAGATCCAATCCTTTTTCCATATATTTTGACATGCAATTTAAGGTAATGAATGATCCATCCCACGATGAATTCACGTTAAACGATGCGCCTATTGATTCAAATTCTTCTGAGATTTGAAGTGCATCACGCGATTTAGTTCCCTCGTCAAGCACGTCTGCTGTCATAGAGACCAGACCAGGTTGATTCAACGGATCCTGATCGGAGCCTGCGTGAAGAACAAGATTAAATGCAATGAGTGGAAGTTGATGTCTTTCTACCAACCAGACATTGAGTCCATTTTTTAATTGTGCTTTCTGGATTCTCGGTAATTTCACGACAGGTGCGCTTTTGCCCTGAGGTCGTTTTGTTCTATCAATATCTTGCGCTTTCAAAACAGTGAATATTAACATTGTAGAGATCATCATGATAATTGTTTTTGTAAATGTATTCATTTTTTATTCCCCTTTCTTCGCGGCAAGTTCTAATTTCCCTTCCGGAACTACGCTAAGAACAACGCTTGCTTCATTAAGATATTTTTTAGCGGTAGTAATTACTTCCTGAGGTGTAATCCCTTTATAAAGTTCCATTTGTTTGTTAATATTTTCAGGATTACCTGTATACGAATAAAAGTTTGCCAGTGAAATTGATTTACCGAGTGCTGTTGAAGCGCTGTTTATGATTTGCACTTCTCTGGCAATAACCGATTTGTCTATTTCGCTCTGAGTTACACCTTCGCTGAATAATTTGTTTAATATTTCATTAACATTTTGTTCCATTTCAGTGAGAGTTTTTTCCGGTTTTGCTGTAATTTGAATCTGGAAAGAGCCAGCAATTTCAGAACCTTCCTGACTTGCAAACGCAGATTGTGCGATTTGCTTGTCATATACAAGAGATTTATACAATCGTGAATTTTTTCCTCTGCCCAGTATAGAGCTGAAGACATCCATAACGGCATCCTCACGGGTATTAGCAGGTGCGGAATGCCAAGTTAAATATATTCTTGGAAGTTGGACTTTATCTTCGTACGCCAACCTTTCCTGCTGTTTTAATTTAAGTTCAACTGGTTTTGGTCGGTCAAAATTTTTCCCTTGTGGAATCGGACCGAAATATTTTTCAATTAATGGTTTTATTTCTCCAGGATTTATATCGCCCGCTACAACTAAACAGGCATTATTAGGAGCATAGTATGTTTTGAAAAAATTCTTAACATCTTCCATTGAGGCAGCAGAGAGATCTTCCATGTATCCGATAACCGGCCAGCTATACGGGTGTGTGGGAGGATATAATGCTTTTAAAATTTTTTCATTGGCTGTTCCGTAGGGTCTATTATCATAGTTCT
>Ga0101944_10005946_pt1 | contig 13356 bp, 9 predicted proteins | sample DewCreD2012metaG_FD_75245 | JGI IMG/M metagenome (GOLD analysis project Ga0101944, IMG submission 75245) | Hot spring sediment bacterial and archeal communities from British Columbia, Canada, to study Microbial Dark Matter (Phase II) - Dewar... ... | reverse complement strand
CCTGTTTGCGCGGCGGGACGTGGTGGTGGTGGCGAGCGTGTCCTGCATTTACGGCATCGGCAGCAAGGAGGATTACGAGGCGATGGTCATTCCCATTCGCGTCGGGCAGGACATGGCGCGCGAGCAGTTCCTCGCCCGCTTGGTGGACCTGCAATACAACCGCAACGACATCGAGTTCGGTCGCGGCCAGTTCCGTGTGCGTGGCGACACCGTCGAGCTGTGCCCGGCTTACAGCGAGGACGCGCTGCGGGTCGAGTTTTTCGGCGACCAGATTGACCGGATCACGCGCTTCGAGCCGCTCACGGGTCACAAGCTGGAGCAACTGGACGCCGTCACGGTGTATCCGGGCAAACAGTTCGTGACCCCGGCGGACAAGCTCAAGCGCGCACTGGTCACCATCCGCGAGGAATTGGGCGAGCGCATCGCGTGGTTCGAGAAGCACGGCAAATTGCTCGAGGCCCAGCGCATCAAAATGCGCACCGAGTACGACCTGGAGATGATGGAGGAAATGGGCTACTGCTCGGGCATCGAGAATTACTCGCGGCACATTGCGGGGCGTCCGCCCGGCTCGCGGCCGTGCACGTTGCTGGATTTCATGCCGGAGGATTACCTGCTGGTGATTGATGAGTCCCACGCCACCGTCCCGCAACTGGGCGGCATGTATGAGGGCGACCGCTCGCGCAAGCAGGTGCTGGTGGACTACGGTTTCCGCCTGCCCAGCGCGCTGGACAATCGCCCGCTGCGGTTCGACGAGTTTCAAGCGCTCCAGGGCCAGACCATTTACGTCAGCGCCACCCCGGGCGAGCGCGAGCTGGAATGGGCGCGACAAGACTTTTTGCGCCGACCTGGGGAGGCAAAAGGGATGGAGGGAGAAGGCGTGTCGCAAGGGCGGTCTGTCCCCTCGCAGGAAGCGGACGAGCGACCCAGTCCCGAAATGCCCACCGCCATGCCGACTGACAGTCGGCTGCACGGCAGATTGACAATCTGCGCTACGGCCGGTAGCGCCGACCGGCAGTCGGCTGTATCGCGGGTTGACAATCCGCCCGCCGCTACGGTCGCGCACCCTGGTGTTGTGGAACTGGTCGTTCGCCCGACCGGCCTGGTTGATCCCAAGGTCGCGGTTAAACCGCTCAGAGGCCAGATTGACGACCTGATCGAGGAATGTCGCAAACGCGCCGATGCCAAGGAGCGCGTGCTGGTGACCACGCTGACCAAACGCACTGCCGAGGAACTGACCGATTACCTGCGCGACATCGGCATCAACGTGCAATATCTCCACAGCGAGATTGACGCCATCGAGCGGGTGGAAATCCTGCGCGCGCTGCGCAAGGGCGAGTTTGACGTGCTGGTGGGCATCAACCTGCTTCGCGAGGGCCTTGACCTGCCGGAAGTTTCGCTGGTAGCCATCCTGGACGCCGACAAGGAAGGTTTCCTGCGCAGCGAAACCAGTTTGATCCAGACCGCCGGTCGCGCCGCCCGGCATCTCAACGGCGAGGTGATTCTCTACGCCGACGTGATGACCGACAGCATCAAGCGGTTTCTGGCGGTGACCGAATATCGGCGGCAGAAGCAACTGGCCTACAACAAACAGCACGGCATCACCCCGCGCAGCGTGAGCCGGGCGGTGGAGGAAAGCCTGGCCAGTTACGAGTCCAAGCGCGAGCAGGCCGCCGCCGTGTTGCGCGACGCGGGCATGGACGTGGACCTGACGGCGACCATCCGCGAGCTGGAGGAGGAAATGCTGGCCGCGGCCAACAACCTGGAATTCGAGAAAGCGGCGTTGCTGCGCGACCAAATCCGCGAGCTGAAACGCGCCATGGATGGCTCGCAACCCGCCAAGACAAGCAGGGTGCAGCCGACTCGCTATCCGAAACCTGCTGGACGCCGCAGAACTACCGGGAGCGGCTCGACTGCCAAAACACCCGCTCGGCGGCATCGCCCAGACGAGCCGTTCTGACCACGCTTTTGCCCGCAAATGTCCGGCAACAGTTCCACCCAACGATCGGCTCTCACGATTGCCGGGATGTTGGAAGCCGGCTGCTGGTTGCTTTGCGCGGCCACCGTGGCCGGATTCCTGGCGCGCCTCTATTGGGTTTTTGAATTAACGACGCATTTCCGTCCGCACCTTGCCCTGGCGCTGGCTGTGTTGGCGGGCGTCTGGATGCTGTATCGGCGGATTCATCTGGCCACGGCCTGCGGTGTCTGTGCCCTGCTTAATCTGCCGATGATTGCCCCCCAACTCCTGCAGAGGAATGAACCGGTGGCGGCGGGAGGCGCGCGGATACGACTGGCCGTGCTGAACGTGCATGCTGCCAATGAGCGCAGTGATTTGGTGTCGGCTTTCCTCAAATCCGCCGAGGCAGAAGTGGTCCTGCTCCTGGAAGTCAATGCCAGGTGGGCACGCGCGCTCGAACCGCTGCGCCAGGTTTACCCTCACTGGGTTGTCGAAACGCGCGAGGACGACTTCGGCATGGCACTCCTGAGCCGATTGCCCTTGTCGGAGGCGACCGTGATTGAATTGGGCGGCGCAGCAGTGCCGTCCATCGCCGCGACCATCCGGGTCGGCGACCGAGATGTGTTTCTGCTGGGCACGCATCCCCTGCCACCGGGCAATCCGGAATACGCCCGCCTGCGCAACGAACAGTTTCACGAACTAGCAGCGTGGGTCCGCCGCCAGACCGGGCCGGTTGTTGTGATGGGTGACCTGAACACCACCCCGTGGAGTCCTTACTTTGCGGACCTGCTCAAGGAAGGCGGCTTGAAATGCTCAGCGCCGGCGGGTGGTTTGTGCGGCAGTTGGCCCGCAGGGTTGCCGCTGGGGAGAATCCTGCTGGACCACTGTTTGGTCTCGCCCCCCGTTCAAGTGCTTGAGCAGCGATTCGGGCCGCGGATTGGGAGCGATCACTTGCCGTTGGTCATCGTCTTGCAAATACCTGCCAGCCCAGCCAGATAATCCGCGATGGCTCCTTTGATGTTCTGGAGGGCCTCCTCTTGACTGTGCCCCTGCGACCAACAGCCTGGCAGGCCCGGACGACTTACGCTGTAACCCTCGTCCGTCTTGTGCAAGACCACGCGGTATTTCATGCCGTAACTCTGATTGCTGCGTTTCCTGCGGTCAACAATGTGGACAAGGGCGGAGTAGGCGGACTGGCGGAAATGCGAACCGATCGAATCAAACCCGTGCTGTTGGCCTGTGCGGCAGCGGCTCCGCTGCGGATTCGCCGTCCTGTGGCCGGTCGTGCCCCGGCCAGCAAGCGCGCCCGTTTGAGGCGGTCAGGTTTTGCAGCCCCCGCGACACGGCCACGATCAGGGCGCAGCGATGCAGCCGCGCTGTCAGGTTCGGCCGGATGTCCGAACGTCACTTCTTGGGGGCCAGGGGAATGCGCTGAGGTGGGGCAGCGGGGACGCCGTCGAGCGCCCGGCTGGCTTGCTCCAGTCTGCCGAGCAGCTTTGCTTCCTCGGCGGAGAGCTGGCCGGCGGCTTTGCGGGCGCGCAGGGCCTCCAGTTTCTGCTGCAAGGCGGCCCGGCGCTGCGCCAGGACTTGTTCGTCCACCGGCGGTATGGGCCGACTGCGTCGGAGTTCCTGGATTTTGGCCCTACGTTCCTCCGGGGAGAGCTTGAGCAGCTCTTCACGGCGCTTCTGCATTTCCGGGTTGAGGGTGGGCAGGCCGTGCTGTTTGCGCAGCTCTTGAAATCGGGCTTCGCGCTCGAGGGGCGACAGCGACCGGGGTTCGCGGGACAATTCCTGGCGGGTTTCAGCGGAGGGCGTTGTGGCCTGGCCGCGGCGTTCCCGCACTTCTTTCAGCCGGGTCTGTTGCTGTTCCGGGCTCGATGGCAGGCCTTCTTCGCTGGCAACTGAGCCCGCCCCGGCCGTGTTTGTGGTGTCTGCCGGGCTGGCGAGCAGTGGTCCCAGCAGCCCGACGAGCAGTGGGACAATCCGTTTCAACCGGTTACTCATGATCCGCATTCCAATGGAGCTGCCCGGCGTCGCCCACTCTTGTGGCACGGTGACCGCCGCTGGTCCGCAGCCGTCACCAGGTTCAACCAGGCTTTGCACCATGTGACTGGCGGACAGGCTACCGTTTCGGATGTGACGGTTTCAAGCCGATGAAACGTCTTCAAGCCGCCAGGCCGTGGCGGTAGGCTGGGCCGGTGCTGGTGTGGTGGCAACTGGGCTTGCTGAGTGTGGCGGCGTTGGGCGCGGGTTTTGTGGACTCGATTGCCGGTGGCGGCGGGCTGATCACTTTGCCCGCCCTGTTGGGCTGCGGGCTGGAGCCGCAATTGGCGCTGGGGACGAACAAGCTCCAGGCCAGTTTCGGGTCGGGCAGCGCCACCTGGCATTTCGCCCGAGCCGGGCTGGTGGACTGGCGGGCGTGCCGGTGGGGGTTGCTGCTCACGTGGGCCGGCGCGGCCATCGGCACACGCACGGTGCAGCATCTGGACGCCGATTTTCTGCGGATCGTCATTCCGGTTTTGCTGCTGGGGCTGGCGGTTTTCATGGCGGTGCGCCCCGCGTTGGGCAGCCGGGATGGACCACCCCGTATGTCCAGGCGGCTGTTCGACGTGGTGTTTGGACTGGGCCTCGGCTTTTACGACGGCTTCTTCGGGCCGGGCACGGGCACGTTTTGGGCGACGGCGTTTGTGCTGGGGCTGGGGTTCAACCTCACCCGGGCGACGGCTCAGACCAAGGCGATGAACTTTGCCAGCAACCTGGCGGCCCTGGTGTTTTTCCTGGCAGCCGGCCAGGTCCACTGGGTGGCCGGCTTCATCATGGGCGTCTGCCAGTGGCTGGGGGCGCGGTTGGGAACGCGGCTGGTGGTGCGGCGCGGCACGCGCTTCATTCGGCCAATCTTCCTGTCGGTGGTGGTCGTTCTAACGCTGAAACTCCTGTACGAGGCAGCGACTTCGACGCGCTGAGACCGTCTGCCAACGTTTGGCAGGCAATCCAGGCCGTGGGGCCGAAGTCTTGCTGCCGGCTGCTCCTCCGGCCGGAACGGACAAACCCGCGCAGTGCGGCCACGATTGGCCAAGACCACCGTGGGTCGGCGACGCGCGGCTGTCGCTCCAAGGTCGGGGGAAACCGGCTCGGACCGGGGCGGGAACTGGAAGTGTGCGCTAGGCCAAGCGGTGGTCCTGTCCGCACAGACCCGAGCGCGACCGCGAGCAAGGTTTGTGATTGACCCGGGGCGCTGACTTGTGCGGTTATGATGGGAAGATAGTGGGTTGTTTGGACGGACGGATGAGACGAACTTCAGTCAAAGACGGGAACACGCCGCGGCGGCAGGGCGGGAACAAGTATGACGCCCACCACACGGTGCTGGCGCAGACGTACGGGGCGCTGGCCGACTTGCGGCGCGAGCTGGCCGACACGCCCGACTCGGTGGCCCGCCGGGAGGAGTTGTTGCGTCAATTCGCGGCCTGCGCGGATCCGCAGCGGGCCTGGTTGATCTTGGAGGATTACTTCGAGAAGCTGTCGCTGTCGCGCCGGGACTTCGCGGGCGAAGATTGGTGGCCACGGTTGCTGGGGGCACAGGGGCGGGCTCGATTGGAGGAACTGGCGTTTCTGTTCTTGCGCGCGCATCGGCCCGTGCCGGCCGAATTGCGGACCTACGCCAACCTGGAACGCTTCGCCCAGGTGCAGGCCACGGCTCGTGAGCAGGCGCTGGTGCGAGAGCTGGAGAACTGGTTGTTCCCGCCCAAACCCACGTTGCTGGGTCAACCGCGGGCCACGCTCCGGATTGTGGGCCTGCCGCAGGCCGATCCGGCCTGGCCGGCGCGGCACCGGCTGGCGGTGGAATTCCGATTGTCCCGCCCGCGCACCGGCGAGAAGGTGCGCACGCTGCGGGACATGATTGACCTGGTGACGCGGGCCGCGCACGAGGAGGAGCTGTTTGCCCCGTCGGACTGGGAGTTTCTGGTCTGGCTGGCCCATACCTACAAGCACCAGAAGAACGGCGCCGAGTTGTTGGTGTTGTCGGATGCGGACCTGTTGCACTGGTTGTCACGGTGGGGGCACACGGGTCGGCTGGAGACGGCCGACGGGGGGCGGTTGAAGTTCGAGGGGCAGGTGGCCGAGTTGGTGCCGCATTTGGAGGATGGCAAGGGCGAGCTGGCGTTCACCCACCGGCTGCGGTTGCCGGACGGCCGCGCGCTGGCGCTGGACAGCCTGCGGTTTTTCACGCAGCAACCGCCGCTGGTGCTGGCTGGCGACACGTTTTACCTGCTGCGCAACCCGCCCCCGCCGGCGGTGATTTCGCTTTGGGCCGAGCGCCGCGCCGTTCCAGTGCGTCAGTTGAGTCACCGGTTGCTGGCCTACCTGCGGCGGACGCGGGCGCAGGAGGGCGGCGACTGGGAGGAATTGTGCCTGACTCACCGAGCGATGCCGCAGTTTGTGTTCGAGTTGCTGGACGAGACGGTGCGGCTGCGATTGCAGGCCCGCAGCCTGCGCGACGGCAGTCTGTGGTCCTGGAACGGGCAGGAGTGGCAACCGCAGTCGCCCCGGCCGCCGGCCGGCAAGCCGGAGCTGCTGGACGACCCGCGGCTGGAACCGGCGGTGCAGTGGCTCAAACGGATGGATTGGTTCACGCCCGAGCCGGGGTTGTGGACCAGCGACGCCAACGAGGCCTTCTTGAGCGCACTGGGAAGGGTCTGGCCGGAGCGCCCGAGCGCGGCGGAGTATCTGGGTAACCCCGCGTTTCAGCGACTGTTTCTGACGCCCCGCCGGCTGCGACCGCGGTTGCTGGTCAAGGGCAGCGGCATTGACTGGCTGGCGGTGTCCGCCGAATGGGAGGCCGAGGGGATGAAGTTGACCAAGGCGGACCTGGAGCGGCTGGCCACGGCCAGCGGGCGGTTCGTCAAACTGCCCAACGCCGGCTGGGTTGAGCTGGACGCCGCGGCCGTGCAGTCGGCCCAGGAGACCATGGCCGAGCTGGGGGTGGACGGGTTGTCGCCCGAGGTGCAGAAGATCGGGTTGGAACAGGCCACCCACTTGGACGAGGAGTCCTGGCAGCGGTTCGGGGACACAGCGCTGGCGCGGGAGTTACGACAGCGGTTGAAGGATTTCCGGGGCGTGCCCGAGACGCCCGTGCCGTCCAGCGTGACGGCCGCCCTGCGTCCGTATCAAAAGGCGGGTTTCGACTTCTTGTGCCACCTGACGAGGCTGCGGTTGGGGGGCATCCTGGCCGATGACATGGGGCTGGGCAAGACGCTGCAGACGCTGGCGTGGCTGGCGTGGTTGCGGGAGCACTACCGCAAGAACCCCAAGCCGGCGTTGGTGATCTGCCCGGCCTCCGTGTTGCACAACTGGCGGCGTGAGGCCGAGCGGTTCACGCCCGGTCTGAAGGTGCTGGTGCTGGAGAGCGGCGCGGCGCGGCACAACTTGCGCAAGCAGATTCCGCAGCATGACCTGATCGTGACCAACTACGCGCTGTTGCGGCGCGACCTGGAGGCGTTGCAGAAATTCGAGTTTCAGGCCCTGATCCTGGATGAGGCCCAGTTCATCAAAAACCCGGGCGCCCAGGTCACGCAGTCGGTCAAGCAGATGCGCGCCACGCACCGGCTGGCGCTGACCGGCACGCCGCTGGAAAACCGGCTGCTGGACCTCTGGAGCATTGTGGACTTCATCCAGCCCGGTTATCTGGGCAGCCAGGAGCAGTTCGTCGAGACCTACGAACCGCGGGGCAACGGCGAGGAGGGGCTGGCTGCCCAGCGCATCGCGCGCAAGCGCCTCTCGGCCAAACTGCGCCCGCTGTTGCTGCGGCGGCTCAAGAAACACGTCGCCCAGGACCTGCCCGACCGGATCGAGGAGCGTCGGGATTGTCCGCTGGGCGAAGAGCAGCGGCGGCTGTATCTGGCCGAGTTGCGACGCAGCCGGGAGCAGGTGTTGCGGGCGGTGGAGACGCAGGGCCTGCAAAAGAGCCGGATGCACGTGCTGGCGGCCCTGACGCGGTTGCGCCAGATTTGCTGTCACCCGGCCCTGGTGGGGAACGACGCGCCCAGCGGCAAGACCGAGACGCTGTTCGAGTTGCTGGATGCGCTGGTGGCCGAGGGGCAGAAGGTGCTGGTGTTCTCGCAATTTGTCCAGATGCTGCACCTGTTGGAAAAGGAGTGTGCGGGCAGGCAGATTCGCACCCACCTGCTGACGGGTCAGACCAAGGACCGGCAGGAGGTGGTGGGGGCGTTTCAGAATGACGACGTGGCCAGCGTGTTTCTGCTGAGCCTGCGGGCCGCGGGCACGGGGTTGAACCTGACGGCGGCCAGCTACGTGGTGCTGTACGACCCGTGGTGGAATCCAGCGGTCGAGGCCCAGGCCATTGACCGCTCCCATCGCATCGGCCAGACGCAGACGGTCAACGCTTACCGACTCATCGCCCCCGGGACCGTCGAAGAAAAAATCTGGGAGCTGCAGCAAAACAAGGCCCAGACCATCGCCGACGTCTTGGGCGAGGAGGGCTTTGCCCGCAATTTGTCCCAGGCCGATCTGGAGTACCTTTTTGCCGAGGATTGAGGCAAGAAGGGGCCGCCGCCGTCCGGGCGGCCGGAGGCGACCGGTCAAATATCCTTGCGGTGCGCGCCGGCGCGCGGGTGGGGCGACCAACGGCAAATAGCGGGACACGACCGCCTTGAGTCGGGACAGTGGGTAACCCGCGGGGAGCCTTTGCCGAGGCTTGCGAGACGTTCCCGACGGCGACTATGAGCCGATTCAGGTAACTGGCCCGAGTGCTGCTTGGCCCTGTGCGTCTGTGCAGAGTTGGGTGTTGCAATCAAGTTAGAACCTGATACAAAAGTGCCATGGCACTGCCGTTTCTCAGCCGCAGAGCCGCAAGCCGGGATCACGTCATAGCCGTGGACCTGGGGGGACGCACCACCAAAGCGGTGGATGTGCAGCGCAAGAACGATGGCTTCCTGTTGCACCGCTTTGCATTGCTGGATGCCCCCATTTACGAAAAAGGCCTTTCGGCCGAGCTGCTCGCCGAACATCTCAAGACCGTGGCCCAGGCGCTGGAGGCCCGCACGCGCACGGTGTCGCTGGCAATCGGCGTCGCGGATTCGGTGGTGCGACATGCCGAGCTGCCGACCATGTCACTGGAAGACATGCGGCAGGTGCTCAAGAACAACACCAAGCAGTATCTGCAGCAGGAACTGCCCGGACACGTGTTTGACTGCTGTCCGGTGGTGGAAAAGGCGGCGGCCAAAGCCGCGGACAAAGCCAAAGCGGGTGTGCTGCCCAAGCAACGGGTGCTGGCCGCCGGGGCGCGGCAGCAATTGGTGGAGGATTTGCAGACCGCCGTGCGGGCCACGGGCCTGGTGGCCGAGCACATCATGCCGGGGCTTTTGGGACCGCTCAACGCATTCGAACGCGCCCTGCCGGAGGTGTTCCAGCGCGAGGCCGTGGCGCTGGTGGACATCGGATTCCGGCATACCAGCATTTGCCTGCTGCTGGAGGGGCAATTGATGCTCAGCCGCGTGTTGCCACTGGGCGGGGACAAGTTTACCACCGGGCTGGCGGAGACCTTGGGCATCAGTTACGCGGAGGCGGAGGGGATCAAGCTGGGGATGCCGGGCGAGGTGCAGGACCAGCTCCGGGCGTTTGTCGTGCCGCTGGGTCGCGAGTTGCGGGCCTCGATGGACTTCTTCGAGCACGAATATGACCGGCCGGTTACGCAGGCGTTTGTTTCGGGCGGCTCGGCCCGCTCGGACTTTATCCTCCAGACATTGCACGGGGAGCTGGGGGTGGAGTGCCGGACGTGGAATCCGACCGGCTTTATGCAGCACAGCCTGCCGCCGCAGCAGGTGGTGGAATTGGAGCCGATTTCGCCGCAGTTGACCGTGGCAGTGGGCGCGGCGCTGGCCGTACTCTGAGCTATGCCGATTCGTCTCAATTTACTGGCCGAAGCCAAAGCGCTGGAGGAGATGCGCCGGCGTGACCCGGTGAAGCGAGCCGCTTACGTGTGCGCCGGGCTGGTGGGGTTGATGCTGTTCTGGAGTCTGTTCCTCTACTCCAAGGCCCTGGTGCGCCGCAGCGAATTGGGCCGGCTGGAAACCGACCTGGCCGCCGAGGCCGAGCCTTACCAACGCGTTCTGGCCAATGAAAAACTGTTGGCCGAGACCCGCCTGCGCCTGACGGCCCTGGGACGGCTGGCTACCAACCGCCACCTCAACGGGACGGTCCTGCAGGCGTTGCAGCAGACCATCGTGCCCGACGTGCGCCTGACGCGCCTGAAGACCGAACAGGCCTACGTGCTGACGGAGGCCACCAGGGCGCGCACCAACACCGCCGGCAAGGTCATCGAGCCAGCCAAGCCGGCCACCGCCACCGAACGGCTGGTCATCATCTTGGACGCCGTGGATTCGAGTCCCAACCCGGGCGACCGGGTCAACCAATTCAAGGAAAGCCTGGCGGCGTCGCCCTATTTCAGCGCCTTGCATGGCAAGGGTAACGAACCGGTGTTACGCAGCCTTTCCGCGCCCCAAACCGAGCCAGAGACCGGCCGGGCGCATGTGCAGTTCACCTTGGAATGCCGGTGTCCACCCGTGGTGCGATGAGTGCCTTCTACACAGATTATCGCAGTGGCAAGCGCCGCCAAGTGATCCTGGTGATCCTGGGCACGGCCCTGGTGTTGGTGGGGTTGTGGTTTGGCCTGATCCGGCCGCAACAGCGCAGCCTGGCAAAACTGGCGGCCAGCATGGAGGCGTCCCAACGCAAACTGGACACCGTGCGCAAGACGGTGGCTGGTGCTCAAAAGCTGGAGGAAGAACTGGCGGCGGCATCCGCCTATTTGGCCAAGCTCGAAGAGAACATGGCCACGGGTGACTATTATTCCTGGGTCATCAACCAGATCCGGCAGTTCAAACTCGGCTACCGGGTGGACATCCCGCAGTTCGGCACGATTGTCGGCCCGGCGGACATGCCGGTGTTGCCCAACTTCCCTTACAAGCAGGTGACGCTGAGCGTCGGCGGGACCGGCTACTTCCACGACATCGGGCGGTTCATCGCCGATTACGAGAACGAGTTTCCCTATTCGCGCATCCAGAATCTGGAGCTTGAGCCGGCGGCCGCCTCCAGCGGCGTGGACAAGGAAAAGCTGCAGTTCCGAATGGAGATCGTAACCTTGGTCAGACCAGGACCGCGAAGCTGACGCATGAACCTGTTGGCCAAATTGACTTGGGGGTTGGGGCTGATGGCCGCGCTGACGGCGACCAGTTGGGCGGGTCGCGCGCCGGCGCGGCCTGCCACCAACGCGCCGGCCGCCCGGCCTGAGGCCACGCCGGCGCGGCCAGAAACCACAACCGTCGTCATCCCTCGGTCCGTATTCCAAATCCCCAAGACGCCCGCGGAGGGTCGCGACCCGTTTTTCCCCGAATCCACCCGCCTCTTCGCGGCGCCCGGCGAGGTCGTCCGGACCAACGCGCCGGCCGGGCCGGTGGAGCTTCGGTTGCGCGGGCTGGCCTTGGGCAACAAAGCCCTGGCCACCTTGAGCACCGTGGGACCTGCGCCACGAACCGTCGAGCTGGCCGCCGGGGAAGAAAAGGAAATCGTCCTGCCCGCCGGCCGCGTCAGGGTTCGTTGCCTGGAGATCAAGACCGACTCCGTCATCGTCGAAGTAGGCGGAACGAGACGAGAGCTGCATCTGCGGCCCGGTTTCTGAGGGCGCGGAAAATGCTTGCTGACCCACGGCGCGGCTCGGCGACGTGGCGGGTCTGGCCGGCGGGCCGACCGGCCGCAGCATCCGAGCGCTCGGCCAGGGCCGGGGCGCGGCGGTTCGGCCGGTTGAAGAGCGATGAACAAGAGTAACGCAAGCTTTCGGAAGAACGCGACCGGCGGGCCGACAGACCCGCGGGCGCGAGCTTCCACAGCCCAGTCCAGCATCATGAAAACCAAAGCCACACTCCTCCTGTTGAGCGCCCTTGTTGCGAGCCTGTTGGCTGCAACGGCCCAAGAAACGCCGCCGGCCGGCGCCGCGGTCACCAACGCGGCGGCTCCCGAGCCACGACCCGAGCCGGGCGCGGTAATCCCGCTGATTGTCATTGACGATCTGCCGCTGACCGATGCCATCCGCAACCTCGCCCGCCAAGCCGGGTTGAATTACCTGATGGACCCGAAGGTCGCCTACGGCGTGCCCGGGCCGGATGGCAAGGTCACTCCCATGCCCAGCGTGTCCATCCGCTGGGAGAACGTCACGGCTCAGCAGGCCCTCGAGGCCCTGTTGAACAACTACAGCCTGCAACTGGTCGAAGACCCCAAAACCCGCATCGGGCGCATCACGGTCAAGGACCCCGCCGCCCCGGAGCCGCTCCTTTCCCGCATCGTGCAGCTCAAGTACGCCAGCCCCTCCAACCTGGTGGCCGCGGTACAGACCGCCCTCACCGACAAGCGCAGCAAGGTCGTCCCGGACATCCGTACCAGTCAGTTGGTCATTGTGGCCACGGAAAAGGAACACGCCGCAGCCGAAGAGCTGATCGCCCGACTGGACCTGCCGCCCAAGCAGGTGCTCATCGAGGCTCGCCTGATGGAAATCTCGCGCAGCCCCAGCACCATCAAGGGCATTGACTGGAGCAGCACCCTGGAAGGGCAAAACGTCTCCTTTGGCAACGGCATCACCACCGCCTCGACTGTCACCAAAGCGCCCGGGGATGCTGTGACCACCACCCTGCCGGGGGGACGCACCATCACCTCCCAGCCGCGCTATTCCGAGACAACCACCATGCTCACCGAGTCCGGCGCGGGCGGGTTTGCGCTCAACACCTTCAAGGGGCTGACGCCCAATATCGGCTTCCTCAACGCCGACGGCGTCCATGCCGTGCTGTCCTTCCTCAACAAGGACGCGGACACGCAGGTCATCTCCACCCCGCGGGCGGTGACCTTGGACAATGAAACCGCCAAACTGGCCGTCACTCGGGCCGTGCCCATCTTCAAGGTGCAGGCCAGCACCCAAAACACCACCGGCGGTTCCCAGGTCGAATACACCAACCTCGGCACCATCTTGGAGGTGACGCCGCGCATATCCGCCAATGACAACATCTGGCTGAAGGTTGTGCCCGAGGTCTCCAGCATCTTCCGCACGGTCCGCAAACGGGTCGTGGATACCGAGAACGAGGCTGACGAATACGACATCCGCAAAATCGAGACCCAGGTCATGATCCCCAGCGCCCACACCCTGGTCATGGGCGGCCTGATGAGCGACTCGACCAAGAACATCTACTCGAAGATTCCGGTCCTGGGCGACATCCCCGTGCTGAACTTCCTCTTCAGCCGGAGGAAGAAGACGAAGGTGAAGTCCGAGCTGGACTTCTTCATCACGCCCTACATCCTCCAGCACCGCCTCGACAAGACCGTGTTCACCCCGCCGAAGGAGC
>Ga0101944_10005945_pt1 | contig 13356 bp, 11 predicted proteins | sample DewCreD2012metaG_FD_75245 | JGI IMG/M metagenome (GOLD analysis project Ga0101944, IMG submission 75245) | Hot spring sediment bacterial and archeal communities from British Columbia, Canada, to study Microbial Dark Matter (Phase II) - Dewar... ... | reverse complement strand
CCGGGCCCTGGCCGCCGGCCTGTCGGTGGGCATCTTCCGGGCCGTGGCCGAGCCGCCGTGGCGACTGGTCGAAGCCAACCCCGCCGCCTGCGTCCTGCTGGGCCTGACGCAGCACGAGTCGGCCGCGGGGACCGACCTCGGCCCGCTGCTGGCCGACGCGGAGCAGCGCGACCGGCTGTTCCACCAGTTGACGGCCGAGGGTCAGGCGGCCGAGGCGTCGCTGTCGCTGCGCCGGCCGGACGGGACCATGGTCCAGGTGCGTTTTCGGGCCTCGCTGGTCCGCGGCCCCGACGGCCTGCCGCGCTTCATCGACGGGCAACTGGCCGACGCGGCCGACGCGACCACGCCTCCGGCCGACGTGTGGACCGAATTGCAGGCGGCGTTGGAGTTCCTCAACGAGCCGGTGCGGACGAGCATGCAGCCGCTGGAACCCTGCACGCCCAACACGCCGATCGACCAGGCGGCGCAGCTCATGATGCGCCGGCAGGCCAGCCTGGCCGTGACGGCCAGCGACGGCCAGATCCTGGGCGTGGTCACCGATCAGGAGATCGGCGCTCGCGTCATCGCCGAGGGCCACTCGCCCAGCGGGCCGGTGCACGAGATCATGAGCGCGCCGGTAGTCACCATCGGCGAGAACGCCCTGGTCTACGAGGCCCTGCGGCTGATGCAGGACGAGGACGCGCGGCACGTGGTGGTCCGCGACGCGGGCGGCCTGCGCGTGGGCCTGGTGCGTCGCGAGCAACTCAGCCGCTTCCACTACTACTCGCCCGCTGTCCTGAGCCGCGAGCGCCGCCATGCCGCCGCCGTGAGCGACGCCGCGCAGCAACACGCCCGCCTGCCGTGGACGGCTAAGGCCCTGATCGACCTCGGCGCGCGGCCGCGCAGCGTCACGCGGGCCGTCACGGCCGCGTTCGATGCCGCGGCCGGGCGGCTCATTACTTTGGCCATGCAGGACCTGGGGCCGCCGCCGCTGCCGTTCGCCTTCATCGGCTTCGGCAGCATCGGCCGCGAGGAGCAGACCCTGGTCACCGATCAGGACAACGCCCTGCTCTACGCCGACCCGCCGCCCGAGACGGCCGAGACGGTGGCCACGTACTTCCGTCTGCTCGGACGCCACCTGTGCGACGACCTTCGCGGCGCGGGCTACCCGTTCTGCAAGGGCGACGTCATGGCCTCCAGTCCGCACCGCAACCTGTCGCTGTCGAAGTGGAAAGAGTGTTTCCGCCGCTGGATCGACGAGCCCAATCCGGGAGAATTGATGCAGTTCACCATCTGCTTCGACTTCCGCTGCGTGTACGGGGACACGTACCTGGCCTCGGAGCTGCGCCAGCATATTCACGAGACGTTGCGGCGCGAGCCGCCGTTCTTCTTCCACCTGGCCCGCAACTGTCTGCAATACAGTGCCCCGCTCGGCTTGTTCGGCCAGATCGTGACGGGCGCCGCCCGCGGCCAGTCCAAGACCGTCAACGTCAAGGACGCGCTGTTGCCCCTGGTGAACTTCGCGCGGCTCTATGCCCTGCAGGCCGGTCTCGAGGCCACCAACACCGCCGACCGTCTGCAGGGGCTCATCGACGCCCAGGTTCTCCGCGAGGACACCGGCGGCGAGTTGCTCCAGGCCTACGACTTCCTCATGCTCCTCAGGTTCCGCCGCCAGGTGACCGCCCTGAACGAGGGCCGCATGCCCGACAACCTGGTGGACCTGGCCGACCTGAGCGACGTCCAACTGGCCGCGCTCAAGAAAGCCTTTGCGGCGATCAGCACGGCGCAGCAGAAGATCAACTTCGATTTCCCCGGCACCGTCTGAGTGGGGAGGGCCGTGCGGCCGCGTTGTTCCTTGACACTCAGCCGCCGTCGCCCTAGGATACGCGGCTCGGGATCATGGACAGGCATTGTTCAGCAGTGGAAGGGAGCAAGACCATGGCGTACGACATCACTCTGGTTCGCGGCGACGGCGTGGGTCCGGAACTGGCCGAGGCGGCGCGGGAGGCTCGGACGCGGTTGAGCGAGGCGGAGCCGGCGGCCCGGGCGAAGTGGCTGGCGGAATACGAGCGGCAATTTTTTGCGGACCTCGAATCGCAGTTGCAGTTGATTGCCCGCCAGAACGTGGCGCGCCCGATGCAACTCGAAGATGTGCCGGCGGAGGTGCGGCGGATGTTGATCGGGCAATCCGGCAAGTTTCTGATCCGGGTGTTTCCCCGGGAGAACATCTGGGAACGCGAACCGCTCGCGCGTTTCGTGCGCGACTTGCAGCGGGTCGCGCCGAAGGTGACCGGCACGCCGCTGGGGTTGTTCGAGTTTGTGGAGTTGCTCAAGCGCGGCTATCGCAACGCGGCGTTGTGGGCGTTGCTGGTCATCACAATCATGATTTACGCGGATTTTCGCGGTTGCGGGGCGACCGTGCTGACGATTGTGCCATTGCTGGTCGGGATGGCGTGGATGCTCGGCGGGATGGTGTTGCTGGACATCCCGTTCAACCCGGCCAACATCATGACGCTGCCGCTGATCGTGGGTATTGGCGTGGCGTACGGGATTTATGTGGTGCAACGCTACCGGGAAACCGGCGAGGCGACGTTCTGGGGCAAGAGCACCGGTCGCGCCGTGATTCTGTCCGGCCTGACGACGATTGTCGCGTTCGCCAGCCTGATCTTCGGCGTCCATCGCGGCATCCGCAGTCTCGGCGTGGTCATGAGCCTCGGCGTGACGGCCTGTCTGGTCGCGGCGATGACGCTGTTGCCGGCCTTGCTGGAAGTGGCGCGGCGCAAAGGCTGGAAAGTCTGACGCGCCGCCGGTCAGGGCCGGAACGTCCACCTGTCGCTCTGGCCGAAAAAGGCGATCGGGTTGCGGAAGACGAGTTGTTCGATCAGGTCGCGCGAGAGGTTGCGGCGGAGCAGTTCCCGCACAAGTTTCGGAACGTTGAGCGGGTCGGACGGTCCCCAATCACAGGCGCTGTTGACCAGCAAGCGGTCCACGCCGTACTGCTCGACGATGTTGGCGGCGCGTTCGACGCTGAGTTTGGTGACCGGGTAGATGCTCATCCCGCGCCAGTACTTCGTGCCGGCATAGAGCGGCATGGTTTCCTCGGTGTTGTGATCAAGCAACACCCGGTCGGGATTCATCTGCTCGTCGGCCACCACCCGCAAGGTGCGTTCGGTACCCTGCTTTTTGAACTGGTGCGGCAGATGCACCAACACCGGCATGTCGAACCGTTTCGCGAGCTTGAGCTGGGCGCGGATTGCCGCTTCCTCCTCGTCCGTCTGCCGGTCAAATCCGATCTCGCCGATGGCCACCACCTTGTCACGGCCCGCAAGACTCCTGAGCGAGTCGAGCGTCGCGTCATCGATTCTTCGGGCCCCGTGGGGGTGAATTCCCACCGCGGCGTAGATTCGATCGTGCTCGCCGGCAAGCTTCACCGCCTTTCGGCTGCTTTCGAGGTCAATACCGATGGTCACGATTTCGCGAACCCCCGCACGGGAGGCCCGGTCGAGGACCGAGGCAAGGTCCCGCGCAAGCTCCGGAAAATCAAGGTGCGCATGCGTATCGACCAGCGTTGCTTCCATGAGTACTCCCTGCCGTTCCCGCAAAGCCATCGGGGAATTGGCGCTCGTGCGTGATGAACTGGATATTCCCGGCTCAGGACCGCCCTGACGTGAAGCATCGAGCCGGCGTCAGGCGGGGTGGGAAGCACGATGACGCGCAGTGCCTCCTCATCTCGGAGTCCCCGTGTCTCCGTGTCTGTCGCTCCATCTGCCCACTGAGCTGGAATTCACAGTATCGGGATCAAAGGTCTCCGCTTCCAACCTGCGAGAAGGCTTATTAGATCAATCCCCGCCAAACGTCAAATGGCTCGGCATCATTCTGCCAGTCATCACTTTTCCTTGCCTGATAGGTCCGGTCTCTCTATAATGGCTTCCCTGCTGACTTCGGACGACGTCCTTTCGCTTTCTGCCGGGAGAACCTTATGAGAAAGTCGCGCCTCGGTATCTTGATGGCCATGGTCCTGATGACAGGTTTCCCTCATCTCCAAAGCCGGGCCGAAACCGCCTATGTCAACGACACCCATGAAATCGCCATGCGCAGCGGCCCCAGCGTGCAGAACCGGGTCGTTCGCATGCTTGCCCCGGGAACGCCCCTCGAGCTCCTCGGCAGCAAGAACGACTGGAGCCGTATCCGATTGCCGGAAGGATCGGGGAATGTCAGGGAGGGGTGGGTTCTGACACGATTCCTTTCCACCGTATCCCCTGAGGCGCTGCAGCAGAAGGGTCTGGAACAGGAGAACACCACGCTTAAAGAGATTGTCGAAACCCTGGAGCGGGAAAAGAGCGAGAATCTGAAGCTTCAGAAACAGCTGCAGGAAAAGATCGCCAACCTGGAGTCCAGCTACGAAGACCTCAGGGCAGGGTCAAGCAATTATTTGAAGTTCAAGGAGGAATTCGACGCCACCAAGGCGGCGCTGGCTGCAGCCCAGGACAATTACCAGAATCTCCTCCAGGAAAACGAAAACCTGAGATTGTCTCAGAAAATCCAGTGGTTTGCCGCAGGGGCGGTGGTCCTGGTTTCAGGATGGGCACTGGGCCTGCTGACCGGCCGTCTTCAGAGAAAACGCCGCGCGACCTACCGGCTCTAGACCGAGCCCCCCACAACCCTGGCAGTCCCTGGCGCGGCCCATGGGCTGATTCAAAGCTTGGACGCCTTCTGCCGGTACTGCTCCATGCGCCTGGTATCTCCCAGCTCACTGAAGAGTTCCGCCTGAAACAGATAGACCTCCTTGAGCTTGGAGGGCTGGTCCTGGAGGAGCATCTCGGCCTTTTGAGCAAACTCCTGGGCCTTGTTGCGAGAGCCTTTCATCTTCCAGGCCCGGGCCAGACCCAGGAACGCTTCTCCATTATATGAATCGATCTGGACAGCCTGCTCGAGGAGCGGAATGGCTGCATCGGGCTTTCCCTGAGAAAGGGCGGTCCCGGCCTGACCCACGAGATGCATCGACGCGAGCTGCTGAGGGGCTCGAGGTTCCGGTTTCTTCATGGCCTGAGAACTGGCGGACTCGTGGCCCGCCGGAAGGTTGCCCTCCCGAAAGGAGGGAGTCGACATGAGAATAGGACCGCCCGGATCCGATTCCGCGGGAGGTCGTGAGACAGCATCCTGGGGCGGCCTGGCGACGGTCTGGGCAGGTGGTGTCTGCCATTCGGGAGGGATAGCCACCTTCCGCGGAGCGCACCCCGTCACCAGGATCGCCGCGCTCCAAAGTCCCAAAGCAATGAGGCGCAGGGCACAGGGGCGAAAACGCCGGCGGCCGGCGCAAAGATGAGGAGACTCCCGCGCAGGGATGACGCCCTGATCGTCGGATGGCCTCTCCCACCGCCAAATTCCAGACTCGATTCCTCCAACCACCTTTTTTCGGATGACCATCAAAGCCGCCTTTCTTGCGGGGGAACATCGGTCAGTGTCCCATGCTACGGTCGGCCGTGAACCGTGCAGTACTCCTCGGGGACGTGCTCCGACAGGAATACCTCCATCCGCTTCTCACGGCAAGCCACCGTTGCCAGCTGGCCCGTGTCGGTACAGATGATGCGCTGGACCACTCCCGGCACCATTCGAAACGGCTGCGAGTGAATCCAGGGGCGGACCTCGTTGACGAATCTGGCCCACAAGCGTCCGGCCCCGGAAGCGCCCGTGAGGTGCGTCGGCCGATTGTCGTCGAAACCTATCCAGACCAGGACCAGGAGATCGGTCGTGTATCCCACGAACCACGAATCCCGGTAATCGGACGTGGTGCCGGTCTTGCCGGCGCAGGGAAGATCGGCCACGAGTCCCTTGACGGTCCTTCCCGTCCCCCTCTCCATGACCCCCCGGAGGAAATCCGTGATGATGTAAGCCTTGGCCGGCGTGGTTACGGAAATCAGATCAACGCTGCTTCTCTTCTGGACTTCATTCCTTTCGCTCACCACTTCCCGCAGGGAGAGAAGAAAGGGCTTCTGACCCTCATTGCCCAGGGTCGCGTAAGCCGAGGCAAGTTCGAGAGGCGTCACCTCGAAAGCCCCCAGCGCCAGGGAGGGAAGGGCCTCCAACTTAGACTGGACCCCCAGGGTTCGCAGAAGCTCAACGATGTTTTCAAGCCCCACCTGGACCGCCAGCTGGACCGTAGGGACGTTCAGGGATTCCTCCAGGGCCTGTCGCATCATTACTCGGCCCCGATACCTGTCATCATAGTTTCGAGGCCACCATTCCGAGCCTCCGACCGGGAATTTGGTGGGGGAGTCATCGAGCCAGCTCACCGGTGAGAAACGATCCAGCCCGCACAGGTAGACGAAGGGCTTGATGGCTGAGCCCGGCTGGCGCGCAGCGTGGATGGCCCGGTTGAAGCTGCTTTCCCCGTAATGGCGCCCTCCCACCATGGCCAGCACGGCGCCGGTTTTAGGATGAACAGCGATGAGGGCGGCCTGCAGAGGCCCTTCCCCTGTCTCGGCCTCCAGCGCGGGGCGCTCGCGCTCCAGCTCGCGAAGCCCTTCCTGAACAGCCGTTTCCGCGGCCAGCGCCATTTCCGGGTGCAGGCTCGTGTAGATGGTCAAACCCTCCGAAGCCAGGACCTCGGGAGGATAGAGCTCATGGAGCTGCTGGCGGACATAGTCCACGTAGTAAGGAGCAGGATTGACCGTGAGTGACTCGGTGGTTCGAAGAGGCTCGTTTCGGGCCTTCTCGTAGGCCTGACTGCCGATCCACTCGAGGTCCAGCATGCGCCTCAGCACCCGGTTTCTCCGATCCCGCGACGCCTCGGGACGATCGAGGGGCGAGTAGTGGTTGGGCGCGCGGATCATTCCGGCCAGCGTGGCGGACTCCGCCAGGGTGAGATCTTCCACGTTCCTGCCGAAATAAACCCGGGCGGCCTCCCCCATCCCGTGGATGGCAACACTTCCCCTCTGGCCCAGGTATATTTCGTTCAGGTACATTTCCAGGATTTCGTCCTTGTCATAGAGCGCCTCGATCACCAGAGCCATGGAAGCTTCCATCAACTTGCGCTTGAGCCTGCGCTCGGGCTCCAGGAAGTAGTTCTTCACCAGTTGTTGGGTGATGGTGGAGCCGCCTTCGACCACCCGACCCGCCCGCAGGTCCACCCACAAAGCCCGCAGGATGGACCAGAAATCCATGCCCCGATGCTCATGGAACCGATGGTCCTCGATGGCCAGCACGGCGCGGACCAAGTCCGGCTGCAGCTGCTTCACATTGATGAGCAGTCGGCTCTCCCTCGCGGGACCGAAGAGCCGCGCGATCTCCAGGGGCTCGATCTCAAGGAGGGCCAACTCCCCACTCTCCCCCCGGATCCGCACCAGCGTGTCCCTCTCGAAATCCAGCTCGACCTGCCGGGGGGGAAAAGAAGAGCCTGGAAAGCGAAATTCCCTAAAATGGACAATCAGGCTGCCCTTGGAAGATCGAAACTCCCCGGCTCCCAGTGGCTCCCTGGCAACCTCCCGATACCTGCGCAACTCGAGCATGCCACGCATCCGGGAGAGGGAAATCTTCAAGCCAGGGTAGATGGGGACGCTGGATGAAAAGACGCGGGAGGGGACACTCCATTTGCGCGACTCGAATCGCTTCTGGATCTGGATCGAAAGCACATAAAAATAAACCGCCACCGCCACCAGCAGCGACAGCCCGATGAGGAAGAGGAGTTTCCGGTATGAGAAGCGCTTTCGAAATAGGGGTCGATTCATCAGAGCAAAACAGTGGCAGCCTCGGCAACGCAGGAGCTGTGAGCTCGAGGCCGGTCAATGGATTCACGTCGCCTCCGGCGGGAGATCAAGGGGGGGATGAGCAATCCCGATGCATTCGAATCATAGCCCCCCAGGCGCGCGGTCCGTTTGGTGCGGAGACACGGAGACCGTGAGAGGGGGCGATTCTCCGCGTCACCGTCTTTCCCTCTCTCCCCATGACTGGCTCAATTCAACAGCATCGGCGCCCCACGGAGACGACCAGCCCGGGCGCCTGCCGGCCACGCGCGCAGCCGGCCGCTATTCTTTCCGGTCGAGCCTCACAACACACTCGATGTGAGGCGTGTGAGGAAAAAGATCGAAAGGCTGCACGCGCCCGATGTGATAGGCGTCACTGAGCATGGCCAAGTCGCGAGCCAGCGTGGCGGGATTGCAGGACACGGCCACAATGCGCCTCGGTGCAAGCTCCCGGAGCGCCTGAACAACGTCAGGATGCATGCCGGAACGCGGCGGATCCGTCACCACCACCTGGGGGCGCCCGGCTCCTCCGGAATCACGTAACGCCTCGAGGATGATCTCCTTCAGATCGCCCGCGCGAAACCGGCAATTGTCGATCCCATTGAGGCGACAATTGACATAAGCATCCTCAATGGCCTCCTCGACCAGTTCAAATCCTAGCACCTCCCTCGCGTGGGGCGCAATGAAAAGCGAGATGCTCCCCGTTCCGCAGTACAGGTCCCAGACCGTCTCATGGCCGTTGAGTCCGCTGGATTCGAGAACCGCCTCGTAAAGCCCCTCGGCCGCCAAAGGGTTGGTCTGGAAAAAGGAATGCGCAGAGATCCTGAAGCGCAGGTCCTTGAGCCGTTCCTCGATGAACCCCGATCCAAAGACGATTCGACTCGAGTCTCCAACGGCCACCTGGGCCTTCTTCCGGCTGACGGAGTGGACGAAGGTCGTGATGGAGGGAAAAACCGCTCTCAGATGCAGAGCCAGCCCGTCGACAACGGTTTCCCCATGAGGATGCGCGGCGGTGATGAGATGGACGATCAAGTCCCCCGTCCTCTTTCCCTCCCGAATGACGAGGAATCTCCAGAAGCCCTGGTGGGTGCGAGTGGTGTAAGGCGGCAGCCCACTGTTACGACACCACTGCCGGACCTCGTTCAGGATGGACACAGACTCCGGAGACTCCAGAAAGCAAGTCTCGACGTCGAAGATCCTGTCGAAACGCCCCCTGGCGTGAAGGCCGAGGGCGAAGGACCGATCGTAGTCCCGCCCCGTGGCGATTTCCTCTGGCGAGAGCCACCGCCTCTCGGAGAAGGTGTACTCCATCTTATTCCGATACCACCGCTGCCGGGGCGAGGCGACGGTCGACTCGACCATGGCTTCCCTTGAGCCCGCCAGGTGGTGCAAGCATTCGAGCACGTGCCGGCGCTTCCATGAAAGCTGGTCTTCATAGGGGATGTGCTGCCACCGGCAGCCTCCGCACAAGCCGAAGTGGGGACAGAAGGGCTCGCACTCCCGGGGCGACCTGCGGATGACCTCAATGACCAGAGCCTCAGCGTACTGCTTCTTCTTTCGGAACACCCGCGCCCGCACCAGCTGCCCCGGAGCCGCCCCCTCGACGAAGACCACCACGCCTTCGTGGCGGCAGAGGGCCTTCCCCCCGAAAGCCAGCTTCTCCACCTCCAGGTCTACTTCCATGCCTTTCTGAATCCTGCTCATCACTCCTCGAACCCGAAGGCGCAGTCTTCACCCATTTTGCCGTGGCTGGGGACTTGAAACCTTGCGGTCTTTGCAATAAAGATACACCGGCACTCGGCGGGAACACACCCCGCTCCCGGGCCGGCGACGCGGAATAAACCGGCCGGCGCCGTTTCGCTTCCTCCACTCGCTTCCCCCGGGCGGTCCTGACAGCCGACGGCCGATCGCTGGTTTTGAGCTTGCTGCATTACAGGGGGACTCATGCCGATCCGGAGCATTATCACCTACGGACGCCTCATCAAATTCAGTCACACCGTTTTCGCGCTCCCTTTCGCGCTGTCGGCACTCCTGCTGGCTCACCGCGAGTCCCCGGTCGCCTGGATGACGCCGGTCTGGATTGTCATCGCCATGGCGGGAGCCCGCTCGGCGGCCATGGGGTTCAACCGCCTGGTCGACCACGACATCGATCTCAGAAACCCGCGCACCGCCAGCCGCCCGCTCACGTCGGGCGAGATCGACAAGCGCTCGGTGCTGGCCTTGATCCTGGCTTCCTCCGCGGTTTTCATCATGGCCGCTGCCATGCTCGGCAGACTCTGTCTCCTCCTCTCCGTCCCCGTCCTCGGCATCCTGTTTCTTTACTCCTACACCAAGCGGTTCACTTCGTTCTGTCACCTGGTGCTGGGCTTCGGAATCGGATTGGCGCCGCTCGGGACCTGGGTGGCCGCGACGGGGACCGTCGACCCGCGCATCCTGCTGCTCTCCGGGGCCCTCATGACCTACATCGCCGGCTTCGATATCCTCTATGCCTGCCAGGATGTGGATTTCGACCGAGCCGAAAACCTCTTTTCCATGCCGTCCCGCTGGGGAATCCCGGCAGCCCTCGGGGTCTCCGCCCTTTTGCACGTCATGACCGCCGGCCTGCTTCTGCTCACCTACCACGCCTTTTCACTGGGACGGGTCTACCTGTTCTCGCTTCTGGTCATCACGGCGCTGCTGGCCTGGGAGCATGTCCTGGTCCGCCCCGGCCGAATGGACAAGATCAACATCGCCTTCTTCCACGTGAACAGCGTCATCTCTGTCCTGCTCCTGGCAGCGGTCTGGATCGATCTCTGGATCCTGGGCTGACCGTCACAGCTTTTCCAGTGCCCAGAACAGCACCATCCCCACCAGGACCGTTCCCCCCAATGACCTGGTCTTGAGCGCGAATATCAGCGTGGGAATCGCCGCGAGACTTCTGGTCTGCAGAACGTCCAGCTCTTTCGGGGCGCCGCTCGTCAGGACCTCCGGGAAGACCAGGGCGCTCAGAATCGCCACGGGAATCAGGTCGAGCCATTCCACCAGCCATCCAGGCATGGTCCGTTGCGACAGGACGAACAGAGGCATCCAGCGCGGCAGATAGGTGACCAGTCCCATGGCCAGGACAATCCCGAAATAGCTCGCGTCATGCATCGTGAGCGCCTTTCCGCTGGACCAGCCTGGAGAGAACGAATCCACCCGTGGCGGCGACGAGTGAGGCAAGGATCACGTAGGAGTTTCCGGGCATGGTCAAGGAAAGCAGCACCGCGAGGGCCCCCGCCATGAGCGAGGTGGCAAGGTAGATTCGGCCTCGGAGCTGGAATACCAGGAGGCCGAGAAACATGGCAACCATGGCATAGTCGATGCCCATGAAGCCCTGCGGGATGAACTGGCCGCTCACGGCCCCCGCCACCGAGCTTGTCACCCAGGCGACATTGGCTGCGTGGTTGACGATGAGCGCCTTCCAGCGATCCCAGTCGCCATCGCGAAAGCGCATGCTGTTCACCGCAAAGCTTTCGTCCGTGACCCCGTAGGCAAACAGAAAAAGAAACGGCATCGAGGTCCTCCGGAAATATGGAGCCAGGGATGAGCTCATGAGCAGATGTCGCAGGTTCACGATGAAGGTGGTGGCGGCAATGGCCATGAGCGAGGCACCGCTGCTTAACATCGAGACGCCGATGAACTGGGAGCTTCCGGCAAATACCACCAGCGACATGGCGCCGGTCTGGAAGACGCTCAGTCCGGCCTTTTGGGCCAGCACGCCGAACGCCATTCCCACCGGGAAATAGGCCATGCAGATCGGCCACGCCGTACGAACTCCCGTGGTTATCCGTTCGGGCCAGGGACTCAATCTGTCCTCGGGAATCTTCATGCTCCGGGATTCAAGGAGAAGGGTGAACGAAGGGGCTCGTCGGCGCCATCCATGCGTCTGAAAACTTACGGCCTGTTTGGGAATTGCTCATCTTGCCCTGTCGCGGAAGGGGAACGGCACCGCCAGCGCCGGCCGGGACGAAGCCCTGCCCTACCGTTGAAGAGAACCTCCTCACCGGCTTCCGGGTCGCGGATCAAGCACTTCCTCCATCTTGACGACGATCTCGTCCATTCGGTAAGGCTTCGACAGGAAAGCGCGCGCGCCGGCTGCAAGCGCCTGCTCCGCCTGATAAGCGTCGCCCAGGCCGCTCGTGAGGATAACCCGCACCGAATGGTCAACTCGCAGGATCTCCCTCATGCACTGGCGTCCGTCCATTCCCGGCATGGAGAGATCCATGAGCACAACTTGGATCTTTCCCTTGTGCGTCTTGAAGAGGTCGACCGCCGCCTCCCCGCTGCCGGCAATAACCACCCGGTAGCCGCACACCTCGAGCATTTCCTTGCCTATCTCGAGGAGATCCTCGTCATCATCGACCAGAAGAACCGTGATGGGCGTTTCAGCGTCGCTCATTTCCGTACCCTGGAAGACCCGGTCTCCTGCTGATCACAGAATTCCATGCTCATATCGATGGACCTGGCGGAATGGGTCAGGGCGCCGCAGCTGATGAGATGGACACCCGTTTCGGCGATCTGCCTCACGGTGCTGAGCTCCACCCCCCCCGAAGCCTCCAGAAGACACCGGTCCCCCACCCTTTCCACGGCAGCTTTCAGCATCTCGATGGAAAAATTGTCGAGCATGACGATATCGGCGCCTGCGTCCAGGGCCTCATCCAGTTGATCGAGATTTTCGACCTCGATTTCCACCCTGAGGGTGTGGGCAGCACTGCTCCGAGCCCGTTCCAGGGCCTTCCGGATCCCTCCGGCGGCCTGGATGTGATTGTCCTTGATCAGGATGCCGTCGGACAAACCGAAGCGATGGTTGCAGCCACCGCCATGCCTCACAGCGGCCTTCTCGAGGGTTCGCCAGAGGGGCGTGGTCTTGCGTGTGTCGAGAAGCCGGGCGCTGCAGGTTGAGATGGCCTGGGTCATCCGACGTGTCAGGGTGGCGATGCCGCTCAAGCGCTGGACAAAGTTCAGGGCCGTCCGCTCAGCCGTCAGCAGGGACCGGAGTCTCCCGCGAACCCTGAAGACGTCTTCATTGGCGGGGACATCGTCACCGTCCTCGTGGATGGCCTCGATCTCAACGGTCGGATCGACCACCTGAAAGACCTGCCTGAACGCCAGGGTCCCGGAAAGCACGAAGGGCTCGCGGCCGAAAACCACCGCGCTTCCCATGGCTTCTGCATCCACGACCGCCTCGGTGGTCACGTCTCCGTGGGCCACATCCTCCTGAACCGCCAGGTGAATCAGGAATTCCAATGAAGAGAGACTCACTTCGCCGCCCCGATCACTTCTTGAGGGTTTTCAAACGCTCGTAGTGACCCCGGAGCTTGTCGAGCTTTTCGCCCAGCCTCGCCCCCTTTTCCCGCTCCTTTTCCACGACTTCCTGGGGCGCGCGCCCAAGGAAGTCCTCGTTGGAGAGCTTCCGCTGGGTGATGCCGAGCTCGTGCTCGATCCTGCCCAGCTCCTTCTCGAGTCGGCGCGCCTCGTTTTCGAAGTCCAGGATCCCCTCGAGGATGACGAACACCTCGACCCGCCTGGTCACGAAGCTCGCCGCCATGCGTGGCTTCTCGATCTCGTCGGACAGCCCGACCTTGAGGCCCGATAGCTTTGCCAGATCCCCCAC
>Ga0101944_10005943_pt1 | contig 13362 bp, 12 predicted proteins | sample DewCreD2012metaG_FD_75245 | JGI IMG/M metagenome (GOLD analysis project Ga0101944, IMG submission 75245) | Hot spring sediment bacterial and archeal communities from British Columbia, Canada, to study Microbial Dark Matter (Phase II) - Dewar... ... | reverse complement strand
TTTTGCCGGAACACATTGCCGAAGCAGTCAACTACCGCAGTCTGGACAGGGAGTCGTGGTAGTGGGCAGGGAAGAGCTGTCCGTCAGGAGCGGAACTCATTCACCGACGGGCGATTGTGCGATTCCCCGTACCATTCCACAGCGTCCCCACCAGAGTTCTGCTCCCTCAGCGTGCGCCTTCCTTGCCCGGTCCGCTCACCGAAAAGTGTGAGCAATCTACCCGACTCGTTCAACCCTTGACACACACACACGGGGTATAATAGAGGCAACCGGGAGTATGGGTGAGACCACCACCTGTCTTGCATTGCACCGGTAGCCCTCGGATGGGCCGACAGAATTGGCTCTCCCTCACGGTATCTGTCCCAAAAAAGAGAAAACCCACCCCTGTCTCGCCGTGGAGGTGCGGCTCCCTCCTCAGAAAAGTTATCTTGCTGACCGTGGTTCTAGCTGGCGTATCTCCCTTCCTTCAGCCGACAAGAGCCGACACACTTCAGGACGCTCTCCGTCTCTGGGACGAGATACGGGCAGAGACAGCAACGAAGTATCAGGTGAAACAGGTGGTGAAGATTCTTGAGCCAATGGCTGCTTCCGGTGTTCTCAAGGACGCGAAGTTAGGCGCTTCCCTGTCGGCTCTCGTCGACTGCTATGACAGGATTGGCGATGTGAGAAACCGGAACCAGTGCCTCGTGCGTTTGATACGGACGCTCGACGACGAGGCGAAGGCAGGACGCCTCTACGAGGAGGCGATTGGGTTTCTGAACACATTTGCGGCTCGTCACCTTTTTGATGAGGGGGTTGATGCACAGGAAGTACTGGAGTGGCTTACTCCGCTTCTTGCGGCAACTTCGCCTTTAGCGACGGACAGAACTCTCCGGGACGTGGTGAACGCAGCATTGCACTCCAACCTGTTTGAAACCGCCGAGAAGGCAGGCACCCGCTTCCTCAGGGAGTACCCCGCAAGTGTGTGGAAAACGGAGGTGCTCCTGAAGATGGGTTTGATACAGTGCATAAAGGCGAATGAGAAGAGGGTTCAAAGCGAGCGGAGAACCAGCGCAGGGAGAGTCGGGGTGCGATTCATCTCATGGGAACGCAACGAAGAGATGCTCCGCAGCGCGGCTGCGTATTTTCAGGAAGTCATCGCGATTGCCCCTGAGACGCCTGAAGGGAGATGCGCCAGAGCATATCTGGAATGGGTGGAAAGTATTCTCGCAGTGCTGAAATCAACCCCTCAGCAACAATAAGATGAAACAAAGGACAGCATTCCTTGTGGCTGGACTCTTGGTCCTCCTTCTCTCTCACTGCGCGAATGCTCAGCGTCCCGCCGAGAATGAAAAGGTCGGACAGCAGGTAGAGCGTGTCGCCGCTGCGTTTGCCGAAAAGATACCCCGGGGACCCTTCTCTTCCTTTCCCTGCCCGACACCAGAGCAGATTCAGCAACTGAGAAACGGACTCGCCGATGTCCTGAAGAAGTACATCCAGCACCCCCTTGACGACAGGAAGGCATCTCTGCTTGTGGCTGGCTTCCCTTCGCTCATCACAGAACACCTGCTTGCCGGTTCTGCTGACTGCGTGTTCAACGATGAGAAGTTCCGGACTCCTCTCCTCTGTGATGCGAAGATTCCCAACTTCCTTGCGCGCGCAGAGGTTCTCATCGAGTGGTTCCTGAAGCAGGCGCCTGTTCCGACAGAGGTGAGGACTGCTGTGGAAAAGCAGATTGACATTCTTGCGACAACGGTTGCGATGCAGATTAAAGAGGTCGCCGCAGAAAAGAGTATATCGGTTCCTGCCGGTTTCGTTGACACAAAGAGGAACGAGATGGTTGAGAACCTCTGCAAGAAGATAGACAACGTTGCCTACCCCGGATTCAAGAAGGCGTTCGCTAACGAAGAGATGGAGGAACTTACACGCGTATGCAGGAAGATCGTTGATTCCCGGATGTCTGGCATTCGTGGCAATCCGCAGTCGCAGATAACCGACATCTTCCGTGAGTGTGAGAGCAGCGTGATACAGATGAGCACTCCGGCAGAAGTCACGCTTCCTGTGCTGGACAAAGAGGCGAGTCAGAGATTGCGGGAAGAGATTCTCTGGCGGGCATGGTACTTTTCCCAGCAGGCAAGAATCGCGCGTGACGCACGGCTCTGGGGCGAGAAGATGGGGAATCACGACTTCATTGTTGAACAATTCTTCATTCTCCTGCCCGGCACTTGCGGCTTGGTGGCGCCGCAGTGACAGGGAATCAAGATTGCCATCATCGAAGGGAGGGAATATGCGTACGAACGGATGGCTGATGGGTATGGCAGTCGCCGTCTTGTGGGCGCAGGGTGTATGCTGCGACATTTACTGGCTTGAGGTGGAATAACCCAACAAGACGATCACTACTGGACTGGTTTAGCCAAGAGTATGACGGTGTCAATCCGGGGGACAAAGGAGAGCGGGATCTTCAATTGTCGCTTGGCTCGACTGAACTCTGTACTGGCAAGGTGGAAGCGATGGTAAGACTCTTGTCCTGGAAGGATGGGGAATATGCTTCGCTGGGAGGAAAGGTCTGGCGAAAAATCAGGGTGACGAGGAAGAGAGGGGAGACGATGAAAGAGGACCCGCTGATCACTGGTGTGAGAATTCGAGACCTCTGTTGCACTGGTGCCGTGCACTACTTTTTGCATCTTGACGACGATGCCCAGACAGATTCGTCAATGGCTGCACGCGCGATGATCAACGGAGGGGAAAGTGGTCTGACATATGTGCAAACGATTGACGGAGCGAAGGACTTGCTGCCTTCCTATGGTATAACCCAAGAAGATTTCGTGAAGGGCACCGCCACGAAAACGGATACTGTGCAGTTGTCGAAGACCGGGACGGCAGAGGCCTGTTTCGTTACCGGGGATACTGTAGTCTTCGACGTAGGGTATGGAGGGTCAGCAAGAGTGGCATGCGAGAGAACTGATAGTGAGTCCGCGCTGGGCACGAGGGCGGAAGGCAAAGTTGAGATTCCTGGGATCAGTCGCATGTTTCTTCATGTTGAGGAGATGTATGAGTAGAAAAACCGTGTGAGGTTCGCCTTCGTATGAGAAAGATCCTGCTCGTAACCGCGCTCACGGTTTGTATATGGAGGACGCTAAGCACCTGCGGATGGTGCGATCCTCTTCTCCCTGATAGCATGCACATTCCTGCATATCCGGGCGCTGGTTTTCGTTGCAGGGCAGAGATCCATCTATTTCCCTCACGCAACGCGATCTCTCCATCGTACCTCTTCGTTGAGTTTGGAGTGAAGAAACCTGACACAGCGTACCTGAAAGTACTTTCCGCGCACACCCTTTCTCCGGGGAGAGAGTTCAATGCTGCTGAACCAGGTGTCGGAGATGTCCTTATCCTGTCTGGAAAGGAGGCGTACACCTACCGGGCGAATTCGATGAAGACAACGGTGGTTTCCCTTGACGATTCTCTGCGGGCGGACACAACCGTCCGCTGGAGAAGCATGGCTGGCAACGGGGTATCTCTCTTCGCTCTTCAGTACCTCCTTCCGACTCTGCGCTCTTTTCTCCTGCTCACCGAGACGGAGAATCTGTCTGTGCGGAAGATAGACCGCGTCGAAGGGGAACTGCCAGCCACAGCCCCTGACAGGTTCTTGCTCGAAATCGTTCCGAAAAGACAGCGGGAAAACTGGTATGGGCAGTCCATCGCGAAGTACGTTATGGTTTTTGAGCGCCGCAGAGAGATACCTCTTGCCGCGACCGCCTACGATACTAATGGCAAGGAAGTAGTGACGATTCACTACGGCGATTTTGCGCTGAGTCCTCAGGGACAATGGGTGCCCCTGAAGGTGGATATCATCCGGATGAAGAGGGCTGTTCGGCTTGAGCAGACCGTGCCGATAGAGGATAGCGACGTCAGAAGAACTATCGGGAGAGCCGCAGCAGAGGTCTCTGTCACGGTTGAACTCCCTTCGACACGTGAGGTGCGAAGATTCCGGTTGCATGAGAACGGGGCAGTTCTGCCCGCAAGCGTTGAGGAGTTTGACGAGGACGGAAAACTCTTGCGGGCGGTTCACTACAACGGGTATGACTTCGGCGGGTGGGAACAACTGCCGCAAGAGCCAAAGGACTTGCTGTTGCACCTCGCAAGCGGAAGGTTGCCAGTTCCCAGGAAGTAGAGGTTCGGTCGCCTGCCGTAGGTGCGGAGAGGCAAACGGGTAATGCATCGTCGCATACTTTTTCTCTGTGGTGTGTGGGTCGTCTGTGCGAACTGTGGCGCAGAGGAACACGAACTGGATGTGGGGTATAGATTCACCACTCGAGGCAGACAGGCGATGGTGGTTGAGTACGATGTCCTTTCCTGCAGAGAGACGCCTTTCAGCAGGCTGTGCGCATGGGAGAGGTATGAAAACCCGGTGCTCAGACGTTTGAGAGAACAGTACCGCCTTGACGAGGTGGTCTTAGTCGGCAAGTCCGAGTTTGAAAAACAGGTGTTGCTTCTGGAGTGGGTGCACACAAGTTTCCAGTACGGAGAGCCGGTGAGGGAGGTCTCGCAGGGAAGGTTTTCATACCTTGGAGAACTCAGGGACGCACTCGCGATTCTCTCTCTGGCGAAGAAGGAGCAGCAGTTCTTCTGCATCCAGTACGCCGCGGTCCTGATGGCAGCGGCATCAGCGCTCGGCTGGGTATGCAGGCCAGTTGGTATGCCGGAAGACACCTGGACAGAGGTCTGGTCCAATCAGTACGGCAGATGGGTGAAACTCGTGCCGTTGAAAGGCTCATATGTCACAAAGGGAGGTATTCCGGTCGATACTCTCACCGCTGTGCGGGCGCTCAAGAGCGGTTCACGAGGACTCATGCGGGTCTTCTGCGACGGAACCAGAGTACCACTTCACTGCCCTCAGGCGGCTGAGTGCTCGCTGAAGGAACTCTTCTACTCCTCCTCCTGCAACTGGCAGGAGACAGGGAAGGACGGAGGAAGGAAGTACTGGATAGATCTGGACAAGAGAAAGGGCGGTTTTCCTCCTGCTGGGCTTGACCGCGACGACTTTTCTGACGATGTGCTCTTTCCGGTCAACCAGGCGTCTCTCACGTTTGCCGCCCATCAGGACGGACTCCTCGTAACCATACGAACGCTGACGCCGAACTTCAAGAGGTACCTGGTGCGGGTGGGCGGAGGACAGTGGGAGAACTGCGGCGACCACTTTGTCTGGGTTCTCCATCCCGGCGAGAACATCCTTGAGGCACGGGTAGAGAACCTGTTCGGTGTCCTTGGATACCCGAGCAAGGTGAGAATTCAGGTGAGCCAATGAAGGTCAGATGCGCTGTCTTTATACCAGCTATTCTTCTCCTCTCCTCGGCAGGAGTCATCGAAGGCGAGACGATTGTCGTTCCTGCAAGAAGTTTTTCGTCGCAGGGAGGCGGAGAGGTCTTTCTGTCCCAGAAAGAGACCGTGCCGTCCCACATCCATTTCTGGTATACGCCCGGGCATTGGGTAGAGTGGGACATCGACATAGAAAAGGAGGGCATCTATCGGCTCGCAGTTGCTCACGCAGGATGCTTTCTCACACGACGCAAAGTTGAGGTCTACGGAAGCACACCGCCGCAGGGAGAGGAGATTGTTCTTCGCAAAACAGGCGACTGGCACCGATTCGTTGAAGAAGACACCGGCGCATCCTTTTCCTTGAGGAAGGGCAAGAATACCCTCCGGATAACCTGTCTTGACGACGCGAGTGTGTGCGTCTCCTCGCTTATCCTTGTGCCTGCGTCCGAGGGGGCTCCAGAAGTGATTGAGGGGGTGCGGTACGCAAGAGAAGGGGGTGGAAAGGTCCAGAAGGTTGTCTCTGACGAACACGGGTACTTCACGCACTGGGACAAACCCGGTCACTGGCTAGAGTGGAAAGTCACGGCGGAGGAGGAGGGGAAGTATGATGTGACGCTCCTGTACTCTGCGCTGAAATACCCTGTCAGGAGAGTTGAGGTAAACGGAAGCTTAGTGGCAGGAATGGGGGCAGTGAAGTTGCCTTCTACAGGCGGCTGGAGAAACTGGAGCGAAGCCCGACTGCCGGTGCCGGTGACACTTCCGAAAGGCACCAGCACTGTGCGGATGACCTGTATCTCCGAAAGCATGAATCTGACCGCTCTCATTGTGGAAGGAAAAGGGGAAAGGCAGATAATTCCCGCGATTGCTTTTTCCCGGCAAGGCGTCCTGTCTGCGACGACAAGCGGCAGCAAGAGCGAGGAAGAAGTCTCTGTGCGGACGCATATGTCTGCGTCCGAAAGGGACGCAGTCAGACAGTGGGACAGAGGCGGTCACTGGCTTCAGTGGGAGTTCACAGCGCCGCAGACAGCCACTTTTTCACTCGTTCTCGTATACCGTGCAAGGCAGGAAACCGTCTGCAGGATTGAGGTCAACGGCAGGGTTCTGGACGGATGCGCGCAGTTGGTGTTGCCCTCCACAGGAGATACGGACTTGTTTGCTGAGCGAACAGTTCCTGTTCCAATTACCTTGAACAAAGGGCATAATGCTATCCGCATTACAAATCTTGCTGACAAGGAACTCTGTCTCGGGCGGCTGATCCTGTCTCCTGCGGGTGTAAGATGAATTATGGAGAGTCCGTCAGCGCCCAACTGGGGAGGAGTGGTTCTTCTTTCCGTATCCCCTGTTTTGCTGCGTAGCGCCCCCTAGTTGGACCTGGCACCTTTAGGTCATTGGAGGGCATCGCCAAGGCGGCGGTGGAAAGCGGAGCAGGAGCGGGCGATGGGTGAGGAAGCCGAGCAGGCAGGCAACAGCATCTCGGGTGTGTGATGTTCTCCGACAGGACGGGCTTTCTCACTCTTCAGCGTTTTCTCTGTGCAGTCCTGCTGGGGGCAGGCGGGTTGAACCAGGGGAGCGGGCGAAGGGTGAGAAGATGATTGCGCATTTGAGCAGCAAGTTCAGGGAGCATCCGACCAGAAACATTTTGACGGTGGCAGGTGGGGGTATCCGGAGACAGACGACTTTCCCTACAGTGTCTCTGCAAGACCCCACTTCCTCACCATGTGTCTTCCTCGCCCGGTCTGCTCACCGAAGAGTACGAGGAATGCACCCGACTCGTCCAACCCTTGACACACACACACACAGGGTATAATAGAGGCAACCGGGGGTGAGGGTGAGACCACCACTTCTCTTCCGCCGCACCGGTAGTCGTAGGAAGTTCTTCCTTTCTGCGTTGCTACATAGACCATCACCCGACCATGCCACTTTCTTTTGCACGCCTTCCGTTCACATCAGACCGATGGTCCCCCTGCGTAGTCTACTGGTCGTGGGCTTGTCGAGGTTTCGGGGTACCGCTCAATTACGGCGGTACCCATATGCATACGTACGGGGATTTGAGTAATCTTCACCGTCAGGCGGACACGCAGCACGTACGTCCCGACAACGAGAGTCAAAGGTACGCGGACGAGGGTACTGAAAGGAGGGGAAAACAAAGGGGGGATATGCGTAGGAATCTGGAAGGGTATCTTAGATTGATAGGGCTCGTCCTGTTTATTACCGCCGCTGTCCTGACATTCTGTCCGGCTGTGGGACGTGCGGTCACCCCTCTTAGGAGTACCGATATGCAGCGGATAACAGGCGGCGACGAGGAGAAGGGTTATTGCGCGTATGAGATAGGAGTATGTCCCACCTCGGGCTTTCCTCCCTGCACCCTGGGGCAACCGTGTTCATATTGCCAATACGGGGATAAAGAGTATCGGTGCAGGAGGTCACAGGCACAGGAAGATGTCTGCGCAGAGACAACTGTTGAGAAAGGATGCGGGGTCAGGTATGTGGAGGGAGTCTGCGTCGGTGGGGTATGCATGGGTGGGGTGAAGTCGGGGTATTGTGATAGGAGATCTGTAACCCAGAGAAGCACCCCGTGCGGGCAGTGAGGTCGCCGGAGGTGATTTGGAACAAGGGAAATTGAACCAGTTGGTTAAGGAGGGTTGGATGAACGCGCGGGTTTGCTCAGGACCGGTGGTTCTCCTTTACTGCCTTTGGCTTTGCTGCCTGCAAGGAGTGGCGCAGGAGGGCGGTCACACGCACCTTTCGGCTGAGGTGATCGCGGCCGCGCTGCGTGCCGAGGATGCAAAGGGGGCGATGTGGATAAAGGCAAAGGAGGAGTGGGACGAGGACGGGAAGAAAGAGACATCGTCCGTTGTCTACCTGAGGTCACCGAAGTTTCTCATGGCCGAGGAGATGACGACTTCCGGCAGGGCTGTAAGAGGGGCGCTCACGGTGTACGACAGAGGTTCGGGCAGATGGGAGAGGATACTCTGGTCGGAGAAGAACGGAAGGAGAAGCGCTGACTCAAGAGAGGTTGGCACAGATCTCTGCCAGCCGTTCATTCAGGGAGAGTTTCCTGAAACGGTGTATGCGCCTGTCTCCGTCTACACAGCCGACCAGAAGACGGGCTTTCTCGGGCTTGTGGACCTGATAGGCACAGGAAAGGTTGTGGTCCACGAGCGCAGGGAGACCGTCGACGGTGTGTCGTGCGTGGTGGTCGAAGGGAAAAGACAGCAAGGGTTTGCAGACGACTGGAAGGCATACCTTGACCCGGAGATGAACTTCTGCCCCAGGAGGATTGAAGCGGTCCGCGAGAAGGGCGAGACCTCAAGGATGATAACGACGTTCTTCGAGAAGTACACCCGGCTCACGAACGGGATGTGGTTTCCGAAACGGATACGGTATGTCAGAGAGGTCTCGGAGGGAGGGAAGGCGAAGCGATCAGAGACCCTGTTTTCTGTTGAAGAGATATACCCGGGCATCCCGGTCAGATCGCCCTTTGGGGATCTCCCTCTCACTATGAGTCCCGATACTCTCACGGTACACTGTGCCCCAGGGGTGAAGACCGTGAGTGGATTTCTCGGCAGATAGGGAAATGGCCAGATGCGAAAAGGAGAAAGAGTGTGCGTGGTCGCTCAGTGTAAAAGTGTATCTTGTCACCCTTGTTTTAATGTGTTGCGCGTGTGCCGCGGCATTCTCTGAAAGGCGACCGGATCCATTGTGTGGTCCCAAAAGTGTTTGTCTCATTCTCGGATATTTTGGAATACCTTCTGACCTAGACGAAGCCTGTCAACTGTCAGGATATCAGGAAGAAAAAGGGACCTCGCTCGCAGGGTTGCAACAAGCTCTGAAAATGTATGGAATCCAGTCCGTGGGGGTGAAGGCGACCCTTCGCGAGTTACGGGAGTTTGGGTTACCTGCTATCATACATCTTTGGGGTGGCCACTTCGTGGTGCTGAAACCGACGCAAGGAATCCATTTTCTCGTATGTGACCCATCGTTGGATGAGAAATACAGGGCGGTGAGCGAAGAGAGGCTGACAGAGGACTACTCTGGCTTTGCGCTCCTTACCAGCAGGGAGCCAATCTCAGTGCGACGGAAGGATGAGGTGCGGTGTCCTGACGTGAGGTTTGACAGATACACCTCCGACTTTGGCGTCAGAGGGCAGTCGACGCCTATTGAGATCCTTTTCCCCTTCGAAAACGTGGGGCAAGAACAACTCAGTGTGTCTCGGGTGAGAGCAACATGTGGATGCGCGTCGGCCAGAGTGAGTACCAACCGGCTATCCAGAGGGGAGAAAGGAGTAATTACCATCGTGTACGATCCCAGTGGGCGGGTTGGCTTTCAGCGCGAGCGTGTTTACGTGCATACAAATGATCCTGTGACTCCTGTCGTGGTGCTTGAGATCTATGGAGTGATAACTCCTCTTCGTGTTTGGACATCTCCCTCCGTGGTACACTTCGGCAAAGTTCGAAGAGGGTCATCAGCGGAGCAGGCGGTTAAAGTCCTATGCGACCGGAATTTGACTATGACGAGGCTTGAGTCTAGTTTACCTTTTGTGACAACGAGGGTTACCGTACTACCGGAGGCAGAGTCAGGTTGGCGGGTATACGAGATAAATACCCTGTTGGCAGACTATGCGCCGGTTGGGGATTTTCAAGGTTCCCTTACTGTATATGCAATCGCACCATATGCAATCGCACCCAGAGAAACGAAGGTTGAGATTGCTGTCAGAGGGAGCGTGGCAGGGGAAATTGAAGCCAGTCCCCGCAGCGTCTATCTCGGTTATGCCAGGATACGGGACAAAAGGGACGTAGTCAGCCAAGCGAAGGTAGTAAGCGTGCGTGGGGCACCTTTTGGGATCCGCACGGTGTGGGTTGAAGGTATTCAAGGCATCCGGACGCACGTCACCCCTTTCCGGCAGGCGAGAGAGTACCTCGTAGAAATAGTCTGGACACCCACCGGGAGTGGAGAGGCGAGGGGGATGATTGTCTTAGAGGCCGACCATCCGAACCAGCCGGAGGTTGTCATTCCAGTCATTGGGTATATCAGTACCGAGTGAGAAGAAGATGGTGAGGGTCAAGATATGCTGTGGACGCTGTGCCCTTAGAAATAAATGGTGGCAATGTATCTGCGTCGGGTTCCTTATCTTTGTGCTTCATGCATTCCGGGGAGCGTGCGACGAGACTGATGGGATTGCCTTGAGACAGGGAACAGGCTTTCAGGTTGGCCCCTTTAGCGGAGTTGTCGTTGTGTACGACGTCCTTCCATACCGGGAGACGAGCTTGAGCAAGGCCTGCGTATACGAATCGTTTGGGAATTCGTTGCTCCATAAACTGAGAGATCGCTTCCACCTCAACGATGTGGTCAACGAAGGGAAAGATGAGTTTGAGAGGCAGATTCTCCTTGCAAGTTGGGTGCATAACTTTATCGAGTTTGGCGACCCATATCGCCGGCTTAGCACAGGGGAGGTTCTTAACCTCAGTGGGCTCAGAGATGCTTTCACTATCCTCTCCCTTGCGCAGAAAGAACAAAGATTCTTCTGCGTCCAGTATGCATCTGTCCTTGTGTCTGCCGCGGCAAGTCTTGGGTGGATATGTCGAATGCTCGGCCACGCGACTGGAAGTTGGACAGAAATGTGGTCCAATCAGTACGGTCGCTGGTACTACCTCAGTCCAACGTCTAACCTGTACTGGAAGGTAGACGGCGTTCCAGTTGACACATACACTGGGTTGAGATCCGGACCCGGCAAGTGTCTCTTTGTCGCAGGTGGGACCCGGGAGCACCCTGTTCCCATGGAACGAATGGCCACCTACAGCCGGTACTGCTACCATACAAGCACAGCGCTTCTGTCAGGTGTGGATCTGGGCAAGGCATACTATGTTTTGCCGGGTGAGGGACGTGCCTCATTCAATCAATTCGATATGAGACCTGCGCATATCGCGGAGGAGGTTCTTTTTCCAGTGAACCAGGCTGCGCTGAAGTTTTTCCCTCACAAGGACGGTTTTCTCGTTCAGATGAAAACATTTACTCCGAATTTTGCTGGGTTTTACGTGCAGGTGGACGAGGGAGCATGGCAAGGGTGCCGCGACGAGTTCATATGGCGGTTGCACAGAGGCAGGAACAGTTTCATGGCAAAGTCCGTCAACAAGTTTGGGGTTGACGGATACGTAAGTCGTGTCGTGGTGGAGGTCGGAGAGTGAAGAGGTGGTATCTAATGGGTTTACTGGCAGTTCTCGTCACGTGGTTTCCTGTCTGGGGTGATAACCTGACACAATTGAAGGTTGTTGCGGTGGAGTACGCGGACGCAGGCGGTGGTCGGGTCAGGGCTCGGGAGTGGGCTGCCCCAGCGTACATTCACTACTGGTACACCCCTGGCCACTGGGTTGAGTGGGAGTTTGACTGCACGCAACCTGGTGGATATGCGATGTTCCTCACCTACGCCGCCAGGCTCACCACCGCACGAAAGATTGAGGTGAACGGACGCACCGTGACAGAGACAGGTTGCTATATCCTCGAAAAGACAGGTAGTTGGGAGATGTTCAAAGAGGTTCATCTGGCGGGAATTTTCGAGTTATGCGCTGGGAAAAACAGGGTGAGGATCACGTGCCTTGATGAGGTGAGTCTCTGTCTTGGGCGAATACGGTTTGCTTCGCCGGGAAGGGAGGACATCTCTGTAGACGCCGTTAATTTTGTAGCTCAAGGGGGAGGAACTATTGAAACAGTTCTTGACGCAAGGGCGGGGTTTTTCACCCACTGGGATCGTCCAGGTCATTGCCTGTGCTGGGAGATCGACGTGCCAGAGCAGGGGGACTATGGAGTCGTCCTTACGTGCGCTTCCATCCGTGATGCAGTGAGGATGGTGAAGGTAAATGGAAATGTGGTCGATGGCATGGAGCGAGTGAAGTTAGGAGGGTCAGGTGGATGGCGGTACTGGGCGGACCGGGCACTGCCGGCACCCGTTTCTCTCAGAAAAGGAAAGAACAAGCTCTGTCTCGCGAACGTTGAAGGCTCGTTGAATCTAAGTGCAATCCGTCTCACAAAGGAGCAGGGAATCCAATTGACAGTTCGGGCATCCGACTTCATCGACGAGACAGGAGCGCAGTCGCCTGTTCGGATCCACGGCGCACCCCATAATACACTCACTCTCAGCGATTGGAACAACCCGGGACAATGGGTTGAGTGGAAGGTACACGCTCCCGTTGCAGGCGAGTACTGGTTTTCCCTGCGAGGACTGTTCTGGTACGGAGCTACCTTTTCTCTCCAAGTAAACGGAACGACTGCGTGGGGATACGAAGGAATGTCTTGTTCGGGAGGACTGGAAAGCGATAACTGGTGTACGGCACACTTTGCAGTCCCGGTTGTTCTCCGAGAAGGAGAAAACAGGGTGCGCCTGACGCTTCTGGAAGGCAAATGGGAAGTTGACGAACTGATATTCACGCGCAAAGAGTTTTCCAGATGAGAGCGCTGGCTCAGTGGTTGACATCGGTGGGGAGTTGCGTGGAAGAGTTGCCCTGCATGCACATCGTCTTGCTCCCGCTTGCGACCGTTGCTGTCCGTCGGAATTCTGCTCACCTCGCTGATCGGTCTGTGGCATAGAGGGAGTGGGTCATGAAAGGGGGTAAGAGGACTATCACGATGCGCCGAGGGTGCAGGTGTGAAAGACGAGAGGTGTAATTCTCTCCGACGGAGGTGCGAGCGGAACTTTAACGATTTCCCTGCGCAGTCTTTGCAGGCAGGTGGGTTGAACCGGGGAGCGGGTGAAGGGTGAGAAGATGATTGCGCATTCGAGCAGCAAGTTCAGGGAGCATCCGACCAGAAACATTTTGACGGTGGCAGGTGGGGTATCCGGAGACGGACGACTTTCCCTGCAGTGTCTCTGCAAGACCCCACTTCCTCACCATTTGTCTTCCTCGCTCGGTCCACTCACCGAAGAGTACGAGGAATGCACCCGACTCGTCCAACCCTTGACACACACACACACACACACACACGGGGTATAATAGAGGCAACCGGGGGTGAGGGTGAGACCGCCACCTATCTTGCATTGCACCGGTAGCCGTCGGAGATTCCTTTCTTTCTGCG
>Ga0101944_10005940_pt1 | contig 13365 bp, 10 predicted proteins | sample DewCreD2012metaG_FD_75245 | JGI IMG/M metagenome (GOLD analysis project Ga0101944, IMG submission 75245) | Hot spring sediment bacterial and archeal communities from British Columbia, Canada, to study Microbial Dark Matter (Phase II) - Dewar... ... | reverse complement strand
TGTATCGCGGTTCGGTTTATTAACCATTAACTCAGATACACAGATGAAACACACAGTTTGTCCTCAAGGTTTTTTGGTCATTCACCGCGGCACCACGACCATTGCTATTAGGGAAACATATTGCAATGACCTGCTGCAACAGGGTATTGAAAATCCCGAAAAACTGATGCAGGGCTGCCAGAGCAATCACACGGCACTTTTGGGTAGAGGCGTTACACCGGTAATTCCCATTCAGGCGCGCAATCGGGAAAAAATGGTGATCAGAAAGTGCCGTAGGGGCGGGCTGCTCAGATTTTTCATCCCAGATGTTTACTGGGGCGAACGACGGCTTTTCAAAGAGCTGCGCGTAGCAACCGATGCGTTCAATAGCGGAATCCCTACAGCCCCGATACTGGCTGCAGTAACCGAACGCGTTGCTGGTCCTTTTTATAAGGCATATCTTATCAGCAGCGAACTGCCGTCCGCAGCACATTTACCTGCGGTTTTTGCGGCGGTCGCCATGAACGCGGGGAGGGAAGGGTTTTGCAGAAAACGAAAGCTGCTGGCAAAGGTGGCACAGGCAATTCGTTTAATGCATGACCGGGGTTTTTTTCACGGCGATCTCAATCTGAAAAATATCCTTATAGATACGCACCATGAAGACCGGGTGTATATCCTGGATTGGGATAAATCCCGGCATAAGAAGCACCTGAACCACACTGAACGCAGTAGAAACGTATTGCGTTTTTGCCGTTCGATGATGAAACTCAGGGAGCAGGGGCTCGCTGTGACCGAACGCGACCAGCTCTTTTTTCTGCGCGCCTACTGGGGGGATAATAAACAACTGATGAAACGGCTGCGAAAAGATTATATGCGTATGAAGCTTTCAGTGAGCGCCCGAAAAATACGCTGGAAGATTGAGAAACTGTTTGATAGAAAGAAGCAATAGAGCGCCAAGACCTCAGACTGGCAGCAGAAGGCACACAATGGGTGACAGAGCATATTCGCCTGCCTTCGCTATTGCACATCAAAGATTCACAGAACAGAAGGTGAGGATTACACAATGGCAAAAAAATATGATCTGATAGTGGTGGGCGGCGGAACATCCGGACTTGAGGCGGCAAAAACCGCAGCGGAAAATGGTCTTGCGGTGGCAGTGCTTGAACGCAAAACCAATCCGGCAATCATCCAGCGTTCCTGCGCCCAGATGTTTTTGATGAACATGGATTCCTTTTACAATGAATGCATGTATTTTTGCCGCGACACCAAAAAGTGGATTTTCCCGGTTAATAACTTTTCGGTGAACTATGCCGGCACGTATCGTGAATTTTACGGCTGTCATTTTATTGCTCCCAATGCCGAAGACCGGATTGAGATAGGCGATTATGAGAAAAATGCAGCGGGACAGGGCATCCCCGCAGTTGTGTTTGACAAAGGCGCATTATTAGGCGGGCTATTCGAGGAAGGCAAAAAGGCCGGCGTTCGCTACTATCTTGAGCGCAATGTGATTAATGCCCGTACGAGTGCCCAGGGGGTAGAAATTCTGACCAGCACGGGTGAGCGGTTTGTCGGCACCTTCTGCATAGCTGCCGATGGCGCTAACTCGCGGCTGGCGCGGGTTTTGGGATTAAATCGCGACCGGGTGTTCTGCAATACCGGCAGAGCGATTAGCTATTATATAACGGGCGTCAAATTTGATCGCTCTGAAGCTATTTTTCTTGGTCTCTGCCCGGAACCCGGCGGACGCGGCACCTTCCCGTTCTCCATGCTGCCCAGCGTTTACCGGGAGGACGAGTACTGGTTGTATATTCCCAACCAGGAGCGGTTTGAGTTTTTTACGCAGAGCAGCCCTTTCAAGAAATGGTTTCATAATGTTCAGGTAACACACAAGAGATGTGCGGTCATCAATAACTGGAGTCCGGCAAAAGAACCCTTCAAAGATAATGTGGTTTTTGTGGGCGATAGCTGTTGGTTTGCAGAAGCCGAAAACACCGGCGCGCTGTTGTCAGGGCACAAAGCCGCTCATGCCGTGTGCAACGCCCTGCACAGTGGCAAGCCGGATCGAGAGGGGATTATGGACTATATTACCTGGTGGCAGCGCAACTGGGCAGAAACGCATGATTATAAGGAATTTTTGTGTTACCCGGTCTTTAATCGCTTGTTTACCGAAGAAGAGCACAACTATCTGCACCGGATCGTCACGCAGAAACTGCCGTGGACGATGAATCCGTTTAAACTGTACGAACGGGTTATGATCGGGATCCAGCCGCATATGGAAAAAATTAAGCAGGAGCGCCCGGCGTTGGCACAAAAGATTGCGCTGTTCAAGCCCGAGATGGCCATCACCATGTTGAAACCAGCTACCCGTGCCGGCTATCCAAATTATTGATAAAGAGCAAACAGGTACCAAATACGCAATGGCAGAGATAACATATTTAAAAGGGTTACCGTATGGCGAAACAATATGACCTTGTCGTAGTAGGTGGAGGAACTTCTGGACTGGAAGCTGCAAAGACCGCAGCGGAAAACGGATTGAAAGTCGCGCTGCTGGAACGAAAATCGCATCCGGCCAGGGTATATCGGGCCTGCGCCCAGATGTTTCTTATGAATATGGATTCTTTTTATAATGAACGCATGTATTTTTCACGAGAAAAGCAGAAATGGGTTTTCCCGGTTAATAATTTTTCTGTTACCTATACGGGCGGTTATCGTGAATTTTATGCGACGCATTTTATTGCGCCGAATGCAGAAGACCGGATTGAAATCGGCGATTACGAGAAAAATGCTTCAGGCGCAGGCATTGCGGCTGTCGTTTTTGACAAAGAAGCCCTGCTTAACGGTTTGTATGAAGAAGGGCTGAAGGCAGGCGTGGCGTTTTTCCTTGAGCGCAATGTCATTGACGTGCGAAACACCGCAGGCGGCGTGGAAGTCATAACGAGCAGCGGCGAAAAACTTGTCGGCACGTTCTGTATTGCCGCAGACGGCATCAATTCGCGCGTGGCGCGCAGAACCGGCCTCAACCGCGACCGGGTTTTTCTGTTCACTTCCGGCTCGGTAAGCTACTATATAACCGGGGTGCACTTTGACCGCTCCGAGATGATCTGCATGGGCAACGCATTTGATCATGAAGGCAATCTGGGAGCTGTGCACTTTTGTATGCTGCCCAGTGTTTACCGGAATGATGAATACTGGCTCTATATTGCGGGTGATGAAAAACTTAATTTTTTTATTAATAGAAGCGCCTTCAGCAAATGGTTTAAAAATGTCGAAGTAACACACAAACGCTGCGCCGTTATAAACGCCTGGAGTCCGGCGCCCGAGCCGTTTAAAAACAATATCCTATTTGTGGGCGACAGTTGCTGGTTTGCCGAAGCAGAAAACACCGGCGCACTGCTCTCCGGCCATAAGGCGGCACATGCGGTCTGCAAGGCGCTGCACACGGGCCAGCCAAATCGGGACGGGGTGCTGGATTATATAACGTGGTGGAAAAGAAACTGGCCGGAGACGCATGATTACAAAGACTTTCTCTGTTACCCGGTTTTTTTCCGCATCTTTACTGAAGATGAACTTAATTACCTGCACAACATAATCACCCAAAAGCTCTTCTGGTCGCTGAATCCGTTTAATCTTTACGGCCACATTATGCGGGGCATTCAACCGCATCTTGAACGAATAAAGAAAGAACGACCGACCCTGGCAGAAAAGCTTGCAACCTTCACTCCCGAACGGGCAATCGCCGCCATGAAACCCGCCACCCGGCTGGGATTTCCCGCTTATTAAGAAGCGGCATGAATCTACAGCCTGCAAAAGAACTTTTCGGGATAGAACTGGGCATTGCTGCCGCAGGTGCAGCGAATGGTAGGGTGTGTGTTTTTACCTGAGTGGCGGGGTTTTTTTGCCTGAAAAAAACCGGTGCGGGTTTTCACACAGTATCGTCTCAATCTGTTCATCTGATACACCGTTATATCTGAGCATTGGGATAATTCGTTCAAAAAAGTTTGTCGGGACCCAGTTCTTATAGGCTCCGGCGCCGATGGTCGGGCCGCCCACCCAATACCAGACCGAATCGTGAGAAACCATAAGGCGTGAGGCACATCCAGCATCAATCAGTTTGACGAGTGATGACGCACGCACTTCGTCAGACATGCCCGGCATGCCAAAGCGGTCAAATGCCAAGTAAGAGCCGTTCTGCACGATTCGCATATGATAGTCAAAATTTCGTGACAGACAGCTATGGCCGATGACGATGCGCTCGGCTGGCACGCCGGCGTCCGTCAGTATTTCCTGCTGCTCATCGCCGCGAACGCCTTCTGTATGCGTGATAATTGGTGCACCGGTTTCCACTGCGGCACGTGCGGCGACTCGCAGCAGCTCATATTCTGCTGTGGTTATCTTCGTCCCTCCCGTAACAACTTTAATAATACCGGCTTTAATTCCGGTATCGTCAATGCCTTCGGTCAACTCCCGTATAAACAGTTCGGCAACAGCATTCGAATCGCCGCCCAGTCGTTCGCGCATCCGCACATAGGCAGCAGGGTTGTAAATGCCGGTTGCGCAGATGATCGCACAACCGGTCCGGGAAGCAATTTCAGCCATGAGCAGCACATTCCGGCCGAGATCAATGGTAGTAGGATCTACCACCGTTGAAACCTTGAACGTCTTGAGCCTTTCAATATAATTAATACAACTGCCGAGAATTTCATCATGCAGGGGGCCAGGATGAAAAGCCTCTGCAGAAGGTCCGCCGTATTCAACGAAAATATGCTCGTGGATAAGCGTGCGACCAAGTTGTGACGGATGAACAGATCCGGTAACTGTTTGAACAAGGGTGTTCGTAGGGCGCTCCGGTAAAAGGTTTGTGAAGCACTATCAGGATGTTTGCCCGCTATTGAGCCGGGGCGATCTCTGGTATGTCAATAGACTGCCGTGTGCGCCTCAGCACCTTGTTAACGCCGGCAAGAATATCTGAGACTTGGGGCAAAACATGCTGCTCCAGTATCGGACTGAACGGCACCGGAACATCTTTTGCGCCCACGCGCACGACCGGTCCTTCAAGATATTCAAACAGCTCTTCACCAATGCGGGCCGCCACTTCAGCGCCAAAGCCGCCGGTGAGGCATGCTTCGTGAACAACCAGAGCATGGCGGGTTTTTTTCACCGACTGCTCAATAAGGGCAAAATCAAGGGGTTTCAGAGTTCTCAGATCGATTACTTCAACATCAATGCCTTCTTCGGCAAGGTGCTGAGCAGCTTCCAGACAAACATAGACCATACGGGAATAGGTGATCAGCGTAATGTGAATTCCCGAACGTTTTATAGCGGCCTTCCCCAGCGGAATTATATACGGCTCTTTGGGCACTAAACCGGTCTTATTAAACAGGCGTTTGTGCTGAAAAAAGATGACGGGATCATCATCGCGGACGGCAGCTTTCAACAGCCCCTTTACATCTGACGGTTCGGAAGGGACAACGACTTTCAGTCCCGGTGTATGAACAAACCAGCTTTCAAGGCTCTGCGAATGTTGTGCTGCTGCAGAAATACCGGCACCGTCAGGCGCCCACAGCACCAGCGGCAGTTTTGCCTGGCCGCCAAACATATAGCGTATTTTAGCCATTTGATTGACAATTTCGTCCATAGCCGTGGTAACAAAATCGGCAAAATGCATGTCAATAATAGGCCGCATGCCGGTAAGGGCGGCCCCGACGCCGCAACCAACGATGCTTGTTTCAGAAATGGGGGTGTCAATAATCCGACCGGGGAATTTTTCCGGCAGGCCTTTAAACTGGCAGAAGATGCCGCCATTGCTCACCAAATCTTCCCCCAGAATGAACACCGTGTCATCCCGTGTCATTTCTTCCATAAGTGCTTCGGCAGTGGCCTGGGCACAGGTCATGTCTTTCATTCCCATACCTGCAATCTCTTCACGATGTTGCAAACAGATCCTTAAGCGCGTCTTCGGGTTGAGGCAGCGGTGCATTCAGCGCGAACTGTACAGCTTCCTCTATGCGGGCTGCTATTTCTGCCTTAAACTGGGAAGCTAATGCGTTTGTCAGAAGTTTCTCAGCAATAAGATGGTGTTCAAATTTATCGACGGGATCACGTTTTTTTCTATACATATGAATTTCATCCATGCTGCGGTATTTTTGCCGGTCGCCTTCAAAATGGCCTTTATAGCGATACGTTTCATTCTCTACAATGGATGGGCCGTTGCCGCAGCGCGCCCGTTCTACGGCCTCATGCACCACCTCCAGCACCTCCAGCACATTGCTGCCATCGGTAATATAGCCGGGAATTCCATAAGCCCGCGATCTTCCGGCTACAGACCCACCGGCGATCATTTTTGCTGCCGGTGATGTTGACGCATAGCCATTATTTTCACACACAAAGACAATGGGCAGCTTAAAAACCGCCGCCATATTGCAGGCTTCATGAAAGGTGCCGCGGTTGGAGGCGCCGTCGCCAAAAAAAACCATGCCCACTTGCTGTGAGTTACGCAATTTAATTGAAAATCCTGCGCCGACTATAATTGGAAATCCGCCTCCCACAACGCCATTGGCGCCGAGAATGCCCCGGGAAAAGTCCGCTATGTGCATTGAGCCACCTTTGCCCTTGCAGTAGCCAGTTGCCTTGCCGAACAGTTCGGCAAACATAAATCGCGGTTCGCCGCCTTTGGCCAGAATATGGGCATGTCCGCGGTGGGTGGATATAATATAATCTTCCGGCTGCAACGCAGCGCAACTGCCCACCGTTGATGCCTCCTGTCCCAGCGAGAGATGCACAAATCCCGGAATAAGTTTTTGCTGAAACAGCGCCTCGGTTTTTTCTTCAAAGGCACGGATCAATAACATCTTCTTGAATAACGCCAGTTTCTCTTCCTTGCTTATATTCATGTCAACAGGTAACTATAAAGAATAACGGCTGCACTGCGGATACCGGTTGAAGCGTTGATAGTGTTTCTGGTTTCTGCCGTCTGTCGGTTAATCACGGTATCAGGAATATCCCTTGGCGAATAGAATAAAATTAATCGCGATAAACGTTGAGAAATTGTTGGCGCATAATAAAAAAAAATCAGACTCATGTCAACAACCAACAACTTCATGACATTCCACAAAATTTATTTAGAAAGTGCCGGCACACTACATGAGAAACGCCAAAACGCAATTGCTATAAGGAGAAATATTAACACAATGAGCGGCTGGCGGGGTTTCATTGTCCCAACACACCCTTCCGTGCTGTGGAAACGCCGGGATAGGCACGGCTCCGGGTTCGCGCTGCCGGCGGATGAGCACGTTGTTGTGGCAGAAAAAACCCCAGATGCTTGGTCATCCCGGCAATAAAATATTTTGCAAAAGTTCTGCCACGAACTTTTTGTGCTCTTTTTTGTTTACTATTTTTGAGTTTTATTCTAAGGTTCATCTCTAAAAATTACGTCCCGTAGATGCCGTTTGTGATGCGCGTATTCATGCACCATAAGCAGTTTTTTGCCCTTTTGATTGCAGAAAAGCGCGACAATTCCAGATCACATGCGCAGTTCGAACGGGTAATGTTTGACCGTTCGTCGCACCTAACACGTATAACGTCTTTGAAACCGGTTTTATAAAAATGCACGGCTTTCAGAAAGGCTTTAGTCTCACTGAATTGATGGTAATTTCGGCCATCATTGGCATTTTGGGGCTTATCGCAGTGCCGAACATCGTCACTGCCCTTCCCGATTACCGGCTTAAAAGTTCCGCGCGGAATATTTGTTCACACTTGCGAAAAGCGCGCTCCTGTGCGGTCAAACAGAACCGCACCATCCGCGTTGCATTTAAAGTTAATGATCGTTGTTACCTGATTGACGACAGTGATTTAATCGCATTAGCAGCGGGAATTTCTTTTGGCTGTGGAAACGCTGCACAGTCAGCGACCGGAGAGCAGCCGCCTGCCGACGGCGTCAGTTTTTTAAATAATGTCGTCTCCTTTACGCCCCAGGGGCTGGTGAGCGGCACCAGCGGCTATGTCTATATTCAGAACAACAAGGGGCACGCGTATGCGATAGGCGCCAGGACGTCGGGCAGTATTATTATGAGGCAGTGGAATGGGACTGCATGGAAATGATCAGAGAAAGTTGGTTATCAGAGGATTCAAGAAACACGGTGGCGGGAGGCACGATCCTGGCGTCAAGACGATTCATGGCGGGTTTACGCTCATAGAATTAATGATTGCCATTGCTATCTTTGGCATCGCCTCCGCTGCTTTTTACACAGCCTACCAGCACCAACAGAATGTATATGTTGCGCAGGAGCAGATTGCCGACATGCAGCAAAATCTGCGGGCAGGCATGTTTTTTCTGGCGCAGGGCATTAAGATGGCAGGATACGATCCCACCGGTCAAGCGGGCGCCGCACGCCACCGGGACAACCGATGCGGCGTTGCAGAATTTAAATATGTCGTTGATGAAAATGAAAACGGCACGATTGAAAATGCAGAAAAGATTCGCTATGCATTGAGCCGTGATGCCAACCGTGACGGACAAGCGGACAGTTTTCCCTGCAACCTGGGAAGAGAACATGGCAGCGGCGGCCTGCAGCCGGTTGCGGAACAGGTGGAAGCGTTAGAATTTTTATATTATCTTGCAGACGGCACAACCTCCCTGAACCCGGCCAACCCGAGCGATGTCCGCGCCGTTGATGTTTCTTTGTTAGTGCGGACGCAGCGTGTCATCGCCGGGCATAGGGACAGGCGCGTCTATTTTCCCGCATCTAACCCCGGGCATGAAATCGGGGCGGGCAAAAAGGTCTGGGGACCTTTCAATGACGGTTATCGGCGTAAATTATTAATAACCAACGTGACCTGCAGGAATCTGGGCCTGCAATAATTCAGGCTCGTGAGCTGCAGCTCATTGAATGTAAGAGAGATCTGAATGCAGTTGCATCGGGAAGCCGGATTTACCATAACGGAAGTCATGACCGCGGTGATGATATTAACGGTCGGTCTGCTGGGCGTTGCGGCCATGCAGCTCAAAGCAATCAACGACAACTGCCGCGCCACAGTGCTGACCGAAAAAACCGGTGTTGCAGAACAGTGGATGGAATGGCTGATTAATTTTAGCAGACAGAATTACCGCGCGGACAGCGATACGTATATCGGCTATGACTGTCTTGCGGCGTTGGACACGCAGCCGCAGGCAGGTCGTTTTACCGCTGTGCCCATCGCCGGCACGAATCCGCAGGAACTCAGCGAAACGCTGCATGATCTGGGGCTCAGGCCACCAACCGGCGAATTTTTTACTGAAGCGCAACTGCCCAAATTCCAGACAAAAAACTACCGCATTACCTGGTATATTGATGCCCAGACGCCGGTTGCAAACACCACCACGATTAAAATAGAAGCAGCCGAAGGGCAAAACAGCAGTTCATTAATTTTTGTTATTTCGCGCCCTATATAATTGATATATGAGACAACCGCCATTGCGCATGCCGCAGGTTTTCCAAAGAACAGATCGTGAGAACGGGTTTGTGCTGGTGCTCGCCCTTTTTATGCTCAGCATCTGCAGCACTATTGGCACTGCGGCATTGCTGACCAGCACCACTGAACTTGACATTGCCGGTAATGAAAGGGTTCATAAAGAAACTGTCTATCAGGCAGAAGCCGGGTATTTGATTGCAGCCGAGGTTATCAGAATGCAGGAGGCCTATGGAAGCTGGGCAGACAATGAACATTTCTCTGATTTCCCCGTACCGGGTTCCATAGTTATTAAAGATGGAGAATTCTTATTCGAGGGCAGGGACGATTACCCCGCGGGGTCTGGCAGGTGGAATAAGAATAAGCAGCTTGATACTGTTGAACGCTCTCCTGATATTGAGATCAGAGCCGCCGGGCGGTTTAATGCAGACGTTGACGTGGATAAAATAGCGGTGCGGCACCTTTTCGGCGCAGGAGCTGAATTCTCTTCTGCCAGTGAAGGCATGGGCGTCAGCATGCATACAGTGATTTATAATATGGATTGCATTGCGACGCTGCCTGCCTGGGATAATAGGAACAACCGCTTTGTCAGGCTGTTGCGTCTACCCGATGGAACGATCAATCCCGCTGTGCCCCTTTCTGAAATTATTGTGGGCTACGGATATATTCCTTACTGAGATCTGCGCAGTTGCTGGTAATGGCTGTTGAATAAAAATAGCATGACCGGCGAACGCACATAAACGCTCTGGAGAAATATGCGTGTCCTTTTGAACGGGATATGGTTTTTGATGAAAGCAGGTTTCAGTAGCGGCTTTTCTAATAGCGGCGTGCTGTTGTTACGTGCCGCCAAACCAACGCAAGGAATTTTCCAGTTAAAATTACTTTTGTTTGTCTGTTTATGCAATATGCTGAGTCTTATATTGCCCCAGACCTCTGGTCATGCCCGTGCCGCAGAATCCCCGCCGAATGAACCTCCGCCGTTGTTTCTTAATGGAGCAGTGCCGCCTCTGGTAATGTTGGTGATGGAACGAGACCACAGCCTGTATTACGAGGCTTACAATGATGCCACTGATTTGGATGGCGACGGCGAACTGGATATTGGATATAAACCGGCCATAGATTATTACGGATACTTTGACTGCCACACCTGTTATGAGTATCGTCCCGCCGCTGCCCGGTTTGAACCGGTGTCGGTGACGCCGGACAAGCGCTGCCCCGGCCGCTGGAGCGGTGATTTTTTGAACTACCTGACCATGTCGCGTATTGATTGTCTGCGAAAGGTTTTGTATGGCGGCTACCGTTCAACAGACACCGAAACCCAAACCGTTTTAGAACGCTCGTTTATACCGCAAGATGCCCACTCATGGGGGAAGGAATATGAAAGCATAGAAACCAACGGCTATGACATTCGTGAATATACACCGCTTTCTTTTCCTGAGCCGGGAACACGGCATTTGTTTGCTAACACGTCGCTGAGCGAAGCAAGTCCTCCCCTGCTGCGCGTATTGACAAACAGCACGTATCGGGTATGGGAATGGGTTTCAATTGAACGGCCGGTCGCGGGAACGCGCTGTCTGAACGGCGCCACCGGACCCGACTGCGCCCATGATCGCTCCCTCATCTGGGAACCGGTGCCGGGAACCGCATTTGAACAATTGACGGTGACGGCCTTTGATACGACGGGATATGCGTTGTGTCCGGCAGATCATGACGAGTATGATGCATTGGTTGCCGCCGTTGCTGTCGAAGAGCGGAAGCGGGGCTCGGGAGCCGCGATCAACATTAACGGCGTCGGCAATCCATTCGGAAACCAGCAAAATAATTATCTCAGCATTTTTAACGGGCAGTTGCAGGTTCCGAGAACTGCGATATACACATTTGCGGTGGACGGAAGCGACGCAGTGGAACTTATCATAGACGGGACGGTCATTGCAGGCTGGTATGGGGCTCATGCCGCGTGCGGTTGCACGGTGCATACGGGAACCATACAGCTCATGGCGGGTATCCACCGGCTGGTATTTCGCCAGCAAAATACCAATGGTAATGGGAGCTACAGTCTTTCCTGGCAGCGGTTAATTGCAGCATCTGTTTTGACTGATTATGCCGTGCGGGTAATGGTCGGTGTTCCGGCAATGCCAGAAGCCAATTGCAAACAATATCCCTCCGGTGGGCATAAGCCTGTTGGTCTGCTGCAGCGATATGGCGAGTCCGAACACATGTATTTTGGTCTATTGACCGGCTCCTTTGCAAAAAACATTTCCGGGGGCGTGCTGCGAAAAAATATAGGGTCGCTAAGGGACGAAATTAATCCGCAGACCGGACAAGTTACAGCCTTGAACGGAATTATAAAGACCATAGACAAGCTGCGGATTTATGGTTTCCGCTATGATGATTATATGTATGAGCCAGGATGGCCGGGGGCGTGGATTGCCACCCGGCCGATGACGGACGGCGAGCAGGGGAACTGGGGCAATCCGGTGGCTGAGATGATGTATGAGGCAGTTCGTTACTTTGCAGGCAAACCCGCGCCCACGCCGGATTTTGATTACCGGGAAACGGCCGCTGATACTGCCCTGGGGCTTCCCAAAGCCGTCTGGAAGGATCCCTATAACGAAGAGGACGGTTTTAATTATTGCGCTAAACCATTTCTGTTGGTTTTGGGCGACGCAAAGCCGAGTTATGATTCTGAATCGGTTCCCGGCACTGCCTTTGGATCATTTGCGAGCGATGTTTCTGGATTAAACGCCGCCACGCTTGCCAATGCCATAGGTTCGGTTGAAGGCATAAACGGATCATATTTAATCGGACAGTCGGGGTCGCAGGCCGACGGTGCCTGCACGGAAAAAACGCTAAACGGACTGGGCACCATTCGTGGCTTGTGTCCCGATGCCCCAACCGGGAACGGCAGTTTTTATGCCGCGGCAGTTGCATATTACGGCAATCGTAACGATGTGAATTCCCGTGTCCCGAATGATCAGAACATAACGGTGATTGCGGCCGGCATGCCGTCCTCGCTGCCGCAATTAGCCATTCCGGTTGGGGACTCCGTGGTAACCATAATTCCCTTTGCAAAATCGGTTGGTGGGTGCCTGGGCGTCGTTCCAGACGAAGGATCGTTTCAACCCACAAACACGGTGGCAGATTTTTACATTGAACAGAAAACAGCCGATCGGGGACGCTTGAGGGTCAATTTCGAGGACATGGAACAGGGTGCTGACCATGATATGGATGCCATTGTGTTTTATGAATATCAGGTGTACGGAAACACTGTTACCATGAGCGTCGTTTCAGAATCAGCCAGTAGCTGCCTGATTCAGCATCTCGGATATATCATATCGGGAACAACTGAAGACGGTACGTACTTGGTCGTTCGAGACCGCGACACCGATGAGTCGGCGGATGTGAACTATTTTCTTGATACGCCGCAACATCCCGGCTCCGCTCTGCCGCTGCACAGCACTCGATCGTTCACCGCAGGAAGTTCTGAACAAAAAATGCTGCCACATAATCCGCTCTGGTATGCAGCAAAATGGGGCGCATTTGAGGATCATAATGGCAATAATGTTCCCGATGACCCCACCGAGTGGGATGCCGATAAAGATGGCACCCCAGACCATTATTTCTATGGTTCAAGCATGCTGCGGCTTGAAGAGCAACTGAACAAATCATTTGCGGCGATGATGCAAAAGACCGTTTCAGGTTCTGCAGCAGCGGTGTGGTCGGCGGGCGGAAAGGGCGAAGGCATGCTGCTGCAGGCGTATTTTAAACCGTACCTCACCGATACAAACGGCCTCCATACGATTACCTGGGCGGGATATCTGCAATCTTTGTGGATTGATTCATATGGCAACCTGCGCGAAGATACGGTCCATGATTACCATTTAAATCCCGCCGAGGATAAGATTATTGAGCTTTTTCAGGATGCAGGGTCCGGAGATATTC
>Ga0101944_10005938_pt1 | contig 13366 bp, 14 predicted proteins | sample DewCreD2012metaG_FD_75245 | JGI IMG/M metagenome (GOLD analysis project Ga0101944, IMG submission 75245) | Hot spring sediment bacterial and archeal communities from British Columbia, Canada, to study Microbial Dark Matter (Phase II) - Dewar... ... | reverse complement strand
ATAGAGCGCGTCCAGCGCCTTCGTCGCCGCCATGTGGTGCGCCTCGGGACAGACGCCGCAGATGCGATTGGTGATGCGCGGCATCTCCTCGGCCGGCCGGCCGACGCAGAACTGCTCGAAGCCGCGCAACTCGGGAATCACGAAGTAGGTGTTGGCCACTTCGCCCTTGTCGTTCAGGAAGATCTCGATCTTGCCGTGACCTTCCAGGCGCGTGATCGGATCAATGGTAATCTGCTTCATCGAGCCGCTCCTTTCTCAGCCTTGCCCCCGTTGGTTCGGGCGCGCGCCAGCAGCGAATGCGCCATGTTGAAGCGATAGAAGGTGCCGGCCGGGTCAACCAGCGTGTCCATCACCGCACCGATCTGATGCGCCAGCTCGGCCTCATCAATGCCGGCCAGCGGACCGCCGCCCGCCTGGACGACCGAGGCGATGGCAGCCACCATGTTGGCGCCCTGATCAACCACACCGTCCAGCGGACCGTAGCAGCCCTCACAGCGCATGTTGACGCGCGGGCACAGGGCGCCACATCCGGAGCGCGTGGCAATGCCCATGCACACGATGCCCTGTTCCAGCAGACAGATGTCCGGATCGGGGGTGATCTCGTGGGGGCGGTAGAAGCGCTCGATCTGCTTGACGTTCTTCTGGCGCGGGCACTCCTCACACACCGCCACAGAGCCGGCGCCGATGATGGCACCGCCGGGCGGCGGCAACGCAGCCCCGGCGATGATCGCCTCCATCACCGCCGCGATCTGCTCCGATTCGGGCGGACAGCCCGGCATGATGTAGTCCACCGGCACCACCTGATCCAGCGACTTCACCCGCTCGTAGAAGACCGGGATGTGGATCTCGCCCTCGGGCACCCTGGTCACCGGCCGGGGAAGGACACCCTTGGGATTGTCCGACGACGGGCAATCCGTGTAGACGGCGCGGAACGTCGCCTCGGCGGTGGTCAGGTTGGACAGGCCGGGGATGCAGCCCTCGCTGGCGCACGAGCCGAAGGCCACCAGAACCTTCGACTTGCGGCGTAGCAGGTGGGCCATCTCCTCGTTCTCCGAGTTGCGGATGGCGCCGTTGAACAGGCACAGGTCAATGTAGCCGTCGGGATAGCCCTCGACGTCCTTGACCTTGAAGTCGGCCGCGCACGGCCAGAAGGCGACATCGAAGGCGGCATCTACCGCCAGGATCTTGTCGCCAATGTTGAGCGTCGAGATTTCGCAGCCGCCGCACGAGGCCGCCCAGTACATCGCAAACTTGGGTTTCGCTTGACCGCCCATTGCGTTATGCCTCCTTGCCCGCCACTTCGGCCGCCGGCGTCGCCACCGGCTCGTGGCCGTTGCCGCCGATGACCGTCTCGCGCCAGCGCAACGGCCCCAGCGCGCGCACCTGCTCGGTCATTCGATTGACCGCATCGGCCAGCACGTTGCCTTCCGATGCCGCCGCCCAGACCAGCTGCACGCGCTCCTCCTCGATGCCCAGCTGCCTGAGCATGCGCTTGAGCAGCTCATACCGGCGCAGCGCCTTGATGTTGCCATCCACGTAGTGGCATTCGCCGGGGTGACAACCGGCGATCAGCACCCCATCGGCGCCCTCGCGCAGCGCCTTGAGCACGAACTGCGGCTCAACGCGGGCGCTGCACATCACCCGGATCGGGCGCATATTGGGCGCGTAATGCAGACGCGACGTGCCGGCCAGGTCGGCGGCACGATACGAGCACCAGTTGCACAGAAAACCAACGATGACGGGTTCGAACCGTTCGCTCATCTTCTCACGCCCCCTCTAACGCTTCTTCCAGACGCACGCTGGGCTGCACATCCCACAACATGCCCTCGATCTGCGACATCACCTGTTCGTCGGTGAAGTGGGCGCCGGTGATCGCGGCGCTCGGGCAGGCCGCCACGCACGCGCCACAACCCTGACACAGCGCGGTGATCACCTCCGACACCTTGCGGTCCTCGTGGAACACGATGGCATTGTACGGGCACAGGTTGTTGCAGATGCGGCAGCCCGAGCAGCGCTCGGCATCAATGTGCGCCCGCACCGGCTCCATCATCACCGTGCCCTGGCTGATGAGGCTCAGGACGCGCGCCGCCGCCGCAGCCCCCTGGGCGACCGACTCGGGGATGGCCATCGGTCCCTGGCAGGCGCCGGCAATCTGGATGCCCTCGGTCATCGTGTTGACCGGATCCAGCTTGGGATGGCGCTCGATGAAGAAGCCGTTGTACTCGCAGCCCAGCCCGAAGATCTGCGCCACCTCGCGCGAGTCGTGACGCGCCTGCATCCCGACGCTCAGGATCACCATGTCCACCGGCAGCCGCCGCTGCTTGCCGATCAGCGTGTCCTCGAACTGGACGATCAGCTTGCCCTCCTCGCCCGGCAAGCGCGCCGCGTCGGTCACCTCGGCGACGCGCCCGCGGATGAAGTGCGTGCCCTCGGCCAGGATGCGATGATAGAACTCCTCGTAGCGCTTCGCCGTGGCGCGGATGTCAATGTAGAACTCGTAGATCTGCGCCCCCGGCAGTCGCTCGTGGAGCAGGTGCGAGAACTTGAGCGAGTACATGCAGCAGACGCGCGAGCAGTGCTCGTTGTAGTTCTTGTCGCGCGAGCCGACGCAGTGGATGATCGCCACACTCTGGGGCGTGGTCTCGCCGTCGCGCAGGACGATGCGTCCGCCGGTGGGGCCGGCGGCGTTGACCAGCCGCTCGAACTCGAGGCTGGTGAAGACGTTCGCCAGCCGCCCGTAGCCGTACTGGGGGATGCGGCGCGGGTCGAACGTGTCATAGCCGGTGGCCAGGATGATGTTGCCCACCTCCAGCTTCAGGATCTGATCCTGCTGCTCGAAGTCCACCGCCTCGGTCGGGCAGAACATCTGGCACGCCTTGCACTTGCCGCGCTGGAAGAAGATGCAGTTCTCGGTGTCAATGACCGGATACTTGGGCACCGCCTGGGGGAAGGGGCGGTAGATCGCCTTGCGGTAGCCCAACCCCGCCTCGAACACCTCGTCAATCACCTTCTTCGGGCACTTCTCGATGCAGATGCCGCAGCCGGTGCACTTCTCCTCGTTGACGTAGCGCGCCTTCTTGCGCACCGTCACCGTGAAGTTGCCGACATAGCCTTCGACCGCTTCGACCTCACTCCAGCTCAGGAGCGTGATGTTCTTGTGCTGGGCCACGTCCACCATCTTGGGGGTGAGGATACACGCCGAGCAGTCGAGCGTGGGGAAGGTCTTGTCCAGCTGCGCCATGTGGCCGCCGATGGACGGCTCGCGCTCAACCAGGTAGACGTGATGGCCGGCGTTGGCGATCTCAAGCGCGGCGGCAATGCCGGCCACGCCACCGCCGACGATCAGCGTATTGGGGTTGATGTTCACAGGCAGCAGCTCGAGCGGCTGGTGATGCACCACCCGCCGCACCGCCGCGCTGACCATCGCCTTGGCCTTCGACGTGGCCGCCGGCTTGTCATCGGTCGCCCACGAGTCGAGCTCGCGGATGTTGGCCATCTCGAACAGGAAGGGGTTGAGGCCGGCGCGCTCGCAGGTGGCGCGGAAGGTGCGCTCGTGCATATGCGGCGAGCACGCCGCCACCACCACCCGCGTCAGTCCCAGCTCCTTGATGTCCTTCTCGACCAGCTCCTGGCCCAGGCTCGAGCACATGAACTTGTAGTCGCGCGCCACCGCCACATCCGGCAGGTTGGCCGCCCACTTCGACACCTCCTCGACCGCCACCGTGCCGGCGATGTTGCTGCCGCAATGGCAAACGTATACTCCAACGCGTTCCTCGCTCATCTCGGTTTCTCCTCCATGCGCGGCATCGGCAGCGCCTCCTTGGACGCACCGCCGGGCTTGCGGGCGCTCTCAGCGGCCGGCACCGAGACGCCGATCTTCGACAGCGCCGGTCGAGCGTCCACAAACTCCTTGCCGATGCCCAGATCAACCGGCGACGCACCGAATGCCAGCCCCATCAGCTGGGTGAAGTAGAGGACGGGGATCATGTAGTCGGTCTTGAAGAACTGATTGACGTTGGTCTGATACACGTCCAGGTTCAGCTGGCACATCGGGCACACCGTGACAATGACGTCGGCGTCATAGTCAGCGGCGTTCTTGAGGAGTCGCCGGATCATCTCCAGCGCCACTTCCTGCGTGATCTGGGTCATGTGCCCGCCGCAGCACTGAGCCTTGAGGGGGAAGTCCACCACCTCGGCCCCCAGGACGCGCATCAGGCGATCGAGCGTGGTCGGGTGCTCGGGGTCGTCGAAGACGCCGCCGTAGCCCGGCCGGACGATCAGGCAGCCGTAGTAGGGCGCCACGCGCAGGCCGGCCAGCGGCCTGGCCACCCGCGCGGCAACGACATCGTAGCCGACATCATTGACGATGACGTCGAGCAGATGCCGCACCCGCACGCTGCCGGGGGTGTAGTGCAGCCCGCCGGCCGCCAGCGCCGTGTTGACCTGAGCGGCCAGTTCGGGCGAATCGGCCATGTAGCGGTCGGTCTTGGTCAGGTTAAGGAAGCAGGCGCTGCACGGCGCCACCAGCTGATCGCTGGCGCCCTGAGCCTGCGCCAGCGCCAGGTTGCGCCCCACCAGCGCGTAGGCGGGCAGCAGATTGATCGAAAAATACTCGGTCGCGCCGCAGCAGTTCCAGTCATCCACCTCGACCATGTCAATGCCCAGCGGCGCCGCCACCGCCAGCGTGGATTGGTGATAGGCGCCGGCGTTGCGCTCCAGCGAGCAGCCGGGATAGTACCCGTACTTCATGCCGCACCTCCCAGTTCCTTGGCCCGCTGCAGGATCGCCTGCAGCTGCTTGATGCCCTTGATCCGCGTCGGCGTGAGGTCCATCCGCCCGCGTCGCAACATACCGATCGCCATCGGCGCCATGCTCACCGCGTTGAGCGGGCGGTGGCGCAGATGGTGCACCGTTGCCAGCCCCAGCTCGAAGCTGCGCCCGTTGCTCTCGACGAAGTCAATGAACGTCTTCGAGAACTCGGGCGCCTCGCGCGCCGTCGACTCGGTGTAGTAGCCTTCGTCGATGGCCATCCGCTTGAGGGTGTACATCACGTCGGTGATGTGGATCTTCTGCGGACAGCGCACGGTGCAGTAGTAGCAGGAGACGCAATACCACGGGGTGTTGCTGCGCAGGACCTGGTCCTTCATGCCGGCGGTGATGAGGGCGAAAAGGCCGCGCGGCGTGTGTTCCATGTCGGCGCCGGAGGGACAGGAGCCGCCACACGTTCCGCACTGGATGCAGCGTTCGAGATGGGGGTCGCCGGGTGTGCGGGCGATGACCTCATCCAGGAACGTGGGGGCCCGGGCTGTCGTTGCGGATGCTGCCATAGAGACAATACCTCCTTCGGTAGTTGAGTGACTGCGAATCGGAGCACGGCAGGACGACGGAGATGCCCACCGCCCCTATAGCATAGCAGGCTCTGGCCGGATGGATAAGTGACGAATGTCACGAAGTCATTGTGACAATCGTAACACACGCGCCGATTTGATTTGGCGGGTGGTCTGGGCTATACTTACGCGCGTCACCGGGGTGTGGCGCAGTCGGCTAGCGCGCTGCGTTTGGGACGCAGAGGTCGTCGGTTCAAGTCCGACCACCCCGACTCGAGGCCGGGTCACGGCGGGCACGCCCCGCGTCCCGGCCTTCCTTTCGTGTGCGCATCTGTTTTCCTGAGCGAGAGCCCACCTACATCTGCCAGTACCGTTGTCAGGTCCTGGCGATGGCGCACTGGCCGGTGAAGGTTGGGTCGAGTGCCGAGGCCCGGGTGAGAATGGGTGACACCCTGCTTCGCAGTGAAACGAAGTCTCGCCTATTGCGTATGAGCGTTGCCGGTGTTCCTCAACTCCTCAACCCCTCAATTGACAACAGCCGCCTGCGGTGCTAGACTGGCCACTGTCGGCCGTTAGCTCGGTTGGTAGAGCACCTGACTACGCACAACGGAGTTGTGCAGAAGGTTTGTTCTACACAAGATGTTGTGGTAAGCGAGGGGCAGGCACACAAGAGGTAGTACTACGCGGGCCGTTAGCTCAGTCGGTAGAGCACCTGCCTTTTAAGCAGGGAGTCGTGGGTTCGAGTCCCACACGGCTCATACACAAGATGTAGTGGTCATAGCGAGGGTGACATACTAGATATTGTGGTCGGTGCTCATAATGAGTGCAAGTCAGGGCAGGTGGTGTTGTCAGGCACCTGAATGTTAAAGAACAGCCCTGTATCCTTGCGAATCACCTCATCCCCCCCATGCCATCAGGAACGCGACTACCATTTCGCGGGGTAGCCTGTTCAGAATCTTGAGCAGTTGCGACGTAGACATGACATCCTCTCTCGAGCGATTTGCGGAATTATCCGTCACTTCTCCGTGCCGCGCAAACAGTGGTTGATGTAGTGGAGGATGTCACGTAGTACGTCGTCACCCGTGTGGGCGGCTACGTGTGGAACGTCGGTCAGATCTCAGTGAGATGCTTTGAGTTGGAAGAGACTGTTCAGCAATTCTCTGTCCTTTGAGAGTGTGCCGGTGAACAGTTCGAGTACGTAGCCCAATGGCACATTGCCAAGTTTGGCAAGAGCCGTCAGCGTCTGTACATCGAGCTTGCCTTCGCCGAGTTTGCCAGCCGCCTTGAATAGGGTTGCGTAGGACATACCACACTTATCCGCAGCTGTTCGTAGAAGTAGACTGGATGCCCCCAGGGGTATTACGATAGGCACTTGTTCCTGCCGCTCCCCGGTTCCACACCCCGGCCGAGCGAGTCCTCTTCAACGGCGACCCACGCTGCTGGGCTGCATCTTCTGCAACCTTCTGGGACTCAATCACTGACCGACCACAACCCCCGGTGGGATAACCCTCTCGAGCACACCGCGCCAGTCTTCGCTGGCGTTCTGAAGACACTTGATTGAGTTGCCACTCCGATTTGCGGCAGGTGGCAGCTCCACCATCATCCGATTTCTCGGCGAGAAATGCATATTTTTGCCATCCTATCCGGCAGTGCTACAATGCTGCCGATGCCGGCCGTGCCCAACCAGCACGGGCGAAGGGACAACGGCGGTCCACCGGTTCATAGGCTCGAACGACAGCCATCCGGGACTCCCGGACGCGTTGCACCCCGTGCGGGCGGGCTGTGATCGTGTGACGGAGCGTGCCAATGCCGCCCAGACCCATCAGCGACAACACGCTGTTCTACGGTGACAACCTCGTCATGCTGCGCGAGTACTTCCCCGACGAGAGCGTTGACCTCATCTACCTCGACCCACCCTTCAATCCCAACCGTTCCTACAACGTCCTCTTCAAAGACGGGAACGGTATGGCGGCCGAGGCCCAGATAACCGCCTTCGACGACACCTGGCACCGGACCTTCTGCGGCTGCGGCACGGCGGTTGCCGCCGCCCAGAAACTCGGTCGGCGCTGGGCGGGCATTGACATCACCCATCTGGCCATCTCGCTCATCAAATACCGCTTGCGGGATATGTTCCCCGGCATCGAGTTCAAGGTCATCGGTGAACCGGTTGACCTCGCCGGTGCGCGCCAGCTGGCGGCGGAGAACCGCTACCAGTTCCAGTGGTGGGCATTGTCACTGGTCAATGCCCAACCCGTGGGTGGGCAAGTCGGCCACAAGGCCGGCAAGAAGGGCACTGACCGGGGCATTGAGGAATTACTGCGCGGCAAGAGGATTGAAATGCTGCCCGAACACGGCACCTTCAAGCAAGCCCCCAGGGCCGACCAGACCGGCCAGCAACACGAGCTGGGACTGTGAGGCTTGAGCGGGCTCGGTCTAACAGCGAGGTCAAATATGAGATGACTTGCTGGGTGCAGCTACGGTGCAAGGAGGCATAAGGGTGACCAATCGAAATGTACCCCACCTTTCACAAGACATCCACGCCTACGTTGTGAAGTACCTGGATGATTTTGGACGGCGCAAGTGGGGAGACCGGGGCGCTCTTTTCGGCGGGCGCAACTACAGGGTATGGTTTGCCGATTCAGTTAGGTACGATGGCACCCTATTTCCCCCAACATACTGGGTAACGTGTAAGAAAGGTAGCCGTTTGGTTCGGGGATTGGATGTCTACAAATATGCCGGGTACGAGCTGGAGGTGTTCTTTATGGACCCGGAACGTTGGCCTCACGGGAGACCTATGCCCGCACCGCACTTCACGCTGAGGTATCACGGCTATGGGGCATTTCAGCTTGGTGCCGAGGCCGTAGACGACCCGGAAGCACTGCCAAAAGAGGAGTCCGCTGCAGACATATCCGAACATGCTCTATCACAGCTGCTGATGCGTGCCCTGAATGAGAGATGGGAGCCACTGGCGCTGATTGAAGATACACCGCGCCTAGAAGCTTTGCCACGACAGCTGGTTCAGGTACGGTAGCCCACCAATGTGCACTGCTCCCACCGGACCGTGATGCAGAATACAGGCCAAATCCCCGCCAGGTCGACACTAACCCGACCCAGCACATCGAGGGCATCCGGCCCGAGGCCTGGGAGTTTCGCGTCGGGGGATATCAGGTACTGGAAAAGTGGCCCAGGAACCGTCAGAGCCGATGGCCTCTCATTCGACGACCTGATACACTGCCAGAAGATCGTCGTGGCCCTCACAGAGACTGTGCGACTGATGGAGGAGATAGGCGCGGCGATACCCAGCGTGGCCTATCGTGTGACACGAGACAATGCAACGATCCGCTGCAAGGAGATCCTATGAAACCATCTCAAGTCGAACCGATTGACCTCTGCATACCAATCTACCTCAATCAGCAGATAGTATTCGATCTGCTGGCCGTACTCGATGATGGCTTTTCACAGATCTCTGTCATCAAGACATCTGCGAGCGAGTCGGAGACCAACAATTATGGAATGGGAGCCTCGATAGGCGCTAGCAACGTCTTTGCGCTCCTTGGCATGTCCTTCTCTGGTGAGCGAGGCAAGGATAAGGGCTCACAGGAACAAACCGAGGTCAGCCAGGAAAAAGTGCACACCCCGACATCTCTGTTCGCAAAGCTGCGAAACAAGCTCACAGAACTCCGGCTGCTCAAACACGTCAACACGGTGGAAGACCTGGACGGTTTGACCTGTGGCCAGTTTGTAGAATTCACCGCGTTGCTGCGCAAGAATCCTCTCATTGAAGCGCTTGAGGGTATCAAGCAATTGGTGGAAATGGCAGAGGTGCTCCAGGAAAGAGCAGGCACTCCCGCTGGGCAGAAGCAGAAGGGCGCCCGACCTCAGGGACAATCGCAGAGCGCCTACGCCTACGCGAAGCAGGTGGACGGCTTGCTGACAGCGCTTGTTCAATCCAATTCCCTTGAGTTGATCGGCCAACTGCCCGAGGCTGCCGAAATACAGTCCGTCCTTGCAACGCGGCTGGACTTCTTCAGTTTCGGTGGCACTTCGGAGATAATCGGTGGGGAGTATCGCGTCCTGGGAAAAGCTGTCCGGGTGATTAGACCCAATACCGATGACTCCATCAATCTACTAAGAAAGACACCTCTTGGGATACTCGATCCAAATGTGCTTGACCAACTTGCGCAAGCGCTCCGGAGCATTAATGAGGCAGGCATGAATTTCCCGAAACTGGTAACAAGAATCGAGGGCCCATCGTTGTTGGTTATTCCTATCGCCATATTCACGTGAGTCAACATCTCTCTACGCCAACGTGAGTGCCCACGGGGCACAACTGCAATTGGGCCAAACAAAGGAGACCTAGATGAGCAATGAGGTGAAACACTGTGCTGTTCTTCCAACATCACAAGAGCGGGAGGACTTCCTGGTACGTGTATATTTCGGGCACGGGTGCGGCGATAGGTTGTTGGAGTTGGTCTCGCTACGCGCTTACCGCGACCCCTGTCGCACGCTGACAGGTGTTAGTGAGATGCCCAACAACCAGGGCCAAGACGGCTTACGCAACAAAGCTGTAGCCAAGGTCAAGGAAAAGATTCTTGAACTGAGAGACAGTCAATAGGTCACCACCCAAGAGGGATTTGACGAGTGGCATCGTCAGACCTGCCAGGAACTGCGCGCAAAATACAGAGATGCCGGCTAGCCCGCTTTCCATTACGGACATGCACAGAAATGGCTCAATATGCCCATCAAGTACGTGTACGTTCTGAGCGAAAGATTGCCTGGCTACGGTCACATCTTCCCCCACGCTCATGCTCCGCTGGACAGGGCTGTCATTGAGAGGCTGCAGTGCAAGGGCCTGCCAGACGATCTGCTCCCCAAGACCGTCTGGAGCCGAATTGACGAGTACGAAGAGTATTCTTGTATTCAAGAGTGGATTCGTGACAGTTTTTCTGGTTCATGTCCGCTTTCTGTAGAGTTTCACTTGTGGCTATAGGATAGTGTAGCATCAGTCAGCTGTATAATTGACGCCGCGGTCAAGAACAACATCCTCCACACAGCTGCAGTCGATGGCAAGGCGTTCTACGAGGAATTGGTGCGCAAGTTGCTGCAATCCGCCAAACTGGAAACCGATGACATCACCGTCATTGTGACCGGCTACGGGTTGTGAGGTGGCAGTGCGGGTGCTGTCTCGCGTCCTTGCCCCCTCGCCGCTTTCGCGGCAGCATGTTGGATGAACGGCCAGCGGGTGGCGATGCCACGGTGAGGGAAGGCCGGGAAGGTCAGAATCACCCAATCCGGGCCGGAATGCTAAAGATGTGAGCACGCACCAGACTCTCTGCTTCGCCAGAATCGGAGTGACGGAGCACGCCACACACAATGACGCCCCCGCTCAAGTGAGCGGGGGCGTCGCCGTTCGAACTACCGACAGCGCCGCGACGGAATCAGCGCAGGCCTTGCTCAATCAACGGCACGATCTCGCCGATGTTATCGGGGGTCACTACGCCCACACCGGTGTCCACGTGCAGCCCGGGGATCTTGAGCGTCTTCGTCAGCCAGATCTGCAGCACCGGGATGTAGCCCTGCAGGTAGAGCACCTGGTCGAAGGTGGCGCTGATGTAGCCTTCCTGCACACCCGCCACCGTCGCTGGCGACAGGTCAATGCCGCCCACGATGATGTCGCCCGGCTTGTAGCCATTCGCCTTCAGCACGTTCACCAGCGCGGCGGTGATGTTGCCGTGCTGCGTGCCAATCGCCTTCAGATCGGGGTGCGCCTCCAGGTAGGCGGTCAGGATGGGCGTCGCCAGTGACACGTCCGAGTTGACCTCCTGGGAGACGTCCAGCACATCCACGATCACCCCGGCCTCCTCCAGCGCATCCTTGATGCCCTGCGGGCTGCGGCTGCGCAGCTCCTCGTGCCAGATGTCGTAGACCAGCGCCTTATCGCCCGCCTTCAGGCCCGCGGCGACCATCGCCTTGCCGGTCAGGTAGCCGCCCTGATACAGGTCCGCGCCGGCATAGCCGAAGCCCTTGGCCTTGTACTTCGCCTCCAGGTTGGGCAGCGAGTTGTTGCCGCTGGTGACGATGATGCCGCGGCTGATCGCCTCATCAACCAGAGCGCCGAAGGCATCCTCACCCGGATGTCCCATGATCGCAATGCCGTCCGGCTCGGCGGCCATCGCCTCCTTGAACTGGTTGATCATCGTCTGCTGATCCCAGCTCGCGTACTGCTCGTGCAGCTCAATGCCCAGGTGCTCGGCGGCCGCACGGGCGCCGTTGGTGCGGGCCAGCGTCGTGCCATCGCCCTGAGTGCCACCCATCTGCATGTAGATGACGATCTTCTCCTCATCCTGCGCCGCCGCCGGCTGGGCCACGCCAAAGGCCGCCAGGATCAGCGTCAGGACCATGAGGGCCGCAATCACACCGTTCAAGCGCTTCATGTCAGTCTCCTTTGTCCTTTCGATGAAAAGCTATGGGTTTGGGACACCGCGGCACTACCAGCAGGTCATCTCTCGCTGCGATCGGTCACCCCCTTTCGTTCCAACGCCCCGGCGTCACCCTCGCGCCGGGCGTCCGCCCTCAAGCACCGTCGGCGGGGAGGATCGAGCGCGCCGATTCGGATCGTTCCGGCACGAGCCAGCGCCGCAGCCGATCGGAGATCACGCCGATGCGACCGTCGCTGATCACCGTGTTCAGCACGATCGAGCCGCCCATCACCAGCCCCTGCACCAGTTGCACCCAGAAGCCGCTCACCCCGGCGGCGACCACACCCGCCTCCAACGAGCCGATGATGTACGACCCGAAGAAGGTGCCGACGATCATACCCACACCGCCGGCGATCGAGGTGCCGCCGATGAACACCGCCGCCATCACCGGCAAGAGCATGCCCTGACCCTGCGTCGGATAGAACACGCGCATCTCCAGCGTCAGAATGACCCCGGCAAAGGCGGCGATCACGCCCATCAGCGTGAACAGCTGGATGCGCGTCCGCTCGACGTTGATGCCCATCACCCGGGCGACGTTGGGGTTGTCGCCGATGAACATGACCGCCTCACCAAAGCGATGGCGGTTCAGGATGAACCACAGGAAGACAGTGAGAATCAGCGCCCACAGCGCCTGCACCGGGATGCCGATCTCGCCCCGCTCCGGGTTCGGGATAACCCCGTAGATGCGGCCGACGAACAGGCTGTGCACGCCGTTGTTCTCGATCGTCGCCAGCGCCGCCTGGAGACCGCCGGCCAGAAGCACCGTGACACCATACCAGAAGAACTGCGCGGCCAGCGTCACCATGATCGAGGGCACCCCCACCCTGGCTACGATCACACCGTTAATGTAACCGACCACGCTGCCGGCAAACAGAGCCAGGAGCAGCCCGATCGCGGCGGCCAGCGTCGAATCCATGGACCCGCCCAGCGTCTTGAAGGCCATGGTGAAGACGTAGCCGGAGAACGCGACGGTGGCCGGGAAGCTCAGATCAATCTCGCCGGCAGTGATGACGAAGGTGAGGCCCAGGCCCAGGATGAGCGGCGGCGCCACCGTCTGCAGAAACGACATGTAGATGCGCCACTTGAGGAACACATTCGGCGCGGTGATGATGAACGCAACGATCAGGACAATCAGGACGATGGCAACCGGCAGGCCTTCGATCCGGCCCAGGAATCCCAGGAATGAGCGTACCTTTTTCATGATTCGGCCCTGTCTTTCAGCCCGTGCGCGTATTCGAGCAAGAAATCATCCAGCTGATGCAGTGTGGTATCCTTCTTCTCGATGCTGCCCACGATCTCACCGCGATCCAGCACCACGAAGCGATCCGCCACCTCATAGACATCCTGGATGTTGTGCGAGATGTAGATGCACGCCTTGCCACCTTCCTTGATCCTCTGGACGAAATTGAGCACCTTGCGCACCTCTTTGAGTGAGAGCGCCACCGTCGGCTCGTCCAGGATAATGATTTGCGCCTCGAAGTGCATCGCCCGTCCGATCGCCACGCCCTGACGCTCGCCGCCGGACAGCTTGTTGACCTTGGAATCAACGGTGATGCCCTT
>Ga0101944_10005936_pt1 | contig 13367 bp, 8 predicted proteins | sample DewCreD2012metaG_FD_75245 | JGI IMG/M metagenome (GOLD analysis project Ga0101944, IMG submission 75245) | Hot spring sediment bacterial and archeal communities from British Columbia, Canada, to study Microbial Dark Matter (Phase II) - Dewar... ... | reverse complement strand
TTCCAACGCCAGGCTCTCGCGCTGGTCGAGCAGCGACGCGCTGCGCCGTTCTTCGATGCCGTCCACGACGCGGGCGATCTCCGGGAGGTACACGGGTCTGCCCCCGGGCGTGGCGACTATGACGTTTCGGAATTCATCCACGGAGCGAAATTTGCCGGCGACCCTCACCAGCGGCTCGTGCTCGCCTTGCTCGAGTTTGCCCGCGGGCAGGTCCAGATTTTCGCGCCGGAGTGCGACGGCGGCCTGCGCATAAGTCAAGCCGAAAGCGCGCAGCTTCGCCGGGTCTATGTAAACTTGGATCTCCCGCCGCGCCAGACCTACGAGGGAGACTTGCCCGACGCCGGGAACGGTTTCGAGGCGTTTCTTGATCACCTTCTCGGCGAGTGAAGAGAGCGTTTTGATATCGGCTTGGCTCGACTCGACAGCCACCGAGATGATTGGCATGGCGTTGAAATCGATCCGCTGGATGACCGGCTCGTCCATCCCTTGCGGAAAGTCGGACCGGATGGCGTTGATCTTCGCCTGGGCGTCCTGCTGCGCGGTGTGGATGTTCACGCCGAGGCGGAATTCCGCTATGACCGCAGAGAGCCCTTCCGTGGTGGTGGACTGAATGTGCCGGACTCCGGAGATTGTGTTCAGCGCTTCTTCGATGCGCTTGGTGACCTCCCTTTCCACTGTTTCCGGCGCTGCGCCGCGATACACGGTTTGGACGGTCAGAACCGGGATTTCGACGTCCGGGAACAGGTCGACGGAAAGCTCCCGGTACGAGTAGGCGCCCAGAGCCACTAAGGACACCGCGATCATCGTGGCGAACACCGGTTGCTTGATGGAGAGGTCGCTTAGCAGCATGAGGTTTACCTTGGTGATGCAGCCGTTTCGACAGGAAGTTGGGCGGCGACCCGCACGCCTTCGGCGACTTCAATGGATTGCTGCGCTATTACGATGTCGCCGGCTCTCAGCCCTTCGACAATTTCTAAAGCGCTGTCGCGTTCGCGTCCAATGCGCACGTTGCGCCTCCGCGCGGCGCCGTTTTCCACAATGAACACATACGATGTCTTGGCTGTGCGGTCGTCTCTGTACACCGCCGCTGCGGGGATGACAATGGCCTTTTGGTCGACGCCGGTAAGAATCATGCCTTGCGCGAACATACCTGCTTTCAGCCGGCGGCCAGGATTTTCGACTCGGATGCGGACTTTCGCCGAGCGGCTGTCCGGCTGCACCGCCGGGCTGATTTCGACCACCCTGCCCTGGAACTTTTCGCCAGGATAGGCGTCCACTGAAAAGCTCACCATTTGATGGGGCCGAATGGGGGCAAGATCCGCCGTCGCCACGAGGCTCTCCAGTTCCAACCTCGAATTGTCCACGAGCACCAAGACGGACGTGGGCGGCTCCACATAAGCACCTGGCCGTACGAGTTTAGCCTGAATTTCGCCGTCGATGGGCGCATAGACAATGCTGTCTGCGAGCGCCTTCCGGGCGTGCTCGAGTTGAGTTCTGGCTTGGGCAAGCTGCGCGGCGGCGAGGGCGACTTGCGCCCGGGCGTCGCGGTCCGCTAATTCCGCGGCACGATAGTCGCGGTCTGTGATGCCGCCTGATTTCAGGAGGTTCTGCGCCCTAACGTACTCGGAACGGTTATGGGCTTCGAGAACCTTGGAGCGTTCCAGCGCCGCTTCGGCTGTTTGCACGGCTGCCTCGGCTTGCAGCACGGCCAGTTTCTTATACGAGTCGTCCACCCAAATCACCGCCTCGCCGGCTCGAACAGCTTCCCCTTCTTCTTTGGGAAACTTGAGCACTTTGCCGGTGGTTTCGGCCTTCACCTCCACTTTCGCCGTTGAAACCAAGGTGCCGGTGATGGGAACCGTGACGTCGAAGGGTTGCGGCTCGACACGGCGTGCTTCCACGCGGACAGGCGGAGTTTCGGCGCTTACCTGCCGGACTTCCCGTTTCTTGCACCCTCCGAGACTCAGTGAAACCGCAATGAGCGCTAATAGTAATGGCTTGTGCATTCCTTCTCACTCCCAGGGGGTACGGCCCATGGCCCACCTTAGATTGGCCCGAGCCACCGAGGAATCGTGCAAACCGCGAAGCAGATTCGTGCGCGCAACGGAAAGCGCGGTTTGCGCATCCACTACGTCCAGTGTGGTAGCGGCCCCGTAATGGTAGTTTGCCTGGGTCATCTCAAGAACGCGCTCGGCTTGGCGGACGTTAGCCCGCGCGGCTTCGATGGTTTCTTGCGCCGCCTTGATGTCGTCCAGAGCTTGCTGTAACCCGAGCCGGATTTGTTGTTCTAGTTTCTCGCGCTCCAGACGAGCGCCTCGCTGGTTGGCCGTGGCTTGCCAGACGAGGCCGCTGCGCCGGAAACCATCGAAGACCGGGAGCGTGAGGTTAACGCCGACATTCCAGCGGACGAAGCGGGAGTTGACGAGGTTTTTCGGCAGGCGGGACATTACGCCGTATTCGGTGGTCAGGTCCGCTCGCATCCGGCTTTCCGCTTTCGCCAGGTTGAACATCACATCTGCGCTCCGTTCGGCGATTTTGAGCCGTGTAAGTTCCGGGCGGGCGCGGAAAGCGTCCCGGGCAAGCGCATCGAGGTCCCACTCGGTCCAAGGCTCGTCGATGAAGCCGCCCTGAATCCGTGTGGGGAAATCCGCCGGCCGGGCAAGGTAGTAGTTCAACAGGGCCCTGGCTTGCCGGACGGCGTTGTCCGCGCGCACAATATCCGGCTTCCCGTTCGCTACCGCCAGCTCGGAGCGGAGGACGTCCACCTCGGTCGCCACCCCGTGCTGGCGGCGGGTGCGCGCCATGGCTGCGTGCTTTTCCCTTTGCGCCTGTGTTTCGGCGACGTTTTCGCGGAACCGCTCCGCCCACATCAGGGCATAGAAGGCGCGCACCACCTCAACGGCAAGGTCTTGCTTCGCGCGGTCGATTTCCGCCGATGCGCCCTCGGCTTCGACCGAGGCGAGCCGGAGAGCGGCGCCCACCTTTCCGGCTGTGTAAAGGGGTTGGCGGAGGGTAACGTTGTAGCTGAAGATGTTTGAGCCCACTGGATCCAGGGCGTCGATCAACTCCTTGGGGAATTTGTCCAAACTGGACGAATTCAGGAACGCTGGGTCCCGCATGCGGTTGAAGCCGGCGTTGATGTTCACCTCGGGCAGAGCTTGGGCTCGTACTTCCCGGATTTTGCCTTCGAGGACGTCCGCCGCAGCGCGCGCCTTTCCGACGTCGGGATGGCGCTCCAGGGCGATTTTGACCGCCGTTTCCAGAGTGAGGGGATCGGAATCCGCGGCCTGCAACAGCCTTCCCCCTGCACAGATCAGAAGAATGAGGATGCGTCTCATCTCGTCATCACCGTTGTTCCTGTGTCCGCTCCCGTGGTCATCTCCCTCAACCGGTCGATGACCTGGTCCCGAAGCTTTCCGGAGGGACGCCCTAAGCCGAACAAACTGCTGAGCCAAAGCCCTTCCGCAGCCATGTGGATGATCATCGCCTGTACCGGATCCAACCCGTCGTTGAGCAGTTCTTGTTCTTGCTTTAGAGAGTACTCTCGAATGTCGTCGAGCAGGAGGCGGTTCGTTGCTATGGCGGCCAACAGCGCGGCGGCAATCCGGTCGCTACGCTTGGCGGTTTCGCTCGGCTCCGCTGGAAAGCCGGCGTTGAGGACCGCCCGCCCCTTCCGCCCCACCGGGTTGGGATCTTCCGCCTCGAACCGCTTCACGTCGGCTTCAAACTGGTCTTGAAGCCTTCGAATCATCCCGCGAATCAGGTCGTCTTTGGACGGAAAGTGATAGAGCAACCCCCCTTTCGACATCTGCGCCTCTGCCGCCACGGCGTCGAGGGTGAGATGCATCACGCCGTCGCGCAGCACGACGCGTTCGGCGGCATCGAGAATTCTGTCTTTGGAGGGAGCCATAACGAATGCACCGTCCGGTCGGTTCAGTAATGGTAGACGGCCCAACGCGTTCGTTTGTTCCGGGGAAAAGGGCGTGAAAGTGTGAATTGGAACCAGCGGTTTATGGACCATGGGCATCGAAACTGCGCACGCCATGCGCGGTTTCTTCTCGCTGCGGCAAGCGGGGCGATGATCGGGGCAGAAACGAAAGCGCCGCGGAACTTGCTGCCCTTATCCGTTGGCGCCACCCACGTTCTTGAAGACGTTGTCGCCGCCGGCGCCTGGCATAGCGTTCCGCGAATGCGCCCTACTTCCGCACGGGCGGCAGCCCGACTGACCCGAGGGCGGCATGCGTCAGCGTCTCCCAAGCCATGTGGTGATTTACGCCCGTGGGACGGATCGCCGGGAGCACCGCCGCCATCTTGGGCAGCGGAAGCCCAAGCCGGTGGTGGAAATGGTTAAAAGCGATCTCCCAGGTGGGATGAACCTTGAATTCCAGTTTTTCCGGAGGCTTGGCGTTGTTGGGCGGCAAATATTGCGCCTGAAACTCCAACGCCGCCATGATCCGGTCGCCGAGTTCCCCGTACAGATCCAGACCTTGTTGGCGCGCCGTTTCCGCAGCGTTCACCATGGCCGACAGCCCCATATTGGCGTGACCGGAGTCGCGCGCCGTTTCTTGCAAAAGCCCGTCCACCAACTGCGGCGTAAATCCTTTATTGCCCCACAACGCCGGACCGCAGCCTGCCGGCTCAACAGGCTGAAAGCCATCTTTGCTTAAGTAAATGTAGGCGGGCGCGCGCCCGCGCCACATCTTCACGCCGAAGTCAAAGACCGCCCGGTTATCGTTGAACACGCCAATGTGCATGATCGCTTCGCTCATCACGAGTTCTTTGTTGCCGTTTTCGCACGTGCCGCGGATCAGCACCGGCAGGTATTGCACCGTCAGCATGTTTTGAAACGACGCAATCTCATCTTCCGGCCAGCCCCGGTAGGTATAGCGGATGATCTCCGCCGCACGCGGCCAGACCGCGCCCGTCCAACCCGCCTGTACAGGACCGTTCGCATTGGTATGTCCTCCGGTCAGCGTGCGCGCCCACGCGTTCATGATTTCAATCGCCTTTTTCGCGTGCGCGGCATTTCCGGTGATGTACCACAGCAGGGCGTGTGCGTACGCCGCCTGGCTGTCGGACTGTTCGTCCTTGCAGCCCAGATCGGGCCGCGAGTAGGATCCGCATTCGACCGTTTCCCGCGGATGCGGGGCGTAATCCAGCGCGCCCCAGCGGCTGTTCCGTAACTGATCAAACGCGGAGGCTTGCGGCTCGATCCGCGCGGCTACCCTCCGTTTGATTTCATCTAACTGCGCACGGTTTACCAGGATGCCCGGGTGCAGGAAGCCCGCCGGTTTCGCCGGCCGGCCGGTCCGGTTGGGAGCTGTGGAAACCGCCGGAACTTTATAAGCGGGATTGCTGGTGTCGTCATTGGGCTTTTTTGCGTTCAGCATCCTCACGCCCAGCATCCCGCACGCCGCCGCGGCCCACACGAACCAGTTCTTTCTCAACCGCATCAGTCCTTCCGCCTCTCTTCCAGAACCCAGATGTTGCGGAACTGCACCGGCATGCCGTGCTCCTGCAATTGCAGCGGTCCGGTCGCGGCTTCTCCCAGACGCGCCGCGTTAAGCATCACCGGACCCAGTTCCTGGTCGTTGTAAAGCAACCTCCCGTTCAGCCGGACCGTGGCCCTCGCATTCGCCACTTTCTTCCCCCCGGGGTCAAAACGGGGCGCCCGGAATTCGATGTCCAGCGTCTGCCATTCCAGCGGCGGCCGCGAGCACCGGATGCCGGGTTTCGAGCTTGCTGGCGTGCAGTTATCCAGCCCTCCACACGGGTTGCCGTCGAGCCTCCCATACATCTCGTTGATGTTCACTTCATACCGGTTCTGAATGTACACCCCGCTGTTGGTTGGCCCACCCAAAGTGCGGAACTCTACGTGAATGCGTGCGTCTCCGAAGTACCTCCGGCTGATAAGGCTGCCTGCACGGGGCGCGGCTTCCATCACTCCGCCGCTGAGCAAGTTCCACTTGGGAGGTCCGTCCTCGGTGAGCCATTCCTTCTCTTTCATTTTGGCCCACTGATCCATACCGGTCCCGTCAAACAGCACTACTGCCCCGGAGGGCGGCTTAGCCCCCAAGGTGGGCGGTGTGCGCTCCACCCTCCGCAATTCGATGGACTCGTCGCCCTTGCGGGCTCGAAAGCGTCCGTCTTCAATCTCGCCGCTCCATCCGTCGCCCGCAAAGACCACGCGGCCGCCGGATTTCTCTCCAACCAGAACCGCCGCCGGACGATCGTTCGGGACATCAAACGCACGGAAGAGGTTTGCTTGATACTTGCCATACTCGGCGGCGTCAGGGAGCTGATCGGGAATGGAGAGCAGCTTGTCATCCAGACGCACTATCTGCGCTACATAGCCGCCCTGACCTTGCCAGTCCCCGCGCAATGGGTCTGGGACCGCCCAGTAGAACGGGTGCGGGAGCTCGACTTTCTTCGCACCGGTTTTCTTGCCGCCGCTCTTGCCGGAACTCCCTTGCGGCGCGCTGCACAGCGCCACTGCGGCAACTCCTACGGAAAACAGAATCCACCGCTGTTTCATCACTCAACCCGTCCGCGCCAGCGCTTCCCGGAATTGCGCGAGAAAATGTGGAACTGCCGTGAACGGATCATAGGCTTGGCCGCGTGTGCCAAGCGTTTCGATGGGCAGGTACCCCCGGTACCCCGATTTTCGGATGATGCGGGCGAGTTTCTCCAGATCCATCGGCGTCTCCCTGTCTCCCAGCAGCAGGCTTTGTTTGATCTGCCAGTTGACTGCATGCGGCGCCGTTAGGGCAATGTCGGCGTATGGGTCCGCAGACCTGAAATACCCTGTGTCCACAATGGGACCGCACCACTCCGAACCCACGGCTTTCACCAGCGCCATGAGGTCCTGCGCCGTCCTTAAGAAATCGCCGTGGTTCTGCACGCCGATTTTCACCCGGAATTTCTGTGCGTAGTCAGCGCACTGGCGCAGGGCATCCGCGATCCACTTCTGCACTTCCTCCCGCGAAGCGCCTCCGGACACCGTTTGCCAGTTCTCAGAGCGCATCTGCGTATCCGCAAACACCCGGATGACCGGCGCGCCGAGCTTAGCCGCGACCTCCGTAAACTCCTGAATGTGCCGCACGCCTTCCGCGCGGACCGCCTTGTCGGAAGTTGTAAAATTGTTGCGCACGCCAGTGCCGCTGATCCCCACACCAAGGTCCGCCGCTCTCTGTTTCAGCGTGGCGATGTAGCTGTCCGGCGGAACCTTTGGATAACCGGGGAAATAATACGCGGTGGCGTCCAACCCTTCGAACTTGCAGCGAGCCGCGAACTCCAGCACCTGTATGAGCGTAACCCCTTCCCCACGCCCCTTGATGCGGTCGTTCAGCAGCGTGTTAAACGAGTACGCGTTCAACGCAGTCTTGAGTCCGTCTGCCGCGCCCCCGCCCGCGCTTGCCGCAGCCAGCGGAAGTCCCGCCGCTTTGAGAAATGTTCTCCGGTCGAGCTGTTTCATGATCCGGTTCACTCCATGAGCCACGCTAAAATCTGGCGCGAAGGCCGAACTGCAAAACGCGGGCGGCTTGCGCGCTCGTAATCGTGGCCGCGTTGGCGGCGTCCACGTTTACATTCGGCAAACGGAAATTCGTGTGGTTCGTCACATTGAACCCTTCCCATCGGAACTGCAAATCCGCCCGCTCCCCTAATCGGAACCGGCGGCTCAACGCCAGGTTCAGACCTTGGTAACCCGGACCATCGAGAATGTTGCGCCCCGAGTTGCCGAAGCGGAACGCACTGAGCGGAACGAGGGGAAACGCGGTGACGTCATACCAGCGTTCCGGTTTCGGATTCGGCACACTGCCGTGACTTATCCGGTCCGGGCGGGTGGGCTCACCCTGGCTGATGTTGCCATTGGACAACTGCGGCGTGAATGGCTGCCCCGAGTAGAACCGCCCCGTGCCCGCCAGTTGCCAGCCGCGCACCAGCACGCTCCGGCGGAAAGGCAGTTCGTAGCTGAAGTTCAGGCTGGCCACATGCCGGATGTCGAAATCGGACCTTCCGCGCTCGCTCTTTAAGTTGCGGGCGTCCTGCGCCGACGCAAACCCGCCGTCGCCAGCGTAGTTCAGCCCGGATGCCGTATCGATAGACTTGCCGAACGTATAGTTGAAGCGGAAGAACAACCCCCTTTCGAATCGCTTCCGCACCGCTACTGTTCCGGCTTGGTAACTCGAGTCGCTGCCAAATCCGTAGTAACTCACGGTATTCAGTCCAGGAATCGGGCGTGGATAACTGCCATCCGGCAATTGCAGCGCCGGCTGCCGGTACACTTGATTGATGTCGTACTTCCGGCCCAGATGGGTGCCTTTCGAGCCTGCGTAAGCCAGCTCCAGAGCAATTCCGCGAATGACGTCCCGCTCGAATGTCATGTTCCAGCTCTGGAGGTACGAGGAAGGAGCGTTGACCTCGTATCCGGTGGAGCTTGTCACACCCTGAATCGACGCTAGCGCCGCCGGAAAGGGATTGTCCAACGTCAAAGCGTAAATGTTGTTCGGCTGCCGGTTAAAGGTCTGCGAGATCGAGAACGGAAATCCGCCCGTCAGATCCGTCCGGATGGGATTCAATCGCGATCCGGTGTAAAAGATGCCGTAACCGCTCCGCAACACGGTCTTGTTGTCGTGGAAGGGGCGCCAGGCGAAGCCTAACCGCGGCGCAAAGTTGCCGTGTTGCGTGTTCACCAGCGACCTCGGCAGACCCACGTCCTTGGCCAGAGCCACCAGACTCGCCAATCCCGCTTTGGCCACCGTAGCCTGATAGTCCGGCGCCATGACCACATCCGCCAGAACTAGCTTGTTGAGTCCAGGAACGAAGTTGGTCATCTGCCCGTACTTTTCATAAGGCGGAATCGACAGCTCATACCGCAACCCAAGGTTCAGCGTGAGCGACGGCGTCAGCTTGTAGTCATCCTGCAAGAAGAGCCCGTAATTCGTCGAGAAGATGTAGTTGGTGGCGGTTCCGATCCGGCGCGAAGTAGTGTTCGGCAATCCTAAGAGAAAATCCGCAAACGGAACACCCGTATTCCGGTTCTGAAAAGCGAATGTTCCGCGGAAGTTGGTGTTTGTCGGCTGAAAGAACTGCGTCCGGATCATATCGAAGCCTGCGCGGAGGTTGTGTTTGCTGCGGATCCAGGTCATCGTATCCGCCCACTGGTAAGTGTTCACCGTGTATTCGATGGGAGTGGACGTGTTCTCGCCCAGCGCCGGAAAACCCGTAATTGTAATGCGCGGGAAGCCCACCAGATGCGGATCCTTGGTGGTCCCCGGAATGCCGAAATCCGCGGCGTAGTCATGGCCGGCATGCGCGCCGATGCCTTCATGGACCGTACGCGTGAAGCCGCCGCGAAATTCGTTGATCCATGCCGGGGTGAACGTTCGAATCCAGTTCAAACCTATCAAATGCTGCGTGTCCTTCGAATCCGTGCCGAAAACCGGCACTGCGCTGCCCGCAAACGGATTCAGTGAATCCTCATCCCTCCGGATGAGCCGGAATGATAGGTTGTCCTTCCCGCTGACAACTTGATCCACCTTGAAAAGGTAAGTGTTCCAGTCATTGGGTGAACTGCCGGTTGCAATGAAGTTGTTCACGGAACCGGGCCGGTTCGGCAGCGGATAATAGGCAAGCAGCTTCTGCGAGATGGGGCTGATGCGGCTCACAGGGATCCGGTTCCCAGGAAAACACGCAGCCTGGCTGGCCGCGCTGCATACGCCGGAAAGGGTGGGATCTTTCACGAATACGGGCCTCCCGCCCGCATCCGTGCTCTTCGAAAAGTCGCCTTGCCTTTCCAACTCCGTGGGAACAGTTCCGAGTTGTGTCGAACGTTGCCTTTCCCGGAAGCTCTCCCAGCTCACCACAAAAAACGTGTGGTTGCGCCCGTTGTAAAGACCAGGGATCACCACCGGACCTGTTGCCGTCCCCCCGAACTGGTTCCGCCGGAGTTTGCTTTTGTCCGTGGCAAAGAAGTTCCGGGCGTCGAACAGATCGTTGCGCAAAAACTCGAATACCGCGCCATGCACCTCATTGCCGCCCGACTTTAGCGCCATGTTCACCACTCCGCCCGCGAGACGTCCGTATTCCGCCGAGTAGCCCGAGGTTTGCACCTTGAACTCGTGCAGAGAATCCAGCGGGGGTCTTACATGCACGCCTGCGTCGCGCGGGTTTTGATTGTTGAACCCGTCCACAATCACGTTGCTGCTGTCAGCCCGGGCTCCGTTCATCGAAAGACCCGCGCCTTTCTGCCCCTGCTCGGCGGGTTGCACGCCCGGCGCCATGAAGGCCAAGTCCTGGAAATCGCGCCCGTTCAGAGGCATTTCGGTGAGCTCCCGCCCCGCGATGACTTCCCCCCGGGATGAATTTTCGGTGTTCAACAGCGGAGCGGCAGCCGTCACCTCGACCACTGTCGTGTTCAGCCCTACCTCCAGACGGACGTCCAGGCGCGCCGTCTGGTCCAAAGCCAGTTTGAGTCCCGAATGGTGCTGCGGCTGAAAGCCCGCAGCTTCCACTGCGACCTCGTAAGGTCCGGGACGCAGGTAGGACGCGGTATACTCGCCGTTGCCCAGTGATTCCACTTCCCGGATCTCGCCTGTCTCAAGATTCCGGACTCGCACTTTTGCGCCTACAATACTCGCACCGCTGGCATCCGTGACCCTGCCTACCAGCGTCGCAGTTGGGGTTTGCGCCCATCCAGTCAGAGCCGCCAGCAGAGCGGCTAACCCAAGCTGTCGAACCGTTTTCTTCTTCCACATAAAACCCACCTCTCAATTCGTCGCGCGCCGCTGAGGAACCGGCGGCGGCGCGGTCGATGGCGGAACCGGCTTGCCATCCACAGTGCCCGGTTCCATGAGTTCGATCCGCGTCCCGTCCGGATCGAACAGGTTGGCTTGGCGCCTCCGGTTCACGCCCGTCTTGATCTCAATCTGATGCTTGTATTGTTGGCGGGCCGGTCGCGCCTCCAAGATTTTCACCGCCCTTTCGATGTCCGGCGTCACCAGGCAGACGTGGTTTTTTACCCCCACTTGATCGCTTTCCGGATAGCGGCTGTAGAGCATCATTTCCAGATAATCTTCGCCATTCGGCACTTGCATATTCACCCAGCTCAATTGCCGCGGAGAGCCGCCGCCGCGCCAAGTCTCGTGGAAGCCCAGAATGCCCCCATAAAACCGTTGGGAAGCCGACAGGTCTCCCACCAGCACGCCGATGTGACCGATGCGGTCCGAGATCCGGGTGGCAGGGAGGAACTTACCCTTTTCCCGGCGCATCCAGCCATCCGGTTCGTATTGAACGATCTCGACCGTATAGCCATCCGGGTCAATGATGTTGAAGTTCGAGTTTCCTACCTGCCCTTTGCCTACGGAGTCAGGGACTTTTACCCCAACGGACGCCAAGTAATCCCGCATCCCTCGTGCATCGTCCGTATAAAATGCGATGTGGTTCAGTTGCCCGTCCTTTTTCGGCGGCTCAGCGAAGAGCTCAATGTATTGGTCCTCGTTGACCTTAATGAACGCAATGCGGTCGCCGGATCCATCTTTGCGCTGGAGCTTGAACGGCTCCTCGTAACCCAAAAAGTCCTTGTAGAAAGCGCGCGCCTTGTCCAGGTCGCTCACGTACAGAGCCATGTGCGCCACGCCGAGAATCTTCGGGCGTTTGGCCTGGGGGTTCTGGGCTAAGGTCGCGGTCACGACGGCCAACAAGGTCAACACGAAACGAATCTGCATGCTTCTCCTTCGCCGGAGCCTGTCGCTCGTGAGCCATTGTAGAAGTCACGCGGAAGCCAGGAAAGTTAATTCACGGTATAGGCGGACCATGGAGGCGACATAATAGATAAGTGGCTGTTTGTCAATTAATTAGCAGGGTCTTTCTTAACGGTTAAAGGCGGGTGAATCGGGTCATTTGGTATGCTCCGCCGCTCTCCCGATGACTTTCCGGCAGACCACCATCTCGGCATTCCCTGGTCTCCGGCTGCTAGCTGGTATCCGCAGCAGAGCCTCAAAGAAAGGGAAGGGCTTCTCGTCCACCCCCACGCAGGAGCGCAGGCTCCGCACGGACGCCTCATCGGTCAGGAACTCACCAGCCACGCTCAATGCCGAGCCCCCGGTAGCCGACAGAAGGAGCACTCGTCCCGAGCCGCGCAAGTTGGGAAGCATGGCGATCAGGGCATAACCATCTTGCCCGTCTCGCTTCACTTCTAGTGGCGGCCGCAGCGCATCCTGACGGGTCGTCGCCCACGTGTCTATCGGATAATAATTCTGGGAAGCCGAATCAAACTTCCAGCGCACCCCGATTGCCCCTTCAAAAGGCTCCGTCCAGGGATTGGTCCGCGGGTGACCCAACAGAATTGCGTTGTCGCTCTTCAGCGCCTGGAAGGAATAGTCGCGTGCAAAAACCAGCTTGGTTTCGGTCCCATAACGCACCGCGATTGGCCATAGCCTGCCAAGGAGATTCACATAAGCAAAGCTGGATTGCCGCTTCAAAATGATCCGCCCGGCGGTTTCGGAATCCAGTTTGTTTCCTGTCAGCGAATCCAGCCCTCGCAAGTAGCTCCGGTCATAATACTCCGACAAGCGCACCGTCCGCCCGGTCAACTCTTGGTACAGTCCAATCGCGGCATCGTCCAGTACTACGTCTGTCGCTTGGCCGCTGCGAAAGACGGCGCTCCAGAACGCGTCGACGCTCGGCTTGCCCGTGAGCGGGTCTGCCACACTTCCCCTTCGGGCTGTCGCCAGCCACAATGTGCTCGCCCCGAGCACAACTGTGGCCAAGCTCAGTCCCCACGCCAGCCATCGCCACCTGTGGGTAGCCTCCTGCCCGGAAGCTAACTCGCTATCCCTTCGTTCGACAGTGGCACGGTCTTTGAATACCGGGGCATAGTTCCCTTTCGGAAGTTCGATGACCACCGCCTCTCCGGCGCCCTCTGCCGAAAAGTATTGCTCCAGGCGCTTACGCAACATGGACGCGTGGACGCGAACGGTGTTGTCCGACGAGGTATCGTAATCCCGATCCCGACCGAAAACGCGATGCCCGACCTCCTGTTCGTGAATTTCGGTGACCCCATCCTGTAACACGCGGCCGCTCACATAGGAAAGCATGTCGCGCAACCGCGCGGATTTGATAAAGTAGCGGCTTTCCACCACGCGTTGCACCAATAATCGCAACTGTTCGCGGGGTAAGTCGTTCGTCGGAATCGGGTTACTCGCCACTGCCTGGATTCCAGCCCGGTTCACTACGGGCGTAGTGCTTAAACCAGATTGTAGCGTATTCCAGTAGTCCGCCCAAGCCCGGCCCCTAATCCGTCCGTAGCTGAAATCGGAGTACAGCTCATCGCTCGGTGGAATGGGGAGGCGGCGAGGGTTGGTGGT
>Ga0101944_10005935_pt1 | contig 13368 bp, 19 predicted proteins | sample DewCreD2012metaG_FD_75245 | JGI IMG/M metagenome (GOLD analysis project Ga0101944, IMG submission 75245) | Hot spring sediment bacterial and archeal communities from British Columbia, Canada, to study Microbial Dark Matter (Phase II) - Dewar... ... | reverse complement strand
TCACCTTCTTTATGAGCAGTTCCAGAGAGCCTTCCGCTGCATCGAACTGAAAACCCTGGTCCTCAAGCTTCTTGATCTCCTTCACGATCTTCTCGCTGCCGAAGCCGTTGCCCCCCAGGTTGATTCCCATCTCCCTGGCCTTGTATTCGATGTTGCTCTTCCCGGCGAGGTCCGAAACAATCACGCGCCTCCGGTTGCCCACGAGTTCAGGGTCCATGTGCTCGTAGGCTGCCGGGTTCTTTAGGATGGCGCTGACATGAACGCCTCCCTTGTGCGCGAAGGCGCTCTTTCCCACAAAAGCCGCCCGCTTGAAAGGAGGCACATTGGCCACTTCACTGACGTACCTTGAGAGCTCCCTGAGCTTCCTGAGTTTCCCCTCGGCCACACACTCATAACCCATCTTGAGCTGCAGGTTTCCCATAACGCTCACGAGGTCCGTGTTCCCGCATCGTTCGCCATACCCGTTGATGGTTCCCTGCACCATGGTCACCCCTGCCTGCACCGCCGCAAGGCTGTTCGCAAGCGCCAGGCCGCAGTCGTTGTGGGCATGGATCCCGGTGGGCACGGGGATCTCTTTCATGGCTTCGGACACAATCCGGTGCACCTCATTGGGCAGGGACCCTCCGTTGGTGTCGCAGAAGACCACCACATCCGCGCCACCGCGGATCGCCGCCTGGACGGTCCTGAGCGCATAGTCGCGATTTCTCTTGTACCCGTCAAAGAAATGCTCCGCATCATAGATCACTTGTCGACCCTGCTTCTTCAAATAGGAGACAGAGTCCTCGATGAGGGCGGCGTTTTCATCCAGCGATATGCCCAGGATTTCGGTGGCATGGAGATCCCAGCTTTTGCCGAAAATGGTGAGCGTTTCGAGTTCTGTTCTCAAGAGAGCTTGAATGCTGGGGTCATCCTCGGGTCGGGTCTTGCTTCTACGGGTGCTTCCGAAGGCGGTGAGGCGGGTGGTCTTAAAGGTTACTTTCCGGGCCATCTCGAAGAACCGTGCGTCCTTGGGGTTGGAGCCCGGCCATCCGCCCTCTACATAATGGATGCCGAAGTCGTCGAACTTTTGGGCGAGCCTCAGCTTGTCTTCGGCGGACAGGGTGACTTCTTCACCCTGGCTTCCGTCCCTCAGCGTTGTGTCATAAAGCGTGATCTGTTTTCCCATGACTTTATCTCCAAAAAAAAACCGTTATCAGGAGGGCCTGATAACGGTTTTTTTAAGGGCTTATTTACATCATTTCGTCATTACCAGGCCCGGGAGTTTTAGACGGACGACCCCAAGAAGGAGCAATAGGGATAGGACAACCCCTATTGCGGTGGTAATGGCGATGATGTTGTTGATCAGAAACATGGTGTTCTTAAACCGATCTCCTTAGTGTGAATTTGAAGTTTAATGGATGATTCAATGCAGTGTCAAGCATTTTCTCAAAAAATGTTTATCCCCTCGATTCTTCCTTTGCCAAATTGCACCATGGTCTCCGCCGCCAAGGTCAACCCGTCTTTCAGGTGCACGGAATCGATCCCAGGGACCGCATAGGCATAGAAGAATACGTTTGTGGTCTGATCCTTCACCCGCGTCTTCTCATCCGCTCCCTGGGCGGATGGTCACAGGTCAAGTCCCTGCAGAGCGCCGGCGATCGGGTTTGCGCTGACGAGAGGATCCTGGGTACGGGTGAATTCGTGGAACGAGTGATCCAAGAGGCGGATCAGAGAGTTAAACGACAGATTCCAGCTCGGCGGATGCTGGAGGCCGCACGAAAGTATATTGCCAAGACCTGCGCAGAGGATGGAGTTCCATTGACGCATCTTCAATCAGGTGCTCGACAGCCCGCTGTGTCCCGCTGCCGGTCAAAGATTGCCCGGCACTTGGTGGAGGAGATGGGGCTATCGTTGGCGGAAGCGGCACGGCAGTTGGGGGTGTGTACCTCCGCAATCCGGCATGCAATTCGAAGAACTGCATGGAACGTCAAAGTCAATGAATTAAAAGACGTCCCTTTTAACACGTTCCCTCTATTGCCAAATGGGAAGGGCGGGAAAAGTTCTTGACAACTTGTCAAGATACCGGCTACTCTGCCTCTCGAAGGGGAGGGTTATATGCAGGTCATCAGCGTTGGCGAGTTTAAGGCTCGGTTTTCCGAAATATTGAACCAGGTGAAGAAGGGGCAGGAGATCGTCATCAGTTTTGGAAAACAGCGGAAAAAGGTTGCTGTCCTCATTCCGTACAGCCAGCTCGAACGCAGGCCACAAAGAAAGCTTGGATTGCTGAAAGGCCGCGCTTCTTACCGCATCCGCGATAACTTCAAGCTAAGTGATGAAGAGATCCTGGCATCATGAGGTTTCTTCTCGACACCCACAGCCTGATTTGGGCCCTCTTTTCTCCAGATCGGTTGAGCAAGAAAGCCCGGACAGCTATCCTAGATCCCGAGAATGACGTCTTTATAAGCGTCGTGAGCTTCTGGGAGATCTCCCTGAAGTATGCTTTGGGGAAAATAGAAATGAAAGGCCTCAATCCCGAGGACCTGCCTGCTGCTGCAAAAGAGGCGTATTTTGAGACGATCGAACTGGAGCCAAGGGAAGCCGCCAGCTTCCACAGGCTGCCGAGGATCGGCCACAAAGACCCTTTTGACCGGTTGATTATCTGGCAAGCCATTCAAAGAGATTTCTTCCTCATCTCCGCAGATCGCCAGTTCAGCTCCTATCAAGATTACGGGCTAGAACTCTTCTGGTGAGCAGGCCTCTTCAGTGCGAATGGGGAATCGGAAGGAGGCGGCAGCGAGCCTGACTCGCCTTTTGCAACAAGCGTTCAGCGACAGGATCGAACTTATGGCTTTCTGGAACTTGGGCACATTGAATTTGGAACCGTTCAGACCGGGCATTATGAGCAAGGCGGAAATCGGGTATAACTTGATCATGGTATGCATGCAAATAGAGCCAGGAAAGGAAGATACAGGGCACAAGCACTCCTTTGACCAGTGTGGTATTGTCCTGGAAGGACAAATAGAGATGTTTATAGGGCAAGAGCACCTGGTGCTAACTGCGAATGATTGCTATTTTATACCTTCCGGCAAGCGCCATGGTTGGAAGACGTTTGATAAGCCGGTCAAACTATTGGATGTATCTACAAAGTCAATGTCGAGCGCCGGCTGGTAGGGGATATCGCGATGCCGATGAAATATGCGCACACGAACCTGATCGCTAAGGACTGGAGGCGCCTTTCGGTCTTCTACCAGGAGGTGTTCGGGTGCGTGCCTCTGTCGCCGGAGCGGGACCTTTCCGGTGAGTGGGTCGACAAAGCAACCGGGATCAGCGGGGCACACATCTTCGGAATGCACCTGCGGCTTCCAGGCTACGGAGACAACGGACCGACCATCGAGATCTTTCAGTATAGGTCCATGCCTGAGCACCCTTCAGTCAAGCCCAATACCCCGGGATTTACCCATATTGCCTTCGCGGTCGATGACATCCCGGCTGCAGCTCAGGCCGTCTTTGCCCACGGAGGATCTGCCGTGGGTGAGCTTACGGTGCGCGAGGTGCCTGGAGTGGGGTTGTTGACCTTTCAGTATGTTGCCGACCCTGAAGGGAACATCATCGAAATACAAAATTGGAAAAGGAGGGACCAAACATGAGCAAAATTAAGATCGATAGCGGGGCTGCTTTTTTGTATCCCATGCCGATGGTTTTGGTGGGAGCTGTGGTCGAGGGAAAAGCCAATTTCATGGCCGCAGCCTGGGTTTCAAGAGTCAATTTCAAGCCCCCTCTATTCTTGATTGCCTTGGGGCCTCATCACACCAACAAAGGAATAGAAGAAAACAAGGCCTTCAGCATCAATATCCCGGATGTCTCACTCATTGAGAAGACGGATTATTGTGGACTCGTTTCAGGGGCCAAAACCGACAAATCCCAGCTTTTCGAGGTGTTCTACGGGGAGCTGGTCAAAGCCCCATTGATCAAGGAATGTCCGGTTTGTATGTCCTTTTCCCTGCATGAAACCGTCAAACTCTCCTTCGATGTGCTCTACATCGGAGAGCCCAAGGAGGTCTTTACAGAAGAAAAGTACATGACCGACAACCAGCTGGATATCAAAAAAATCAATCCTTTTATGCTAACCATGCCTGACAACCACTATTGGTCTGTGGGCGAGAAGCTCGGCAAGGCGTGGGGTATCGGCAAGGCCCTGAAGAAGAAGTGACCAGGAGGGAATTGCCTCTGCCTGCAATCCTAAAATCCAATCTTCCATGCATTGACGACGAGGAAGGGAAACGGATTCCGGAAGGACTCCCCCGTGTTCTTGATGCTCACGTGCACATTTTTCCCGGCGATATTTTTTCTGCCATCTGGTCCTGGTTCGACGAATACGCTTGGCCCATTCGATACCGTTTGAGCGCTTCGGACGTGCTGGCCTATCTTCTCTCCCGCGGGGTGAGTCATGTCATGGCGATCCAGTATGCACACAAACCCGGTATGTCGCGCATGTTGAATCAGTACATGGTGGACAGGTGCAGGGAGTTCCCCGGCAGAGTGACCGGGTTGGCCGCCGTGTTTCCCGGGGAGCAAGACTCCGAGGAGATTCTCAAGGAAGCCTTTGCTCATGGCCTCATGGGAGTGAAATTGCATGCCCACGTCCAGTGTTTCGACATGAATGCAGAAGAAATGGATGTCATTTATGGTGTCTGTGAGTCGGCGCAGAAGCCCATTCTCATGCACGTGGGCAGGGAGCCTAAAAGCGCCGCCTACCGATGCGATCCCTATGAGATTTGCAGCGCTGATAAACTGGAAAATGTTTTGAAGACCTTCCCCAAGCTGAAAGTTTGCGTGCCCCACCTGGGTTTTGACGAGATCGCTGCTTACAGAAATCTTATTCAGAAATACGACACCCTGTGGCTGGACACAACGATGATGCTGGCGGACTACTTTCCCCTTGAGAACAAGATCGATTTGAAGAGCTACAGAGTCGATCGGCTCATGTATGGGTCGGATTTCCCGAACCTCCCTTACGCCTGGGACCGCGAATTGAACTACCTGGCGCGCTCCGGGCTCTCCCAGGAAGATTTGGAGTGGATTTTAGAGAAGAGCGCGGCCCAGTTCTTCGGATTTGCTTCGGTCACCCAGGGTAAGTGAGGAGCCGGCTGAGCCACGCGGTGGTGGTTAGCCCCCACCGCGCCACTCCTACAAGGCACCTTGAGACAGACCCTCTTGCGCCTTTTGGTGCCCCAATTCAATCATCTCGGAGGCCCGATCAAAGTCCAATATCTGGCAGGCGTTCCGGGCAATTTCTATGACGATGTCCGGTGGATAAGCAGCAAGCTTTTGGCGTGCGATGGTGCTCTGCATGGCCTCAAAGGACTGAATGGCGATATCGTGCGCCCCCCAATCTCTTCTTCCACCGGGTGTCGCGGATTGCCTGAGCCGGCTGATGAAGCGATTTATCTTTTCATGAGACGGAGAAGGGGGAGGCATTGGAGTCGCGCTTGCCTGCCTCGGCCGTAGCGGGCTTTCCGGTCGACCGTTCAGGTTCACGGCAATCGTCATGTCCGTTTCATCGCCGAAGGTCGGCGCAATGGGCACAGGATTCAAGACCCCTCCATCGACAAGATCCATGCCTTTATACTTGAAAGGGGTAAAGAGAAGCGGTATGGAGATAGAGGCCCTGATCGCATCAAAAAGACTTCCCGACTTGATCCAGATCTCCTTCTGGCCTTTCACATCCGTGGCCACGGCGGTGTAGGAAATGGGAAGATTCTCGATGAGCTGCTCTCCCACAAGATCAACGAGGGTGTTGACGAGCTTGTCGCCTCTCACCAGCCCGCTCTTTTCCCATGAAAGGTCCAGCTGCGCGGATTTGGCGTCGGCTTGAATGGGTTGTAAGGGATGATTGGATTTTCTCCGCTTTCTGAGTCCCCCGGTAGTCCCTCATCACCGCCTCATCAGTGCGAACACACCCCAGCCTACATATTCACGCGTGTAAGTGACGTAGCGCTCGGGTTCCGAGGTCAATTGGGCTCGAACATCTTTCGCAAACTCGTCGTCGGGATTGGCCTCAAGCCATCGGCGCATCGTGAGCCATTTGGCCGCCTCGTATCTGTCCCAACTGTCTTGGTCAGCCAAAACCATTTCAACGACGTCGTAGCCAAGGCGGCCGAAGGACGCGAGAAGTTCCGGAAGCCTGAGAAAGTCGGAAATTGAGTTGGCAAGGCACCCTTTGGCAACGTCTTCCGTCGGTGGTAAGGTCCGCCAGTAGGGCTCGCCGATGAGCATGACCCCTCCGGTGCGGAGGCTCTGCGTCAGAAGTTCAATCGTGCCGGCAACCCCTCCACCGATCCACGTGGCACCGACGCAGGCCGCCACATCGACCTTCTCGTCGGCGACGTAGCCGGTCGCATCGCCATGGATGAACTTGACTCGATCCGCGACGCCGAGTTCTTCAGCGCGGAGTTTCGCTTGCTTGGTGAACAACGGGCTCATGTCGATGCCGGTGCCGATAACTCCGTAATCGCGTGCCCAGGTGCACAGCATCTCCCCCGAACCGCTGCCAAGATCCAACACGCGGGTCCCGGGATCCAGGCGCAACGCCGCGCCGAGAGTGGCAAGCTTTTCCGGTGTGAACGGGTTATGGATGCGATGAGCACTTTCGGTGATGTTGAAAATTCGTGGAATATCCATTGCCGAAATCTCCCTTGCGGTTGTGAATGGATTCAGTCACTGCCTAGTCGCGGCGCTGACCCGCGAGCGCGGCGGAATTGGCAGCCAGGGAGCCGCCTTGTTCGCTGATTTTCTTATTTTTCGCACCGGATCAATAGGAGATTACCCATTGTTTCGTATTTCGCCGCCAAGCCAACTTGTTTGAAAATTTCTTTGTGGTCGTCCACAGATCTTGAAATCAATTTATCCCTATCCGCCAACGCCTGAAGGTATTTGTCAGCCCAACGATTACTTTTTACCAATGTGGTAAAATACATTTTGCCATTCTTCGATAGGATGGTTTTCAATTGCTTAAGGAGGAGGGCTGTGTCACCGAGGCAGTGGAGCAGATTCTCGGAAAGGATTGTTGTAAATGTGTTTTCTTGAAATGGGAGTTTTATAGCGTCAGCATGAAGGAAAACAAGATGGTCCGGGACGCTGCCGTTTTCTTTCGACAACCTTGATTTTGCCATGCGGAGCATTTTAAGCGATTGATCCACCAAGACAACTAGCCTCTCACCATATGGACTATATGTTTTTGCTGTGAAGGCCAGAGAAACACAACCAATATCCAAAACATGACCATCAGGTGAAGAATGCAGAGCTTCACTGGCTGTTTGGGAGAATATTCTGACGGAATAACCCCAAATAAGGCGGTTATAAATCGGATTGCACGCTACCAAATCGTAGATAAAACCGAATTGACTGTCATACTCATTGCCAGATTCATTATCTGGAAGGACGGAGTATATATTCGGCTCAACAGCTCTAAGTTTGCAGGTTTCCAAAAGCATGGCCGCCAATTCATTCTTACCGATTTTTGCCATGTCATATTCTTTTTTGCTACAGCGAACGGCTGGCGCCTCACCTGCGCCGCGAAGCGAAATCCCTGTCCGGTGCAGCGTCTGGTTGGGCGTCTGATTCCGTCCATCTCCTATTGCTTAAAAATCCAAACGGGCTGAGAGCGGGTAGAAGCCAAAGCAAATTCCACCAATTGAACCCGAGAACCTCGATGCCACCAAATGACCAGGCTGCCCAGGCAACAGCAATGAAAAATAAGCCATAGGGTGCAAGCATGAGTTTCCAATACGGTGTTGACGGATGCCGCCATGGCGCATAGTACAGCACTGCGGCAACGGCAGCCCCGGTCAAAGCTATCCCCACGACACCCTGCCCAAATTCTTGCCGGTAAGAAAATAGACCTGCCAGGATAAGGATCCAAATGAAGCCCCCTGCCCAACCGCAAATCCACCCAGCCTTTTCACCCGTTCTTTTTTTGGTCATAGGCGCATCCCGCAGCTGGTACCCTTGGCCGCCTTCCACACCATCCCTCCCTTTGCCCCTGATCCCCAAGAGCTCTTTCACCGCCTCAACGAAAAACCTACTCCCCGCCGCGATATTTCTGGTCCACTCATCCTGCCGCGATTTCTCCCCGTTCCCCAAGGAGTCCTTAATCCAGCCTCTGGGACTATTCCGCAACTGATCGTACGAACCCGCTCCAACCAACCTTCTGAGCCTCTCATAGTCAATTAGAATATTTCTCCTTCGAGGCTCCTGAATCTCGGTATAGCCCGAGAAAGGCCACATGGATGGATGGTACACAACACCGGCACGGACCATGTGGGTATCGATGTAAACCAAGCATCTTGCGAGATCAGCCGGGTATGTAATGGCGCTTTGCTCTGGCCATTGACTCCCCGCAATAGCGGCCTTTTTGCCTTAGAAAAATGCGTTAAAGGCAAATGTCAGGGGGTCGACTCATCACTATTCGCTTCAATTCCGGATACTTGTCGTGGCCCGACCCCAGACAACCAGCCGTTTTTACTGTATTTTCACTGATCCGGCCTGCCGAACCTTTACAGAAAGGCCAAGTGCTTGCAAGGCCTTTTCTTCCAGTACCAGAATACCGTCAGATGCCCTTGAAACCGTGATTGATTGCAAAATACCCCCCATACCACCGCCCTTACCAGATCCTCCCGATTTTTCCGGCTTGTCTGATGGGCTGCCAGTAGCAGAACCGCCATCATCAGTACCGCCTGCCTGGGCCCTGTCACCGCCCATGCGCACACCCTGTCCGCGCATGGTGCCGGTAATAATGCCTCGCATCGAACCGCTGGCTCGACCAGGATCAAAACCTTTGACCTGCACTGACCAGCGCCCCGGGCCAAGAGATTTGACACCAGTAACGTCAAAACCAAGGTCACGCATAACGCTGGCTACCTGGGCGTCATCAGGGGAAACAGTCGAAACGCTGGGAGACGGTTTCAGCATCTGCCCGTAACACTCAAGGGACAAAAGGAACAAAAAAAGCACACTGATAAGCATCGTACGCCTTTGCATGATACTCTCCTTTTTCTCTAATTGATTGATAAGACCCCTTTTTTGCGGCTTGAAGTATATTAATCGACCTCTCGTGTGTCAAGAGGGAGCTCGATCTGCCATCTGTCCTTGTAAATGGCCGCGATCGTGGTTGGTGCTGGGGGTCGGGCCACGGCATGTACTTGATTATTCGGCATTAAGGTCCCAGAAGTAGACGTTTTCAGACCTTAGAACATCATTTTCATGCCCCAAAATGCTATTGTAAGGAGCTGCAGACTCCCGCAGTGCGTAACTCCCATCCTCTCCAACCACTTCACGCCCCTTCGCCTTGATCCCCATCTTCTCCTTCGTCATCATTACAAATGATTCACTCCCCACCGCAATACTCTCAGACCACTTTCCTTCACGCAACTGCCCCTCCTCACCTATCGCTTCTTCAATCCATCCTCGATAGGCGTCAGCAAGATCAGCCATCTCCCTAAAGTTAGGGATTACGTCTCTTTCGCCGTTGTCTCTGACAAGGAGATGGACGTGGTTGGAGGTGACCATGTGATCTAAAATTGATAGACCGTAGCGCTTCCTTGCCTGATACAGCCATTGCAGATACCGATGCCGATCCTTCGAGAAGTTGAGAAGGAATTCTCGTTTATGGCATCGATGGGTGATATGCCAGATGTAGCCCGGAAGGTAATGCCGCTTTGCTCTGGCCATAGATCCCTCTTGCGAAAAAAGGCTTTTTTTGCCCTCGAAAAACGCGTTATAGGCCCATTTCAGGGGCTGCTCTCAGGACTATTCGTTCCGATCAAACACTTGTCGTGGCCCGACCCCAGACAACCCCAGACAACAGACAACGCGCTAGGATTTCACAACGGCGACAGCCTACCCACCGTCCGAGTGGAGCGACATGTTGGGCATGATTCAAGCGTACTTATAGACCGGTGTCTCAATAACCCTATCGGGCTGCTTCTTGCTCTTGATGATTTGTTGGATACGTTCCACTGTATCAGGCGCAAAGAACTGCTCCCCCGTTTCCCTACATACCCGCGCTGGGACTTGCTCAATAATATAGAATTCGCCGCCATGCTCCAGCGTGTAAGTCACTTCTGTTTCAATCATGGTTTCCTTCATTGCTCCTCACCTCCTGAGCTGGTCTTTCTAATCCGGTAATCTCCACAAAGGCTTCTTGCGCACTCTCCTTGCGATTCGCTGACAAGCCTCCGGGTTTGCTGAAATCAGGTCGAGCCCCCGTTCAACCTCCGCGAGAAAGTCCGACCCCAGGCCAAGCTTATGGGCCTCGTAGTACCTCGCCGCCTCGGTGATTTCGGCTTCAGCATCTGGATGGGAGGTCATCAGCCTCATGAGATGGCTGCCCGTGCTCGACGAATTGCATCCTTTGCCGGTATCTCAGTCACTTTTCCCTGCTCCATCTCATCAAGCCGACGCTCAGCCTCCTCAGCCCACAAGGCTTCGACCTCCGCTTCGGACAGCTCGTCCAGACTCCCGACTATCCACTTTGCAAGCGCCGCCCTGTCTTTCAAATCCAGCTTCTTGATCTCGGCTTCGATTTTTTTAAGGCCCATAAGGTTATTCCCTCCGTGTTGATTGCTATAGCTTGTTCATTTGCCAGCCAAACCTTCTTCAGTGTGACGATTGGTGGCACGCCCTTTCCGTGGTAGGGGTTCACAACAGGGGGGCAGGAGATTAAGTTCTAGGTTCCCCTGATTTCTTCTCTGCTTAAATGATTCTGAAGTTTCGAGATAAGTCCGATGGTAGCAGGCTGGCTTCAGTGGTGGGTGAAATGCAACTCACGTGGTATCGGTCCGGTCAGTGGTCCACTGAACGCCTAGACCCGACTTAAATCATTAGGGATAAAGAATATTCGTTTGACAGAGTTAACCTGAATCCTGCGTAACTTGTTATGGGTTCGCTATGCGGGAATCCTTGAGAATTATGACTTACGCCAAAGAAGAAGCCCAAGTTCGGCATTACAATTTAACCGTACCTGTGGTACTGTTAAATTGTAATGCCAAAAACTCACAAAAACATCCCCGTGTTTTTTTCAAATTCCGGCCTTACCCACTACGGCGGACTATATCTTTTGCAACAGTTTTTCCAAGGCATCAAACTGCGTTCGACTCTTACCCAAGCCATCCGCTTTCGCCAGTTGAACACTCGCTACTCCATCAGCGATTCCATCCTTGCGATTCTTTATCCGATTATTCTCGGATTAGGACGCATCGAAACTACCATTCTCTTGCAGCAAAATGGTGTGTTCCAATATCTCGCCAGTCTTCCCACTTACCCCAATCCGACTACCTTGCGTCGCTTTCTGGAACGCTTCGGCTCCAGAGGTCTAACCGCTTTCAAAAATCTCCACGATCAATTCCGTGGTCATTTCCTGAACAAACCCCAGAGGCTCTCCTCTGTGATCTTCGATCTCGATACCAAAGTCCTGACCGTCTATGGTCAACAACAGGGAGCCAAAGTGGGATTCAACCCCAAAAAGCGAGGGCGCCCCTCTTATCAACCCTTGCTTTGTTTCGAGGGCAAGACAGGCGACATTTGGGAAGGGATCTATCTCTCCGGCGATATCCATCCAGCCCCTCACACAATCGGGATTCTGGAAAGAAGCATCTCCAAGTTGCCTTCGGGCGTTCGCAAAATCCGCATGAGGGCCGATTCGGCCTTCTACGACCATACTATCGCCGAATATCTTCAACATGTTCCCGCTTCCTATGCCATTGTGGCCCGAATCACCAAACCGATCCAACGATACGTTACAGGCCTCTCTTACGAAGAGAGCTTTCCTGGATTTTGGGTGGCCGAGTTCGAATACAAGCCATGGCGATGGAACAACGCTCAACGTTTCATCGTGGTCAGGCGTCTCATTCCAGAGAAACCTTCCTGGCAACTTTCCCTTTTCAAAATGGCAGGCTACACCTACCATGTGATTGTGACCAATCTCTCGCTCAAGCCCTTGAACGTTTGGCGCTTTTACAATCACAGAGCTACAGGCGAACTCATTATTCGGGAACTTATCGAAGCCTATACCTTGGGCAAAATCCCCAGCAAAGATTGGGTTTCCAATCAAGCCTATTTCCATCTGGTCCTTTTCGCTTACAACCTGATCAACTGGTTCAAACGTATCTGCCTCCCTATCGACTTGCAACGACTCAATCTTCAGACAATCCGCAACCGACTTCTCTTAGTGCCAGCTCAACTGATTCGTTCTCAAGGAAAACCCGCCTTGAGTCTACCGAACAGCTACCCATATTCAAAAACATTCATGAAAGTTCTAGAAAATGCAAAACACACAGAGATATCATATCCCAAATAACTTTAAGCAAAGTGCAAAAAGTCACGCAGGATTCAGGTTAACTTAAAAACCTAACAACGTGCCCTTCATTATTCTCGTTTATGGCATCGATGGGTGATATGCCTTCGTGTCTTGATCTTGGTCATATTTCCTCATTCCCTCTTCATAACGATAAAGCTAAAGGTCGCGGCGGCTTTTTGCCGTCGCCCTCAATGCCGATGTTAGACGCCCCTTCACACGGCCGCCCATTCTGCCGAGAGCACCTCGGCTTGATCGAGGACCGTCTGCGTCGCCATCTCCTGCTTGTCCGGCGGGTAGCCGTGCTTGCGCAGGATGCGTTTGACCAGCACTCGCAGCTGCGCGAGCGCGTCGCGCAAGCGCTGGGCGAGGATCACCTCGCCGCAGTCGCGCCGTTCGGCCGCCGGCATGTCCGGCGCGATGTCGGGGCCGTGCGCGATGCGCCAGCCGATGGCTTCCAGCCAGGCTAGGGCGGCGGATTCGACGACGGATTCGGTCAAATGCGCCATGGTTCATCCCCTGTAGGGGCAACCCTATGTGGTTGCCGTTGTTGTACGTTTGGATTTTCCCTATCCAATTCCCATTGCAGCGGATTGTTGGCGATGTATTCGCGGATGCGGTTCAGAGATTCCTCGTTGCGGATGATGTGTTCGTAATAATTGCGTTGCCATAATTTGCCCGCGAACGGCGGCCATCCCGATATTTTAACCCCACGGATGTATTCATTCGTCGTCATGGTTTTAAACCATTGAATAATGGACGGTAGGGGCGCACCTATGTGTGCGCCCCCATTGTTGTATGCGCCCCTATTGTCACGACACCCGTCGTCTGCACCCATCCCATCGGGGCAGACACGCATCACATCAGGGCAGACACGCATCACATCAGGGCAGACACGCAGGTCTGCCCCTACGATAACGACAACGCCGTGAAAATGTTATGTGAAGTTCAAGATTATGTGAAGTTGAGCTTCATTATTCCTTGAGTGTCCCTCATCTTCTGTACCTGTTCAGTTGTTTACTACACATAATTGAGAC
>Ga0101944_10005934_pt1 | contig 13368 bp, 8 predicted proteins | sample DewCreD2012metaG_FD_75245 | JGI IMG/M metagenome (GOLD analysis project Ga0101944, IMG submission 75245) | Hot spring sediment bacterial and archeal communities from British Columbia, Canada, to study Microbial Dark Matter (Phase II) - Dewar... ... | reverse complement strand
TTGGTCTCCTGGTGGATGATCCGCGTGGCGATCGCGAAGGCCCGCTTGTCGGAGCGCACTTCTTCGTAACTGGGCAGGATCAGCGTCTGGTCGCTGGTGTCGGCACCCGCCGTTCGGGCGGCTGGGGATGGCACGGAGGGGCCGCACGCCGCGCTGCTGACGGCCGTCGCCGCGGGCGATGGGCCCAGAGGAGGCCAGGGAGGTAGCGGTTCCTTGGCGCCCAAGGCATACGCCACGCCCCGCATATCGCGCAGGTCCTTGACCGTTTCCCCTGCCGCCAGCCGCCGGGCGATCTCCAAAATCGCCTCCTCCCCCATCCCGTACACCACCAGGTCCGCCTTGCAGTCCAGCAGGATCGATCGGCGGACGGTGTCGGACCAGTAGTCGTAGTGTGCGAGCCGCCGCAGCGACGCCTCGACCCCTCCCGCGATCACCGGCACGCCGGGATACGCCTGCCGCGCCCGCTGGCAATAGGCCAGCGTGGCCCGGTCTGGCCGCAGCCCGATCCGCCCACCCGGCGAGTACGCATCGGCATTGCGCACCTTCTTGTTCGCCGTGTAATGGTTGATCATTGAGTCCATGTTCCCCGCGCTGATGGCGAAGAACAGCCGCGGGCGACCCAGCCGCCGCCAGTCGTCGACCTTCCGCCAGTCCGGCTGGCTGACAATCCCCACCCGGAACCCGCCCGCCTCCAGCACCCGCCCCAAGATCGCCATCGCGAAACTGGGGTGATCGACGTAGGCATCGCCAGTGACGATCACTACGTCCAGCTCATCCCAGCCGCGGCGACGAGCCTCTTCCATCGTCATCGGCAGCGGCTTTACGGCCTGCCGTGACCGCGATGGGCCAGCCGCCGAACGCAATGTGCCCGGGCCGTTGGCAGTCGTTGCGTCGGCCGCCGGGCTGCATGGCCCCAGCGACTCCAGCAGCCGCCCCAGCTTGCCCGCATGCGGGTTGTACAAAGGCAGAGAGAGGTCCATAGGATTGCGGCTTTCCCAGCAGCCGCCCGAAGCGGTGGCGGCCGCTGTCGCCGAAAGACAGGAAGTTCCCGAGGAGGGTTTGGTCCCCGCTCCGCAGTCTGTGGCACACCGCTTCTGGTGCCACGCGCTGCAGAGGGTCTTGTTTCCGTATTCTACGGCGTGGCGGCAGGCAATGTCAGGGCCGACCGCCCCTGAGCGGCTGTACCGACACGGCCTTGCAGGTGTGTCTTGCGGCCAGCCTGCCGGCAGCATGACAATGGAGCCGCGTTGGGGCAGCCGCGCGTGCAAGCGTGCGAAGATGCCCCGTCGCCATCCTGCCAATCCCTCGAACCTCGGAGGTCGCCATGACGCTTTCCCGCCGAGAACTGCTTGGATACTCCGCCTTGTTTGGGCCCACGTTCCTTGCCGCCCAGGGCCTGCTCTCTGCCGACGGCCAACAGGCCCAGGCCGCCCAGACGCAGGCCACAAAGACGCAGCCTCAGCCGGCCGCACCCGGCAAGCGGCGCTACGACATGAAAAAGTCGATCAATCTGTGGGCGCTGCCTTACCCGCAGAGAATGTCGCTCAAAGACTGTTTTTCGCTTTGTAAGGAGGCCGGCTTCGACGGGGTCGAGGTCAATTACGCCCTGGAAGGCGACCTGTCCCCGCAAGCGAGCGACGCCGACATCCGCCGCATCGGCGAAATGGCGCGCGGCATGGGGCTGGCGATCAGCGGGGTATGCTCCTTCCTGTTCTGGCCCTATGCATTCACCCACGAGGACCCGCAGCGCCGCCAGCGGGGCGTCGAGCTGGCAGAGAAGATGATCCACGCCGCCCGGCTGTTGGGAACGGACAATCTGCTCGTCGTGCCAGGCAGCGTCTACGCCCCGTGGATCCCGGATGAGCCTCCGGTTCCGCATGACGTGGCCCACGAGCGAGCGACCGCGGCCATCCGGACGTTGCTTCCCACTGCCCGTAGACTTGGCGTCTATCTAAATATCGAGAATATTTTTGCCAACGGATTCTTGCACAGCCCGCAGGAGATGAACGCCTTCGTGGACCAGTTCCAAAGCGATCACGTCTGCGTGCATTTCGACACGGGCAACATCATGCAGTACCACTTCCCCGAACACTGGATTCCGTTGCTGGGCAAGCGGATTCGCAACGTGCACCTTAAGGAGTACAGCAAAAAAGTGCACGAATTCAATTTGAATGCATTTCGGTTGTTGCTCGACGGGACGACCAACTGGCCGGCCGTGCTCTCCGCCCTGGATCAGGTGGGCTATCGGGGCTACTTGACGTTCGAGTATTTCAACCCGTTCCCGCACTGGCCGGAGGCCATTGTGTTTCAGACGGCCGACGCACTGGATCGGATGCTTGGGCTAAAGGCTTGAAGCACGGCACCTGCGCCGTGCAACGCCGGCCGGCTTCGCCTTGCATGCGGAGCGACGTGAGCGGGGACGAAGGCTCAATGCCTCTGACAGAGGGCTTCAGAATGGGCGACGCCGGCCGCAGCGGGCAGGCTGCCCCACAAGGCCGATGCGGGGGCCGAGCGCCGCCGGTCACGGCCCTCGCGGCGGGGCGAACTTGATCTTTTCGACCAGCTTGACGATGCGTCCATCTGGCCCGAGGCGTCCGGAGACGGCAGTGATCGCCTGGATGACGTACTCGTACTTGAGCGGATAGTCGCAATCCAGTTCGACTTCGGCCGAGGCGGCCAGGCTGCCCTCGCCCACCAGGGCGGCGATCTGCTGGTGAAGCTGATTCCAGCGGTCCGGCCCCTGGAAACTCAACTCATTCAGCGACAATTCGACGAGGTTGCCCGCCGCGTCGGACCGCATGCGGATCTTCATGGGCGGCAACTGGTTGGGGTCGGGCGTACCCGCGCGGGGCGCGGCCAGCGGCATGCGGATGTTGAAGTCCCCCTCCTGGGCTGCGATCTTCAAGGTCATGATGAAGAACGTCAGCAACTGGAAGACGATGTCGATCATCGGCGTCATGTCGATGGGGATTTTGTCGCCGACGCCGCGCTGGTGGAACTTCAGGGCCATGACGTGACTACGCTAAGCGAACGATATGGGATGACGCGCCAAAGGAGTATCAGGTCGCTGGCGAATGCTAGGCGCCGCGCCCGCAGTCCTCCGTCGTCGGCTGCGGCGGAGGCCGAGGCCCGCGGGGCCTAATAACCGACGTTTTCCTTCGCGCGCAAGGTGAACTTCTCGAAGCCCATCTCCTGACAGAGTTTGATCAGGTCCTGCACTTTGCCGGTCGGGGTGTTGCGGTCGGCACGGATGATGATCGTGGCGTCCTTCTCACTCCGGTTTTTCAACCGCAGTACGTTGCGTTCGTTATTCAGCAAGGGGCGCAGGGCAGCCGCCTCTGCGTAAAGCTGGCCGCCAGCAATCACCTCGCCCTGCCGGGTGAGTTGCAACGTGATCGGCGTTTCCAGCGGCGCTTCGGGCGGCTTGGCTAGTGTGCTGGCCGGGAGCTGGATCCGCTCGTCCTGCTCGCTGGCGTCGAAATTGATGAGGATCATGAAGAACGCGATGAGCTGGAAGGTCATGTCGATCATCGGCGTCATGTCGACCTCGACCGCCGCGTCCTTATGCCGTTTGACCCGCACGGTAGCTGCCCCCTAAATCGATCCGCCGCGTCGCCGGTGCCGGCAGGCTGCTGCCGGCCGATCGGCTCATCCGTCGCAGCCTTACTTCTTGCCCACATTCTCGAACCGGCTCATCAGTTCATCCGCCTGCAGCCCCACTTCCAGCACCAGCCGCGTGAGGCGGTTCTTGAGCAGGTTGAACGCGATGATGGCGGGAATGGCCAGGGTCAGGCCGATCAGCGTGGTGATCAGTGCCATGGAAATCCCCTCCGCGAGTTCCGAGGCTTTGGGTGTGGTGCCGGCCAGGGCGATCACCTGGAACGACTGCACCATCCCATCCACGGTGCCCAGCAGGCCGACCATTGGGCTGATCGTGCCGATGAGCGAGATGTAGCTCAGACGCTGCTCCAGACGGAGGTTCTCGTCCTCCCCGACCTGGCCCATGGCCTCGATCGCCTTGGCGTAGCCGTTTTGCAGGTTCTGCATGCCGGCGGCCAGCATCTGACCGAGCATCGACTCATCGGCCTTGGCCAGGTCGAACGCCTCCTGGAACTTCTTCTCGTTGAGGTTCGCCTCGAACGCCTCCGCCAGGTGCTGTGGGCAGATCGCGTCCTGCCGGATGGCCAGCAGGTTCATGACCAGCACCGCCACGAACACGAACGACAGCGTGAAGAAGGCGGTGGTGTACCGGATGCCCAGGGCCCGCCAGATCCAGCCGAGCACGCTCTGGCGACGCGGGGCCGCCTGCTCCGGCTGATTGGGGGGCGGCGCGGCTGGCTCGGCGGCGGGCGCCTCGGCCGCCTTCTCTTCTTCCTGCGCCACGGCACGCGCTGGCGGCAGCGTGGCGACGAGCCCCGCGATCGCCAGTGCCGCCAGCACCGCGCAATGTCCCATGTGCCACCGCGCCTGCCTGTCCGCAAACCCGAACATAACGACTCCCCGCGAATTGGATGTGTGACCTGAAAACCCTTGTTCGCCCAAGGTCCTTAACCTGGATGGGCCGTTCCCCGAGGAAGGTCGCCCCAGGCCCCGCGGACCTGCGTCGCCGCGTCGCAGCCGGCCACATCCGCCCTGTGCCGGCCGCCGCCCTACTCGAGCGTCGCCCACACGCTGCCCGCATACCGCTCCCGCAGCGTACTGCGCGCCGCCAGCGCTCGATCCGACTTGTTGAGTTCTCCCCACAAGCGGCTCAGGTGATACAGCGCTTCGGCATGTGCGTCGGGATCTTGATAAAACAGCAAATCCGTATGCAACAGCGCCAACACGGCGTCCTTCGGCTTGTTTTGCTTGATATAGCAGCGGCCCAATGCATTATAAATCCGCGCGAAGAGCTGACCATCCTGGGGATCGTTCTTCTGGATCAAGTCCTGCAGCAGCGCAATGGCTGCGTCAGGCTGACCCTTCTCCGCCAGGCAGACGGCCTTGCCCACCTGCGCCAGGCTCTTTTGCCGCAGACCTTCGGCCGTCGCCAGCTCGCTGGCCAGCACGGCCTCGAACTTGGCCAGCGCCTCGTCGTACTGCCGGTCGCCGATCAAGGCCCGTCCCACGGCAATCTGCCCGCGAAGCTGATATTCCGGCCAGGGGGCCGTGGCCAGCGGCCCGTAATACTTGGCGGCGTCCGCATACTTGCCGCTGGACATGGCCAGGTCTCCCAGCGTCTCGGCCGCCTCGTAAAAATGCCAGCTCTGCGGGGCCGAGCGGACGAATGCCAACATCGCTTCCATCGCCGCCGCCTTGTCGCCGCCTTCCCCCATCGCCAGCTTGCACAGCACAAACGCCTTATAATATTCCGCATCCTGCCGGATCAAATCGCGGTCGATCTTCCGTCCTTCCAGCTTGCGCAGCTCGGTCAGCGCCTGATTGTAATTCCGCTGTAAGATCGCCGTCCGTGCGGCATTCAGGTCCACCGGCTCGTCGGCAAACGTGATCCGCACGATCTCCGGCACGGAAATCTGCCGGGTGGCGCCGCCGCTGGCCTCCAGCGTCACATGGTTGCGGGCCACCTCCGTCACCCGCCCGCGGGCCGGCGTCCCCCGCACCAGGAACACCTGGTCCATCTGCATCTGGGCCTGCACCGGCCACGCCAGTACGCCCCCCAGCAGCACGCCCCAGGCTCCCATCGACCATCGCCTGTCCTGCATTCGCGTGTTCCTCCTACCAAACTTCGCGGTTGACGCTCGCCAAATCCCTCGGATGGATCAACGCCTAAGGGCGTTTTGCCTGGTCGGCCTGGCCGCTAGCCACGCGGGCCGGAGCCGACAGCCCAGCCAATCCGGACGCTGGCTCCCCCAGGTCGCGCTGGATTTGCCGCAGCAGGCTGTCGAACTGCTTTTTGCGCCCTTCGTCCCCCAGGTCGGGATACAGGCCGACCGTCAGGGCAATATCGCTTTTCGCCCGCTGCAACTGTTCCTTGCGCCGGGCGGGGTCGCTCTGCGCTTTGGCATACTGATAGCGGCACCAGGCCAGGTTGTACCGCGCCTCGAAAAACTGGCTGCGGAACTGGGGGCTGGAGGCGGTCCGGCGGGCGATTTCGCCCCACCCCCAGATCGTATTGGCCCGGTTTTTCGCCGGGTCGGGACGGGCACCCACGATGGCCCGCAAGTAGTTCTCGTGTTGATTGGGCCCACTTCCGCCCCAGTCCTGATACAGACGCGCCGCTTCGATCTGGACCGGCAGCAGCAGCGGGTTGGCCTTCAAGATCGACTCATAGATATTGGCTGCCGCCACAAAATCGCCCATGCCCTTTTTGGCTTTGGCCAGTTGAAGCTGCACGGTCGTGGCCATCGCCGCCGAAATGTAATTGGGATCGGCCTGCTTCCGATCCAAGATCTTCTGATAGGTCTCGACGGCCCGGCCGAAATAATTCCTGGCCTCGGCCGAGAGGCCTTTCCCCTCGGCGGCGAAGCTCTCTCCCATTCCCCGATACGTCTCCGCCACCCAGTACAGAATGTTGACATCGGTGGTGTCCGCGGCGACTTCCTTGAGGAACGTCTCGAACCCCACGCCCAGGGCTCGTTTGGCCTGGGCGTCGGCGATTTCCATCTGCTGTTGCAGGTCCCGCGCCAATCGCACATAGATCTGCACGAGCTGCTGCTGGCCTTCCGGCGTCTGCCCCAGATGCGTTTTGAGCGCGTCCATCAGACCGCGCGCCTTGTCGATCAGCGGGGCAGGATTGGCATCACCCGCCAGCGCCGAAATATAGGCCCTCAGCGCCGTCTTATAGATCTCTTGCGGCAATCCCTCTTCGTGCGCCAGCGGATCCTCTTTCCGCACGAGGGTCAGAGGCCCGATCCGCTCATCTTCCAGCAAGGCGATCGCCTGCGCCGCCTCCGACGTGTCGATCTGGATCTGCGCCAGCGACAAGGCGGCTGTCAGCAGGACCTTGCTCAGCTCGCCGCCGGCCCGCATCCGATCCAGCCCGGCCTGCAAGACCTCCTTGGCTCGTTTTTTGAGCTCTTGCAGCGCTGCTTCTTCGGTCGTCGCGTCGAACCCCTCTGGCGGTGGCTCTTCGCCCGCGGCGATCTTCCGCAACTGCCGGGAACGGTCCAGATACTCTGCCCACATCCCCTGCCCGGTCTTGAGCTCTGCGGTCCCCCGCAGTGGAGAGTCTGCCGGAATCTTCTGCAAATAGTCCTGCGCCAGGTCCAGCCGCCGCGCGCGGATCATGAACGGGATCAGCGTGCTGAGCGCCTCGGACGCTTCGGGCTGGTCCGGCCAGCGCCGGACGATCTCATCCGCCACCGCGACGATCTGCCGCGTCTCGAATTCCCGGTCGTCCGCCGGCGCTTGTTCGTAGAGCTTCAGGAAGCTGACCAGCATGATCTTCGCGCAGGGGCGGGCACCCGCACTGTCCGGGTAGTGGCGGAGCAGCAAGTCCCCGACCACGATCGCGTCGTAGTATTGCCCTTCATTAAAGAGCAGAAAGCACAAAAAGTACCTGAGCAAATTCAGGTCGTTCAGGTCGGTTTCGCTGTCGGCCAGCTCGAGCGCCTTGCGGCAGTAGGCCAGCGCTTCGGCCTGATGACGGGCCTGGTCCTCCTGAGCCTGCGCGAGCTGCTGCTTCAGTTCGTCCTGCTCGGGCGGTTTAGTCGCCGCGATCCGGCCGGGAAGGGCCTTCACCAGCAGGCTGGCCGTCTGCATCGCGTCGATCGCATCCTTAGCCGCCTGCCGGGCTTCCGCGAACGTCTTGGGAGGGGGCCGCTGGCCCGGTGTGCCCTCGGCCTCCCCCGCGGCGAACTCCGGCAAGAGCTTGCGGGCCGCCTCCTGATATTCGCTGGGGAACCGGGTCACGTAGCTGACGAACCGGCGTCCTTCCGCCAACAGCCGCCGCACTTGCGCGTCACTGGGGTTCTTGGCCTTGAGCTGGTCGGCGTACGCCTTGGCCGCACGGCCCACGGCCAGCCGCACGGCCAGCATCTCCGGCGTGCGCTCCTCGCTGGGACGGGCCGATTCGATGAATTTCACCGCCTTGTCGAGGATTTCTGGATAAAGCTGCTGGGCCATCCACGATTCGACCGCCAGCGGCATGAGCTTCAGCTTGAGGCCCCGGAAGGCGTCGGAGTTGTCGGGATTGACCAACAGCTCGTTGAACACCGCCGAGGCTTCTTTGTGCTTGCCCAGCTTCTGCAGGCAGCGTCCCTGGTACATCCGGGCATACAGCCCGGCCATCCGGGTGCGGTAGTCTTCGTAAATCTTTTTGTACATGTCGGCCGCACTGGTCAGGGCGTCGGTCCAGCCTTTCGAGCCCTTTTCCAGCGCCTCGGCCGACTCTTCGCGCGCCGCCGCGGCCAGAAGCTGTGCTTGCAAAAAATCCTGACGGAAACGGTCGCGCTCCTCGATTCGCTTGGCGTCTTTCTTCGCATCCAGTGCCGCCGGGTACGATTTCAGCCGCGTCCGCAGTTCCTCGACGAGCGCGCCAAACACCTGCTGGGCACGGTCGAACAGCCCCTTGGCCTCGTTGACGAGCTGGGTCTTTTCCTGACCGGTGGCTTTCTGGGCTCGCTGCAGCCGCTGACGCGCCCGCTCCACCATCACATTGCCGAGTTGGTTGCGCGCCGCGACGGTGTACAGACTGCCCGGCTTTTCTTTCAGGAACTGTTCCAGCATTTGCTGGGCCTGGTCGAGCTGCTTTTCCCGCAAGGCCGGATCGCGTTCCACCCGCGACGCTTGCACGAGCGTGACGCCCCGCTCGTACAGCAACAACTCTTTGAACGACTGCGGGACGGCAGGATCGCCGGCCACTGCGTCCAGATAATCCAGCGCCACGTCGAAGTAGCGGCGTTCCCGCAGAGCCTCCAAGAATTCCTGCGCCGGCTCGCTTGCCCACCCTGCCGGCAGCCCCATCACCGCCCCGATGACGGCCCCCGCGAGGACGATGGCTGCCCCCAGCCGCGGTCGGTCCATCCTCACAGCCTCCCTCGGATCCCTTGAGTGGTTGACGTGGTGTAGTTTCCGGCTGCGGCACGAGTCGGGCACCGCCCCGTGCCGAGCCGGCAATGCCCAAGACGAGGGCGGATGGCAAGCGGCTCTGTGCCCCCTGCCCGGTCAGACAACGATACCCCTGCCGAGAACCTGCCTAGGGCGTGCTCCCGAGCCTGTGCAGCGTGCGCCGCCGTGCCGATGGGGGTACGTGCAGCCGTTGGCAAGACCCACCCCGCCTGCTCAGTCTTCAGCCTAGCTTTCCCACGTACCCCCTGCAACTATGCTGGAAGCGCTTTAAGCCGGGGCATGTTCGGTTTCTTCGCAGCGAAGGCGATTCGGTAAGCCGCACGCTCCTGTTCGCTGTTCTGCCCATGTTCGCTGCCCCTGGTCGTTGCTCTGTCCCTGGAGCTGTTGGAATGTGCTCCGGCGTCCTGGTGCGGCCGACGCCCAGCCTGTCACGGAAAAACCCGGGATCCTCGGTGCGGCGCGCATTGCGGACATGGCGCCCGCCAATTAAGGTGGAATTTGCGATGTGGAGTTGCTAACCGCATGCCATGTTTTGCCTCTGAATCGTCAACAACGTGCCGGGCCTGACTATGAAACTCGCCGCCGCATCTGTCCTGGTTCTGGTGGGAACCGTTGTGCCGGTCACCGCCGAGGCTGCCTGGCCCGCCTGGGGTTGGTATGGGTGGTATGGTGCGGCTTACGCACCACCGACCGACTACGTGCCACGTCCGCCCTACTACGCCCTATACCCCCCTGTGTACTACTCTCCTTTCAGGATAGCCCGTCCGTATGGGGCCAGCCCCTTCGCTTGGTATCCCGGAAGGGTCGTGCAAGTCGCGCAATTCACGCCGCCCGCAGCGGGTTCCCCCCCGCCGCCGCCGCAATGGATCGAAAACCCGTTCGTCACGCATAAGCAGGCAGCTTCCCTGCCCGAACCGCAGACGCATGCCGGCACCAGCGCACGCCTGGCTGCAACGCCCGCGGTCGCGGTGATCGAGAACCCCTATTTTGTGGGGAATGCCCGTTGAGGGACGGCAGTCCGTGCCGAGATGCGCGAGCCACGCGGTCAGCAAATAGCCCACAATTTACAGGCCCCTCTAAACTAGTATCTTGTATACCAATAAAGTGAAAAATTCTGGTTTCTCGCACGGGATGGCCGGTTTTCGACTCGGGTTTTCGTGAGTTTTCGGTTGGTCTGGGCTGTCCCGGCGACTCTTGGATATGCTTGTCGGCCAGCGGCCTGGGGTGAATCGCACGCAAGGATTGCGTGGCAGGCGAGGTTGCTAGTAACAAAAATTTAGGAATTATTCCGATCAGGGAGGATCGCGATGCTCGCACGCCAGTTTGGGCAGGGACTTTTGGTCGCTGCGGTGGCGGGGCTGGTGATGCTGGCCGGCCTTGGCCGAGCTCGCCTTTGGGACCGTGATGAGCCGCGCAATGCCGGGGCAGCCCGCGAAATGCTCCAGCGCGGCGACTGGGTCGTACCGACCTTCAATGGCCAGTTGCGGGCACACAAGCCCGTGCTTTTGTACTGGTGCATCATGGTCGCCTACCAGTTGCTGGGCGTGCACGAGCTTTCGGCCCGGCTTCCCAGCGCCTTGGCGGCCGTGTTCACGGTCCTGTGCACGTGGCGGATGGGCAGGCGGCTGTTCGGCACGACTGCGGGCGTCTGGGCGGGGATCATCCTTGCCAGCAGCCTGCTGTTCGTCATGGCTGGGCGAGCCGCGACGCCCGACTCGCTGTTGATTCTGGGCACGACGCTCGCCATGACATGCTATGTCCATGGCGCGTTCCGGCCGCGGTTTGAAACCACGCCGCCGGACACTCTGCCCGAATGGGAAACGCCCGGAGCGTGGTTTCCCCAGTCGCTATTTCCCGTGGTGGTGTTGTACGCGGCCATGGGGCTGGCGGTACTGGCGAAAGGACCAGTCGGCTACGTCCTCCCGATGGTGGTCCTGGGGACGTTTGGGCTCGTTCTCGAAGTACAACGGCACCTGGTGGCGTGTCCGGTGCGCGAGGAGGTCTGGTGGCAAGCTGCCTGGCATTGGCTAGGTGCTGCCTGCCAGCCGAGGCGTGTGCTCCGCGTCTTCTGGCAAATGCGGCCCGTGCTCGGGCTGTTCATTGTGGCTGCGGTAGCGCTGCCGTGGTATCTCGCTGTGGGGTTTGCCACGCATGGCGAGTTTTTGAAGGTTTTTTTCTTGGAGCACCACCTGGGCCGCGCCACGACGGTGATGGAGCATCACAGCGGGTCGCTATTGTTCTACCCGCTCGCGATCCTGGTCGGCTTCTTCCCGTGGTCGATCTTCGCGATTCCGCTGGCGATCGACACGGCGCTGCAGCTTACACGCCGCGACCGGCAGCACCCCGGCTACTTGTTCGCGGTCTGCTGGATCCTCGTTTACGTCGTGCTGTTCAGCCTGGCTCGGACGAAATTGCCTAGCTACGTAACACCTTGTTATCCGGCTTTGGCCCTGCTGGCGGGGGACTATGTGGACCGTTGGAGCCGACAGGCGGCGGCCGTAGCCGGGCGCTGGCTGCTGGCAGCTTTTGGCTGCCTGGCACTGGTGGGTGCCGCTCTGACTGTGGCAATTCCTTTGATCTTGCGGGAGGTCGCACCGGGCGAAGAATGGCTGGGGTTGATCGGGACGATACCACTAATAGGAGGGGTTTTGTGTTTTGTGTTTGCGGCAAGCCGCAGTTTTCGTTCGGCTGCTGGGATGTTGGGGATGGCAGCCGTTGCCTTTGTGGCACTGCTGTTTAGCGTGGGCGCGTGGCGATTGGACCGGCATCAGCAGCAGCATCGGCTTTGGCAGGCGGTTGCAGATCGGGGGCATTATGCGGAAGTGGTGTCGTATCGCGTTTTGGAACCGAGCTGGGTGTTTTACTGGGGGCGGCCGATCGCGGAGTTTGGAGGCGGGGGAGGGTCAGCACAATTGGCAGGAAAGTTCTTGCACCAGCGTCCCGAGAGGTATCTGATCACCACGCGCGACCGTGTCGATGAACTGAAGCCCTATCTACCTCCGGAAGTCGTTGTCATAGAAGAGGTTCCCTACTTTATGCGGGGCAAGCAGCGACTGGTGCTCCTGGGAACCGCTCATCCCCTGGTCGAGGTCGCACAGCCGCATCGGCCGATGGCCCCCGCCGCGCCGACGCCGCGCTGACCGGCAAGGCGCGCCAGCGCCATTCCTAGGCCGCACGGATTCTGGCTCTAAGATTTTGCAACACAAGGGTTTAGGTGTGTCGGCACAATTTGCCTTGTCCCCACAAGACGCGTGGCGGAACTTTTGCCGGACAAAGTGGTTTAAGGACTGATAGGAACCGAGAGGAACGTTTGGAGCCGCGAGCGAGTCAAGTGCGGATTCTTGGGAAAATTGAAAATACAAAGGTTGCAAGCCGGGCGGGGGCGCACCTGCTTGGTTTGTGTGCCGGTCGGCAGCGAAAGCCTTGGGGGCTAAGGTAGTCGTCGCACGATGAGCTTCCGCCGCTTGCGGAAGGAGCGACGAGCGTGGGCTTCTCCGGGGTCTGGTAGCTGGGAGGACCGGGCATAAACCTTGATATAACAGGACTTTATCGCACGAGTGCAAGCGAATGGAAGCTGGCGAAATCCTTTTGCGACGCGGCCTGCTCAACCGCGGTCAGCTTGAACAGAGCCGGGCGATGGCCAATGGCCATGGCGACGGAACGAAGCTGATCGAATCGGCGATTCAGCTTGGTTTCGTGACTGAGGAAGCGGCCCTGCGCGCGGTCGGGGAAGAGGTCGGGATCGAATTCGTGGACCTGGCGGAGACCGAGATCGATCTGTCGCTTTTGAAGCGGTTTCCGCAGAAGCTGATCCACCGCCAATCGCTGTTTCCGATTCGCCAGGAGAACGGCCAGCTCGTGGTGGCGACGGCCAACCCGTTCGATCTGTATCCTCTGGACGAGGTGAGCGCGGCGACGGGGCTGTCGGTGGTACCGGTGCTGGCAGCGCGGAACGAGATTGCCAAGCTGATCAAGAAGCACCTGGGGGTCGGCAGCGAGACGATCGAGGGGCTGGTGGCCCAGTCGGAGCAGGAAGACGAAGTCGAACTGCTCAGCGATATCGAGACCGATGGCTCGGAGCTGTCGGAGCAGGCGCAGGAAGCCTCGGTCATCCGGCTGGTCAACGAAATCCTGATGGAAGCGATCGACCTGAGGGCCAGCGACGTACATATCGAGTCGCAGCCTTCGGGGCTGGTGATCCGTTACCGGATCGACGGGGTGCTGCAGACGCAGCCGGTCCCGCCGGAGATCAACCGCTTCGAGGCCGCCATCCTCAGCCGTTTGAAGATCATGGCGCGGCTGAACATCGCCGAGAAGCGTTTGCCGCAAGACGGGCGGATGAAGCTCAAGATCCACGGG
>Ga0101944_10005931_pt1 | contig 13379 bp, 10 predicted proteins | sample DewCreD2012metaG_FD_75245 | JGI IMG/M metagenome (GOLD analysis project Ga0101944, IMG submission 75245) | Hot spring sediment bacterial and archeal communities from British Columbia, Canada, to study Microbial Dark Matter (Phase II) - Dewar... ... | reverse complement strand
GGGGTGGCCTCCGGGTGAACATCAGGTGGTGTTCGAGTATGCGCCGGCGGGTTTTCGGGTCGGACTCTGGGCGGGGTTAACGGGTGGGGTCGGGCTTTTGGCGGTGGGCTTGTTTTCCGGCCGCGTCCAGAACTTCCGCAATGGTGTTCCAACCGTGGAGTATGATTTTCGAGGGGCGGCCGCCGGCAAATAAGTATACGGGTTTCTTGACAATCCATGTTCAATCAAGGTATAAATGATGTTCGTCTGCTGGGGATGCGGTCGCGCCCGAAGTCTGTTTGTATCCCCTGTGCGCATAGGCGCCGGACTCGTTCATCGGCCGGGTCTGGAAGGGATCCCCGATGGAAAATCGGGGACCGCTTCAGGTTCGTTCGGAGCAAAAGCAATGAAAGTATTGATCCGATCATCTCTGGCGCTGGTATCGTTGTTGTTGGTGGTCACTTCCTGTTCCAGCAAGGTGGTGGAACTGGAGAAGTGGCCGTTCGAGCCCCGCGGCATCAAACTTTCTTACAAAGCCGATCCGGAACTTAACCTCTACGAGAACAAGGCCCACACCCTTTTTGTCTGCGTCTACCAGATGAAGGACCCCAATGCCTTTAACGAACTCCGGATCGACCGCTCCGGTCTGATGAAACTCCTGGAGTGCAAGCGTTTCGACCAGGGGGTGGCGACCTCGGAGTCCCTGATCGTCCACCCCGGGGACGAGAACACGGTGGTGTTCGACCGCGCCGAGGACGCGCGTTTTGTCGGGATTGTCGCGGGCTATTACAGCCTGTGGCCGAACAATGTGACCCGCCTCCTGCTGGTCCCGGTTAAGATCGAGAAAAGCGGCTGGCTGCTGTCCAAAAAAGTGGCGGCTCCGGGCCAGCTCTCGATCAAACTCTACTTTGGGCCCGAAGAGGTCCAACAGATCCTGGAGTGAACGTGAAAAACAACCGACCAATCTACTGGCACCAGGGGCTGTTTTTACAACCGCAGCACTTCCAGCTTGCCGACCTTCACCAGCAGTCGCTACTCGCCCCCCTCGGCCACTTTGTCCAGCCCTTCTTCGTCGGCGTGGGCAAGCTCGTCGTCGACCCGGCCGCCCTGCGGGAAAAGACGCTGGTCATCAGCGAGGTGGAAATGGTCTTTCCCGACGGGACCTATGTTGACTTTCCGGGCAACGGGGTGATCCAACCCCGGAGCTTTGATGAGGCCTGGACCGACGCCGGCCGTCCCTTCAAGGTCTACCTTGGTCTGCGCCGCCTGGAGGAAGGCGAAGAAAACGTCACCGTCCGTCCGAGCCTGGACAACGTCTCCGAGGTCAACAGCCGGTTTGCGGTGACCGCCGACCCGGAAGAGGTCCCTGACCTTTACACTTCGGGCCCGGCCGCCAAGGTGCGCCGCCTGTCGTATGTCCCAAAGATTTTTTTCGAGTCCGAGAAAGAGGGGCTCAACAAGTACCAGCTGGTCCCCATCGCCCTGCTGGAGAACGAAAACGAGGAAGTCCGGCTTTCGTCCCGCTTCATCCCCCCGGCCTTGCGGCTTGACGCCTGTGACCCTCTCCTCAACCTGGCCAAGTCGGCCTACGATAAACTGCTCGGCCGGGCCCGCCGCCTCGAGGAGTACAAGAACCCGCAGGGGATGCGGGGAGCCGAGATGGAGCAGGGGGTCTTTTTCCTGCTCATGGGTCTGCACACCATCAGCCGTTACATCCCCTGGCTGGCCTCGGCCCTGGACTCGAAGCAACTCCACCCCTACGACCTTTACTTGGGTCTTGCGGAACTGGCGGGAGAGTTGACCCTGTTTTCCTCGGAGGTGAGCGCGGCCGGGGAGGACCGCTCCGGCCGCCGGGCGCTCCCGGCCTACAACCACCTCGACCTTTACGGCTGCATCAACGGCCTGGTCGAACTGATCGGCCGCCTGCTGGACGAGATCACCTTCGGGCCGGAATCGATCATCAGACTGAATTACCAGGCCCCCTACTTCACCGCCGACCTCCCGCGGGAACTTTTCCACGAGCGCAACACCTATTACCTCAGCCTGCGGAGCGGGCTGGCCGCCGATTTGGTCCGGAACGCGATGGAGTCGGTGGCCAAGTTCTCAGCGCGCGAGAACCTGCCCGTCCTGGTCGCCCGCTCCCTGCCCGGCCTCAAGCTCGACCACGTGCTGGCGCCGCCGCCGGGCCTGCCCCAGCTTTCTTCCGCCGTCATTTTCCGCATCGGCGCCGAGGGCGGACAGTGGGACGATGTCCGGCGCATGGGCAACATCGGCCTGCACTGGGACGCGGCCCCGCCGGACCTGATCGCTGAAGTGATCGTGATGAGGAGGTCCTGAAGTTGAGTCTTCTGGACTGCTTCAGCCCGCTCCTTGCCTACGGCGGCGCCCTCGGATCCCGGCTGGCCTCGTCGTCGCCGCCGCTGGCGGTGGTCCGCCGCGAGGTCGAGGCCCTGCTCGACCGGAGCCAGCGCCTGGCCGAGAAGTCCGGCGCCGACCAGGACCGCTACGAGGCCGCTCGTTTCGCGGTCTCGGCCTGGCTCGATGAGCTTATCCTGACCTCGCCCTGGCGGGAGAAGGACGAGTGGGAGAAACAACAGCTCCAGTTGGTCCGTTACCGCACCACCAACGCTGGCGAGGAATTTTATCAGCGGCTCGAGGCGATGATGAGCGGGACGGCGGAGAGCGAACTGATGGCGGTCTACGGCGCCTGCCTGGCGTTGGGTTTCAGCGGCCGCTACTACCCGATCCGGGAAAAGATCACTCTGGAGGACACCACCCGGGAGGTGCTGCAGGGAGCGATCGCGGGCATCGACAACCCCCTGGGGCCGACCGAGGGGGTTTATTTCCCCGGGGCCTACCACCGGGAGGGAGAAACGCCGAAGAAGCCGGTACGCTGGGGGCTGATCCCGTTCTGGTTCCTGGTCCTCGGCCTAGCGGCCGGCGCGCTCGCCGGGGTGTTTTTCGGGCTGAACTACTACCTTGACCAGATCGTCGAACTTTATTTCAAGGCCGGGACTTAAGGCGCGGGCATGGGAAAAATTATCTGGACGGCCGTAAAAATTCTGCTGGTCTTGGCCCTGCTGGCGGCGATCGGGGTTGGTCTTTATTTCCTTTGCCTCCATCTCGGCTGGCCGACCTGGATGGCCGCGGTCATCCTGCTCTCCCTGCTCGCCGTGATCACCGGCGCGCTTTTCATCCGCAAGCTGATCAACCGCCGGCGTCAGGAAGGCTTCATCAAGCAGGTGGTGGAGCAGGACGAGGCCGGGCTGCGCAGCGGTCCGGTGTTCGAGAGCCGCCAGACCCTCGACCTTGCCCAGCGCTGGGAGGAGGCGGTCGACACGCTAAAGCGTTCCCACCTCAAGAAGCTCGGCAACCCGCTTTACGTTCTGCCCCACTACCTGGTGATCGGCGGACCGGGCACGGGCAAGACAGCGGCCATCCGCGGCTCCCGTCTGCCCTCGGCTTTCCCCGACCTCGGCCACCCCGCCGGCGACGTCGCCACCCGCAACTGCGACTGGTGGTTCTTCGAGAAGGCGATCGTGCTCGACACCACCGGCCGCTACTGCCAGGGTCCGGGCGCGCCCCGCGAGGAGTGGAAGAAGTTTCTCACTCTGCTCTCGAACTACCGCCGCAAGGAGCCGGTCAACGGCCTGGTGGTGACGGTCCCGGCCGACAAGCTCGGTCACCGCAACACTGACGAGATGGAGATGTACGGCCGCAACCTGCGCCAGGTGATCGACCAGCTGATGCGGGTGTTGGGCGCGAAGTTTCCGGTATACGTGCTGGTCACCCGGCTCGACCAGGTCCACGGCATGACCGCCTTCGGCGGGCTCCTCTCTTGGAAGGCCCTCAAGCAGGCGATGGGCGAATTGAACCACAAACTCGAGCGCGACGCGCCGCTGTTCGCCGGCCAGGCGGTCGACGCGGTGGCCAAGCGGCTTAAGGAACTTCGCTTATTGCTGCTGGCCCGGCAGGAGCCGGTACCCCCGGAGGCGCTGTTGTTCCCGGAGGAATTCGCCGAACTCAAGAACGGGCTCCAGGCCTTTATGCGGGGGGCCTTCCAGGAGAACCCCTACCAGGAGGCGCCCACCCTGCGCGGGGTCTTTTTCGGCAGCGCCGAGCAGGACGGCGTGACCAAGTCGGCGGCGCTCGCCCAGTCCGAGGTCGCGGCCGAGGCCGTGGTCGAGAAGGGCGACCGCAGTTATTTCCTCCACGATTTCTGGAATGAGGTACTGCCCCGTGACCGCTACCTGGTGACTCCGATCCGCGAGTTCATCCGCTGGCGGCGCTCGACCCGCGACCTAGGCCTGATCGCGACCGCGGCCCTGGTGGTTTTCATTTCCGGCCTGTTCGCGGCCTCGGCCCTGAAAAATTACAACGCGATCGAGTCGTTCAAGGTCAAGTTCGTGGAACCGCCGGCGCTTTCGGGCCGGGCCACCGAGGACATGATCCTGGTCGACTCCTTCCGCAAGGAGATCATCGGCCTGGAGAAATCGAACCGGAACTGGTGGCTGCCCCGGATGGGGTTCAACCAGAGCCGGGAGGAAGAGGAGCGACTGAAGGCGATCTACATCCGGCTGGTGCATGAGAGCCTGCTCGACCGCGTTGACGCGGAAATGGAGGCCCGGATCTCCGAGTTCGACGCGACCACCCCCGACGTGGTGCTGGGTGATTACATCTCCCACCTCGTCCACCGGCTCAACATCATCAAGGCCCGGCTCGCCGGGTTATCCATCGAGGAGCAGAAAAAGCTGCCCCAGCCCTCGGGCGCGGTGGCCCTGCTGATCGATAAAACCATGCTCCCCACCGTGGCCGGTCTCTACAATGACCTCTACCTTTACGAGTTGAACTGGAACCCGGACCAAGCGGGTTTAAGCCGCAAGAAGGACCAACTCGAGTTCTGGCTCGTCCGTCTGCTCCAGCTCAAGGGCGACAACCTTGAATGGTTGGTGGCCTGGGCCGACAAGGAGCCCGGTCTCGTCCCGGTGACCATGAGCCAGTTCTGGGAAGACAAGATCGACACCGATCATGGCCCGAGGGTGTCCCCCGCCTTCACCCTCGCCGGCATGGCCCGGATCGAGGAGTTCATCGCCCGGGTGGAGAAGGCGCTCGACGACCCGGCGGTGGTCAAGGAGCGCAAGGAGTTGTTCGCCGGCTGGTACGGCCGTCAGTACGCCGGGGCCTGGGCGAACTTTGCCGGCGATTTTCTCGACGACGAGGACCGTCTCCGTCAGCTCCAGGAAAATGCCGCCGCCCGCTCGCGCTCGCAGTGGCAGGCGCTGGCGATAAAAATGACCACCTTCGACAACCCCTACTACAACTTCATGGTCCGGGCCTCGGACGAACTCGCCCACCTCAAAGGCTCCGAGGCCGCCGGTTCCTGGCTCAAGCTGATGGTCGACTTCAAGGCGATGCGTTCGCAGGTCGAGAGCCAGGGCTTCGTGCAGCAGGCGGCCTCGATGGCGGGCTCGGTGAAACAAGTCGCGGAAAACACCATCATGGAGAACCCGACCGCCCCCAAGCGAGAACTCGACGTCCACATGAAGGCGGTGAAAGAGTTGCAGGTCCTCCAGAAGTCGCTGACCGACATCGCCGCCAGCCTCGATTCCCCCGAGCACTCCCTCCAGGCCTCGGTCGCGCTCTTTTCCGGGAGTTCCAACCCGTCCCTGGCCAACTCGCCCTTCAGCGAGGGATACACCTCGATCGAGCGTACTCGGGCGCTGCTCGGTAGCCCCGGCGCCAATGAGGAACTCTTCTGGCAACTCCTCCGGGGTCCGCTTGACCACCTGCTCTTCTACACCACCCACCAGGCCGCCTGCGCCCTGCAGAAGACCTGGGAGGAAAAGGTCCTGGCCGAAATCCAGGGCGTGCCCGACGCCTCGATGCAGGCCGCCCTCTTCGGCGAGAACGGGGTGGTCTGGAAATTCACCAAGGGGCCGGCCGAGCCTTTCCTGAGCCGCGACCAGAAGAGTTTCACCAACCGCTCCGCCTACGGCCAGCGGCTGCCTATCCTCCCCGAGTTCCTCGCCTTCCTCACCGATGGAGCGGTCGGCCGCCACCTATTGAAAAAAGAGTACGAGGTCGCGCTCGAGGCCCTGCCCACCGACGTCAACCCCGAGGCTAACGCCAAGCCCCAGTCGGTGATCGTGGAGATGACCTGCTCCAACGGCGTGCAACGGATCGAGAACTACAACTTCCCGGTCATCCGGGTGTTCAAGTGGTCACCGGAGGCCTGCGGCGACGTCAAAATGACCATCAACTTCCGCGATGTCTCCCTCACCCGGACCTACATGCACTACTCCGGCTTCCCCCAGTTTCTCGCCGAATTCCGCACCGGCATACGCGTCTTCACCCGGGCTGATTTCCCCATTTCTTCGGGCGAGCTGGAAAAGCTCAACGTCGACCAGATCATGGTCCGGATGAAGTTGACCAACCACGAGCCGCTGATCGAGCTCATCGAGCGAACCCCCCTGGGCGCGCCGCAAAAAATCACCGCCTGCTGGGAATAGGCGAGAGGTGAATATGGACTTCGTCGAACTGGGCAAGAAACCGATTTCCGCCGAGGCCCCCGGCGGCGTCGACGCCAAGGCCGAACCCGAGTACGAGGAGATGCTGGCCGAGATCGGCAAACTCACCAGCCCTTCCTCCTCCGGCGGGGTCGACTGGCCCAAGGTCAAGGAACTCACCACCCAGATCCTCGAGACCAAGTCAAAGGACATGATGGCCGCCACCTACCTCGCCATGGCCCTGCTCCAGACGGAAAAGATCGAGGGCCTGAGCAAGGGCTTCGCCTTTCTTCACGCCATGATCGAGACCCACTGGGAAACCATGTTTCCGCCGCTCAAGCGCATCCGCGGCCGCAAGAACGCGCTCGAGTGGTTTTACGAGCAGGGCGAGAGCTTCCTCAAGGACTTCCAGGCCCAGCCGGTCCCGGAGGAGAAGTTCAACGCCATGGTGGCCGACTTCGAGGCGATCGATAAATTTCTCCTCGAAAAGATGGAGGAGGCCCCTTCGTCACGGGCGTTGATGGAACTGGTAAAGATGCTGCCGGTGCAGCCCAAGGCCGCGCCGCCCCCACCGCCCCCAGCCCCCGGCGCCGCTCCCGCGCCGCGTCCGGCCGGCGCCGCTACGCCCGAGGCCCCGGTGGGAGAGATCGCAAGCCCCACCGACGCCACCCGGGTCCTTAACGCCGGCCTCAAGACCCTCAAGGCCGTCGCCAACTATTACACCAACACCGATTTGTCCAACCCCCTGATCTACACCATCAACCGGCTCGTCGCCTGGATGCCGGTGGTCATGCTGCCCCCGGTCGTCGAAGGCGCCACCAAGATCCCCGCGCCGCCCGAACAGGTCAGGAACATCCTCACCGGGCTGGCCGGCAACGGCGATTGGGAAGGGCTGGTCAAGACCTGCGAACCCAAGGTCACCCAATTCCTTTTCTGGCTCGACCTCTCGCGCATGGTGGCCGAGGGCTTAAGCAAACTCGGCGACAAGTTCGCGCCCGCCGCCGACGCGGTGGGCCGCGAGACCGCGGCCTTCGTCAAGCGTCTCAAGGGGGTAGAGAATTTGACCTTCGCCGATGGAACCCCCTTCGCCGACCCCGACACTAAAAAGTGGCTCACGGGCCTGTTGGCCGCGGCCGGTGGGGGGGCGGCCGAGCCCGCGGCGTCCTCCGCGCCCGGAGACCCGGCCCTGGCCGAGGTCCCGGAGGTTGTGGACGCGGCGAAGAAACTCGCCCGCGATAAAAAATTGCCTGACGCCCTGACCCTGCTGGCCGACAAGGTGGCGACCAGCCCGGGGGACAAGGTCCGGCTGGTCTGGCGGATCGAACTGGCGAAGCTGTTGTTGTCGGAGGGCCGGCCCCAGACCGCGCTCACCCACCTCGACCAGATTTTGGCCGACATCAAGGCCTTCAACCTTGACGTGTGGGACGCGGCGTTGGCGCTGGAGGGTTACAAGGTGGCGCTGGCCGGGCTCAAGGACCGCAAGGACGAGCCCAGCAAGCAGAAGATGTTCGCGGTGATGGAACGGATCGCCCGTCTTTCGCCCGCGGAAGCCGTCCGTCTGGATATGAAGTAACCAGGGTCCCCGGCGCGCCCCCGTCCCGGGTCACGGGCAGAGGGACGACGGGAAAAGCATGCAACCATTTTCCGTCGCCGGGTCCGTCCGGAGCCGGAAGGAAAGGAGAAAGAAATGGGTCAGGAAGGATCAGTTGCCCCCAAGGAACGAGTGAACATCGTTTACAAGCCGGCCACCGGCGACGCCCAGGCGGAGGTCGAACTGCCGCTGAAGGTGTTGGTCATGGGGGATTTCACCATGCGGGAGGATGACACCCCGCTGGAGAGCCGCAAGCCCATCAACATCGACAAGGACAACTTTAACGACGTGATGAAGGGCCAGAAACTGAAACTGGACATCGGGGTGGCCAACAAGCTTTCCGACGACCCCGAGGCCAAGCTCAACGCCTCGCTTAAGTTCAACAGCCTCGCCGATTTCAACCCTGACAGCATCGTCAGCCAGGTCCCGGAGTTGAAGAAGCTGATCGAGATGCGCGACGCCCTCAAGGCCCTCAAGGGCCCGCTGGGCAACGTGCCCGCCTTCCAGAAGAAGCTCAAGGAACTGGTCACCGATGAAGGGACCCGCGAACGCCTGCTCAAGGAGCTGGGCATCGGCGTCGAAGAGAAGAAGGAAGGAGGGGCCTGACCATGGCCGAGCTTGAAAAGGAAAAACAGGAACAGGCAGGGGAAGCGACCGGCGAATCGCTGGTCGATCAGATCATCGCCATCACCAAGGTGAAGCCGAGCGACGAGGCCTACTCGATGACCAAGGCCGGGCTCTCGGCCTTCGTCGAGCAGATCACCAAGCCGGGCAACGCCCAGGCCCGCTTCACCCAGGCGGAAGTGGACAGCATGATCGCCGAGCTTGACCGCAAACTCTCGCGCCAGGTGGACGAGATCCTTCACAACGCCGAGGTCCAGAAACTCGAATCAAGTTGGCGATCGCTCAAGTTCCTCATCGACCGCACCGACTTCCGCGAGAACATCAAGATCGAGCTGCTTAACGTCAACAAGGAAGACCTGCTTAACGATTTCGAGGACGCCCCGGAAATCTCCAAGTCGGGCCTATACCGCATCGCCTACACCGCGGAGTTCGGCCAGTTCGGCGGCCAGCCCTATGGCCTGATGGTCGGCAACTATGAGTTCAACGCCGGCGCCCAGGACATCAAACTCCTCCAGTACACCGCCTCGGTCGCCGCCATGAACCATGCGCCGTTCATTGCCGCGGCCAGCCCCCAATTCTTCGGGATCGAGAGCTTCGCCGAGCTGCCCGGCCTTAAGGACCTGAAGAGCATCTTCGAGATGCCTCAGTATACCAAGTGGCAAGCCTTCCGTGAGTCGGAAGACGCCCGCAATGTCGGGCTCACCCTGCCGCACTTCATGCTCCGCGTGCCCTACGGCCCGGAGAGCATCCCGGTCAAATCCTTCGAATACAAGGAAGACGTGAGCGGCGGCGACCAGTCGTTCCTCTGGGGCAACTCGGCGTTCGCGTTCGCCTCGCGGGTGACCGACAGCTTCGCCAAGTACCGCTGGTGCGCGAACATCATCGGTCCGCAGGGCGGCGGCGCCATCGAGGACCTGCCGGTCTACAACTACGAGTCGATGGGTGAAATCCAGACCAAGATTCCGACCGAGGTCATGGTCTCAGACCGCAAGGAGTTCGAGCTGGCGGAGGAGGGCTTCATCGCCCTGACCATGCGCAAGGGCTCGGACAACGCGGCTTTCTTCTCGGCCAACTCGGTGCAGAAGCCGAAGAAGTTCGGCTCGAGCAAGGAGGGCAAGGAGGCGGAGCTCAACTACCGGTTGGGCACCCAGCTCCCTTACATGTTCGTGGTCAGCCGGCTGGCGCACTACATCAAGGTTATCCAGCGCGAGAACATCGGCACCTGGAAGGAAAAGGCGGACCTCGAGCGCGAGCTCAACACCTGGATCCGGCAGTACGTGGCCGACATGGATAACCCGGCGCCGGGCGTGCGCAGCCGCCGCCCGCTCCGCCAGGCCCAGGTCGAGGTCTCGGACGTCGAGGGCAACCCCGGATGGTACCGGGTCGGTGTCAAGGTGAAACCGCACTTCAAGTACATGGGCGCATCGTTCACGCTGTCCCTGGTGGGCAAGCTGGACAAGAAGTAGTCGTTTCCCAACCAAATAAGAGGAGGATACCGTCATGGCAATGCCGTCTCATCTGTCGTTGACCGGAAACACGCAGGGCAAGATCGAGGGATCGTGCGACATCGCCGGCCGGGAAGGAACCATCCTGGTCTATTCGATGGAGCACCTGATCAACATCCCGCGCGACACCCACACTGGCCTGCCCACCGGCAAGCGCATCCACGGCGCGCTCAAGATCGTCAAGGAGATCGACAAAAGTTCGCCCAAGCTGTTCCAGGCGCTGTGCTCCGGCGAACAGTTCTCCGAGGTGTTGCTCGACTACTACCGCATCAGCCCGCAGGGCGCGGAAGAGTCGTACTACACCGTCAAGCTGCAGAACGCGATCATTGTCGGCATCCGGGCCTGGTTCCCCGAGACCTTGGTCAAGAACAACGAGCCTTACAAGCACATGGAAGACGTGAGCTTCTCCTACGAGAAGATCATCTGGACCTGGGTGCCGGACGGCATCGAGGCCGAGGACTCCTGGAGCAAACCCAAGTGATCGACCGTTCCCGGGCCGGGGGCTGCCCGGCCCGGGGGCTCAAGTTAAAAGGGAAAAGAAAAAACGATATCCCTGATGGGTTTATTTTAAAAGCGCCCGGCCATTTTCGCTTTTAACTTTCCGGAGGAGAGTTGCGCGAAGAACGACTATTGGAGCGGATCCGGCGCCTGGAGGACCCCTCGCCCCTGGCAGGCCTGCAAAATCAGGCGGTCGCGGTGCGCTCGGTGATTTCCCATCTCACCCACCTGCTCAACACCCGCAAGGGCAGCGTGCTGATGGACCCGGACTTCGGGGTGCCGGACTTCTCCTCGATGGCCTCCCGTTTTTCGACCGAGGCCCCGGAGACCCTCGAGGAGATCGTCGAGGGGATCGTCCGGGTGGTGGACAAGTACGAGCCCCGGTTGTCGTCCCCCCGGATGCGCTTCCTCGACAAAAAAGAATTCGAGGTCAACCTTTTTTTGGAACTGGAGGCCGAACTCAAGACCCCACAGGGGGCCGTGCCCCTGCTACTGAAAATCAACGTGTCTCCCGAGGGCCGCATGCAGGTCACCACCTGAGCGGCCGGGAAAGGCGGCGGATAGCCAGATGCTGAACCGATACTTCCAACAGGAACTCGACAACCTCCGCGAACTGGGCGCCGAATTCGCCAAGGCCCACCCCGCCCTGGCGCCCATGCTCGCCGGCGCCACCACCGACCCCGACGTCGAGCGTCTGCTCGAGGGCGTCGCGTTCCTCACCGGACTGATGCGCGAGAAGATCGACGACGAGTTCCCCGAGATCATCCAGTCGCTGATGCAGATCATCTTCCCCCATTACCTCCGGCCCCTACCGGCCGCAACCATTGTTGCCTTCAGCCCCAAGCCCGCCCTGAAGAAGACCTACACCGTGCCCGCCGGGGTGAGCCTGGCCAGCAAACCGGTCGACGGCGCCGTCTGCGTCTTCCGGACTTGTTATCCGGTCGAGGCCCACCCCCTCTCGATGGAGGCCGCTTATTTCCAGCAACAGGCCGGAAAGCCTCCCACCATCCAACTCTTCCTCTCGCTCTCCGGGTCCGACCTCTCCAAGTGGCAGCTTAACAAGCTCCGGTTTCACCTCGGCAAGGACTACCCTGCCGCGGCCACCATCTACTACATGCTGATGAACTTCCTCGAAAGGGTCACCATCGCCCCGATGGCCGGTGGCGAGGGGATCGACCTCGAACCCGGCGCGGTGACGCCGGTGGGCTTCGAGGAAGACGAGGCCATGATCGTCTATCCACCCCAGTCCTTCCCCGGGTACCGGTTGCTCCAGGAGTACTTTATCCTGCCCTCCAAGTTTCTCTTTTTCGACCTCGAGGGCTTCGAGCGCTGGCAAAACCGCGGCAACGGCAACCGTTTCAAGGTCGTCTTCGAGTTCCGCGAGATGCCATTCCCGCCCCCCCGGCTCTCGGCCGAAAATTTCGTCCTTTTCGCCACCCCGGCGGTCAATCTCTTCGCCGCCGAGGCCGACCCGATCAACCTCGACCACCGGCACAACCATTACCGGGTGCGGGTCTCGGGCAGCGGCAAGATTCCCCACCAGGTTTACTCGGTCGACAAGGTGGTAGGGTTCCAGCAGGGCAAGGTCAAGGCCAACAACTACAAGCCCTTTGACCTTTTCCACATCCTCTCCTCCGAGGAATCAACCTATCACGTGAGCTTCCGGCGCAGCGCCTCCGGCAACAGCCTCGACGCATTGTTGTCCTTCACCTACCCGCGGGGCGGGGCCATGCCCGCGCCTGAGATCCTGTCCATTTCGACCACCTGCACCAACGGCGAACTGGCGGAAAAGCTCCAACTCGGCGACATCACCGAGGGCACGGCCGACTCGCCGGAACTCCTCAACTTTAAGAACATCCGGCCCCCGACCGCCAGTGTGCTGCCCCCACTCGACCGTTTCCTGCTCTGGCGCCTTCTGTCGCTGTACTCGCTTAACTACCTTTCGCTGGCCAAGACCGACAACATCAAAGCCCTGCTCAAGCTCTACATCTTCTCCGAGAGCCGGGACCAGGCCGCGACCTACGCCAACACTCGCCGGGTGGACGGCATCTCCGCCCTCGAGGTGAAGAGCGCCGACCGGCTGGTCGCGGGCTACATGATGCGCGGTCAGGAGATCGCCCTCAAGGTGCTGGCCGACCATTTCGCCAGCGAAGGCGACTACTTCCTCTTCGGCTCGGTGCTCGACCGTTTCTTCGGCAGCTACGCGAGCCTAAACAGCTTCACCAGCTTCATGGTGCAAGAGGTCCTTAAAGGAGACAGCTGCCGATGGCCGACCCGACTCGGAGACCGCCCGTTGATCTGAAGCAGGCGCTGCTGACCGAAGGGAACCAGTTTTCCTTCTTTCAGGCGGTCCGGCTCCTGCGTTATTTTATCGCGCGGGCCTCGCGGCGGGACTCGACCTCTGACCCGTTGCGGGAGCAGGTCCGCATCCGGCCCCACCTTTCCCTCGGCCACCCCCCGACCGAGACTGTGACCATCGAGGAGCGGCCTGACCAGACCCCCCGTTACCTTATCACCGCCGGGTTCCTCGGCCTCTACGGCGAGTCTTCGCCCCTGCCCGCCTTCTACACCGAGGACCTGATCGAAGAGGAACTGGAGAACATTAGCGTCAGCCGGGATTTCCTCGATCTCATCAACTTCCCCCTCTACCTCCTCTTCCACCGTATCTGGACCAAG
>Ga0101944_10005930_pt1 | contig 13380 bp, 11 predicted proteins | sample DewCreD2012metaG_FD_75245 | JGI IMG/M metagenome (GOLD analysis project Ga0101944, IMG submission 75245) | Hot spring sediment bacterial and archeal communities from British Columbia, Canada, to study Microbial Dark Matter (Phase II) - Dewar... ... | reverse complement strand
TATTCCTTGGCGGGCCTAGAGATAGCCGACTCGTCCTCTTCCGGCGGTTCCGCTTCTTTCGGTTTCTGCTGCCCGAAAGCGCAAAGCGCCGCCAGCCAGACGGCGAACCACGCGCGTGCCACAATTAAAGTATAGCCCCATGGATCTGCGGGAAAAAGCAGCGTCTTTGCCGCCTGCCCCGGGCGTTTACCTCTACAAAGACCCGAACGGGGTGGTCCTCTATGTCGGCAAGGCCAAGAACCTGCGCAACCGCGTCCGCAGCTACTTTTCCGACGACCGGCTCGCCGACGCCAAGACCGGCAGCCTGGTGCGCGAAGCGGCGTCCATCGAGTACATCTTAGTCGACAACGAAAAAGAAGCCTTCGCGCTGGAAAACAACCTCATCAAGCAGTACAAGCCGCGCTTCAACGTTCTGCTGCGGGACGACAAGACCTTTCCTTACATCAAACTCACCAACGAACGCTACCCCCGGGTCTATGTCACCCGGCGCCTGCGGCGGGACGGGTCCCACTACTTCGGGCCCTACCCGCCCGCTAGCCTGGCCTACCGGCTTCTCGAATTCATCCACCGCCGCTTTCGTGTCCCCTCCTGCCGCATCGACATGACCCGCCGCCACACCCATCCCTGCCTGGAGTATCATATCCACCGCTGCCACGGTCCTTGCGTGGAGGGACTGGTGCGCGATGAAGTATACGCCGCCGCGGCGCGCGACGTGCGTCTGTTCCTGGAGGGGCGCCACAGGGAATTAACCGAGCAACTTCGAGCGGAGATGGAAGCCGCCTCCGAGCGGCTGGAATTCGAGCGCGCCGCCGCATTCCGGGACCTCATCGCCACCATCGAGGAACTGGAACAGAAGCAGAAGATGTCCACCGCCTCCGACGAGGACATCGACATCTTCGCCTACTACGCCGAGCCCCCGCTCGTGGCGGCGAATCTGTTCCATGTGCGCGGCGGGAAGATCGTGGACCGCCGGGAATTCTTTTGGGAGGACATTGAGGACTTCACACCGCCGGAGTTCTGCTCCTCTCTATTGAAACAGGTCTACCTGGACCAGCAATACGTACCCGCGCTGGTGCACGTGCCCGTGGATTTTGACGACCGGGAAGCGCTGGAGGAAATCCTGTCGGAAAAGCGTGGACGGAAGGTGGAAATCCATACGCCGCAGCGCGGACAGAGGCGGGCTCTTCTTAATCTTGTAGAAACCAATGCGCGGCACAGCTTCGATGCCCGTTTCCGCGTGCTGAAGCCCTCCGCGAAAGCCATTCAGCAGGCGCTGCAAGAAGTTCTGGATTTGCCGGCGCCGCCGCGGCGGATCGAGTGCTTCGACATCTCCCACATTCAAGGCACAGACCAAGTGGCGAGCATGGTGGTGTGGGAAGACGGGGCGATGAAAAAGTCCGGCTACCGCAAGTTCCAGATCCGCACCGTGGAAGGCGCCGACGATTTCGCCGCCATGCGCGAGGTGGTGGGGCGCCGCTACCGGCGCTTGCAGGCGGAGGGCGCCCGGATGCCTTCCCTGGTGTTGGTGGACGGGGGATTAGGACAACTCCACGCCGCGGCTGAGGCGTTGCAGGATCTAGGATTAGCCACTCAACCGCTGGCCGCCATCGCCAAACGCGAAGAGCTGATCTATGTGCTCGGTCAAGAAAATGAGCCCCTCCGCCTGGACCGCTCGTCCCCGGTGCTGCACTTAATCCAAACCATCCGCGATGAGGCGCACCGGTTCGCGGTCACCTTCCACCGCGCCCGCCGGAAGGCGGTGCGCTTGACCACGGAGCTGTCCGCCATCAAGGGAGTGGGACCACGCACGGCGGAGAAACTCCTGCGCCATTTCGGCAGCGCCGCCCGCGTGCGGAGCGCCACTTTGGAGGATCTTACTAAAGTTATAGGAAAAGCAGCGGCGCAACGTGTGGCCGAGCACTACCGCGCCACTGCGAGCCTTTCATAAAGACTCGCCAACTGGGGTATGCTCAACTGCTCCGCGCGCATTCGCGCCTCTGGCTCGGCTTCAATCCTATTGTTATAGACAGCACGGAGGTTGTTACGCAACGTCTTTCTTTTCTGAGAGAAGCAGCGAGACACGAATTCCAGAAAAGGGCCGATTGGGTGGACCACCGGAGGTTTGGGCGCCATCCGGATTACGGCCGAAGTCACTTTCGGCGGCGGCGAGAAGGCGCCTGGGGGTACTGTGAACAGGCGCTCAGCGTGACAGCGGCTTTGAACCGAGACCGACAAGTAGCCGTACTCTTTCACCCCCGAAGAGGCAGTAATCCGCTCCGCCACCTCGAGTTGCGTCATGCAGACGAAGTTCCGCAGCAGCGGACCCATCGCCAGCACTTTTTCGACAATTGGCGAAGTGATGTAATAAGGCAAGTTTCCGGCTACCGTCGCCGGACCCCATTGTGAAAGATCTGTCATGAGGACGTCCGCCTCGACAACTTCCAACCGGTTGGACAACCCGGCCAAGCCGCGCGCCAAGTATGGGTCCAATTCGATAGCCACTACGCGCTCCGCCCGGTCGAGCAGGCGCCGGGTGAGGGTTCCTCTTCCGGGACCGATTTCAATGACCACTGGGCAAGGCTCGGGGCAGGCGGCTTCAGCTATGCGACTCAGAATATTAGAATTGTTGAGGAAGTGTTGGCCCAGACGCCGCGGCATGGGCGCCCTGTCTTAACCTTTGACTTCGATGTGGCTTTTGCGGAACGAAAGCCTCACTTTTCCGGCTGTAGGCAATCCGAATGTCGTCGCCGGATAGAACTGCGTGAAAATCAGATTGTTTTCAAGCGAGCGGCGCAGTTCCGGATTCGCCGTCAAACCGGGGGGAAGCGCGTAGTCCACCACCCGCCCTGTTCTGTCCACGATGATGTCCACTTCCACCTCGTCGGTGTAGCTCAACGGACCCGTGCTGCGGACGCTCGCGCCCGTGGAAAGCACTGTGGGAACATCTTCACCATGAACGAACGCCTGCGGACCCACTCCGGAGACCAGAACGGCAAACAGCATCACGGCGGACACGACACCGCCGGCGACCGGTAACGCCAACGGATACATGAGGTTATCAAGCCACAGATTGACCGTTGACACCCACCCGGCGGCCACCGCTCTCCAGGAACGCCGGGTGGCGATCCGGACCCTTTCCCGTGAAGCGACGATCCGCAACCGAGTAGTCAAATCGGCCGGCGGATTCACTACAGGCATAGAACGTAAGCACTGCCGAACTTTGTCATACTCCCCCGCCAAGGAGGCGCACTGGGGGCACTCTTTCAGATGGAGTGCCACGCTCCGGCGGTCCTCGGCGTCAAGCCGGCCGTCGAGATAAGCCGACACATTCCTGGCGGCGTGCTGGCACTTCATTCTGGTCATCGTTACTCCTACTCCACTGTCTGGGGCGCCAAATCCGGCGCCGCGTCATGCTCCAACCTCTCGGCGAGAGCCTTACGTAATGCTTCCCGTCCCCTCAGGATACGGGATTTAACAGTCCCTAACGACACCTGTAAAACTGAACTGATCTCCTCGTAACTCAGATCTTCGATATCCCGCAAAACCACCACGGCGCGAAACGCCGGATTGATCGTCTGAAGCGCCTGCTCGATCATGGCGTGTTTCTCTTCGTTCCACGCCTCCTCATAGGGAGAGCGCCCCGGGTCAGAGAGCCGCTCCTGGTAGCTGCGCCCGCCTTCTTCGGAGGAAGCGTCTAGCCCGACCTCTTTTTTCCGGTGCCGGGTGCACCAGCGGCGCTGATTGTGGGCTTCATTTACGGCGATGCGGTAAAGCCAAGTCTTCAAGCTACTCTGCCCCCGAAAATCACGGATGCTCCGAAACACTTTCAGGAACACTTCTTGGGTCACGTCGCTGGCGTCCGCCGGATCGTTCACCAGCCGGTACACCAGGTTGTAGATCGGAGCCTGATATCGGGAAATCAAAAGCTCGTAAGCCGCCTCTTCGCCGTTTCGCAAAGCTTCCACGAGAGCTCGTTCCTGGTGGAACAGGGCTTCGCCGCCCGCCGGAACGTCGCAGGTTCCGAACGGCGCGTCCAAGTGAAACCCTAGGGTCGTGTCGGCCACGGCAGCACCTATATCACCCAGTGTACTCCCAAAACTGAACCGAACTCAGCGTACCGCGCCCTTATAGACGCCCCGCAGCGGCAAAAGTTCCCGGTGGGCCAAAATAAGAGCATCGCGATGGTGAAACGAATCCTGGCCATACACGCCCACCCGGACGACGTGGAGATCCTTTGCGGGGGAACGCTCGCTTTGCTGGCCGAACGGGGCCACGAGATTGTCATCGCCACGCTGGCGAACGGCGATTGCGGGTCTGCCGAGCTTCCTCCGGAAAAGATCGCGGCCATCCGCCGGAGGGAGGCGGAAGCAGCCGCCCGCCTGCTCGGCGCCCGGTACGTCTGCGCTGGCTTCCGGGATTTGGGAATTTTCTGCGACGATCCGTCCCGGCGTCTGGTAACCGAGATTTTGCGCGAAACCCGCCCGGACATCGTCCTGACCGCTTCGCCCATAGATTATATGTCCGACCACGAAGCCTCGAGCGCCCTGGTGCGGGACGCCTGTTTCGCGGCGCCCATCCCCAACTACAGGACCGGCAGCGCTCCGCCCCTGGCCGCCATCCCCCACCTTTACTACATGCAACCGGTCGCCAATGAAGACCACAGCGGAGGATTCGTGCGGCCCGCCTTCGCGGTGGACGTCGGAGGCGCCGTTTCCAGGAAGTGCGAACTATTGGCGTGCCATGCCAGCCAGCGGGAGTGGCTGCGTGCGCACCACGGCATGGACGAATACATCGAAGCCATGAAGCGCTGGTCGCGGCAACTGGGGGAGATCGCCGGGTGCGAATACGCAGAGGGTTTTCGCCCCCACCACGGCCACCCTTACCCACGGACCCCGCTGCTCGAGGATCTGCTGGACGGGCTGGTGAAGCGCCTGGTCTGAAAACCGGTCACCACTTCAGCGCCGGCGGCGTCTTGGGGCGGAGGCGCTCGGTGGAGCGCATCATTTCCTCCCAGGCGACGATGCGTTCCTGGTAGGCCGCCATGCGTCCGAGGATAGCCGTAAGGTTGCTCTCCACGGCGCTCTCGACGTTGTTCACCGGCTTGCCGTCGCGAATGCTCTGGATGAAGGTCTTGACGTTGTTGATAGCCCCGGAGCGGAACGTATCGTCTTTCTCGGCGCCCAGCCATTTGTTCTCGCCGAGAATTTCGACCCGCCCTCCGTAGTGCGTGTCCGCCGTCCCCTTGATGCCGAAGCAACGCACGCAGAGGTCGCTCGAAGAACGCGTCAACTGGTGCGACGTGAAGCTGGCTTGAACGTTGTTCGGATACCAGAACGTCACCGCAAAGCGGTCCGAGGCGTCGTTATGGGAGGCGTATGGCGTTCCGGACCAGTCCGCCCGCCCGCAGGTTCCGCACGCCTTCAGCGGGTGGGCGTTGAGATACCAGTTCGCCATGTCGAGCACGTGAATGTTCTGCTCGACGATGATGTCCCCGCCGTACACCTTATGCATGTAGAAATTGAGAATTTCCGCCTGCGCCGGATCCATGCCGGGCTTGCTCTTGTCCGGCGAGGGACGCCCGGCGAAGTAGTAGATCTGCGCCAGTTCCACCTTGCCTAAGTCGCCGCGCCGGATGCGGGAGACCAAGTCCTGAAAGACCGGCTGCGCCCGGCTCTGAAAGTCCACCAGGTAGCTCAGCTTCTTAGCCTGCGCCTTCTTGCCGCTGGCCAGAATGCTCTTGCAGCCGGGCACGTCGACGGCGACCGGCTTGGCCAGGAATACGTGTTTGCCCGCCTCCACGGCGGCTTCCGCATGCTCGGGGTGAAAATACGGCGGCGTTTCGATGACCACCGCGTCGAGCCTGGAATTCGCCAGGCGCTTATAAGCGTCGGGACCGTGATAGGCGCGCGAATCCTCCACCTTGAATTTCTGCTGGGTCTTATCGAGGTGCGCCTTCACCACGTCGGCGAGCGCGACGATGCGGGCCCCCGTGTATTCCGGGAAGAACGGGCCGATCCAATTGCCCCTTCCTCCGCAGCCAACAATACCGACTTCCACAGCCGAGTTGGCCTGCGTTCCGAACACCGTCCCAGGTTTGAGAATAAGCAGCCCGCCCGCTGCTGTGAGAAAACTCCTGCGCTCGGCGCTGCGGCCGCTGGATGAATTCATGACCAGTCACCTCCGGAAAGAGGCACTATATCACGGTCCAGCGGCCGCTCAGGGTCAGAATTCGATACGTCCGGTCAACTGAATCACGCGCGCGTAGCCATTGGTGGAGGTGACGCGCCCGAAATTGGTGCTGGTAGGATCGGTGTTCGGCCCGCCGAAGTTAGTGTGGTTGGTGGCGTTGAGCAAGTCCACGCCGGCGCTGAAGCTGAGACGCTCATGAATCCGGAACTTACGCAGGATCTTGACGTCCCACGTCCGGATGCCGTCCGCGCGAAGTTCGCTCAGCCGGTAGGGGAATACCCGCACATGGTAGGAACCCGGCTGCATGGCGCTGCGCCCTTCGAATCCCACGAACCCTTGCGGCACCGCGCCCGAACCCGTGAAACGGATGCTGGGGTCAAACCAGACATGGATGTCCTTGGAGTGGACCTCCTCGTGTTTGAAGACCTCCTTCAGCTTGCTTATGTCGCCATAGAAGAAGCGGTTGCCCCAATCGGTGGCTTGCCCGTTCTGATACTGGTAAATCCAGCTCAACTGCCAGCCGCCGACGATGTGCTGGAGCGGGCCCTTTGTGAGGTAAGTCCTTCCTTTGCCGAACGGCAGCTCCCAAACGGCCGTCCACACGAAGCGGTGCGGGCGCAACGCGTCCTGCGGGCGGTACACCAAGGGCTTGGGGTCAAATTCGTTGTAGTAGTAATCGGCTTCCTTGCCGTGCGAGTAAGTGTACATCACCACGGTTTGGAAGCCCTTGTGGTAGCGCCGCTCAAACTGAATCTGGACATCGTGATAGATGTTCTTCCCCCACACGTCGTCCTTGTCGACGCCGGGGCGCAGTCCGCTCGAGCCGTTCAAATTCGGATACTGGCGCAGCAACTGGTGGCGGCGGATGGTGGTGCTGGTGAAAAAGCCCCGCGTGCTGAGGTAGTTGTAGACGACGGGATTCGTTGCTTGCAGGGAGGCCAGATTGGAGATGTGGAACGGATTGGGAAGGCTGGTATTCAGGGCGTCGTCGATGGCTTGCACCCGCGCGTTGCCGGTCGCCCAGTACTGCTGCGGCAGGAAGTCGATGCGCTGATACACGGGCACGTTGGCCCAAGAGCGGTTGTACGAACCTTCAAGCACCATGTTCCGGCCGAGTTGACGCTGGATGCCGAGCCGGACGCGCTGCTGGAAAGCCGGCTCAAAATCGTACGGCCGCATGCTGATGCCGCTGCCCGCCAGAGTGATGGGCCCAAGAGTGTTCCCATACGGGCGGTCGAAGCGCGTGCCGTCGAGGCGCACCGGGAATGGGTCGTGCAGCGGGGTCTTGGCGGCTGACAAGTTCGCGGCGTCGCCCACCCCGCAGCAGAACGAAAGCCCTCTGTCGTTCGAGAGCGTAGTGCTCGTGGGCTGGCTGTAACCGTCGGTCCGCGGACGGTCGATGAGAGTGCTGAAAGTGTCGTAGTACCAACCGTAACCGGCGCGGATCACGGTCTTGGAGTCAATCTGCAAGACCGCTCCGATACGCGGCATGAAGTGATGCGTACCTTGCGTGAAGCTCTTCTGCCTCACCCCCAAGTACGAAGTCGTGCCGCGGACTTTGAACTGCGCCGCGGGAACTTCGGGCAGCGGGCTGCGGGCATAGGCGGCTTCGGCCAGATCGGAGAAGATGAATTTTTCGTTAAAATCGAAACCGCTGACCAAGCCGCGGTTGAAGCGCTCGGTCGTCCCCGTTTCCCGCTCATAGCGCAAGCCCAGGTTCACGCGCAGCCGCCGCGTGGCGCGCCAGTCGTCGTTCAGGAACAACGCCCGGAAGCGGGTCGAATAGTAGAAGGTGTCGTTGGTGTCGATGCTGATGCCGGTGGGCAGGCCCATCATGAAGGAGGCCCAGTCGAGCACGTGGTCCGCGGCGACCGTGTCGTTGTCGCGGGAACGCATGAAATCGCGGCGGAAGGTGAAATTGCCGCTGGTGGTGCCCAGTCCCCGCCGTGCGTTCCACTGCCGCCTCTCCTCCCATCCCGCCTTGAGCGAGTGAGCGCCCTGGATTCTCGTCCAGTTCACCCTTGCCTGGGGCGTGGTGACGATATTGCCCACCGTCCGGTAGCCGGAGGAGATGTCCGAGATGGAGGAGAAGTCCAACCCCGGCACGCGGTGGAATTGCCCGGCCTTGTCGTCCAGATATTTCGGGAGTCCGACATCGGACGGCTTGTATTTGTTCTGAATCTTGGACGCTTCGCTGGCGCCTTCGCCGTCCTTGTACTGGCCCCAGTTGGCGGCGATGTTCAGGATGTTGGAGTTGTTGACCGTCCAGACATAATCGGCGCCCACGCCCTTGTTAACGCGGGTGATGCCGTTGCTTTGCAGTCCCCGCATGGTTTCGTACGTCCAATCGTATTCGTCGCCGATGCGGCGGTTGAAGTACCAGCGCCCGAACACGCGGTGGCGCTCGCTGATGTTGTAGTCGATCCGGTTGATGGCGCTCTTGAAGCGCTCATTCTTGGGCATATTCGAGGCGAAATAGTTGTTGATGCCCTCGCGCGTCACCAGGCCCGGCACGTCGTTGGGCTTTGGATAGATCGGCTCATAGAACTTGTACAGCGGATTCAGCACGGGGACGCCCCGGTTGCCCGGAAACGGCGTACGGACCACGTTGTTGCCGGACAGGCGAGCCGAGCGCGGGTCGTAGATCGTATACCGGGCGGCGTCGATGGCCAGCATGTCCGAAAAATCGCCTTGACGCCATGCCAGCTTCGGAACCGTGCGGTTCACGTCGGACCCCGGCTCGGGTTCGTCCTTCATGATGCCGCTGTACATGAAGAAGAAGAACAGCTTGTCGCGCCCGTTGTACACCTTCGGGATCTGGACCGGCCCGCCGAGGCCCGCGCCATAGTAGTTCTGGCGTCCCGGAGGATTCTTCGGGTCCCCGGGCTTCTTGCGTCCCGCGGCGATGTCTGCTTCGTAAGCCAGACGTTGAAAGTGTTGGGTAGCGTTCCAGCGCTTCTGCCAGTGCTGATTGTAAAGCGTGCCGCGGAACTGGTTGGTGCCCGCCTTGGTCATTACGTTGATGGTCGCCGCGGCGGTGTGTCCCACCGAGGCGTCGAAGGCCGACATTTCCAACTTGAATTCTTCGACCGCATCGGCAGGCGGCACGAACGCCACGTCGCTGCCGCGCATGTTCGCCGCGCCGTCGATGGTGTATTCGTTCCGGCCCACGTCTCCCATCGCGCGGAAGTCCGATGTGCCGGCGTTATCGAACGGGCGCCGGTAGTCCGGACGGCCGACCCATTGCATGCCCGGCGCCAAGCCCGCCAAAACGAAGGGATTCAAGTCGCTGAAAGGAAGCTGCATGATCTCCCGGTTCTGAATGACCCGGCCTCCGGAGGCCGAAGTCGTCTCGAGCAGCGGCGCTTCCGCGCGCACCTCAACCGTTTCCGACACCTGGCCCACCTGAAGCTGAAGCTCGATGTCCAAACGGCCGCCGATGCTTAACTCGAGGCCGGTGCGCGTCAGCCGCTTGAACCCGGGCGCTTCCGCCGTCACCGAATACGGCCCCGGCACGAGCAATGTGGCCTCAAAGTACCCGGTGTGATTTGTTACTGTGCGGCTCGATGCGTTGGTCTCCGTGTTGGTGACGATCACGGTGGCGCCGGGAACCACGGCGCCCTGCGGGTCGATCACCTTGCCTGTGATGCTGCCCCGCGTCTCCTGGCCGAGCGCGACAGACGCAGCTAAGGCCGCGGTGAAACATAAAACCAATGTCTTTTTGGTCATACCAACCTCACCCCATCCCCAAACTCAATCTCGGAGCTAATCCACAGCTCCGGGCAATTATTCTCTGTCTTCCGTTCGCGGTTGTCAAGCGGGGCGGCGCCTTGCCACACTGAAGGGGAACATGGTGGAAGTACTATGCCCCTCCGCGTCGGCGGCCAAAGCCCGCGTCGCGCTGTTCGATTTTGACGGCACGCTCTCCTTGATCCGGTCCGGCTGGGTGGAGGTGATGGTTCCGATGATGGTCGAAATCCTGGCGGACCTCAAGACGGGGGAAAGCGAACAGAGCCTGACATCGCTGGTGAGCGATTTTGTGGCGCGCCTCACGGGGAAACAGACCATCTATCAGATGATCGAACTGGCCAGGCAGGTGGAACTGCGCGGCGGCCGCCCGCTCGAGCCGCTGGCGTACAAGCACATGTATCTCGAGAGGCTGTGGACGCGCATTCGACACCGGGTCGAGGACCTCGAAAAACAGCGCGTGGCTCCGGACGATTATTTGGTGCCCGGCGCGCGCGCCCTCCTGGAGCGCCTCCGCGAGCGGGGGCTGCGGATGTACCTGGCGAGCGGCACCGATGAAGTCTACATGCGGCGCGAGGCGGACCTGCTCGACGTGTCGCGCTATTTCGACGGAGGCGTCTACGGGGCGTTGGACGATTACAAGAGCTTCTCCAAAGCCATACTGATCCAGCGCATCCTTTCCACCGCCGAATTCCGCGGCGAGGAACTGCTCGGCTTCGGCGACGGCTATGTGGAAATCGAGAACGTAAAACGAGCCGGCGGGGTGGCGGTGGGCGTCGCCACCGACGAACCCGAGTGCCGCCGCGTGGACGAGTGGAAGCGGAACCGCCTGAAGGGAGTGGGCGCCGACTGGATTGTTCCGAATTATCTGGAACTCGACGAGCTTTGGGCGGCCCTGTTCGCCGCCCCCGCTCCGGTATCCTGATCAGGGATGGCCACCAAATACCAGCAGTTTGACCGCAGCCGGCTGGCGATCCAGCCGCTCGCCCGGCGCACGAGCGATTTGCAGCTCGAACACTGGCTCAGCCTGGAGGACGAAGCTCCCCGGTTCGAGCACCCGCAGCTTCACGCGCTGGCCCGCAGCATCTGCCTTGCACGGCAGCGGGGCGCCGCGCGCATACTCATGATGGGCGCCCACGTGATCCGCGCCGGAGTCAACCGCCACATCATCGATTTGATGGAGCGGGGCTTCCTGAACCATCTGGCTCTCAACGGCGCCGGGGTGATCCACGACTACGAATTGGCGCGCGCCGGCGCCACCACCGAAAGCGTCGCCCGTTACATTCAAACCGGAGAGTTCGGGTTGTGGAGGGAAACCGGAGAGCTGAACGATTGGATTCGGGAAGCCGCCGCAGGAGGCTTCGGGCTGGGCGAATACGTCGGGAAGAGGATTCTCGAGAGCGCGTTCCGGCACAAGGACCTCTCCATACTGGCGGCGGCGTACCGGCTCTCGGTTCCTCTCACCTCCCACGTGGGCGTGGGCTACGACATTCTGCACGAACACCCCAATTGCGACGGCGCCGCGCTGGGAGAGGCGAGCTACCGCGACTTCCTGATCTTCGCCCGCAGCGTCGAAAACCTCGAAGGCGGGGTTCTGCTGAGCTTCGGTTCAGCCATCATGGCGCCGGAGGTCTATCTGAAGGCTCTGGCGATGGCTCGCAATGTGGCTCGGCAGGAGGGGCGGGAGATCCGCCGCTTCACCACCGCGGTGTTTGACCTGGTTCCCATACCGGGTGACTTCCACCGCGAGCTGCCTAAAACCGAGCCGGGCTATTACTTCCGCCCCCACAAGACCATCCTCGTAAGGACCGTGGCCGACGGGGGCGAGAGCCTGTATTTTTGCGGCGACCACCGGGCGACGCTGCCCGCTCTGTGGCGCCAACTGCGGGATATGGCATGACGGCTTCGGAGATCCTGGAGGCGATCCGCAGCCGGTCCGCGCTGGTGGTGGGAGACATCTGCCTGGACCGCTGGTGCACATACGACCCCGCGCTGGCCGAGCCATCCCGCGAAACCGGCATCCCTCGTCTGGCCGTCGTAACCACCGAGGTAACCCCCGGCGCAGGGGGCACGGTGGCCAACAACCTAGCTGCTTTGGGCGTCGGGCGCGTGGCTGTCCTCGGCGCGGTGGGCGAAGACGGGCATGGTTTTGAACTGGCGCGCGCGCTCGCCAGCCGCGGCATCGAAAGCGAAATGCTGGTCCCCTCGCCCGGCATCCAGACGTTCACTTACACCAAGCTGATTAACGCGGCAAGCGGCGTGGAGGACATTCCGCGAGTGGATTTCATCAACCGCCACGCGCTCCCCGGCGCCGTGGAAGAGAAAGTTCTCGAGCGCCTGCGCGCCTGCGCATCCGAATTTGATGTCGTATTCGTCGCGGATCAAGCGGAAGCGGAACAAGGCGTGGTGACCGCGCGGGTGCGGGAGTGTCTCAACGAGTTCGCCGCCCGGCGGGGAGACCGGGTGGTGTGGGTGGACTCCCGGCTCCGCTGCGCGCTCTTTCGCCGCGCCGTGATCAAGCCCAACGAGCGCGAAGCGGAAGCGGCTTGCCGCGCCCTGTTCGGCCAAGTGGATTACGAGCGCCTGCGCCGTCATGTCGAGTCGGACCTGGTGATGGTGACGCGCGGCGCCGGCGGCGTGGTGGTGGTGGAGCCGGGAAGGCAGACCCTGGCGCCCACGCGCCCGAACCCGAACCCGGTGGATATCTGCGGCGCGGGCGACAGTTTTTCCGCCGGCGCCGGCATGGCGCTGGCGGTGACCCGCAACCCCATTTTGGCTGCCTGGTTCGGCAATCTGGTGGCGTCCATCACCATCACCAAGCGCGGCACAGGGGTAGCCGCGCCGGAAGAAGTGCTCGCGGCCGCGGCGGCTATGCCTCCGCCGCCGAATTGTTAGCATGGGAGCAGGGATGCCTCTAAACATTCGCAGGTTCGAAGCCGGTCCGGATCCATTCGGCCGCAAGTGGCAGGTGGAGTTTCAATGGCTCCAAAACGGTATCTCCATTCGCCACGCGGATACGGTGGACGTCAAGTACCGCCTCTCGGCGGAGGATGAGCAGCGCGACATCGTGGTGGCTTTGCCGCACGCCGCCCTGGTCGAGCTCAGCCGCAAAACGGGACATCCGGTTACGGATCCCTGGTGCATGCGTTTGGCCGCTGCTCACCTTATGCGCATGATTGAGACCGCCGAAGATCTGGAGAAGACCATCGTCACTCCATCGCTCGAGGACCTGGAAAGCTGCCAACCGGAGGCGGCTCCGGCCGGACGCTGAGGCGGGCAAGGCGGACGCCGGGCTGATACGCTGGTTGGTTAGCCGCTTATGTTAAGTGCCAAGCTCAAAGAGATGGGCGTGGTCGGCGCGGGCGGGGCCGGATTCCCTACCTATGTAAAAGCCGCAGCCGAAGTCGAGTTCATGCTGGCCAACGGCGCCGAATGCGAACCTCT
>Ga0101944_10005929_pt1 | contig 13384 bp, 5 predicted proteins | sample DewCreD2012metaG_FD_75245 | JGI IMG/M metagenome (GOLD analysis project Ga0101944, IMG submission 75245) | Hot spring sediment bacterial and archeal communities from British Columbia, Canada, to study Microbial Dark Matter (Phase II) - Dewar... ... | reverse complement strand
TTGCTTTCACAATCACCTTCCCGGACAACATCAGTTTCGAGGATCCGGCTATTTCGCAAAGGCTAAGCTTTGCCGATGCGGTCACAAGGGGATGGCTTGACGGCGCGATTTATGAATATTCGACGAACGAAGGCGTATATTTTGAAAGACTTGGGCAAGAGATATCGCCGCTGCAGGCATATTTCTTAAAGACAATGTTACCTCTGCGGATTCAATTCATCGGCAAATAGTAAGCCCGGGGATAAGTGCTCTTTACCATTAACGGCGCACCCCCATTCCTTGTGGAAAACAAAAGAGCCGCGCGCGAAGGGCGCGCGGCTCCTGGTGTGTGCGTCGGTTTTGGTGCTTGCGGTTCAGAAGGGATAGCCCAGGGAGTAGATGCTCTTCCATCCTTTGGTGAGGGGCTTTTTGGTGACGGCTTTGATTTCCTCGGGCGAGCGCTGGGTGAGCTGGTCGGCCGGGGGCAGCTTGCCCACGGGGAAGGCTTCCATGATGTCCTCGCACAGGGCGGTGAGGTAGTCCATGAAGGCGCTGATGCCTTTGTAGGCTTTCTCGGGGTCGGCCTTGGTGCTTTTGCCCACGCAGCCTTCAGGGTATGCGCTGATTTCCACGGGTCCGCAGCCCACCTGCCCGTACCAGGCGATGGGGCGGCGCAGCAGGTTGCCGGCCTTGTCTATGTGCCCGTCGGGCATCCAGCCGCGCGGCACGGTGTCCACGGCCACGCTCTGGTCCATGAACTCGGGGAACAGGGCCAGGGACCAGGAGGTCTCGACCTCGTCGGCGTGGATGAACGGGGTGTCGTAGGGGCCGCCCTTGTCTTTGGTGTTGAATTCGTCGGGGATGGCGTGGTACCAGTTCAAATTGATGAACACGCCGGGAACCTGGAAGTGTTTGGCGAACTGGTGGATTGCCGTGGGGATGACATATTCCTGTCCGTGTCCGTTGAGCAGGATCATTTTGCGGAAGCCGGTGTTCCAGAACCCGGCCATCATGGCCTTGAGCATGCCGATGAAGGTTTCTTCGGGCACGAGGATGGTGCCGGGCATGCCCATGTGGTGGAAGGGGTGGGAGCCGTACCACAGGGGCTGTGCGATGGTGCAGCCGACCTTTTGGGCGACCTGTTCGGCCATGCGGGTGACCAGGAAGGTGTCTTCGCCGGGGCAGGCGTTGGGGCCGTGGGCCTCGGTGCTGCCGATGGGCAGGATGATGAGGTCGTTCTTTTTGAGCCGTTCCTCGATGCGGGCGTAGGGCATGTTCTGGAAGTAGATGGGGTCCGGGCTTTCCATTTTGCCGCCCTTGGGGGGCAGTTCCCATTTGTGCTTCTTGATGGTGAGCTTGCGCGTGACGGGCGCTTTGCCCGCGGCGGGTTTCTTTTTCGTGGCCATGGTGTGGAGCCTCCTGTTTGCGTCGTGTCATTCCGCGCCGGGAATGCTTATGTGCCGCGCCGGGAATGCTTATGTGAATATTTTAAAGCGTCACGGAGTGACGATGATCTCGATGGCGTCGCCGCTGCGCATGATGTCCAGGCCGTCGCCGATGGCGTCCAGGGCGATGCGGTGGGTGATGAGTTTTTCGAGCGGGAGCTGTCCGCTTTCGAGAAGCTGGATGGTGGCCGGGAAGGTGTGGTTGGCGATGAAGGTGCCGATCACGGTTTTTTCGTAGCGGGTGATGTCGTACTGCTGGAGATCGAAGCGCGCGTTGCTGTTCATGCCGAAGAGCAGGATGCGGCCTCCGCGGCGTGTGTTGAGCAGGGCGTCGGCGATGAGCGCGCCCACGGCGTCAATGGCCGCGTCCACGCCCACTTCGGTCTCGCGCTTGACGAGGTCGGGCAGGGATTCTTTGAGCGGATTGATGACGATGTCCGCGCCCATTTCTTTTGCCTTGGCCGCGCGCATGTCCGTGACTTCGGCCACGATGATTTTGCCCGCGCCCGCGGCTTTCATGAGCGCGGTGTAATAGAGTCCGATGGGGCCGGCGCCGAGGATGAGCACGGATTCGCCGGGCCGCAGGGCCAGCTTGTTGCTGCCGTTGACCACGCAGCTCATGGGTTCGGCGAAGATGGCGGTGTCCGTGGGCAGGGACTGCGAGATGGGGTGCAGGGCGCGCGCCGGGGCCACATTGTATTTCGCGAACCCGCCGTCAATGAAGATGCCAAGGGTGGTCATGTTCTCGCACATGTTGGGCAGTCCGATGCGGCAGTAGCGGCAGAGGCCGCAGGTGAGGTTGGGGTCAATGGCCACGCGGTCGCCGGGTTTGAGGTGCGAAACCCCGTCGCCGGGTTCGAGCACGCGCGCCACATATTCGTGGCCGAGGATGGCGCCGGGCGTGGCCGGGTGCCCGGCCGGCACTTTCAGGATCTGGCAGTCGGTTCCGCAGATGCTGGCGGCCTCGACCTCGAGCAGCGCCTGGTCCGCGGCGCTGATTTTCGGGACCGGAACTTCCTTGAGCGCAAGCGCGCCCTGGCCTTCAAACACTGCGGCAAGCATTGTGTCCGCCATGTGCGGGACTCTCCCTGTTCATCGAAGAATGTATTGCGGCATGCCGGCGCGGCGCGCCGGGAGAATACGGATCAGCTTTCGAGGATGTCGCCCATGACCGGGGCGACCATGATGCCGAGCTTGGTGAGGTAGGCGATGCCTTCCTGCATGGTGTTTTCGTTGTCCGATCGCAGTTCGAGGACCATGCTGATGCGGCCCTGCTCCACGCGCGCGCTGCGCACGCTGGGCGCGATGTCGAACTGCTTGACGAGGTGGTAAAGGAACGGTTCGGAGACCAGCCCGTCGGGAATCACCATCTGGAGTTGCTTTTTAGCCATAGTGCAATCCTCCCGCGGATGCGTGCGCGGCGTGTGGCGGGTCAGCCGCCGAACGCGCCGCCCATGCCTTCGAGCAGTTCCTTGAGCGCGGCCATGCTGGGCGGAATGGTCCTGGGTTTGCGCGCCGCGGTTTCAGCCGGGTCGGGCGTGGTTGCGCCGCGCGCGGGAATGATCAGGACCACCTGCTCGTTCACGCGGATGCGCTTGCGTTCGAGCAGGGTGCGCAGGGCCATGATGGCGGCGCCGCCCGCGGGGTCCGCGTAGACGCCCTCGGTTTCGGCCAGCATGCGCACGCATTCCATGATGGCGCGGTCGTTGGAGCAGGCGGCGAACCCGCCGGTGTCGCGGATGGCCTGCAGCGCATACGCGCCGTCCGCGGGGTTGCCCACGGACAGGGATTTGATAGTGGTGTCGGGCGTGACCGAGCGGATGACCGTGGTTTTTTCGTCGAACGCTTTGACGATGGGCGAACAGCCGTGGGCCTGCGCGCCGGAGATTTTGGTTTCCGGTCCGCGCACCAGGCCCAGGGCGCGGATTTCGCGGAACCCGCGCGCCATGCCCGCGAGCATGGCCCCGCTGGCCATGGGCGCGATCACATGGCCGGGCAGGTAATAGCCCATCTGCTCGGCGATTTCGAAGGCGATGGTTTTGGCGCCTTCGGCGTAGAACGGCCGCAGGTGCACATTGATGAACGCCCAGCGCGAGCGCGCCGCGGCGTCGGCGCAGAGCTGGTTCACCTCCGCGGGCGTGCCGTCCACATTCACGACTTCCGCGCCGTACACCCCGCCGCCGGTCATGCGCGCCGCGTCCTGCCGCGCGGACTGGAAGATCACGCAGCGCAACCCGGCCGCGGCCGCGTGCGCGGCCAGGGACAGGGACATGTTCCCCGCCGACGCGCACGCCACGGTGTCGTACTTGAACTCCAGCGCCTTGCTCACCGCCACGGACACCATGCGGTCCTTGACCGAGTCCGTGGGATTGAAGCACTCGTTTTTGATGTAAAGGTTTTTGATGCCGATGCGTTTGGCCAGGCGGTCCGCGCGCGTCAGGGGCGTGAAGCCTGCGTGCAGATCCACGGGCGCTTCGCTTTCCAGGGGCAGGAGATCGCGGTAGCGCCACAGGCTGTGCGGGCCGTTGCGGATGCGCTTGCGTGTCATGATTTTGCCCGCGCGCTCCATGTTGTACTCCACGCCCAGGGGGCCGAAGCAATACTCGCACATATAGATGGGCCGGATGTCGTACTCGCGGCCGCATTCCCTGCATTTCAACCCGGTGACAGTTCCCAAAAAACACCCTCCGGAAACGGATCTCGAACCGCGGCCCAGGCGCGGCCGCACAATGAGTTGATCATATTTTCATTACCGGGCCGTGTCAACGAGAACCCGCGCAGCCGCGCGCCGCGCGCGCATGAAAAAGGGGCCGCGAGCGGCCCCCGGTAAAATCGTTCGGTTTTTCGTGAGCCGAATTTATTTCACATACACCATGAACTCCTGATCGGACTTGCGCAGTTCATCGAGTTTTTCCTTGTACATGCCGAGGACATTCTTGACGCGCAGCTTCATGGTGGAGGTGATTTCGCCGGTCTCGGGGGACATGGGCCGCACATAGAGAAACTTTTTTGGAGTGGACGGCGAGCGCGGGTTGCCGAAGTTCTGCTTGTTGTCCATGAGTTCCTTTTTCACGGCCTCGATGACTTTTTCGTTTTTGGCGAAGGCGATGGAATCGCCGTCGAAGGGGATGCCGAGCTGCTGCGCGATCGGCTCCTGGGCTTCCGGTTCCCAGGCGATGGACACAATGGCCACGGCGGAGTTCTGCATCTCCGCGTCCACCACCGCGGCCTGCACCAGAGTGGTGTGGCGCAGGATGTTGGCGGCCAGGTGGTCGAGGTCCACGAATTCACCGTTCAGCATCTTGACCTGCAGGCCGGCGCGGCCGTGAATGTACAGGAACCCGTCTTCGTCCATCTGGCCCAGGTCGCCGGTGAAATAAGCGTCCGGCTCGGGTTTGGCCTTGGCGGTTTTCTCCGGGTCCTTGTAATAGCCTTTGAACACATTGGGGCCTTTGACCCACACTTCGCCCACTTCGCCGGGGGGCAGTTCCGGGCGCACGCCGTTGTCGTCCTCTTCCAGGGAGATGATTTTCACCTGCACATTGGGGATGGGGCGGCCCACGCTGCCGGGGCGGTTGGCGTCCGGGGTTTCCACGCTGATCACGGGCGAGGTTTCGCTGATGCCGTAGCCCTCGAACACGCGCAGGCCCACATTGTTGAGCGCCGCGGCATGCGCCTGGTCCAGCTTGGCCGAGCCGGAGACCATGATCTCCACGGCGTCGAGGCCCGCCTTTTTGGCCACCAGCGGGCCGATGACTTTCTTGCGCACCAGAGCGCGCACGGGAGCGGACTTGTAGTCCGCGGCGATGTCAATGTAGCCCTTGGTCAGCTCGAGCACGCGCTCGCGCATGCCGTCCGCGAATTTCTTGTACACCACGGGCACGCCCGGGAACAGGGTGGGGCGGATGTCCTTGACATCTTCCACGATGGTTTTCTTGAACGAGTACCAGATTTCCACGCCGTTCAGCAGGGCCAGGTAGGTGAGCATGCCCTGGAACGAGTGCGCCTCGGGCAGGTAGGAAATCTTGCGCCCGGTTTTGGGGTTCATGACCTTGGTGGCGTCCTTGACATTGCTCAAGATGTTGCTGTGTGTGAGCATCACGCCCTTGGGCATGCCCGTGGTGCCCGAGGTGTAGATGAGCTTGTAGGTGCTTTCCGGTTCGACCAGGGCCACGCGGTCCTCGATCAGCGCCGTATCCTCGGCGCCTTTTTCAATAAGATCCCAGAACGGGGTCTCGAAGGTCTCGAACTTGATGTCGTCGTGGCTGCGGCACAGAACCACGAGCTTCTTGAGCGGGGTGCGGCCCGAAGCCACGATTTTGCGCATGGGTTCCAGAAACATGCCGCTGACCATCATGACCGTGGTTTCGCTGTCGTTGAGCTTGTATTCCACGATTTCCTGGTTGCGCGTGTCGTAATCGTACAGGCCCCAGGGCGTGCCGGCCGCGAACAGCACGGAAATGTCGCCTATGTTGTACTCGGGCCGGTTTTCGGACACCACGCCCACGCACTGCTCGGGCTGCAGGTCGAACTGCTGCACCAGGGAAGTGGCCGCGATGCGCGAGAACTTGACCAGCTCGTCGTAAGTGATCCGGCCGCTGTATGGCTGCCCCTCGCGCGGGCGGTAGCGCATGGCTGTGCGCCCCTTGAATTCCCGGGCCGCCGCCATCATGGCGTCCGGCACAATTTCCGCAGCGCCAATGGATTTCTTGACTTCCATTCAACACCTCGTCTTTGTCTTTTCTAAAAGTTTGGTTTGTGTGCCTAAAAACACAATTATAGCATCGGCTCGGGTTTTGATCAAAAGTTTTGAGATTTTTTCTGGTTCCGGCGGATGACAAGATTTTTTGCGTTTTTAGAAAACATCAAATATTGAGTCTGTGTTTAACGCATTCTGAAGTTTCGCAATAATTGTTGTATGCCATTGTCTATCATAGCCCAATTGGCTAAAATGGGCAAAATAATGCACTCCTGGGGCAAAAGTGCAATCATTTTCCCAATGATTTTGTGTGTTCGTTTTCGTAATTTGAAAAAAAATGTTGAATAATTAATACTTTTTTTCTGATTGAGCTGTGATTGCGGCGATTTGGCGCAGGACTTGAATAATAAACTTCCAGAAAAAGCTATTTTTGTGGTTATTTTTGAAAAGTTATTTGAACAGTTGGTTTTTGGGGTAATGACAAAAACAAAAAGCGCAATGATTTGCGCAATCCCAATGGCATCTGGGGCTGGATCATCCGTGACACCAGTGAAAGAGTCACGGCAGAAGGCAGCCGTAATGAATCGCAAATGCAAAGAGTGCAAGAGTTTGTAAATTACGAGGGAAACAACAACGAGTTGTTGTCAGGAAATGGTCTTTATTAGCTGATCGTTTCGGGGTCGCAATCATGTTCCACAGAACACGGCAACCGGCACACAGGCTTCTTGGGGCATTATTATTCGTGCTCGTTCTGTGTCTGGCGGGACATGGCGCAAACGCACAGCATTTCAGCGACAATTTCGATGCCTACGCAAATGGGAGCGATATCTGCGCGGCCGCTAACTGGCAAACATGCGCAGGCACGCGCTCCATCTCGAACGCTCAAAGCGTTTCTGCTCCCAACAGCGCTTTTTTGAATCGCAATGGAGGCGTGGACGCCACCATGCTTAGCCGGGATTTCGGCCCGGTGTCACAACTCATTGTCGTGGAATTCAAAATCCGCGCGATAAACGCAACCGCAGGCACCAAGGGAATAATCGCCAGAAGCGATTCCAATACGGATGCCATACAGGTGCGCATGAGCACGACCCAACGGTTCCAATATTTCACCGGGGGCGTCTGGACCAACCTGTGCGGCACGGCCACGGCCGCGAACACCTGGTACACGGTCAGAATTGTCACAAACCCATCGCAACCCGCGGATACCTTTGATCTTTCGGTGACCGGCGGCGCGTACAGCTGTTCCGCAACCGGCATCGGGTATCAGAACAATGTCGCGGACATAGACAAACTGTATTTTTACGCTTCGGGCAACAACAACGCGGACATCTATATTGACGATGTCAGGGTGTACAACCCGGCCGGGCTGAACCTGTCCGCGGGCGCGGCCAACCCCGCTGCCTCGACCATTGACAACGACGCCGCCGAAGTGGCCATGCTTCAGGTAACGGTTCAGGAAACCGGGGGGCATGAAAATGCGCAGATAACGCAGGTGACATTTAATGCGTCCGGCACCGGAGACGACCGCAGCAGCGCGTCTGGAGGGCATATCAGCGACAGCCAGGTGTGCCTTTTCCGGGACACCGGAACGACGCCCGGCGCATGGGATGTCGCGGACATCGCCATCGGAGCATGCTCCAACTACAGCGCGAACAACGGAACCGTGACATTTTCCGGGCTTTCGGAGACGCTCAACGCGGGGGCATCCGTGAACTGGCTGCTGGTGTACATGCAGTTTGCGGGCACGGCGGCGGGCGGCCAGACTTTCGCGGCTTCCCTTGGCGCCGTGACCGCAACGGGCGCGATCTCGGGCCGCACCGCCAATACAACGGGCACGGCCTCCGGAAACACGAAAACCATCAACTCTCCGCCCGTGCTGAACATTGACACCGCGTCGCAGACCTCCACCAACGGCTCCGGCGAAGTCACATTGCAATATGATCTCACGGACGCGGACTTGGACGCGTGCTCGCTATTAATAGAATATTCCTTTGATAACAGCACATGGTATCAAGCATATATCAAGAGCGCGTCCGCGGGCACGGTGAACAACGCCGGCGTGGATACCGGCATGTCCGCGGGTCAAATCACTGCGATCCCAACGAACCAGAACAACGCAACATTCATTTGGGACACGCAGCACGCGAACAACCAGAACGGAGCGTTCACGGGCCAGGACAGCACGGTGTGGCTCCGCGTTACGCCACGAGGCACCAAAACCGGAACGGTCCAAACCTCGGCATCGTTCGCCGTGGACAATGTGGCGCCCGTGCAGTCCAACTGGAACCCCGCGACCACAGCGACATTGTGCAATACCTCGCAGACAGTGACGCTGGACACGGATGAAAACTCCTGGTGCCGCTGGTCGCTGAACGACGATGCGTACGCGGCCATGACAAACAACTGCGGCGCGGGCGGCGGAACAGCGCATTCATGCAATGTCACGGGGATCGCCACGCCCACTGACATCGTCTATTTCGCCTGCCGCGACGCCTACGGTAACGCGCACTCCGCGGCGGCAAATTCCGAAATTTCATACTTTGTGGACGCCACGGGCGCGCCCGTGCAGTCCAACTGGAGCCCCATAAACGGCTCGACCATCAGCACAGCGGCGCCAACCATCAGCCTCACCCTCGACGAAAAAGGCGATTGCAAATGGTCGCTCACGGATCAGGCCTACGCGGCCATGGCCGGCGACTGCACCGGAGACGGCGCCATCAATATCTCGTGCGGCGTGAGCGGTTTGAGCGAAGGCGCGAACAATGTCTACATCGCGTGCGCCGACTTGTGCGGCAACCAGGACACCGCCGGAACCAACACCCAGCTTTCTTACCAGGTGGACACGCAGCCTCCTGTCATCACCGCAACAGCGCCCCCGGACGGCGGTTTCATTTGCTCCAACAATGAAACCATCGCCCTCACCACAAACGAAAACGCCTGGTGCCGCTGGGCCTTGGAAGACTACAACTATGATTCCATGGCAAACGATTGCGCGGGAGGCGGCTCCGCAAGCCACTCGTGCAGCGTCACGGGCATGGTCAATGGCGCGGAAATCGTATATTTCGCTTGCAAGGATGCGCTGAACAACAAAAATTCGTCAACCAACAACGCGGAAATCAACTATATCATAGACACCGAAGCGCCCACGGGCATTGCGTGCAGTTCCCCCGCGAACGGCGCCACGGACCAATCATTCACGCCCACGCTCACGGCCACCGCGGGCTTCGATCAGGGCGTCATAAGCTATTATTTCCAGATCGCAAAAGACTCCGGATTCACCACCGGGCTGCAGCAGAGCGGCTGGCAGAGCGCGGACAACGACTGGGTTCCGCCTGTTGCTCTGGATGCCAACACCACTTATTATTGGCGCGTCAAGGGCCGCGACGCATGCGGCTTCGAAACCGGGTCTTTCTCCACCACATTCTCATTCATCACCGAGCAGGTCACTCCGGATGTGACCATCACAAACATCGCGCAGACTTCGGTTGACGGCACGGGCCTCATCACGGTCACTTACAATCTGACCGACATGAACAACGACAACGCGGATTTCCTGGTGGAATACTCAACGGACAACGCCACCTGGTATCAGGCGTACCTGTCCGCCGCTTCCACGGGAACCATAGACAACACGGGCGTGGACACCGGAACCGCGGTCTCGAATCTCAAGGCCATCGCCACGCCCCAGGCGGGCGCGACTTTTGTCTGGGACACACAGAACGCGCTCAACCAGGGCGGCAGCCTCGCGGGCTTCGAAGACGACACCGTGTATCTGCGCATCACCACCTTTGACGCCGCGCAGGGCGAAACCGAACATTCGTCAGCGTTCGCCGTGGACAACAAGGCGCCCATCAACTACAACTGCTATAGCCCCACCAACGGCACCACGGGCGTGTCCCGCGACCCCACGCTTACCGCAGCCGCAGGCTCGGACATGTCCCCGATTTCCTACTACATCGAGATCGCCAAGGACAGCGCGTTCACCATCGCCGTGAACCAGAGCGGCTGGCAGGCGGGCCTCACCTGGAACCCGCCCACCCTTGATTCCGGGGTCAAATACTACTGGCGCGTAAAAACCCGCGACCAGTACGGAAACGAAAGCGCCTTCTCGAATCCGGAGTGGTCGTTCACAGTCACGGTGTCGCAGCCCGATGTGAACATAGACAGCGCCTTGCAGACTTCCACCGACGGCACGGGCCTGGTTACGGTGCAGTACGATCTCGCGGATCCCAACAACGACACCTGCTCCCTGCTCGTGGAATATTCCTACGACGGAACCAACTGGTACCAGGCGTTCATTCACGACTCCAGCACGGGAGCGGTGAACAATGCCGGCGTCAGCGGCGGCACATCCACCGGGCAGATCACCGGCGTGACCACCCCACGAACCAACGCCACCTTCCGGTGGAACACCCGGCACGCCAACAACCAGGGCGGCGCGTTTCTGGGCGAGGATTCCACGGTATATGTGCGGATCACGCCCAACGATGGCGGGCAGAACGGCCAGCGCCGCTATTCCGCATTTTTCACCGTGGACAACCAGGCGCCCACGGCCCTGGCCCTGCTGTATCCCGCAAACATGGAAACCGGCATTGACACCGGCGTCACGCTCACCGCGCAGCCGCCCAGCGACATCAGCACGGTGTTCTACTGGTTCCAGGTGGACCTCGCGCCCGCGGACTGGGCCGCAGCGGGATTCCAGGAAAGCGCCTGGGAGAGCATGAACTCCTGGGCCGTTGGGTCTGCGCTCTCCTATGTCACGAACTACAACTACCGTGTCAAGGTCAAAGATCAGTTTGGCAACGAAGCCGCGTACACCGCGCCCTGGCAGTTCACAACCGGCCCGGCGCCGGACAATGCGGCCTGGCCGTTCACCGTGGACAGCGACTATTCCTACGACACTTCGAAAATCCTGGTCAGCGCGGGCATGGCGCAACTGCGCGCCTCCGCGTCTCCGGGCTGGATTTCCCCCATGTGGCGGTACCGCAAAAAAATCACCGTGGACAACACGGGGTCGTCCAACGCCCTTACCGATTACCACTTGCTCGTCGAGCTGGACGGCACGCCGCCGGACAACTATTTCGATTTCAGCCACGCGGCCGCGGACGGCTCGGACCTGCGGTTCGCAAATTCCGACGGCACCACCATGCTCGATTACTGGATCCAGGGCTACAACTCCGGAGCGCAGTCAGCAAAAATCTGGGTCAAAATCCCCACCGTGCCCGCATTCAGCGAGCATGAAATTTTCCTGTATTATGGATATACAGGCGCCATCGCCACCACAAGCAGCATCAATTCCACTTTCGGCACAATCACCTGGAGCGACGGCAATCCCGCATGGACCCAGATCCAGACGCCCGTGAATGTGACCGCGAATACGGATGTGCTGCTGGGCACGGAACTCATTCTGGACGGCGACATCCAGACCATGAGCGGCAACCAGCGGTATTCCAAGATTGAATTGAAAAACAACTCCACTCTGTATGTGGCGGACAACCAGATACTGCGCCTGTACGCGAGCAGCATCAGCATAGACGCGACATCGAAGATCTCGGCAAACGGGCGCGGGTATGACGGTGGAGCGGGCGGAGTGATGTGCGTGGCGGACGCATCGGCGCCGTGGAACGGCGGCCGCGCGCAGGCCCAAAACGGCGCTTACGACGCGGCCGGATGCCCCGCGGCCAATTGTTTCGGTGGCGGCGGATGGGCGCATGAAGACGGCACTGCGGGAAGCGACGGCCGCGGCGGCGGAGGCGGCGGATACGGCGGCGCTGGCGGACTGGGCGAGGACGGCTGGTCTTCGGCCAACCAGGCCGGGTTGTTCCCGCCCAGTTGCCCGGGCAATTATCAGTATTCGGGCGGCGCCTGTGTGGCCAGCGTATACGGCCGCACATTTGGCAGCAATTCCGACGAAACGATTTACATGGGTTCCGGAGGCGGCGCGGGCAGCGCAAGCTGCTACACGGTTCCGCCTCCGGCGTTTTCCCCTCTTGCCCTTGGCGGCAACGGCGGAGACGGCGGAGGCGCCGTGCTCCTGGACGCCGGAACCATCACCGTGGCTGGCGACATTCTCGCCAATGGGTCCATCGGCGGGTCCGGGCTTTATGACGCTCCGGAGCAAGCGGGCGGCGCGGGCGGCGGCGGCGGCTCGGGCGGAACCATCCTGGTGCGCGGCCAGACCGTGAATCTCTCGGGCCGGCTTCAAGCCATAGGCGGCTTGGGCGGTTCCTATACCCAGTACGGCGCCGCGGGCGGCGGCGGCGGCGGCGGCCGCATCAAGATATTCGCATCGTCCCTAACAGACACTTCAACAAAATCCGTGGCCGGCGGCGCCGTTGGCGGCAACAACGCCTATACGCCCGACGGAACGCCCGGCGCCGCCGGCACTATATGGATCAATTCCTCTTATTCCTATTCCTACAATTCCGGGGTCGCGGATTCGGGCAGCATTACCTCGTATTCCATCTCGCCCGTGTTTTTCGGCAAAACCTTCAGAGCAAACCACTCCATTCCCGCTGTGGGATCTCTGTCGTACGAGATCCGCCGCGCTACGGACAATGCCCTGCTGTGCTCCATCACCGCGGCCCAGGCCGCGGCCGGATACGACATCGGCCCGGAGTCCGGCAACTGCCCGGCATGGACCGCAGAGGACACCCCCGTGAAAATCTACGCGGCCCTGTCCACCACGGATTTCCCAGGCACGCCCATCATTGCGGATGTGACCTTCGATTATTACAAGCGCAACACCGTGGGCACGCCGCCTTCTTACGGCGTGGGCGCCGAGCAATCCTTCACTTATTACACGGATATTCCCACCATCAAACCCATCACAACAGCGGGCTATGTGTTCGCCGAACTGGTGTCCTTCACCGAAGTCCTGGGCGCGGGCAACCAGGGCGTGGTGCGCTACCAGATTTCCAATGACGGCACTTCGTGGTACTACCACAACGGAACCAACTGGGCGCCCGCGTACGCATACGCGCAAACCAACACAGCCGCGGAAATCAACGCCAACTGCGCGACCTTCGACAATGAAATCGGCGGCGGCACCCTGTTCTTCCGTGCGTACATGAATTCCGACGGCGCCCAGCCCGTTCAAATTGACAGCATAGACATCACGCTCATTGCGCCGCCCACCCCGGACATCACCTCACTGGCTCCGAACCACGGCGTGTCCGGAACCACGGTCACCATAACAGGCACGGATTTCGGATCCTCACAGGGACAGTCAACGGTCCTGTTCAACGGGGTCCCTGCGGGG
>Ga0101944_10005926_pt1 | contig 13392 bp, 13 predicted proteins | sample DewCreD2012metaG_FD_75245 | JGI IMG/M metagenome (GOLD analysis project Ga0101944, IMG submission 75245) | Hot spring sediment bacterial and archeal communities from British Columbia, Canada, to study Microbial Dark Matter (Phase II) - Dewar... ... | reverse complement strand
GCCCGTTACCGGGCATTTGCTCTCGTCGCTCATAATCTTTCTCCTTTGGGTGAGTGAATATTTGAAAGGCGTGATTCGGCACGCTGTCAAAAAGGTTGAACAGAAATGCAGCCGCTCAAACTACTTTCTTGCAATCTGGACAGATTCCATAAAGGGAAACTTGAGGGCGCAGGATGGTAAACCCGGTATCTTGCTCCAGTTTCCTGAGTGCTTCCTGATTCAGGGTATCTTCGCCATCAACGATTTTGTTGCATTTCATGCAAATCAGGTGCGGGTGCGGTTCGGGGCGGTTACCGTCGTAGTGGCTATCGCCGTGCAGGTCAATTTCAAAAACCTGGTCAAGTTCTTTAAGCAGGGCCAGCGTTTTATAGACGGTGGCATGGCTCATGGTGGGGAATTTTTCTTTGATGGCTTCGTAAAACTGATTGGCGCTGGGGTGTCCCTCGCTGGCAGCAATTAAACGCACCAACTCCACGCGCTGTGGGGTTAGGCGAAAATTACGTTCTTTTAGGGCAGCTATGAGTTGGCTGAAGCGAAGATCGGGGTCGGTCATGTTTTTCGAGATTAAATATTGTTTGATAATTATTATTTATTACTATTGATTATTATAATACAACGCGTTTCAATTTGTCAAAGAGAATCAAACCAGGAATCAAAAAGTGCCCTTCGACTACGGATTTCGGCTACGCTCCATCTTGCGTCGGGGCTTGCAGTCTTAATGAGACCTTGTCAATTTTTTGAAGCGCAAAAGTCACCCAGATAGGCCTGCTATGGCAGCGGAAATCCACCCCAGGTGCCAGTCAGCCACAGCCGGAACAGGTCAATGAGCGTAATTTGGAGCAGGGCAATTGTCAGCCCGGCCAGCACCGGCAGCCAGGCGGCGCGCAGGGTGGGGTAAGCGTTATCCTGGCGCATCAGCATCGCCCAGAGCATGGAATAGACCATCGTCAACAGCAGCAAGACTCCGCCCGTGCTGAGAAAGGCCGCCGGGTAAAGCACAACCTCCCATTCAGTCAGAACCAACAAGACCATGCCGACCGCCAGGGCAATCAAAATTCCGACATCTTTCCACGCGCCAAGAATAGGGCGGTCTGTCCAGTCATTCCACATGGTCTGGTTGAAGGACAGGAACACGGCGACCGCCAGCCCCAGCCCTACCCCGGTTCCGGTGAACAGCCGCAAGGTATTGTTGGGAATATACAGGTTGGGGATGAAATCGAGCCGCCCGCCCGCAGTCTGCTTCATTAGGTAGAGATAGGAATTCCCCCCATCGAGAGCAAACGCCAGCCCAAACACCGCCAGTAGCGCGATGACTGCTTTGGGCGGCATCCCGGCGCGGCGCGGCTGAGTTAGAGTGAGATAGGCGATACCCAGCACCGCGCCCAGGTACATCCCTGAACAGCGCGCGCAGAGAGGCAGACGCTGTCCATCCACGTGGAAGGAGCGCTCATCAAGTTGGTGGCAAACGGCGTAACCGACCGCGTCAATTTTTCCCCATATACCCGCAGGGGCGATGGAAAGAAAGGCGGCAACGATGGCGATGGCAGACAGCGGCACCATCCAGTTAGATAATTTTTGAGCAGCGGTCAGAAGTTGATTTTTCATGGCGCGATTATACCCGTTGCAGGGCGAGATTTATCCTGCCACCTCAGCCTGCTTTTGGGGTATGATAAAGAGAAAGAGATGGAGGAACTATGAGATGTTTCTTGATACTTGCGCTCCTGTCTTTCTTGGTTGCGGCTTGCGGAACGGTCGTCTCGATAACCGCCTCGCCCAGCCCAGCCCCAACGAACACGACCACAGCAACCTTGACCCTTACGCTCACTGTCACCCCGACTGTTACTGAAACACCCACTCCAACAGTCACGCCCACGCCTACGCGCGATTACCCCCCCGAAGGCTACGGGCCGAGCGGTTTCCCCGAAAACGTCAACCCGCTGACTGGGCTGAAGGTGGAGAACCCGGCCCTGCTGGAACGCCGCCCGATGATTATCAAAGTTGCCAACTTGCCGCGCGCCTACCGCCCGCAGTGGGGGCTTTCGCTGGCTGACCACGTCATTGAATACTACATTGAAGAGGGCACCACCCGTTTTGCGGCAATTTTCCTGGGGCAAGACGCCTCGATGGTAGGCCCCATCCGCTCCGGGCGGTTTTTCGATAACCACCTGATTATGATGTATAAAGCCAACTTCGCCTTTGGCTCGGCAGATTCACGCGTCTTGAACCTGCTTTTCAACCAGAGTTACGCCAACCGGCTGGTCATCGAGAGCGCCTGCCCACCGATGTGCCGCTACGAGCCAAACGGCGTGAACTACCTGATGGCGAACACCGCCGACCTGACGACCTTTATCAACAACCGCCGTTTGCGCGAGGGGAATGGCCGCCAAAACTTGGATGGGTTGGCGTTTAATTACGATGCGCCTGCCCAGGGCGTGGAAGCGAGCCGGGTCTATGTGCGTTACTCGGCAGCCATTTACAACCGCTGGGATTACGACCCCCAAACCGGTAAATATTACCGCTACTCCGATACTCAAAACGACCTGGAACAGGGTCGTAACGAAGTCTATGAACAGCTGACCGACCGGTTGACCGGCGCTCCTATTAGTGCTGATAACGTTGTCGTATTGTACGTCTCGCATAGGTACTTTTCGCGCCAGCCTGAAATCATTGATATTGTGATGTCTGGTCCCGATAAGGCCTACCTGTTCCGCGACGGACAGATGTTCGAATTAAAGTGGTATCGCAACGCGCTCGATAAACTATTCATCCTGGTTGGCGCCGATGACAAACCCTTCCCGCTCAAGCCAGGCAATACCTGGTTCGAGATGGTCGGCACCAGTTCGATAGTCTCCAGCGAGGGCAGCGACTGGCGCTTCAAATTCCAAATCCCGTAGGATAGGCCTTCGACCTATTCTGCCCCGGCGTTTTCTAACAGATCAGAAACCTGTCCTACGGCCAAAAGGAGGCAGCGATGAAACGGATTGGCGTATTAACCGGCGGAGGGGATGCTCCTGGCCTGAATGCGGTCATCCGCGCGGTGGTCAAGACCGCCCTAGATGTGTATCACTGCGAAGTTATCGGCTATCGCAACGGCTACGATGGCTTCCTGGACCCGCAAGGGGCAATTGCGCTGAATTACGATTCGGTGCGCGGGATACTGCCGCGCGGCGGCACAATCCTGGGCACGGCCAATCGCGGCAACCCGTTTGCGCGCAAAGTCGTTGTGGACGGACAGGAAAAAATTGTAGATGCCTCCGATGACATCGTGCGCGCCATCGAAGCCCAAAAACTCGATGCCCTGATTGTAATTGGCGGAGACGGTACGCTGCGCATTGCGCTCGAACTATTTCAAAAGGGAGTGCCGGTGGTGGGCGTGCCAAAGACGATTGACAACGACATCGGCGGCACGGATGTCACCTTTGGGTTCGACACCGCGCTTGGAACGGCCACCGAAGCGATTGACAAACTGCACACCACTGCCGAATCGCATCAGCGGGTGATGGTGCTGGAACTAATGGGGCGCGACGCCGGTTTCATCACACTGCACTCTGGCGTGGCGGGCGGGGCCGATGTCATTCTCATCCCCGAAATCCCCTTCAAATACGAATCGGTGGTTAAAAAGATATTGCGCCGCAAGGAGCGCGGGCGACCCTTCAGCATTGTGGCTGTTTCGGAGGGCGCCAAACCCCTGGAGGGCGAACAAGTCTTCAGCCGCGCAGGCGATGCGATGTATGTACCACGACTGGGAGGGATTGCCCAAAAGGTGGGGGAACATATCGAGCGCGAAACCGGCATTGAAACGCGCGTCACCGTGCTGGGGCATCTCCAGCGCGGCGGCATGCCCAGCCCCTTCGACCGCTGGCTGGCAACCCGTTATGGCTCTGCCGCCGTGCGAGTGGCTGCCCAGGGCTGGTTTGGGCGCATGGTTGGGCTGGACAGCGCCCGCGTCAAAGATGTCCCGCTCGAAGAAGCCCTGGCGGTTCCCAAGCGGGTTAACGTCAATGGCGATGGGGTACTGACCGCCCGCTCGGTGGGCGTCTCGTTTGGGGATGAGTAAGCGCAGCGAGATGTGGAAAAGTCACGCGTGAATCGTTCTTGCTTTTTCATCCTGATGGGCGTCTCTGGCAGCGGGAAGAGTGCTGTAGGCAGCGCGCTTGCATCGAAACTGGGGTGGGCTTTTTATGACGCGGATGATTTTCACCCGCCCGCCAACATTGCCAAAATGCAGGCCGGTATCCCACTCGATGATGCCGACCGCGCTCCCTGGCTGATTGCTTTGCAGGCCTTAATTTCCTCCTGCCTGAAGGCAAACCGTCCCGGCGTGTTGGCCTGCTCCGCGCTCAAAGAACGCTACCGCCAGCAACTGCTGGCGGGCAATCGGGGCGTGCAAATCGTCTATCTCAAGGGAAGTTATGACCAAATATGGTCGCGCATGGCAACGCGCGCCGGGCATTACATGAAACCGGCTATGCTCCAGAGCCAGTTCGACGCACTCGAAGAACCTCAGGACGCGCTAGTGATGGATATTACGCTCCCGGTGGATGAAATTGTTGCCCGCATTCTCGAAAAAACCATCCTGGCGCGGAATTGATTTCGCAATCAGCACAGCCTATTTCAGCGTGCGTAAATAAGCCACAATCTGCCAAATTTGCGCCTCGCTCAATACATTTTTCCAGGAGACCATAGCCGTCCCATCTTTCCCTTCGGAAATGCGGGCCGCGAGATATGCATCATCTTGCGATTGCAACAGGGCGGACAGGTCGGCGGGTTTGGGCTGGAGCGTAGATGCAGCGGGGCCATCGCCTTTTCCTGCCGGGCCGTGACAGGACAGGCAAAAATTTTCGTATAAGGTTTTCCCGGCCTGGGCATCGGGCGGGCTGTCAAACGAGCCTGCCTCTGTCTGGACGCTCCGGCCACAGGCAGTTAGCAGCGACAGGAAAAGAACCAACAGGAGAGAGAATCGCCTACGCATGGAGCGCCTGCCCGGCCCGGGTATTATCCAACGCCCGCAACCGGTGAATGAAATAAATCGAAAGCGCGAAAAGCACAAGTGCCATTGCCTGATGCGCGAGCGCCAGCGAAATCGGCACATAAAATACGACCACCAAGACGCCAAGCGTGATTTGCGCTATGCCCAGGCCAATCAGCGCCAGCAGGCCATTGAGAATATCTCGTCCATAACCTGCCTGCCGCGCTACAAAATAGAGCCAGACGACCGCCAATAGGACCGCGAAGGCAAACCAGCGATGGATGAAAGCCACCGTTTGCGGCGATTCAATCAGGTCAATGACTGAAGTGAACAGACCGGGTGGAATCAACCGCCCAAACATCAACGGCCAGGTCGATGAAACGTGACCGGCCTTCAGCCCGGCGGTGAACCCGCCATAGGCAATTTGAACCAGCAACACGGCCATACTCCCTATTGCCAGTTTGGACAGCGGCGACCATTTTGCTTTTACTCCGGTTTTTTGGAAACCAAAATAATGCCCAAACGCCACCCACAGGCTCAAACCAAACAGACTGAGTGCCAGGAACAGGTGCATCGTCAGGCGGATATGGCTGACGGCGGGCCGGTCCACCAGCCCACTGGCGACCATGAACCAACCCATGAAGGCCTGCCCAATGAACAACATCCCCATCACGAAGTAAATCCCAAATTCCCGGCGCGGAATGAAGCCCTTGAAGAGAAAATAGAAAACAGGAATGGCGTAGAACAACCCTGCAAAGCGCGCAATCTGGCGGTGAAACCACTCGATGTAAAAAATCCCTTTGTAGGCTTCGAGCGTCATCCCTTTGTTCACCAATTGGTATTCCGGCGTTTGCCGGTAGAGCTCGAACTCGCGCAGCCAGGCCTCTTCGCCAATCGGCGGGAAGGCCCCATGCACTGGGTTCCACTCGACAATCGACAGGCCGGAGCGCGTCAGGCGGGTAAACCCACCAAACACGACTAGAAATGCGACCAATCCGGCAAAAACGAACAACCAGAGCATAACAGAACGATTTTGGGTTTGTGGCATAAAACAGCCCTCGCGTATAGAGTTGGATGGCTTGCCATTCGAATGTTTATGGCTTGCTACTTGGAGCGTAATATTTCGCCAGCGTTGCCACATCGATGGGCGCGGTCATATCGAGGGTGAGCGGCGTGACGGAAATGTGGCGTTTTTTGAGCAGGACGAAAATATCAGTATCGCGCGGCTCGTTCTCCCAATCTACTCCCATTTCGTAGCCAACCGTTCCAGGGACATCCCACGAGGCACGCTGGGGCGCGGTCGGGTAGTAGTAGCGCTGTTTCGAGAGTCGCGTCCACTCCCAGGGGGTATCTACTGTGGCATCGGCAGGCACATCCACTTTGAGCAATTCCATGCCGGGGGGCAGGCCACGTTCCAAGAGCATGCGTCCAAAAAACTCGGTAAAATGGGCGGCGATGGAAAAATCAACCTCGGTCGAGTAGGACAGGTGGTGAATCTTGTCGGTTTCCAGCGAAACCGCCATGGCCAGAATGCCCACCGCCGCCGCTTCCATGGCCGCGCCCACCGTGCCAGAGATGGTGATGCCGGTTGCCAGGTTTTCGCCATAATTGATGCCCGAAACAACCAGGTCTGGTTTTTGCGGCAGAATTTCGAGGATGCTGTGTTGGACGGCCTGGGCCGGCGTGCCGCCAACCGCATGGACAATCCAATCCTGCCCATTGACGTTGACCGTCTCGCGCTGGATGATACCGTCGCTGCTTCCGGGCAGGCTGCGCCCCATGCCAGAGGACTGCTCGCGCGGCGCGGCAACCGTCACGAAGCCGAGTTTGGAAAGCGCTGCGGCAGCGGCCCACAAACCGGGCGAGCGGATGCCGTCATCATTGGTGAGTAAGATTTGGGGTTTGGGCATGGCGCAATTGTAATGCGGATTTTTACCTGTCACAGGTGACAAACAGATGATTTAACGCAAGGAAGGTTTAACACAAAAGAGTGAGACGTTGTCTCACTCTTTCTGGCGCCCTCGGCGCGACTCGAACACGCGACCTATTGCTCCGCAAGCAAGCGCTCTAATCCACTGAGCTACGAGGGCGTTAGCGGACGATATTTTACTCCACACGGAGGGGAAGGTCAAGGTTTGGATTTTCGCGTGAAAACGTTCACTATTTCCCCCGTTGCTGGCCGAACTACGCCAATACTCATTTATAATTCCGCATCAAAAATAAAACCCACTTCGAGGATGGTAAAAACATGAAAATTTTAGTCAAAGTCCCCGCCACCACCGCCAACCTTGGCCCTGGTTTCGATGCTCTGGGGCTGGCGCTGGATTTATGGAACGAAACCGAGTTCACGGCCACCGGGGACGGTCAGATTACCATCAGTATCAGCGGCGAGGGGGAAGGCAAATTGCCGCTCGGTGCCGAAAATGCCATCGTCGAGGCCGCTCTGAAAATCTATGAACTGGTTGGCAAGCCGTGCAGCGGGCTGCGAATCCGCTGCGTGAACCGCGTCCCGATTGGCTCTGGGCTGGGGTCATCCTCTGCTGCAATGTTGACCGGCATGTTGGGCGCGAATGCTCTGCTAGGCAGCCCGTTTACGGATGAAGAAGTCTTGAAACTGGCAATCGAGACGGAAGGCCACCCGGATAATGTCGCCCCCGCCATGTTGGGTGGGCTGGTGGCCTCGATTGTGTACGAGGAGCGGGTCATCTCGCTCAAACTCCCGACCAGGGCCAACCGCTCCCCCATGCACGTCACCATCGTCTTACCCGATTTCGATTTCCCGACCAAACAGGCGCGCGCCATCCTGCCCAAACAAGTCGAGCGCAAGGATGCCATCTACAACATCAGCCGCGCCGTCCTGGTCACCGAGGCCCTGCGTACTGGCGACCTGGACCTGCTTGGCAAAGCCATGACCGACATGCTGCACCAGCCCTATCGCCTGCCGCTCATCCCCGGTGCCCAGGCCGCCATGCAAGCCGGACGCCAGGCCGGGGCGGCGGCAGTCGCTCTTTCGGGAGCCGGCCCCAGCCTGATTGCCTTCTCGTCAAGAGAACATCCCGACATCGGCGCAGCCATGCAGCGAGAGTTCGAACAGGCCGGTTTGACGGCGCGCATCTTCGAGTTGAAAACCAGTTACGAGGGCGCGGAAGTTTCGATTGTATAGCGCATGAGGCTATCTTGCGCTACAATTCGAGCATGGAAACCCTGCCCACCCATATCAACCCGCAATCCCCTGAATTCCTTGCAAATGCGGAACGCCATCGCGCCCTGGCCACCACGCTACGCGAGCGTCTGGCAATTGCACGCCAGGGTGGCGGCGAAAAATACCGGCGGCGTCAGGAAGAACAAGGCAAACTGTTCGTGCGGGAACGCATCGAACGCTTGCTTGACCCCGGCTCACCCTTCCTGGAGCTCTCCCCACTGGCAGCGTTCGATATGTACGATTTACAGGCTCCTGGCGCGGGCATTGTAACTGGCATTGGGCGCGTTGCGAGCCGCGAGGTACTGATTGTCGCAAACGACGCCACCGTCAAAGGCGGCACATATTTCCCGCTGACAGTCAAGAAACACCTGCGCGCCCAGCAAATTGCCGAAGAAAACGGCCTGCCCTGCCTGTACCTGGTCGATTCGGGCGGGGCCTTCTTGCCGCTTCAGGATGAAGTCTTCCCAGACGCCAATCATTTCGGGCGCATTTTCTACAACCAGGCGCGGATGAGCGCAAAGGGGATTGCGCAAATTGCGGCGGTGATGGGCAGCTGCACGGCGGGCGGTGCTTATGTCCCGGCCATGAGCGACGAGGCGGTGATTGTGCGCGGCACGGGGACGATTTTCCTGGGCGGGCCGCCGCTGGTGAAGACCGCGACCGGCGAGGATGTGAGCGCCGAAGAACTGGGTGGCGCGGAGGTGCACACCCGCAAAAGCGGCGTAGCCGACCATTTTGCCGAGGATGACGAACACGCGATTGAAATTTTGCGCGGGATTGTGGAAACGCTGCCTAAAAAAGAGGAAAAAGGAAAGCATTCTTTCTTCTTTCCTCTTGCGCCGCCGGAGGAGCCTTTATACCCGGCAGAGGAAATTTACGGCATCCTGCCGCGCACCTTCCGCGAAACGTATGACGCGCGCGAAATCATCGCCCGGCTGGTGGATGGCAGCAAATTCCGCGAGTTCAAGGCGCGCTACGGCACAACCCTCGTCACCGGTTTTGCCCGCATTCACGGCTACCCAGTTGGGATTCTCGCCAACAACGGCGTTCTGTTCAGCGAATCGGCCCTGAAAGGCGCGCATTTCATCGAGTTGTGCCAACAGCGCGGCATTCCGCTCCTGTTCCTGCAAAATATCACCGGTTTCATGGTAGGCAAGGAATACGAAGCGGGCGGGATTGCCAAAGACGGCGCGAAAATGGTTCATGCGGTTGCTACAGCCCGCGTGCCAAAACTGACCGTCGTCATCGGCGGCTCGTTTGGGGCCGGCAACTACGGCATGTGCGGGCGAGCCTACAATCCGCGCTTTCTGTGGATGTGGCCGAATGCCCGCATCAGCGTGATGGGTGGGGAGCAGGCCGCCAACGTGCTGTTAACGGTCAAACAGGAGCAACTGGCCCGCGAAGGCAAGCCGCTCCTTTCGCCCGAAGACGCTGACGAGTTCAAACGCCCCATCCTGGAGAAATATGAGCGCGAGGGCAATCCTTATCACTCCACCGCCCGCCTTTGGGACGATGGCGTTCTCGACCCGGTGGATACCCGCCAGGTGCTTGGGTTGGCCCTTTCTGTGGTCTTGAATGCGCCGGAAGAAGAAGGTGGCTTCGGGGTGTTCCGCATGTAGGCTCTAAAGTTGTTGCTCACCCACAAGCCGATGGAGTCCATAATCATTCCGACCGTAATGCTTCCATCGGGTGCAGGTTGGCGGCGCGGTAGGCCGGGTACAGGCCAAAGAACAGGCCAATCCCCAATGAGAAAGTAAAAGCCAGCAGGATAGAGGACATTGTTACCAGCGAATTAATCAACCCAAGCGCGCTGACCGTTTGGGCTATGCCGATTCCCAACAGGATGCCGATGACGCCGCCCAACAGGCTGAGGGTCATCGTCTCTACCAAAAACTGGAGCAGGATATGGTCTTTGCGCGCGCCGACGGCTTTGCGCAAGCCGATTTCGCGCGTACGCTCACTGACTGAGACCAGGGTGATGTTCATAATCCCAATCCCGCCCACCAGCAGGGAGATGGCGGCAATCGCGCCGAGGAAGGTGGTCAGGGTAGTGGTGACGGTGCTGAGCGTTTCGAGCATGTCGCTCTGGCTCTGGACGCGGAAGTCGGACTCGGCGCCGGGTTCGATTTTATGCTGGCGGCGCATAATGAAGTTGATTTGGGCCGTGACCGAATCAACCGCCTCGGCAGAGACCGCCGAAACCGCGATGGCGTTGACCGTTTTTTGCCCGTTGCGGATGGCATTTGCGCCAAAAAGTTTGAGATAGCCCGTTTCGATCGGAATCAGCACAATGTCATCTGGGTCGCTGAAACCGGAACTGCCCTTGGCTTTGAGAACGCCAATCACCGTGAAGCGCACATCATTAATCTTAACGATCTGGCCAACCGCCTCGGTGTTTGGGAACAGTTCCCCGGCGGTGGTTGCGCCCAGCACGGCCACCTGTTTGTTGTTCTGGCGGTCCTCGGCGGTGAAGAATCGCCCGCGCTCCATTTCGTAGGAATAGACTTTCAGGTAGTCCTCGCTCGTGCCGGTCACAGAGACGTTGTAACTGTCGGTTTCAAAGACAACCGTGCTGTTGGCCTGGTAAACGGGCGCGATTCCTGCCACATCGGTCAGAGCGGCTTGTAAAGCCTGGTAATCTTTATAGGTGAGCGCGGAAAAGGACGGCGGCGCTCCCCCTGCCTGGGGGCGCTGCATCCGCCCGGCCTGGATGGAAAGCAGGTTCGTCCCGGCGCTCTGAATCTGGCTGGTGATGTCGCTGGTGGCGCCGCTGCCAATTGCCATGAGCGCGACCACCGCCGCTACGCCAATCACAATGCCGAGAATGGTCAGCCCGGAGCGCAGTTTGTTTGCCATGAGACTGCGCAAGGCGGTAAGAATGTTTTGGGTAAGGAGCATGGTCACATCTCCAGTTCGGGGCGCGGCGTACCAGCAGCGATAGGGTTGGGATTGGGCGTATCAGATGTAATCAGCCCATCGGACAGGCGCACGATGCGGCGGGTGTGGCGGGCGACGAAGGGGTCGTGGGTGACGATGATGACGGTCTGACCAAAATCTCGGTGCAGACGCTGGAACAATCCCATAATTTCCTCGCCGGTTTTGCTGTCGAGCGCTCCGGTGGGTTCATCGGCAATGAGGATGGCCGGTTCATTAACCAGCGCCCGCGCAATCGCTACGCGCTGCTGCTGCCCGCCGGAGAGTTCGGCGGGGTGGTGTTTGACGCGCTCGGCCAGCCCGACCATTTCCAGCGCTTTGAGAGCTTTTTCGCGGCTGGCGCGCCCCCCCAGGCCGCTGTACCCAAGCGGAAGCAGCACGTTTTCGAGCGCGCTGGTGCGTGAGAGCAGGTTGAACTGCTGGAAGACGAAGCCAATTTTGCGGTTGCGAACCTGGGCCAGTTGCGAGTCTTTGAGTTTTTCCACCGTTTGGCCGTCCAGGCGGTATGAGCCGCTGGTAGGGACATCCAAACAGCCAATGATGGACATGAGCGTGCTTTTTCCCGACCCCGACGGCCCCATGATGGCGAGCATTTCACCCTTTTCGATATCGAGCGAGACTCCTGCCAGGGCGTGGACTTCGTTTTCACCCATCTGGAACACTTTGGTCAGGCCGCGCAGTTCGATGAGCGCCATATCAGCCTCCAATCGGCATCATGATTCCGCCCGGGCCGCGCTGCTGCTCTTGATTGGTGCTGGATGAGCCGCCAACCTGCACCTGGTCGCCATCTTTCAGGCCGCCGCTCTTGACCAGCGTGACCAGGCTCCCAGCCAGGTCGCCGGTTTCCACATCCACCCGCTGCGTCAGGCCATCTGCGCCAACCCGCAGGACATATTCGCCCTGCGAATCGCTCAGCACGGCCCCAACCGGCACAGCCAACAGGGCGCGCGGCTCGCCGGTGGTGACGACCACATTGGCGGTTGCCCCAAACAAAATAGGCGAATCGGGCCTATCCACTGAGACAATAACGGTATATTTGACCAGTCCGCTGACGGTTTGCCCGATGGGGTCAATCAGGGTGACTTTGCCAGTTAAGGTCAGGCCGGGGAGCGAATCGAGGGTGATTTCCGCCGGGTCGCCCACTTTGACCTGAGTGATTTCGGATTCGTCAATCGCCAGTTCAACCTTCATGGTTTCGTAATTGACCAAACCAAGCGCGGTATCGCCATTCTGAACGACATCGCCAGGTTTGGCATACAGCACAATAACCTCGCCATCGAACGGCGCGAGAATATACATGGCCTCGGCCTGTTCGCGCGCGGCGGCCAGGCTGGCCTCAGCCTGCGCCAGTTCGGTGGATGGTTGGCCGTTTCGCAGACGTTCCACTTCTTTTTGGGCTTCAGCCAGTTGAATTTTGGCCTTTTCCACGTTCAGGCGGGCTTCTTCGTAATCGTTAGGGTCGGGCTTGCCAGTGTACCAGTTCAGTTTGGCTTTCAGTTCGTTGAGCGACAATTGGGCATTGGTCAACGCCAACGCCGCTTCGGTTTTGCGCGAGTCGCCCTCTGGCAGGTTTTGTACCATTCGGTAACGGTCAGACGCGCGGGCCACGTTCTGCTCCGCCTGCCGGATTTGCGCCTCGGTGTTTTTAATGAGCGCGTCAGAAGCGCGCGGATAGTCAAGCGAGGCGAAGGTCTTTTCGGCATCGGCCAGGGTTTGTTGGGCAGTGACCACATCTAACTGTGCCTGGGTTATCGTCAGGGCGGTATCTTGCAGGCTGGCCAGGGTTTCCTCGGCAGAAGCGAGATTGGCACGCGCCTGGAGGATGCTGGCAGGGACGGAATCGAGCCGCAGGCTGACCAGCACCTCGCCTTTTTTGACCTGGCTGCCCGGCTGGACGTTGACCGCCTCGATGACGCCGCTCGTTCCCCACGCCAGGGTGGTCAATTGCCCGGCGCTGAGTGTGCCGCTCGATTCGATGCTTGTGCCAAGCGTAACGGTCGTCACCGGCTGGAATGTGACACTGGTTTGGGCGTTGGCCTGTCCGGCGCAAGCCGTCAGCAGCAGGCTGAAGGCAAGCAGGGGGAGAATGGTTTTCAGATTGATTCGCATGATGGTATCCTTGATTTGATTACTGTACCGCAGGCTTGCTGTATCGCAGGCTGCTGTATCGCAGGCTTCAGCCTGTATTTGGTTATCCTTCTGGTTCAGCAGGCGGCGCGGCGGGCGGAGTCTTGCGATTGGCGCGCCAGGTATCGAACCAGGCCAGGCCGCGCTGCGCAAGCAGGAC
>Ga0101944_10005925_pt1 | contig 13399 bp, 11 predicted proteins | sample DewCreD2012metaG_FD_75245 | JGI IMG/M metagenome (GOLD analysis project Ga0101944, IMG submission 75245) | Hot spring sediment bacterial and archeal communities from British Columbia, Canada, to study Microbial Dark Matter (Phase II) - Dewar... ... | reverse complement strand
TTGGAGCGAGCGTTGGCTTTGACTGCTGATGGATATGTCGTTCTCGGCCCCGGCACGTACCGCACATCCTCGCTGTTGTTCGGCGACGCGGCGCCCGGAGCTCGTACTGCGATTCTTTGGGGCGACGAGACGGGTGCGCTCACCGGGGACCCTGCTGGTCCGGTGGTGCTGGACTTCGGCGGCCAGCGTGGGCTGACCCTCCGCGGACCCACAGTTCTTCATGGCGTGTGGATTACCGGAGCGCGGAATTCCGGACTGAGGGTGCTTGCGAACGTCACTTCCGCGTGGATCCAACACAGTGTCTTTTGCGGCAATGAAGCCGAGGGGATTTGGAGTGCCGGGAGCGGAGTGGATTTGATCGACAACTTGGTAAGCGGCAACGGTGGCTGGGGAGTGCGCTTGACACCAAAACGCCGGAGCGGATACGTGCGAATTATGAATGCAACCGTCGTACGCAACGGTCAGGGCGGCCTGTGGGCTGTGGATCGTACCAGGCCTCACCCGCAACTGCGGCTGGCAAACAACATCATTGCCAGCAACCATGGGCCGGGCGCCTTCCTGTATGCCGGTGCGGCACGGTCGATTCCATGGGGATTCAACCTGAACTTGGATGGGTATCCGAAGCTGCGTCCCCAGGGGCCAGGAGAACTTTCGGATCCTCCGTTGTTCGCGTCGGAGCAGCTCGATGCCCCACCAGCCTGCCCGCCGGCCGGGGCGTATCGGTTGTTGCCGCAGAGTCCAGCACGCGACCGAGGAGCAGGAGACGTGCGCGTTCTCGGTCTTTCCAGCCGGAGCGCCATTAGCGATGGTACGCCAGATCGCTCTGCTCCGGATCTCGGCTATCACGGCCCCCTCGTGCCGTGATGCGTATCCGTGGCGGAGTAGGCCATGACTCAACCGATACGCATCGCGTACGTCATCAACGAAATGGTGGTGGGGGGAAGCCAGACTCATTTGCGGCAGGTGCTTCGTTTGATCGACCGTGAGCGGTTCGAGCCAATCCTTGTTTGTTTAAGCGGAAGGGGTGCGTTGCTCGAGGATGTACGCGCATTGGGCGTTCCTCTATTTGCGCCGGCAGCACAACTGGGTTTTCAGGGAATGCACTTGGTACGGCGCATCATGGCGACCGCGCGTGTGTTCCGAGATCAGCGGCCTGTCATTGTGCACAACTATCTCTTGCGCGCGAACCTGGTGGGCAGTGTGGCTGCACGCATGGCACGAGTCCCCGTGGTGTTGTGCAGCACCCGAGGATGCCACCTGTTGTCCGGAGGCCAGTTGCTGGCTGCGAAAATTGGCAACGCCCTTGCGGACAAAGTCATGGTGAACGCCGTTGCTGTGCGCGAGTTTGTGCACGAGCACGAGGGCTGCCCACGGGAAAAAATGTTTGTCATCCCGAGCGGAATCGATACCGAGCGTTTCTCTCCGCTACCGCCAGAGGACTACAAGCAGCGCCTCGGAATTGCCCCGGACCGCATCGTGATAGGCACGGTGACCCGCCAGCGAATCCGTAAAGGCGTGGAGGAATTCGTGCGGGCCATTGCCGCTGTGGCGCAGTACGAGCCGCGGGTGCATGGGCTGATCGTGGGCGAAGTCCAAGAACAGGGCGAGTTTCGGTCCATCGTGCAGGATGCGGGAGTTGCGGATCGGCTGACCCTTGCAGGACGCCGCCAGGATATGCCTCAAGTGTATGCGGCCATGGACGTTTACGTCTTGTCCTCGCACGATGAGGGAATGTCCAATGCGCTGCTCGAAGCCCTCGCGATGGAAAAGCCAGTTGTGGCCACCGATGTGGGAGGTACTGGAGAGGTGATCGAGTCTGGAAAGACCGGTTTGCTTGTGCCTCCGAAAGACTGGCAGGCGCTGGCGCGCGCCTTGGGAAGCGTCCTGCAACAGCGAGAAAGCTGGAAGGAACTTGGGAAGGCCGGCCGGAAAACGGTCTTGGAACGCTTTTCCGCGCATTCGATGGTGCGCGCAATGGAACGAGTATATGTGGAACTTGCGGAGTCGCGCGGCGTCAGGGCGGCCCCGAGACAATTAGCGGCGTAATCGGAGGGGACCATGGCAATTACAGTGACGTACATCGGTCATGCCTGCATGCTCATGGAATCGGGTGGAACGCGGATCTTGATGGATCCCTGGCTCACCGACCCGGCGTACCACAACGCTTGGTGGCATTTCCCGCCGCTCGAAGTGACTCCGCGCGATCTGGGCCCGATCGACTACATTTACATTTCTCACGAGCACGCGGATCACTTCGATCCGGCCTCCCTCTCGCAGCTCGACAAATCGGCCAAAATTCTGATCGCACGCTACCGCCGGCGGCGGTTTCACGATCGGATTCGGGCTCTCGGGTTTTCAGACATTCAGGAGCTCGAATTCGGCCAAACCTACAGCTTGAATGGCAGCGGACTCAGTGTGCGCTTGATTCCGCCAGACCGCCCGTGGGACGACAGCGCGATTCTCGTGAAGGACCGTGACACCACGGTTTTGAACGTGAACGACTGCCACCTGGATGATGCAACGCTCGAGCGCCTCGGGCGAGAAGAGCGCATCGACCTTACCTTTTTGACCTTCACGGGTGCTTCTCAATACCCAGGATGCTTCGAATTTCCGCTTGGATCCAAAATCGAGCGCTGGCGCGCCTCGAAGGAAGCGCACCTCGACGAGTTCGTGAGTTGGGCCCGGTTGTTGCGGGCGCGCCAAGCTGTGCCGGCAGCGGGCAACTATGCGTTGCTCGCCCCGGAACAGCTGTTTTTGAACACGCCAAATTACGTCAACACGCCGGCCGAGGCCATTGAACGCCTCGCGCGCGTAGCTCCAGAAATCGAAGGGCTCCAGATGAACCCCGGGGACGTTTGGTTGCCGGACGGTACGTTACGGCGGTACAAGCCCGCGCCCGATTGGAGCCGGCGAATGGAACTCATCGAAGCACTCAGCCGCCAACACGCGGACAAAATTGCTGCTGGCTTTGCGGCCGAACCGCAAGCACCCCGAGATTTGTACGATCGGTTTTACGAATACTTCACTGGGTTGCTCCGCGAAGACCCAGGGATCGCTAAGCGCGTGAACATTGTTACACACTGGGTTGTGGATGGCCCTCACGGGGGCGATTGGGTGGTCGACTTCACACGCGACCGAGACTGGGTTTACCGGGGCGTTCCGAACCAGTGGAACCTGCGGCTCAAGTGGCCGGCTACGCTGGTGTATCAGGGTGTGGCGTGCGGCGGAATCTGGGACGATTTGGTGCTCTCTTTCCGCGTTCGTCTGGCGCGCAACCCCGACCGTTACAATAAGGAATTTTGGACTTGGCTGTGTAAGCTCTGATGTCGAAGCTGCCAAAGTACAACATTCTGGTCCTGTGCTTCGACCGCGCCCCTTTCGACTGGTTCGAAGCCTCTTTTGTTTGCGCCGAGGAATTTCCGATTCTCCACCAGCTTGCCCGAGAAGGGGTGCGTTTTCGTTATGCATACACGAACGCCCCCGAGACGCTGGCAGCAGGCGCCTCGCTGTGGACCGGATTATTTCCCGCAAGCCACGGGGCCACCACCGAGTTTCCGCACCTCGCGGCCAGAGGGCGGCGTACGCTTCCCGGCGAGCTTCATGCCCTCGGATATCGGACTGCTGCGTTTGTACCTACAGGAGAATGGTCTGCAGACCGCGGATTTGCCGAAGACATCGATGACTTGATTGCCAACGGCTGGCGTCGCACGTGGATGGAGCGAGCGTGGGATGCCGGACGGCAGCGACTCAGCCGCTGGTTGCGGAGGCAGGATCGGCAAGCGCAGCGCATCAACTTGGTGTTTTTCCGTTGGCTGGATCGCATGGAACAGGGGCAGCCCTTCTTCGCAGTGCTGCATTATCCACCAGACGCACCAGGTGCGGAGGATCTCGATTCGCCCAGCCGTGTCCGCTCTTCCGTGGTTGAGTCGAGCCAGCGCCTGCAGGATCTTGTACGCGCTCTGGAGCAACGCGGGCGTTGGGAAAACACGTTGCTAGCGGTATGTGCAGTGCGTGGCTGTGCCCTTGATGTAGCCCCTGGGGCTTCCCTCGATCCCCTGAGCGAGCCTGTTGTGCGGATCCCGTTCTTGTTGCGTGTGCCGGCTCCGGGTCCGGCCGGGTTTGTCGTGGAGGAGTGCACGCAATTAACAGACTTGGCTCCCACGTTGCTTTGGTGGGCAGGAGCAACGGAACAAGGTCTCGAACGCTTCTCCGGTAGGGTATTACTGCGCGGGGCCATTGCCACCAAGGGGCCGGAGTTTGTGGTCGTAGAGGAGTATCGCAACGCGACTTCTCTTACCACAGGCAAGTCGAGCCTTCGGCGGCGCCTCCTTCGGACACGACGGTATCGTTTTGTCTGGAAGTCCGACGGAACGGTCGAACTCTACGACGTGGTCTCCGACCCACACTCGACGCAGGACCTTGCCTGGGTCGCACCGAACGAAGCCGTGGCCTTACAAGCAAAGCTGTTCGACTGGCTGGCTGCGCAAGATCTCTTTCAACTGCCCATCGGAGCTACTGCCAGCTCGCCAGAGCGCCTGGGGCGATTGGGAGCCCGTTCGTGATGCGCCGCCGGGTGTTGATCATTGGGCTTGACGGCGCTCCTGCCAGCGGGCTGTTTGCCCGCATGGACAGCGAATTCCCCAATCTCGCACGACTGGCGCGACGCGGTACGTTTGGCCTCCTACGAAGCTCGGATCCGCCGATCACCGTGCCCGCGTGGGCGTGTATGTTCAGCGGGAAAGATCCAGGAGAACTCGGGCTTTACGGCTTCCGGCATCGGTACGGTCCTGGATACGCACAGCAGCAAATCGTTCACTCCGGGCTGCTCCCGCGTGGCATGCTCTGGGATTGGGTCGCAAGGCGAGGACAACGCACCGTGTTGTTGGGTGTGCCACCAACATTCCCACCTCCAGCCATCGAAGGGTTGGTGGTGAGTTGCTTGCTGACGCCCAAGGGTGCCTCGACGTTCACCCATCCGCGCGGTCTGCAAGCAAGAGTCGCCGATATCGCTCCGGACTACCAGTTTGACATCGCCAACTTTCGCGAGCTGGAAGACGAAGCGCTGCTCGAGCAGGCTCTTTCGGGGTTACGGGCGCGCTTCCGTTTGGCTCGGGAGTTGTGTCGCCGTGAACCGTGGGACTTGTTCATTATGACCGATATCGGTTCCGACCGTGTTCAGCATGGTCTCTGGGGTGTGTCCGAGGGGAGTGGCTGGGGCCAGGCAGTGCGATCGTACTACCAAGAGGTCGACCGCGAAATCGGAGAATGGCTCTTCGAGCTGGCCGACGATGTGTGCGTGTGGATCGTGTCGGATCACGGGGCCCAGGCATCGCGAGGAGGTTTCTACCTCAATGAGTGGTTGCGCCGATATGGATGGTTGCGGTTGCGTGACGATTCCGTGTGCGCGCCTGTGCTTCCTCTTGCACAAGTGGACTGGAAGCGAACCGTGGCTTGGGCTGAAGGTGGTTACGTCGGTCGGATTTATCTGAACGTTCGCGGTCGACAACCGGAAGGTGTTGTCTCGCAAGGCGACATCGAGCGGGTGAGAGAAGAGTTGCGGGAGGCTCTCCGTTCGAGCGCGGGGGGTGGCGCGAGTAGGATTCCCATGCAAGTGTACGCTCCGGAAGAGTTGTACCGGGAATGGAGGGGTTATCCTCCAGATTTATTTGTGTACGCTGACGGTTTGCGGTTGCGCGTGTTCGGAGGAGTCGGCGCGCAATCGCTACTGAGTGACAAAAACGATACCGGGCGGGACCGTGCAAATCACCATCCGGACGGGCTCTACATTTGTTACGATCCGGGCGCGGTAGCGCATGGTCCGGGTCAGGTCATGCCAATTACGGAGATCCGCTCTTATTGGGAAGCGCAGCTCGCCGGGCAGCTTCCGAACCTTGGCGCTTAGCACGAAGAAAAATGGTGTCGGAAGCAGCCACGATCTCGGGTCGGGATGCCCCACGGAGTGGTGTGAAGTTTCAGTGGTGGTGGTATTCCCAGCCTCCAACCGTTCGCCGAGGGCTTGCGGCCATTCTCGTGCTTTCGTGCCTACTGAATATCGTCGGCATCCGTTGGGGGTTGCCAAACGGGAACCGAACTTGGGCCGCCGATGCATTGCAGCCGCTCACGCCACTTGCGGTCGGCCGCCACGTATTGTTCGGCGATCATTGGAACTCCGGTTGGTTTTACTTCAAATACCCCGTGGGCCATCCGATGTTGGTTTTGGCCGCGCAAAGCCCGGTACTGGGTTGGTTCTGGGTGCGGGGTGAATTCCGGCGACTGAGTTCCGAGTACCCCCACGGCTTTCGCAACCCGGAACGTAGCCTTTCCGCGCTCGCGCTGGTGAGCCGTTTGGTAACGGTGGTCATGGCGACGGCTACGGTTTTCCTCGCGTTTTGTAGTGCTGCGTTGTTGGTGCACGGGATGGCAGGCTTGTGGTCGGCTGTGCTTTTGGCCGGTGCCTACCCGTTCGTGTTTTATAGCCACACGTCGAATGTCGATGTCCCGCTGTTGTTTTGGTTGGCGTTGTGTTGCTTCGCTGCGCTTTGGGCCGCCCGTGCCGATTCGGTTCGCGCGAGTGCGGTTGCTGGAGTGGCGGCTGGGATGGCTTTGCTGACAAAAGAGCAAGGGATCGGGTTTCTGGCTGCAGTCCCGATGGTGTGGCTTCTCGGATCCAAGGGAAGTCAGGCGTTGAATTGGCGAAGAGTCCGATCGCACGCCGCTGCTGCAGGCCTTTCCGCATTGTTGGTCACGGTCTTGGTAGCGAACGTGCCCTGGAATCCGAGCGGTTATGTGAATCGTTGGCGGTTTCTGGCTGGCAACTTGCCCGCGGAAGTGCGGGAGAAATATGCCCCGTACCAGTTTCTTACCCAGGTGCCGCGCGAATTTTCCTGGAGCAAGGAGTGGAAAAAACTTGCTCGAGCGAGTGAAGTGACGGCGCATGCCCTGTACCCGATCGGCGCTGCAGGAGCTGTGGTCGGCTTTGTCATTCTGGTTCGGTTTTTCCCCTACGTTGCAGTCATGTTGTTCGTAACCGCCGCGGCCTATTACCTTGCCTCGCTGCGCGCGTTGGAACTTGTTCAGGTGCGGTATACGCTCCCGCTCGTGTACTTGGCGTGTCTTGCTGCGGCGGGGGTGGGATATGCGGTGCAGCGGTGGTCCAAGCGTTTCGCGGGCGGGGCACTGCTTGCGTGGGCAGTACTCAGTTTTCTTCCTGGAGCGGAAACAGTTCGGCTCCTCGTCCGGGATCCAAGGTACGCCGCCGAACGATGGTTCGCCTTGCACATGCCAGAAGCTCCCGTGCGGGTAGAGGTGTACCAACCGATGACTTACCTTCCGCGATTCCCTTCTGGCTGGAAAGTTCAGCGCGTTTCGGTTGCGGAGCGTACGCGTGAGTTGTTTTTGCAGCGGCGGCCGGACTTGGTGGTGCTTAGCAGTGGTGGGCGGGCTGGGTTGACGGGTGCCTACCGACGCGATTGGAAACCCGGCTCCTCGTTTTTCGCGGAGTCGGATGCTGCGCGTGAGTTCCTGCGCGCTTTAGAAAGCGGGCAGTTAGGCTACGACCTCGCCGGGCAGTTTGCGACCTGGTCGTGGCTCGATCCCCGGATCCCGAGCTTGAATCCGGCGATTCGCGTGTATAGGCCAAGAACCGCGCCATGAATACGGCCCCTCAACAAAGTCCGACGCTGTCCCTCGTCGTGCCGATGTTCAACGAGGAGGAAACCGTTCCGGTGTTTTACCGCCGGGCTGTCGCAGCCCTAACCGCGCCATGAATACGGCCCCTCAACAAAGTCCGACGCTGTCCCTCGTCGTGCCGATGTTCAACGAGGAGGAAACCGTTCCGGTGTTTTACCGCCGGGCTGTCGCAGCCCTGGAGACCACCGGGGTACCGTTCGAACTTGTTTTTGTCGACGACGGAAGCCGCGACGGTACCTTCGAGGCCTTGCGCTCGATTGCCACACAAGACCCGCGCGTGAAGGTTGTTCGCTTTTCACGGAACTTCGGCCATCAAACAGCGGTGACGGCAGGTTTGCATTACGCGCGTGGCGCTGCCGTGGCGGTGATTGACGGGGACTTACAGGACCCGCCGGAATTCGTGCCACGGTTATTCGAGAAATGGCGCGAGGGCTACGAAGTGGTGTACGCGGTGCGCAGAACACGCAAAGAGCATGCGTTGAAACGGGCAGCGTACCGAGTGTTTTACCGACTGCTTCGGCGGCTTTCGTACGTGGACATCCCGCTGGATGCGGGAGATTTTGCGATCATGGACCGCCGGGTCGTCGATGAATTAAACGCCATGCCTGAACGGAATCGCTTCGTACGCGGAATCCGCGCATGGGTGGGATTCCGCCAAGTGGGCTTGGAGTACGACCGCGAACCACGCTTTGCGGGTGAGTCGAAGTACCCCCTAAGCAAGCTACTGAAGCTCGCATACGACGGGGTGATCTCGTATTCGTTCGTACCTTTGCGCATGGTTACGCACCTGGGCTTTGTGATTAGCCTCACGGCATTTGCCCTCGTCTTGTACCTCGTCGCGCTGCGCATTCTGTACGGTGAACGGCTGATTACGGGTTGGACGTCTACGGTCGTTGTGATTTTGTTCCTCGGAGGGATCCAGTTGCTGTCGCTTGGGATCCTCGGCGAATACGTGGGTCGCATTTTCGACGAGGTAAAACGGCGACCGCTGTACGTTGTGCGGGAGACCATCGGACTCGAGCCTGCGGCAGCCAAGTGGAGAACAGAACTGTCCGAGGAGGCGCCTGCTGTGCGGGCGGCCCGGGGAGCCTGAGCCCCATGGAAGAAAAATTTTACGAGGAGTACGCACAAATCGAAGCCGTGCACTGGTGGTTCGAAGGAAGGCGGGCCATTTTTGCCGCATTGTTGGAACGCCTCCACGTCACGAAAGATTCCTTGCTCGTCGATCTTGGCTGCGGCACCGGCGCGAATCTTCGGTTCTTAGCGCGGTATGGTCGAGTCGTTGGGTTGGACTGGGGCGCTGCTGCCGCGCGCTATGCGCGCAACCGCACGCACGTGCCCGTACTTCGGGGTGATGTGCGCGCACTGCCGTTTCGTTCTCGTTCGGTCGATTTGGTGACAGCGTTCGATCTCATCGAACACATCGACGACGATGCTGGCTGTGTGGCCGAAATTGCGCGCGTGCTCCGACCGGGCGGTTACGCGCTCGTGACCGTACCAGCCTTCCCCTGGATGTGGGGGAGGCAAGACGTCATCAATCACCACAAGCGGCGCTACCGCGCACGCGAGTTTGCGGCCCTCTTTACCCAAGCAGGCTTGCAAATTCGCCGTTTCACGTACCTCAACACGATTTTGTTCCCAGTGGTGGCTGCAGTGCGTTTGGTACGGCGAGTGATTCCGGAGAAGAACGGCGAGCTGGTGTCCGACTTCTCGATGACCAAGCCAGGGCGCGTGAACGATTTCCTGGCGAAACTCTTTTCCCTCGAGGCTCCGTTGATTGCGAGAGTGAACTTGCCCGTCGGTGTTTCGCTCTTGTGTCTAGCACAGCGCCCGCAAGCCCAGTGAGGTTGTGCCCCGATGCGCGTGAGCTGGCGGCAAGCCCTTTGGTACCTGACGTTCCACACCGTGTATGGGTTGGTGAAATACCTGCCGATGTTGAGTGGCGACGTGCTGCGGTGGTTGGTCTTGAAATTGTTTTTACGGCGCATCGATGGGTGGGTGTGGTTCCGAGATAACGTGACGATTTGGTTCCCTGAGGGAGTGAGCATCGGTTCCGGCAGCATGGTCGGCGAGAACTGTTTTCTCGACGGCTACGGTGGACTGACGATTGGCCGCAATGTTCTGATCGCCCACAACACGTCCCTCATCGCAGAAGACCATGGCTTTGCCACCCGCAAGATTCCGATCCGCTATCAGCCGAAGACAGCAGCGCCCATCGTGGTGGAAGACGACGTCTGGATTGGCTGCGGTGTGCGGATCCTGAAAGGTGTCCGCATCGGCACCGGTGCCATCGTCGCTGCGGGCGCCGTGGTGACGCGTGACGTTCCGCCGTACGCGATCGTCGGGGGCGTGCCAGCAAAAGTCTTGGGTATGCGGCCGGACGACTCTACACAGCACCCCGCCGAGCTGGCGCAAGCCGCTCTGTCACGGCAATCCGCGTGAAAGCTCGCGATCCGATCCGTGTGGGGCTTGTCATTGGCCAGCTCACTCGCGGGGGTGCCGAGGGGCAGGTCGCGCAATTGGCGGTGCGCCTCGATCGCGCCCGGTTCGAGCCGCGGGTGTACGTTCTATCGCAGGCTGTCTCGCCGTGGGGAGAGTGGCTCCAAACTCACGGGGTGCGGGTCACGGTCGTGGACGCGCATGTTGGCGGACGCGGCTGGCAACTCGCCCGAGCCGTGCAGCGTGACGAGATTCGCTTGCTGCATTCGTGGTTGTACTTAGCCAACCCCTTTGCCGCCATCGCAGCCGTTGCATGCCGAATCCCCCTGATTGCTTCTGCCCGCAACTGTAAGGTGCAGGGTCTGCTTTCGCGCTGGGGGAATACGGTAGCATTCCGTGTTGCGGCAGGAATCGTGGCGAACTCCCACGATGTTGCCCGCTATATTGAACGCGAGTACCGAGCTCCGGCTGCCCTTATCCGCGTGATTCCCAACGGGATCGACACGGAGAAGTTTTATCCGCCTGCGACTCGCTCGTTGGAGTCCCCGTTGATCGTGACTGCTGGGCGCCTCGTGGAACAAAAGAACCACGCGTTGTTCCTCGAAGCGGCTGCGATGGTGCATCGACACCGACCGAACGTGCGCTTTGCGATTGCCGGTGACGGGCCGTTGCGGGCCACGCTAGAGCGCTTGGCCGTGGAACTTGGCATCGAAGGAGCCGTAAAATTTCTAGGCGAGCGAGGCGACCTGGACGAAGTTTTCCGTGAGGCGCACCTGTTTTGGCTGACTTCTCGGTGGGAGGGCATGCCCAATGTCGTCCTGGAGGCGATGGCCTCTGCATTGCCAGTGATTGTCACCGACGTCGAAGGGTGCCGGGAAATCCTCGCCGACAGTGCCGCCGGGGTTGTGGTCCCGCCCGGCGACGCACAAGCTTTTTCTCGGCACACGCTGTGGCTGCTCTCATCCCCAGAAGAGTATCGTCGCGCTGCGCACGCTGCCCGGCAACGAGCCGAGCAGTTCTCGATCGGGAACATGGTTGCACGAATGGAAGAATTGTACGACGAGGTGTCCTGACGATGAACCAGTGGCCGTTTGTGTCGGTCGTAATTCCGATGCGGAACGAAGGGAAGCATATTGCCCAGTGCGTGGACTCCGTGCTGGCGCAGGACTATCCCGCGGACCGCTACGAGATCATCGTGGTCGATGGCGATTCCGACGACGACTCGCGTACCGTGTTGGACCGCTACGGCCAGCGAATTCGCGTGCTCCGGAATCCCGCGCGCATCGTTCCCACCGCGTTGAATATCGGGATCCGCGCCGCCAGAGGAGAGATCATCGCGCGGGTAGATGCGCACACGACGCTGGCGCCTGATTATCTACGCAAAGGCGTGGAAACGTTGCTCCGTACCGGGGCGGACAACGTAGGAGGCCCAATGCGTACTGCAGGTGGGGCTCCGGTCGCGGAAGCCATCGCCCGAGCCATGGATTCCCCATTTGGGATCGGTGCGTATTTCCACTTCGCAGATAGGGACCGTGAGGTGGACACGGTGTACATGGGCATGTGGCCACGTCGTACCTTCGAGCAGGTTGGCCTGTTCGACGAAGAGCTTGTGCGCAATCAGGACGACGAATTCAACTACCGGATCCGAGCCATCGCCCGAGCCATGGATTCCCCATTTGGGATCGGTGCGTATTTCCACTTCGCAGATAGGGACCGTGAGGTGGACACGGTGTACATGGGCATGTGGCCGCGTCGTACCTTCGAGCAGGTTGGCCTGTTCGACGAAGAGCTTGTGCGCAATCAGGACGACGAATTCAACTACCGGATCCGCAAGCACGGAGGCACCGTGTATCTTTCGGTGGCCATGCGGTCGTCGTACCAAAATCGCCAGAGCTACCGTGCTCTTGCACGGCAATTTTTCGAGTACGGGAAATGGAAGGTCCGAGTTCTACAAAAGCATCCGCGCCAAATGAGCTGGCGTCATTTTGTGCCGCCGCTTTTCCTTCTAGCAGTAACGTCCGGTGCCGTGATTGGGTTCTGGTACCGGCCAATCGGCGTTGCCGCGTTGGCGCTGTTGGGGACTTATGCCCTGAGCGTCCTTGCGGCGGCTGCCAGGGTGGCGGGTCGTCACGGGTGGTCTTTGTGGCTGCGGGTAGCATGGGCCTTCGTGATCATGCACTGGAGCTGGGGATCCGGGTTTCTGTGGGGACTCGTACGCTTTGCGGATCGGTGGTTTCGTCCCGAGTCACCCCCGCCCCGTTTACAACCGGAGCCGCAAGTTGCGGCGGCGAGCGCTGGGTGAAAACGCCAGCGTCTCCGGCGGCACAAAATTGACCCTACGGGGGCCTTTTGCTTTGCACTTTTCGAGACAAGATGAGGTTTTGAACCAGTCGATCGATGTTCGCGGAGCCCTGTAGGCCGAACACACCGAAACACGAAGAGGAGTCGCAATGTACTTGGTAACCGGAGGAGCAGGCTTTATCGGCTCGAATATCGTACACGCCTTGGTCGCGCGCGGTGAGGCTGTGCGTGTGCTCGACAACTTTTCCACCGGGAGCTGGGCGAATCTCGCAGAGGTTCGTGATCGAATCGAGGTGATCGAAGGCGACGTGCGCGACTCCAGCGTATTGCAGCGCGCTCTCGCCGGGGTGGAGTACGTAAGTCACCAGGCGGCCTTGCGGTCGGTGCCCCGCTCGGTCGACGATCCGTTGAGTACGGATGCGGTCAACACACACGGCACACTTCAACTGCTCGTGGCGGCACGCGCTGCAGGCACGGTGAAACGGGTGGTCTACGCGTCGTCATCCTCGGTTTACGGAGATTCGCCGGCGCTGCCAAAAGAGGAGGATCAGACACCCGCTCCGATTTCTCCGTACGCGGTTTCGAAGCTGGCTGGTGAGTACTACTGCCGAACGTTTACCCGCTTGTACGGGTTGGAAACTGTGAGTTTGCGGTACTTTAACGTGTTCGGCCCCCGTCAGAGCCCCGAGTCAAAATACGCTGCTGTCGTGCCATTGTTTATCCGTGCTGCCTTGCGGGGAGAACCGTTGGTGGTTCATGGCGACGGCGAGCAGTCACGCGACTTCACGTACATCGACAACGTGGTGCAGGCAAATTTGCTCGCTTGTACGCAGCCGAACGTTGGCGGCGAAGTGTTCAACGTGGCTTGCAACGAACGCCACTCCGTTTTGGAAATTGCTCACACCGTGGCACGCCTAGTGGGCAAGCCGATCAAGATCGAGCACACCCCTCCACGCGCCGGCGATGTTCG
>Ga0101944_10005922_pt1 | contig 13404 bp, 13 predicted proteins | sample DewCreD2012metaG_FD_75245 | JGI IMG/M metagenome (GOLD analysis project Ga0101944, IMG submission 75245) | Hot spring sediment bacterial and archeal communities from British Columbia, Canada, to study Microbial Dark Matter (Phase II) - Dewar... ... | reverse complement strand
CGGAGTGGGCGGACCGCTACCGCCGCCTTTCCGGCAAGGCAGCCAGCGAGCCGGGGCCGTACCGCAGCGACCGCACACCCTACATGCGGGAGATCATGGACTCGCTGTCACCGTCCTGTCCGGTTGAGCGTGTGGTGTTCGTCAAAGGCGCACAACTGGGGGCACCGCTCGCACTTGACACCCCGGTTCCAACGGTAGATGGTTGGCGGACCATGGCCACGATCCGGACTGGTGACCAAGTCTTCGATGAGAACGGGCAGCCGTGCCGCGTCCTCGGCCTCTCACCGGTCTTGTGGGATCGCGATTGCTTCGAATTGACTTTCTCGGATGGCTCCCGGATCGTATGCGACGCGGATCACCGGTGGGTGGTTTGGGACGACCTTGGGCGGCACAAGCGGAAGTTTATCCGCACGACAACGGCAGCGATGGTCCCGCGCCACAAGGCGCGTAGTGGCCGTGCCAACCGCTACGCCATCGATGTTGCCGGGCCGTTGATGCTCCCGAGCGCCAGTCTGTCCATTGATCCGTATCTCCTAGGTTATTGGCTTGGCAACGGCGCCGCCGCGATGAACCACATCACCGTCCACGAGGACGACGCGGAAGTCGCGGACCTGCTGGCGGCGTGTGGTGTGAAGGCGGAGTATCGCTTGCCCTGGTGGCGCAGAGGGAAGGCTGCGAACATTCTCATCGACGGTGGCCGTACCCGCTTGCGCAACGCCGACGGGTCGTTCAGTCAGGTTGCCGTGGCAGAGGGAGAGACCTACTTCATGGGCGCCCTTCGAGAGCTGGGCCTTATCGGCAACAAACACATTCCGGCGATATACCTCCGTGCCAGCCTGGAGCAGCGACTGGCCTTGCTCCAAGGCTTCATGGACTCGGACGGGCATGTCACTGCGAAGGGGCGCTGCGAATTGGCCACTAGTGATCCCGCCATCCTGGAAGGCGCGTACGAACTCCTGATGACTTTGGGAATCAAGGCGACCGTCTATTGGCGGGCAGAGCGCAACCACACCATCAACGGGAGGCCCGTGCACAGCCGCGAAGGATGGCGGATTTCCTTCATGGTGTACAACGATTTGCCGGTGTTTCGCTTGCAGCGCAAACTGGCGCGGCAGGTACCCCGCGACGGAAGGCGCACGACCGAAACCGAACGGCGCCGGATTGTAGATATCCGGTCAATACCATCAGTACCGGTGCGCTGTATTGCTGTCGACTCGCCGAGTCATCTGTTCTTGGCGGGCCGATCCATGATACCGACCCATAACACGGAAGGCGGTAACAACTGGGTGGGCTACGTGGTGCACAAGGCGCCCGGGCCGATGATGGTCGTGCAGCCCACCGTCGAGCTCGCCAAGCGGAACTCGAAGCAGCGCATCGATCCGTTGATTGAAGAGAGCGAGGTGTTGCGCGCGCTGGTAAAGAGTCCGCGCTCGCGCGACTCAGGCAACACCGTCCTGTCGAAGCAGTTTCCGGGCGGCGTGCTGGTGATGACCGGCGCCAACAGCGCCGTGGGCCTGCGCTCGATGGCAGTCCGGTATCTGTTCCTCGACGAAGTGGATGCATACCCCGGCGACGTCGACGGCGAAGGTGATCCGGTTAACCTTGCCTGCGCCCGCACTCGGACGTTCTCGCGGCGCAAGATCTACATGGTTTCAACACCTCTGATCATGGGCGAAAGCCGCATCGAGGCCGTCTTTGCCGAGAGCGATCAACGGCGGTTCTGGGTGCCGTGCCCGCACTGCCAGCGGTACCAAGTGCTCAAGTTCGATCGACTGCGTTGGCCCAAAGGAGAACCAGGGAAGGCCGCCTACTTCTGTGAGCACTGCGAGCAGGGCATCTCGAATCACCAGAAGAGCTGGATGCTGCCGCGCGGCGAATGGCGGACTTCGGCCGAAGGCGACGGCCGTACGCGCGGGTATCATCTGTCGAGTCTTTACAGCCCGGTCGGCTGGTACTCGTGGGAGCGCGCCGCCGACGACTGGGAGAAGGCACAGAGAGATGTCGAACTGCTCAAGTCGTTCGTGAACCTGGTGCTGGGCGAATCCTGGCAGCAGCGTGGGGACGCGCCCGACTGGCAACCGCTGTACGACCGCCGCGAGGATTACCGCATCGGCGCGGTCCCGAATGGCGTATTGTTCCTCACGGCTGGCGCCGACGTACAGCGCGACCGCATCGAAGTGGAGATCGTCGGCTGGGGCCGCAACAAGGAATCGTGGTCGGTGGATTACATCGTGCTGCCCGGCGACACGGCGGAGCCCGCGATCTGGCGGCAGTTGGATGCGGTCCTCGAGCGTGAGCTTCCGCACGTCTCCGGGCGCACGATGCCGATTCGCGTCATGTGCGTAGATGCCGGCTACAACCCGGAATTGGTCTACAACTGGGTGCGCCGGCATCCGCAGGCCTCCTGGGGCGCCGCGTCGGAAGCGGCAGGCGCGGCCGCGCCTTACCCAAGGACGGCTGTCGCTGTGAAAGGAACCGGTGCGACCGACCGGCTCTTGGTACGGCCGACGGTGGTTGATGGCGGGAGCCGCAAGTGGGGCGTGCGGCTGTGGTTGCTCGGCACGCCGGTAGCGAAACAGCAGCTCTACAACTGGTTACGGCTGCGCAAGCCGACGGATGAAAGTGGGGAATCCTATCCGGCAGGATTCTGCCACTTCCCGCGCTACGACGAAGAGTACTTCCGGCAGTTGACCGCGGAGAGCGCGGTCGACGGCCGCTGGGAGTTGATGCCCAACCGCAGGAATGAAGCGCTGGACGCACGCGTCTATGCCCGCGCCGGAGCGGCGATCTTCGGCATGGACCGGTTCACCGACGACGACTGGTTGGTCTTAGAGCGCAACCTTGCGCCGGCGAGAGACGGCGCCTCCGAAGCCCCGGCGCGCCGCGTCGTGCGCTCACGGTTCCTGGAAACGTAAGCGATGCCCTACACCCCAGAACAGATCGCCGCGATGAAAAACGCACTGGCCAGCGGCGTGCTGCGGGTGCGCTTCGCCGACCGCGAGATGGAGTACCGCTCTTTCAAGGAAATGCAGGCAATCATCGACGCAGCCGAAATGGAGTTGGCCGCAGAGAGTGGCGCGCCACAGAGTCGCCAGATCCACGTTTCAACCAACAAGGGCCTCTGACCACCGTGAACCTTTGGAAGCGAATCCAGGCTGCCGTGTTTCGGCAGCGAACGGAGATGTCTGGCTTTGAAGCCGCCTCGGCTACCCGCCGCACCTACGGGTGGAATCCATCGACGGGCGACATCAACACGCTGCTGGCCGGCGGCATCGAGAGCCTGCGGCCGCGCTCGCGCGACATGGTCCGGCGCAACGCCTGGGCAACCAACGCGCTCGACGCCTTTGTTGGCAATGCCATCGGCGTCGGAATCAAGCCTCAGTCGGCGCATCCGGACCTAGCCCTGAAGGAGAAGATCCAGGAACTGTGGCTGCGCTGGACGGATGAAGCTGATGCCACTGGCCTGACTGACTTCTACGGCTTGCAGTCGCTGGCCTGCCGGTCGGTGATGGAGGCAGGCGAGTGTCTAATAAGGATGCGGCCGCGCCTACCCAAGGACGGCTTGTCGGTTCCGTTGCAGCTCCAACTGCTCGAGCCTGAGCATTTGCCGACGATGGAGACGCGGCGGCTGGAGAATGGCAACTATCTCCGGTCTGGCATCGAGTTCAACGGCATCGGCCAGCGCGTGGCGTATCGCCTTTACCGCGAGCATCCGGGCGACGCCTCGAACCCTATGACATCGAGCGAACTGGTGCGCGTGCCCGCGGAATGGGTGCTGCATTTGTTCCGCCCCATCCGGCCCGGGCAACTCCGCGGCCAACCCTGGCTGACCCAGGTGCTCCTCAAGCTTCACGAGTTGGATCAGTACGATGACGCCGAGCTCGTCCGGAAGAAGACGGCGGCGATGTTTGCTGGCTTCGTTGTGAAGAACTCATCAGCGAGTCCCATCCTGGGCGAAAAGGCAACCGCTGGCGGCACGCCGGTGGCAAGCCTCGAGCCGGGCACGCTCCAGATCCTGTTGCCGGGTGAGGACATCAAGTTCTCCAATCCGGCCGATGTGGGGGCGAGCTACGAGACCTTCATGCGGGTGCAGTTGCGCTCGATCGCTGCCGGGATGGGGATCACCTACGAGCAGTTGACCGGCGATCTGACGGGCGTCAACTATTCGTCGATTCGTGCGGGCTTGCTCGAATTCCGGCGGCGTTGCGAGCAATTCCAGCACCAGGTGATCGTGTTCCAAATGTGCCGACCGATCTGGCGGCGGTGGATCGACCTGGCGATTCTCAGTGGGGCGTTGCCGAAGCAGAGTGACGTCGCTCCTTATTACAGCGTGAAGTGGATTCCTCCGGGCTTTGCCTGGGTCGATCCACTCAAGGACATCAAGGCCCAGATGATGGCGGTGCGCGCGGGCTTCAAGAGCCGCGCCGAAGTTGTCTCTGAGCAGGGCTACGACGCTGAAGCGATCGACCGCGAAATCGCCGCGGACAACGCGCGGGCCGACGCACTCGGGCTGAGTTACGACACCGATCCGCGGCCTGACGATTCGAACGCATCTGACGAGAGCGAAGCATGACTACCCGACGTAACGAAGTCCTGCGCCTGTTCGGCGCAAAGCCCCTATTGATTGAGGCGGCGAAACTCGATGCGGTATACGCGGCGCGCCGGCCGTACGCGCTCGAAAGCGGTGTGGCGATCGTTGACGTCGCCGGAGTGCTGGCGAACGAACCCTCGCTGTTCGATGCCATCGTCTACGGGGCGACCGCCTACAGCCAGATCCTCGATGAAGTCGAGCAGGCTGTCAGCGACCCGGAAGTGCGCAGCATCCTGCTGCGCGTGAACTCGCCGGGCGGAGATTCCGACGGCGCATTCGAAACGGCAGCCGCGCTGGTGCAGTTCGGCAAACAGAAGCCGCTCTGGGCCGTGGCCGACAACTCCATGTTCAGTGCGGCGTACCTGCTGGCCAGTTCCGCCGCTCGTATCTACGTCCCTGAGTACACGGGCGGTGCCGGATCAATCGGCGTCTACGCCCAGCATGTGGATTGGAGTGAGTATAACCGCAAGCTCGGCGTGAAAGTCACCTACATCGCCGAAGGCGAAGGGAAGACCGACGGCAATCCGGACGAACCGCTCTCCGAATCGGCACGGGCCACGCTGGAGAGCGAGGTCGCCCGCTTGTACGGTCTGTTTGTCGCAGCCGTAACGGCGCGGCGCGGCCTGACAGAGGACGCCGTTCGCGATCTCGGCGCGGCGCTCAAGTACGGGCCCGACGCAGTCACGGCCGGCCTAGCCGACCGCACTGGCACGTTTCGTGACGCGCTCTCTGATCTGATCGCTGCCACGCGGAAGTCCGGCGCGGCCACAAGTCTCACCATCTCAACGAAAGCAGGAGGTAACCAAACCATGACCGAAGAAACGGTTCGGGTCGAAACCCCCGAGCCGCCCATTGACGTGGACGCGATTCGCGGCGAGGCGCGCCAGCAGGGATATGCCGAAGCCCGCGAAATCGTCGAACTGTGTGCACTCGCCAGGATGCCCAACCGGGCTCTCGGTCTGCTCGCGCGTAACGTCGGCCTCGCCGAGGTTCGCCAGCAACTGCTCGAGGCTCTCGTAGCGGAAGACGCGACAGAGATCCGCTCGCACGTGACGCCTGAGATTGGGACCACGGCGACGGCGAACCTTGAAAACAATCCGGTGGTCAAGGCCGTCGAGCAGATGGCCGCCACAAAAGGAGGCAAGTAATCCATGTCCGTCGTCACCGAATCAAAGCGCTTGGGCGATTGGCTCAAGTGGGAGCAGGAAAACCAGTACAGCCGGGACATCGTGACCGTGCTGGCCGGAAGCGGCGCCGACCGCGTTCTGACCAGCGGTATGGTGCTCGGCCGCGCCACCAAGGGAACGGCCACAGGAGCGGCAGTCGCCGGTAACACCGGCAACGGCACGATCACCGCCACCCCGACCGTCGGACAAGCTGCTAAGCCGGGCGTCTACCAGGTCATCTGTATCGAACCCGCAGCCAACGGCGGCAAGTTCACCGTTGAGGATCCCGACGGCATCCTGATCGGGATCGCCACCGTGGGGGTGCAGTTCGCCGCCCACCTCACCTTCACGATTGCCGACGGCGGAGTGGACTTCGCCGCTGGGGACGCCTTCACCATTACGGTCGCCGCCGGCTCCGGCAAGGTGAAGCAAATTGACTTCGCGGCCACGGACGGCTCGGACGCCGCGTGCGGCATCCTGACCGAGGACACCACGGCGCCCGACGGCGCGGACAGGTCGGCGGTGGCCGTGGTGCGCAACGCGATCGTTTCGGACAACGGCATCACCTGGCCGGCCGGCGCGACCACCGATCAGAAGAACGCGGCCATTGCCCAACTGAAAGCCCTGGGCATCCTGGTCCGCCAAGGAGCGTAAACCCATGCTGAATCCCTTTTCGAATGACGCTTTCAACATGGTGGCCTTGACGGCCGCCATCAACAAGATTCCGAACAACTACGGGCGCCTGGAGCAGTTGAACCTCATGCCCGCCGAGGGCGTGCGCACCCGCACCATCCTCATCGAGGAGATGAGCGGCGTGCTGAACTTGCTGCCGACGATGCCTGTGGGAGCCCCGGGCTCGCTCGGCACGCAGGGGAAACGCAAGGTGCGCTCCTTCGTGATCCCGCACATCCCGCATGACGATGTCGTGCTCCCGGAGGAAGTCCAGGGCCTGCGCGCCTTTGGCTCGGAAAACGATCTGGAGGCTCTGTCGAACCTCATCGCCAAGAAACTCCAGAACATGCGCAACAAGCACGCGATCACCTTGGAGCATCTGCGCATGGGCGCACTTAAGGGCGTGATCCTGGATGCCGACGCGTCGACGATCTACGACCTGTACTCGGAGTTCGGGATCACTCAGAAGACCGTCAACTTCGCCCTGACGACCAACACGACCGAAGTGATCGGCAAGGTCCTGGAGGTGAAGCGCCACATTGAGGACAACCTCCGCGGCGAGTTCATGACCGGCATCATGTGCCTCTGTTCGCAGGGCTTCTTTGACGCCCTCACGACGCACCCGAAGGTGAAGGAGGCCTACCAGCGCTGGCAAAACGGCCAGATCCTGTTCAGTGACAACCGCACCAACTTCAGCTTTGGCGGAGTTGTGTTCGAGGAGTACCGGGGTCAGGCGACCGATGCTGCCGGCACGGTCCGGAAGTTCATCGCCGATGATGAGGCGCACTTCTTCCCGCTCGGCACGGCCTCGACGTTTCGGACCTACCTCGCGCCGGCGGACTTCAACGAGACAGCCAACACGCTTGGACTGCCGCTATATGCCAAGCAGGCGCCACGGAAGTTCGAGCGGGGTACCGACATCCACACGCAATCGAACCCGCTGCCCATCTGCCTGCGGCCCGAGGTACTGGTCAAGGGAACGAAGTCCTGACCATGAGCGGATGGGAAGCGGCGGCGAGGGATCTAAACGCGGCCGTCGTCGACACGTTCGGCCGCGAGGTGCTCTACCTGCCCGAGTCTGGAGGCGCGGCGGCGGTCCGCGCGGTGTTTCAGCCGGCGCGGGAAGCCGAAGATGCCTCGCCGGGAGTGTATGCAGTGCTGTTTGTGCGGCTCGCCGAACTCCCGGCGGCGCCGGTGCGCGGTGACGAGGTCGAGATCGGCGGGGTCCGCTACAAGGTCTTCGACATCGAGGCCGACTCGGAAGGCGCCGCCGTGCTCCGGCTCCGCAAGGCCGGCTGACTTGTGGAAGATCTTCCACAAGTCGGCGCGAACAAGATCCACTTCCGGAAAATCTTCCGGAAGTCGGACTGTCGCGACGACCGACTTGTGCGCAATTGCCCACAAGTCGAGACTTCCGCGCAATTGCGCGGAAGTTCTTGGGGGTGATTCATGCCGAGTGTCCGGATCTACCAGAAGAAACAACTGCGGCTCGATCTGCTCAACTTCCGGCAGCGGCAGATGTATGAGCTGGGCGCGGCGGGCGTTGCGGCAGTGAAGGCGCGGCTCGCCGCGGCGCAGGGCCCGGAAGATTCCGCGGCCAAGCCGCTGACCAAGCGCTATGCGATTTTCAAGACGCGGAAGGGTAAGGGGAACCGCCGGAACCTGACCTTTTCGGGCGACCTGCTGCGCAACTTCCAGGTCCGCACGGTCAGCGAGAACCGCGCCAAGGCGAACGTCTCGACCCGCAAGGACCGGATCAAGGCGTGGGCCAACCAGAAGCGCGAGCCTTGGATAGTGTTCTCGCCGAAGAACAAGGCGGCGGTCATCGAGGCGGCGCGGAAGATGCTGGAGGCCATGAAGCCCCGTCTGCTTCTCGAGCGCAGCCTGGGAGGCAAGCAGCGATGATCAATCCGGCGGAACTGGTCGACAACCTGGTCGCCTTGCTGCGCGACATCCCGGAGCTCGTCGCCGGGATGGAGGGTGACCCGCAGCGGATCTTCGCCTACCACGATCAGTATCCGAAGCGCGCGAGCCTGGCGGCGGCGATCCACGACATGCCCGCTCCGGGAATCGTTGCCGCCTGGCAAGGGACGCAGCCCGCCAGTTTCGGCGGCGTCGATGTCTGGCGGCACCAGGTGACGCTGTACCTGCGGGCGCGGGAAACCTTCGAGGGAGATCCGCCCACGGCCTACTACCGGCTGTTCTGGCTGATCACGAAAGGTGTGCCGTCGTCGGCGGGCGTGACGATGCTCAACGCGACGGTCCACCCTGCCTGCCACCCGATGGACCTGCCGTCGATCCAGCGGCAGACCGACGCCGAGGGACTCGACTATTTCGAGACGCCGCTAAGTTTCACGGAGATGGGAGATGACTGAGCACGTGGTTCTGATCTCGCCCGACGGCGAGGTGCAGGAAGTGGAAGCCACGCCGTCCGAACTTGTGCCGCGCATGATTCGGGGCTGGCGGCAAGTGACTGAAGAGGAGGTAACGCCTGATGTCCGTCACGCGGATGCAGGAGATCCAGATCTGCTTCGGTAAGCAGAAGCAGGCCGACATCGCGACGCCCAACACCGGCGTCCAGATGTGGCAGTTGCGGAAGCTCAACGCCGCGCTCGCCAACCCGAAGCTGAACACCGAAAACGACGCCGAAGAATTCGGCAAAGGCCACGAGTTCCCGACGCAGTCCTTTCAGACCTCCTGGGACGTGAACGGGACACTCGAGAAATATGTGGGCGCGGAGATCGGCGCCTGGGCGATGGCCTTCGGCCTGGGCAAGGTCGTGAAGTCGGGCACAACGCCCAACTTCACCTACACCTGCACGCCGCTGTTTCCGGCAAGCGGGGACGCGGCCGAGCTGCCCTATTTCTCCTTCGTCGAGCAGATCCGCCCGGGCGCGGGCGTCGTCGTGGACCGGATGGCGGTAGGCTGCGTAGTCGAAGGCTGGACCCTCTCGATCGGCTCGGGGCCGGGCCGCGCCAACTCGAAGATCACGGTCGAGTTTGTCGGCTCGGGCAAGTATGTGGAGCCGTCGGGCATCACCATGCCGGCGGCGACCGTTGAGAAACTCCTGCCGTCGGCGTCGCTTGCACTCTCGATCAACGGCGTCAACTACGTCTCAAACAAGAACATCGTCTCGCTCGAGACGTCCTGGAAGAACAATGTCCGCCTTGACGGCGGCTTCTTCCCAGGCTCCGGCTTCCAGACGCCCGGCGATGGCGCAAGCGGCGCCATCCGCGGCCGGCTTGAGTTCGGCAACCGCCAGGGGACGCTGCGCTTTGTGGCGCGCTTCGAGAACGGGTCGACCGAACTCGCGAAGCTCAAGAACCAGACCACGGGCACGGCGGTGCTGGCGCTCACCTACGACGCGAACAACTCGCTCGAAATCACCTGGCACAAGGTGTCTTTCGCGAGTGCGGAGGTGGGCGAGACCGACGGCATCGTCACCGTCTCGGTCGAGTGCCTGCCGATGTGGGATGAGACCAGCGGCATCGTCTCGGCGGTGGCCAAGTGCCAAGTAGACGGTATCGGCCAGTAAAGAGGAATCCAGATGTTTGACGCAAAGCGACCCATCACCATCCAGCTGCGCACGCCCGAGGGCGTGAAGCCCATTCGCGTGCGCTTCCCATCGGACGAAGAATGGATCGACCGCCAGAAGAAGCGCAAAGTCATCGTGAAGCAACTGGGACGCGGGGTGTCCGAGACGACGATCCCAGACTCGGCGGAAGCTGACGCCGCGCTGCTCGCCATGATCCGCCTGCCGGAGGAGAATGCGCCCGACGTCGACGCCTTCGAAGCCAGCCGGATCATCGAGCAGTTGAGCCAGGCCGATGTGGATGACGTGGTCCATGTGGGCGACGGTTTCCGCGTCACGCTGCGCGTCCTCGGCGGAACTGTGGCGTACACACTGAAGATGCCCTCGGCTAAGGATGTCTTCGAATACCGGCGCAGCTTCGCGCGCGTGCTCGATCTGCCTTACAACCGGCAGGAGTTGATCATCAACCTCGCGCCGGCGGGCGCGCTCTTCAAGAAGTTGATCGAGTCCTCCGAGGGCTACGCGGGTGACGTGCCGATCATCCACCAGGCGGTCGCAGTCAAAGCCGCCATCGACGCTCTTGACGGTGCCTTCCAGGAGTCCGGCGACCCAAACTGACCAGCGGGGAATGGCCAGAGCGGCCCTCCCTGCGGTTTCTCATTCATTGGGCGCTGCGCCGCGACGAACTCTGCGATCCCGGCCTCTGCCCCGACGCGCCCGACGATGGCGGCCGCTGCGACCACTGCCCGCTGGACAAGCTGGACGCGGCGCAATCCTCCGAGGCGGGTCTGTTGCTGCGGCGCGCGCTCGACCTCCGGGCGGCGCTGAAGATGGGTATCCGGATCGCGCTCGACGAGATCCGGGCCGATGAATTTCACGCCATGGTGGTTCTGGTAGACGAGAACGAAAAGATAGAGCGAACGCAACTGGAGAGAAGCTCACCGTGAAAACACGGAAAGGCATGCCGGCCTGGGATTCTACACTCAGTGGCCGCGTGGCCCGAACAGGATCGCCGCAGCACCTGCCAGACAAATAGTTGCACCCAAGACATGCCAGCGGTCTGGGGCGCTTCGCTCGATCAGCCACATCCACAGTAGTGAGGCCACGATGTAGACGCCTCCGTAGGCTGCATAGGCGCGGCCGGCCCACGCCGCGTCAACGCGGGTAAGGACAATCGCGAAAAAGGCCAGCGAGGCCATGCCCGGTATCGTCCATGCAGCACTTTTCCCTAGCCGCAGCCAAGCCCAGAACGTGAAGCATCCGGCAATTTCGCCAACGGCAGCCAAGAAATACCAGAGGAACGACTTCATTCAGATCCTTTGGGGAGGGTGCACGGCTTACGCATCTACAGCCCCCATCCCTGCTTCTCCCTCAGATTAGGGTCTCACAACGACCATGGCCGATAACCGGCTCGAACTCGTCGTTGAAGTCGACGCCAACCGGGCCAATGCGTCCATCAAGAGCGTCAATGCGAGCCTGTCCAGCATGGAGGCCTCGGCGGTAAAGACCGCCCGGGGCGCGGCGCAGTCGATCGACGGCATGACCGCCGCCATGGTGAAAGGCGCGACAGCCGGGAACCTGCTGGCCGACGCCATCAAGAGCGCACTTACCTGGGCCAAGGAGTTTACGGTCGGCTCGGTCATGATGGCCGCCGAGAATGCCAAAGCCGAGGCCTCGCTCAAAGCGCTCGCCAACGCCCACGGCGTGGGCGCGGCTGCTGCGTCCAGGCAGGTGGCCGCGATCGAAGAGATCGGCTTCGAGTACACCGAAGCGGCGCACGCCGTGCAGAGATTAATCGTGGCGGACCTGGAACTGTCGAAGGCGCAAGGTCTCGCGAAACTGGCCAAGGACGCGGCCGCGGTCCAGAACATCGCCGCCGGCGAGGCCCTCGAATCCATCGTCATGGCCATCGAATCGGGCGCCTCGCGCGGCCTGCGCACGCTGGGCCTGTTCGTCGACTTCCAGCGGGAAGCTCAGATTGCTCAGCTTCAACTTGGACGCGCCCTGACCGAGACCGAGGAGAAGCAGATCCGCTACAACGCGGTCATCCGCGAAGGCGCGAAGATCCAGGGCGCGCACGCGGCGGCTTCACAGACGGTCGAAGGCCAACTGGGCGCGCTGCGGCGCGAGTTCAACAACCTCCGCGAAGACATCGGATCTCAGTTCCAGGACGACTTCAAGGCGCTGATCGGCAACCTGCGCGGCTTGGTCGGCTGGCTCCGGGACAATACCGACCTGCTCAAGAAGTTCGGCGAGGTGGCGCTGTGGGTGTCGGGCATCCTGGCGACTTATGCCCTGGCCGAAAAGATCATGGCGCTCGCGAAGTCGATCGCGGCGCTGCAACTTGCGAGTATCAACCCCTACGCTCTGCTTGCGGTGGGCGTGGTCGGCGCGGGCTTCGCCATCTACTCGCAGTGGAAGGACACTCAGGATCAACTCCAGGCCCGCTTTGACGAGATGCAGCGGAAGGCGCAGCGCGACGCGCTGCTGAGCGGCAAGACCAGCGTCGACGCGCTGCGCAAGCAGGGGATGACTGATGACCAGATCCGCGAGCTTGTCAGCGGCAGAAGGTGGCTGCCTGGCGAGCAGCCCTTCGAATATGAAGGCCCCAAGCTGACCATCAAGACGTCACCGGAGCCGGACCTCGAAGCATTGAAACGGGCGGCCGAGATCCGGAAGCGCCAATTGGAGGTGGAGCGCGAGAGTGCACGGGTGCTCGAAGAAGCGCGGCGGCGCGGCTTGACTGGATTCGCCCGGGACGTGGCCGAGGTCCAGGAGCAGATCCGGAAGTGGACCACTTTCGTCGATGAGCGCGGCGTCGAGCAGCGGATCGCGCTGACGCGCAAGGCTTGGGACAACGTTATCGGCGAACTTCGCGTACGCCTTGCGAACTGGCAGAAGGAAGTCCAGGAGACCAACCGCAAGAACCTTGCCGAATACCTGGCTGCGGAAGAGGAGGCCGCGCGGAGGCGGCTCGAGACCGAGTCGCAGCTTTTCAGCCAGCGGCTGGCCTACAACGAGGAGAGTTCCAAGCGCAATCTCGATCACCTCGAGCAGATGCTCGGAATCGAGGAGCGGCGGGCAGGTCTCACGCGCGATGCGCAACTGCGCGCGGTCGAAGCAGGCGATGCTCAGACCCTGGAGCAGAAGGTGGCGGTCGAACAGCGCAAGGCTGCCATCGAGGTCGAGTACTTCACGCGGGTTCACGAGATCCGCATGCGGTTGTTTGATCTCGAAACCTCGCGGATGGTGATCGAGGAAGAGGCGCAGCTCAAACGGCTCGGCTATCGGGCCGACGAAATCGAGGCGCGGATCGCCGAGCTCACCGTACAGCGGGATGAGATCCGGCGCTTCCAGCAGGAGGCCACCGACGCCGCCATTCTGGGCGCGCGCGAAACGGCGGCGATCCACCAGGCGCAGCTCATCCGCGACCACAATCAGCG
>Ga0101944_10005316_pt1 | contig 13404 bp, 12 predicted proteins | sample DewCreD2012metaG_FD_75245 | JGI IMG/M metagenome (GOLD analysis project Ga0101944, IMG submission 75245) | Hot spring sediment bacterial and archeal communities from British Columbia, Canada, to study Microbial Dark Matter (Phase II) - Dewar... ... | reverse complement strand
GCCTTTTATCTATAAAAAGGCCTGCCTCCACAATCTTAAAGGATATGTAAAAAATACACCTGAATGTGTGGTGGTGCATGTGGAAGGGAACGAAAATAACATTCAACGTTTTTTGCAGGATATTACCACCCACCTGCCCCCAAACGCCCATATCTCTTCGATAAAAAAAGAAGAAGTTCCTTTTCATTATTTCGCTTCTTTTAACATTATCGAAAGCAGCGATGCTTCCAACCGTGTGACAGAAATCAGTCCCGACATCAGCGTATGTGACGAATGTCTGAAAGACATGGAAAATCAACCCCACCGCATCTCTTATCCCTTTATTAACTGCACCAGTTGCGGACCCCGCTTCAGTATTATCAGGGCGTTGCCATACGACCGTAAAAATACCACCATGGCCGTTTTCAACATGTGCGACCAATGCAAAACGGAATACGACGATGTGAACAACCGCCGTTTCCATGCACAACCCATCGGATGCAATCATTGTGGCCCCCGTTATCTGTACACCTCAAAAGAACGGAAACTGGAAAAATTTGAAGACCTCCTTGAGCAAACAGCCAAAGATCTTCTGGCAGGTAAACTGATTGCCATCAAAGGCCTTGGAGGATATAACCTGGTGTGTCTGGCTTCATGTGAAGAAAGTGTACAAAGATTAAGGACAATCAAAGGACGGGAAGGAAAACCTTTTGCTGTGATGTTCCGCGATCTTTCCCAGCTGGAAGAATATGCCTTTCTTACGGAAAAAGAAAGAGAACTCATCCGGTCATGGCGAAAACCCATTCTGATTCTCAAACAAAAAAAAGCACTGGCTCCTTCGGTAAGCAACGGGCTGAATACGACAGGATGCCTTCTTCCCTACCTTCCTTTTCATTATCTCCTTTTCAAAAAAGTACCTCACCCGCTGGTTTATACGAGCGGAAATCTTTCTGATGAACCTATTGTAACTGATAATGAGATTGCTTTTAATGTATTGTTGCCCGTCGTTGATGCAGTGGTAAGCCACAACCGCGATATTTATAACCGGCTGGATGATTCCGTGGCCTGTGTCATTGACAATACTGCCCGCACCATACGACGTGCCCGGGGATACGCTCCTGCTTCCATCGCTGTCAATCTGCCCACCGAAGGAATTTTTGCAGCCGGTGCCGAATTAACCAACTGTTTCGCCATAGGAAAAGACACCCGTGTGATCCTGAGCCAGCATATCGGCGACCTGAAAAATTACGAAACTTACCAGTTTTATACTGAAAGCATTGAAAAATATAAAACCCTTTTTCGCTTTACTCCCAGCCTCATGGCCTGTGATCTGCATCCGGATTATCTTTCTACCCGTTACGCCACGGAAGCTTCCCTGCCCGTTGAACCTATCCAACACCATCACGCCCACCTCGCCGCATGCATGGCCGAATACAAATTGAACGAACCAGTGATCGGGGTTTGTTTTGATGGGACCGGACTGGGAGACGACCACTGTTTATGGGGAGGAGAATTTCTGGTATGCACACTTACAGGCTACACCCGCCATTACCATCTTGAATACACACCACTTCCGGGAGGCGACCGTGCCATTGAAGAACCCTGGCGAACAGCAGTGGCTTACCTCTTCCAGGCTTTTGAAGAAGAAACAATTATCAAAAACATTTTTCATTCCTGCCACGACATCGGAAAAAATATCCCTGTGGTGATTGACATGATAAAGAAAAAAATCAATTCACCACTCAGTTCCGGTGCAGGACGTTTGTTTGATGCCGTAGCGGCCATCACCGGCACATGCCTCCATGCAAGTTTTCATGCAGAAGCTCCCATGCGCCTCGAATCTCTCATCAACACCTCCTGTGAGGATGAGTATCCTTTTTCCTTTCAGCACAATACCATTCATACCCGTGAAATGCTCCGTGAAATTGCCCATGATGTACTCCATCATGTTCCTGTCCCTGAAATCGCTGCCAAATTTCACAATACACTTGTTTCCATTATCTTTGCTGTGGTTTATAAAATAAAACAGGAGACCGGACTCCGGAAAACTGTCCTTTCCGGAGGAGTATTTCAAAACCGTTACCTTACAGAACGCACTGCAACCCTGTTAAGACAAAAAGGCTTTGAAGTGTTTATCCCCTCCGAAGTTCCATGCAATGATGGAGGGATCGCTCTCGGGCAGATGGTAATAGCCGCTGCCCGACGGAACAAAAAGTAAAGAAAATTGTTAGTCTTAAAATAAAAAAGAATAATATGTGTTTAAGCATTCCCGGCCAGATCATAAAAATTGAAGGCAACATGGCTGAAGTTTCGGTCAACGGCACCCTTGTGAAAGCAGGGCTTCATCTGCTTGATAATCCCAGTCCGGGAGATTATGTGTTGATCCACAGTGGCATTGCCATTCAGAAAATTGATGAAGAAGAAGCAAAAGAAACATTGCGGATACTGAATTCCCTGGGGGATTCTCCCTCTTTGTTTCTTTGATGCGATTAAGTATGCCGGTTAACAAAACAACTTCAGGATCATGAAATATGTAGACGAATTCCGTAACCAGAAGCTCTCCCGGTTATTATCAGAGCAGATACATGCCATTGTCAAAAAAGAAATACGACTGATGGAAGTATGCGGAGGGCATACGCTTTCCATTCACCGCTTTGGCATTCCGGAACTCTTGCCTCCTTCTGTTCATTTACTTTCCGGACCGGGTTGTCCTGTATGCGTATCGGATATCCGTTTTATTGATCACGCCATTGCCCTTGCCCGGCTGGACAATGTGATTATTACCACTTTTGGCGATTTGATCCGTGTGCCGGGGAGCACCTCCTCCCTCGAAAAAGAAAAATCATCAGGAGCCGATGTAAGGGTGATTTACTCCTCTCTTGACGCCATTGAAATAGCCAACCAAAATCCTGGTAAAAAAGTTGTTTTTCTCGGCATAGGATTTGAAACCACAGCCCCCTCAACTGCAGTTGCTGTAATGACTGCTGCTCAGGAACACCTTACCAATTACTTTGTCCTCAGCGCCCACAAAGTGATGCCGCCGGTTATGGAAGCATTGATTGATGAAGGGATTCTGATTGACGGATATATTGCTCCAGGCCATGTAAGTACCATCACCGGTTCAGCTATGTACCGGTTTATCCCTGAAAAATACAAACTTGCTGTAGTCATTTCAGGATTTGAACCTCTTGATCTGATGCAATCCATTTACATGCTTGTCCGTCAGATTGAAGAAGGACGGCCTGCAGTGGAAATCCAGTACCGCCGGGCCGTGCGCCCTGAAGGAAATCCAAAAGCAAAAACGCTGATGAATGAAATTTTTGAACTCCGTGACGACTGGTGGAGGGGTTTCGGAATCATTCCCGCCAGCGGACTGGCCCTGAGAAAGAAATACCGGCAGTACGATGCCAGCGTAATGCTTCCTGTATCCGTTGAGCCACCGATTGAGCCCAAAGGATGCCTGTGTGGTCTGGTACTGAAAGGACTTAAAAAGCCTGTAGAATGTAAATTGTATAAAACAGCATGCACACCCGACCATCCAGTAGGAGCCTGTATGGTATCAGGGGAAGGCGCTTGTGCAACATATTACCGCTATGGAAAAGAATAAAACCATTCTTCTTGGACATGGAAGTGGGGGCCGAATGAGCCACGAACTCACCGAACAATTATTTTTAAAATATTTTGGCCGGCCAGACGATGGCTTTCTGACCGACGCTGCCCTTCTGGAACCGGAAGGGAATCTGCTTGCCTTTACCACCGACTCTTTTGTGGTGGACCCGGTTTTCTTTCCGGGAGGTGATATTGGCAAGCTGGCCGTATGCGGCACAGTGAACGACCTGTGTGTGGCAGGAGCCTCGCCGGCTTATCTCACCGCAGGATTTATCATTGAGGAAGGTTTTCCCCTTTCGCAACTGGAGACCATTGTAAAATCCATGGCCTTATGTGCCAGTGAAGCAGGAGTAAAAATTATTGCCGGTGATACCAAAGTGGTTCATAAACATAAATGCGATAAAATCTTTATCAATACTTCCGGCATAGGAATTCTTGAGAGACGATACGCACATCTTTCCAAAGGCACCCACATTACCCCAGGCGATAAAATCATCATTAACGGATTTCTTGCCGACCACGGCTTGACAGTGATGACGGCCAGGGAAGCATTATCTATTCGATACAATGGGACCTCCGATTGTGCTCCGCTGAATCACCTCATCCGTTGTGCCATGGACGCAGGCGACATTCATTTTATGCGCGATGCCACCCGCGGAGGACTTGCTGCAATAGTCACTGAACTGGTGGACAGGAAAACGTTTGGCATTGAATTACATGAAAATAAAATCCCTCTCAGGGAAAACACAAAGGGATTGTGTGAAATGCTGGGATTTGACCCCTTGCAAATTGCCAACGAGGGAAAAGTAATGATGGTGGTGGCCTCATCCGATGCGGAAAAAATTGTTGCTGCCATGCAAAAACATCCTTACGGAAAAGACAGTTGCATCATTGGCGAGATCACCGATCAACATCCCGGTACAGCAGTGTTGAACACCATCATCGGAGGAAAAAGAATCATTGACATGCCGGCCGGCGAACTGTTACCACGCATTTGTTAAACCAAAAAAACGCAGTATGCATGAGTTATCCATCGCAACAGAAATCATCTCCATTGCCGAACAATCGGCACGGCAAGCCCGGTGTCAGAAAATCAACGAAATGGAACTGGAAATAGGAACCATTTCCGGAATTGAAGTTGAAGCCTTAGAGACGGCTCTTTCCATTGTATCACGAGGTACCATGCTGGAAAAAGCAAAGATTGTCATTCACCGGATCCAAGGCAAAGCCCGCTGCGAAGAATGTGGTCATGAATTCGCCCTGGACATGCCCTTCATGCCATGCCCCTTATGTCAATCGGTTCATGTTGTTATTCTTCAGGGAAAAGAAAGCCATATAAAAACCCTGAAGGCAGAATAGCAGAAAAGATGTAACTTTGAAAAAAATTTAATTGTATGTGCGACACTTGCGGATGCGGAAGCAATGAATACCGGATTTTCCTTCCAGGCGAAAAAAAAATTGCCGGAGAGCAGGAACATTCCCATGACCATGACCACGGGCACGACCATTCACACGACTCACATTCTCACAGCCACGAAAAAGTGATCGATGTAGAGCAGGATGTGCTGGCTCACAACCGTCTTCATGCAGAAAGAAACCGCGGTTATTTTGATGCCAAAAACATCATTGCCATCAACTTTATCAGTTCGCCGGGTTCAGGAAAGACCACCCTGCTGGAAAAAACATTTACATCCCTCTCTTCTTCCCGACCCATCGTTGTAATTGAAGGTGACCAGCAGAGCGACAACGATGCCGCCCGCATTGCCCGGACAGGAATAAAAGCCATCCAGATCAATACAGGCAACGGATGTCATCTTGATGCAGCCATGGTGCAGGAAGCTGTAAAGAAACTGAACATAGACAACAACAGTTTATTGCTGATTGAAAATGTAGGAAATCTTGTATGTCCCACTTTATTTGATCTTGGAGAAAAATACCGCATGGTGATGATCAGCGTCACTGAAGGAGAAGACAAACCTGAAAAATATCCTTATATCTTTGCCAGTGCCCATTTCTGCATCATCAGCAAAACCGACCTGCTCCCCTATGTAGACTGCAACCTTGATCACCTCAAAAAAAGTGCTTTGCGCATAAATCCTTCACTGAAGTTTTTTGAATTATCGGCAAAAACAGGTCAGGGAATGGAGGCATGGCTGCAGTGGATAAATTCCCTGTAGCCAGTATTCATGCTTGAAAGAATACCCGATCATTTCATTTTTTTATTGGGTGAGAAAAAGTGCCACGGCACAAAAATCATCCCGGTAAATACAAAAAAGATTCTCTGAAAAAACATGCTGAAAACCATCCATACCATCCAACTTGAAGTCATGGCTGGCAAAGCAGATCAGTTTCCGGCCGTTGTTCTTCCCGAATTTGCTTTCGCCGGACGGTCCAATGTGGGAAAGTCATCACTTATCAACATGCTTGCCGGAAGGAGGGACGTAGCAAAGACTTCTTCTCTTCCCGGGAAAACCCGTACCATCAATTTCTATTGCGTTGACAACATGTGGCGACTGGTGGATTTGCCAGGATATGGTTACGCCAGGACCTCAAAACAACAGCGGATGCTGTTCAGCCGATTGATCAGAGACTATGTATTTCAACGGGAATCCCTTTATTGTGTCTTCGTTCTGATCGATAGCCGGATAGAACCACAACCTTCCGACCTGGAATTCATTCATACGCTGGGAGAACATCAGGTTCCCCTTGCCATTGTTTTTACAAAAACCGACAAGCTATCAACTTCAGAAATCAATAAGATCAACGCATGTTATCGCGAGCTTCTGCTTAAAGAATGGAAGCAACTCCCCGAATTCTTTTTCACTTCAGCCACAAAGAAAAAAGGACGGGAAGAACTGTTGTCATTTATTTTTCGCTATCTTCCTGCTGCCTCGCGAAGGGATTAACGAGGTTTATCCATGTAGCCTGTCTCGATAAAAGACATAAAACCGAGTAAGGCACCCCAGTGATAGAACCAATCTGCACTTTTCACGTCATCCCCTTCTCCTGTGACGGCATTGTAGTTCTCGTAAACCCGCTTACCGTCTTTCCAGGATTTCATAAGCAATGCCAACGAGCGATTGACCAAATCGATCCGGGCTTCTTCGAGATTGTTATAATTCAGCATGCCAAGGTACACCAGAAAATTCATGGGAGCCCAGATCCTGCCCCGCCAGTAGTCATTATCAGCAAATGCCCTGTCGTTACGGGCAATTGAAGGCATCACATAAGTACCATAAAATTCATCGGGATTAAAATAATGCTCACGGATCATGCGCATAGCCTGTTTGGGATGAGGAACCTTAGCCAGAAGAGGATAAAAATTAGTAGGTGAAAGACGATGGTTAAAGGTGTTGTTGTCGGTTCTCTTATTCAAAAAAATGCCATCCTGTTCGCTCCATAAACTCTGTATTTTTTCTCGGAATTCCTTTGCCCGTTGCCTGAGTTCCGCCGCATCATCTTTTTTACCAAGGACAGTGGCGATGTCGGCCAGGGCCTCACAATCCATGACATAAAAACTCATCAGTCCCACATCAGCCAGTTCCATTACATTCAAAGCATCGTTAAACGGAACATCATCGTACATGGGCGAATTATCCAGTCCCGATTCGAGCATGGCTCCTTTCAGGGAGTGCATGGTATGATCAGCAACCGCACTTTCTGTTACATGAGAACCCCAGCAGAGATACCCCTTGTTCATTCTGTTTTTAATCCACCACCGATTCCATGTGAGCAAGGCATCGTAAACCTCATTCAGAAACCATTTCTCGCGATACCGGCGGTAAATTTCGCGCACCACAAAACTTCCTACCGGAGGCTGGGAACGGTCGTACGATTTAATTCCATAGGGAGCTGCATAATTAGGAATAAACCCCTGCGGAGTAATTTCACGGGTAATTTCAATGGCATTGGCATAAGCCAGTTCCTTATTGTACAGCGAATACATATATGCCGCAAAATACGTGTCCCAGTCAAACAATACATATCCTCCCCAGTTATAGTTCCAGGTACGGCTCACAGGAGAAATCACCCTGTCCTTTTCCGGTTCATAGATAACATTCCATGCCAGCACCGTCTGCATCGCCCTATAGGCTTCAGATAAATTCCCATACCGGGCCGCTTTTATTTCTTCCGTATTTTTCTGCCGGCTGACAATGGCCTGAATTTCTTCCAGTGTACGAGGGTGCCCGGTGAATACCCCCACCGACTGTCCTGCCAGTAAATCAACACATAAATAAGGAGCATTACACACAATGGTATTGTCTTCCAACACCGGTGCTGTCACGGATACTTTAATGCTACGGTGGGTTGCTGGAGTGGCGATAATTACCTGCCCCTGCCTTTCAATACATCCCTGACGATTCCATAAAAAACCTGTTTCAATCACCAGATGAAGCACTGCTCCTTCCCTTTTCAGAGGAGTTACAAGAATCACCTCGTCTTCACCATCATGGGCACTTTCCACCCTCAACACATTTCCTTCCCACTCCATTTCAAGAGAAGTATAACTGCCATCGTCGGCGTGGAGGCCTGGTCTTATCTTTTCAGATCTCCAGAACGCCATCAACACAGTATTCAGATAATGCCTGCTGGATTTCAGGCATATATTAACTGCAAATGCCTCAGGCATAAGAACATGTGAAAGCATGCTCTGGGTATTCCATGTATTCCATCCCCGGGCCAGCCGGTTTTGTAGTTGCCGGTATTCTTCTCCCGGGGGAAAAATCAGGTATTGTGCATTTGACGGATACACCATAAAAATCATGATCAAGCATACAATCTTTTTCATGAATGCAACCCCCCGTTGTTTTTTTAAAAACAAGCTCCTCTCCTGTTGCTGCCGGTAATTCAGGTAATGTATCATCATGTCAATTAAAATTGAAAAAATTCTGTCCGTGATTTTGATATTTTTTGCATCGCTTTACAAATAAACAAAATTATCATTCATTTTTTTCTTTGTCTGAAAAACAATCTGATAAGATTATTTATTTATCTGATAATCAAAAGAATAATTTTTTTATTTAAAATCCGGAACGAAATCCATCCTTCTTCGTATACATTCCCAAAAAGAAAAAAGAGATTTATTATTTATCTTTGAAATTGTTTTTTTCTTATTTTTACACTACATGGCAAACAGGGACATTAACAAACATTTAAAATAAGGAATATGAAAAGGAGTGCTTTAATTATTTCAATGGTTCTCGTTCTGATGGTGATAATGGCTTCATGCAATGCAAACAAAAAATGTCCGGCTTATAGCCAGCATGTCCAGAAAGAACTCACGAAAAAGATTTAAGAGGTTAACAAAAGGATGTAGTGCTGCCGTTGCTTTTGTCTTTCTTTTTTCCCCTTTAGCAGGACAAGGAGACATAGAGGAGAAAACTACTCTTTCTTTAAAAGACGAAAGCAGCGGAGCATTTTATATCAATACCAATGGGTGGGGCGGAAACTACCGCTATGCCAAGCGAAAAAATTATTTTAACAGAACGTTCTGGGAAAGTGATTTTGTCATAGTAAAAGATCCCAAAGAAGTTAAAGTTTCTTCTCAAATCAATACCCGTTCTTTTGTCATGGGAAAATTAAATTCCTGTGGTTTTTTGCGTGGGGGATACGGTCGTCAGAAAGAAATTTTTTCGAGATTTGATAAAGGAAGCATTGCCATCCGTTACTTTTATTCGGGAGGGCTTTCGCTGGCTTTGTGTAAACCCTATTATTACACCGTATGGTACAAAATAGGCGAAAACACTTACATTGAGAAAGAAGAATTGTATACGGAAGCTACAGGAGCCATTGTCGGGAAAGCTCCTTTTTCCACAGGACTTGAGAAAACAACTCTCATTCCAGGCATTTACGGCCGTGGAGGTTTTTCGTTTGAAATCAACAAAAACGAGGATGTAGTTAATGCCATCGAGCTGGGAGCAGGAATGGACCTGTTTCCCCAACCCATCCGTCTTATGGCCAATCACATGAACCAGCAGATTTTTGCAACTTTTTATATCAGTTACCGTTTTGGAAAAGCCATCGAAAACAATCCTGACAAAAAGAAACCTAAACACGACTTTTTTGAAGAAGAATATTTTTAACCAACCAACAATAAAAAAATAAAATCCCATTTAATTCAGGAGGAGTAAAATTGTTTTTTTATTTTTATGGGGAAAAACTTAAGAAACCCACATGGTTAAATGAGTTTAATCCAAAGGCGGATGAAAAAACCGGGGAAGATCCACTCACCACATTGCCCTGGCATGTGGGTTCCATCCGACCTTTGAAAATTAAATGTAATGAAGATGAAACGAATAACAGTAGTTACAGGAATGTTTTTTCTGACCCTGTCTCTTCATGCCCAGCCTTACCTGTCGCGGGTAGCAGGATTCCTGGCAGGCGGGGTGAATGATGCAACAGAAATCACCAAAGCATACGTTGCCCCATGGGCCAACATGTATGCCACCAGTCTGAGTGCAGGATGGTACAATACAGCCCGGCCTCACAAACTGGGAGGTTTTGACATTACCCTTACGGGAAATACAGTCATTGCCCCTTCGGCAGAACGCACCTTCGATATTTCCAAATTAAATCTAACCCATACTGCCGTTCATCCCGGATCTTCATCCCTCTCCCCCACCATTGCAGGAAAACGAACCGATGGCCCTTCCATGGATATTTTTTCAGGAACCGATACGGTGGCTAATGTATACAAGATGCCCAAAGGATCGGGACTCCCCTTCGTGATTACCCCCATGCTTCAGGCAGGAGTAGGACTAATCAAAGGTACCGAAATCATGATCCGTTACAGTCCTCCCATTAACTATGGGAAAACCGGGAAAATGGACATGTGGGGTGTTGGCCTGAAACACAGCCTTTTTCAATGGATTCCTGTCCTGAACCACCTGCCGGTAGACATGTCACTGATGCTCTCTTACAACCGATTCAATACAGGATGTGATATTTCATTCCGGCCTACCAATTTTGTATACGATGCCGATGTACCACTTGCCTTCGACGATCAGAAAATGCAAATGACGCTTCAGGCAGGGACAGCCAATTTACTCGTCTCTACCACACTTCCTCTTGTTAATTTTTACGGCGGCGTGGGTTATGCCATCACCCGGGCCGACATCAAGCTCAGCGGCACCTACCCTGTTCCCACCCTCGATCCCGCTACGCAAACCATGGTGGTTCATTCAGCAAACCTGGCAAAAGATCCTTATAACATGAAACTGGAAACACGCAGCGACTTACGCTATACCCTCGGAATGCGTATCAAATTTGGTTTGCTTACAATTCATGCCGACTATACCTATGCTTATTACTCCATTGTTTCAACAGGAATCGGACTGAGTTTCAGATAATGGATTAAAGGTCCAGCAACATTTTACTTACACAAGCCGTTATCTGTAAAAAGATACGGCTTGTTTTTTAGAAACAGAACAACAACCTTTCAATGATCAAAAAACGAAAACGGGTTTCTTTTTCGCCAAAAGTCTCGGCAGAATACCGAAAATTACTCAAACTGGGGCGTGAAAGCTTTCATAAGGTAGACCTTGAAATGTTGAGAAAGGCTTTCATCACCCTGTGCGAATCAGCCTGTTTACAAGCATCAGATCCTTCGGAAGAGTCCCTCATTATTCATTCTTTGCGACTGGCACAAACGGTAATCAAACAGGTGGGATTGGCTACACGGTCGGCCACCGCAGCAATGTTATATCCTGCAGTTGTCGGTAAAAAAATACCCGAAAACGAACTGACAGGGAAATTTCCTGAGGCAGTTGTTTCTCTTGTGAAAGAGCTTGTGCTGCTCTATTACCTTCCTGTTCCCAATCCCGAGAAAAATACGGATGAACTGCGAAAATTAATCCTCACCCGTGTAAACGACATCCGGGTTGTTCTCATCCGGATTGCCGAAATCCACACTTTGCTGAGCAACTCCCCCACTGAAGAAAGCGAACAAAACAAAAAAATCAGGCAGCTTGCTCTCGAGGGGATGCATCTTTATGCTCCCATTGCTCACCGGCTGGGCTTGTACAATCTGAAAAGCGAGATTGAAGACCATGCTTTACGAATCTTACAACCCAATGATTATCTCGCTATTGAAAACAAATTAAAAGAATCAGCTGCCAGACGGAACCGGCAGATAAGAGAATTCATTGCCCCCATTCAACAACAACTGGATGAACAGAAATTTACTTACGAAATCAAAAGCCGGATCAAGTCAATTTTTTCCATTTATAACAAAATGAAAAAACAAAAAATTGATTTTGATGAAGTGTACGATTTATTTGCCATCCGTATCATCATTGACAGCTCTTTAAAAGAAGAAAAAGAAAATTGCTGGAAAGTTTTTTCCATTGTCACCAACCTGTACCAACCCAACCCCGAACGCCTGCGCGACTGGATCACGGTTCCAAAGCCGTCTACCGGCTATGAAGCCCTTCACATCACTGTGATGGACGCAAGAGGCCTCTGGACCGAAGTCCAGATACGAACCCGACGGATGGATGAAATTGCAGAAAAAGGGTTTGCCGCCCACTGGAAATATAAAGGACAAAAAAGCGACAAAGAATTTGATGCATGGATAGACAAACTCAGAGAAATTATCGACAGTAACCTGATAGCGTTCGACGCAATAGACAAACTTAACAGGGAAAAACAAAGCAACGAAATATTTGTTTTTACTCCCAGGAATGAATTAAAAAGATTAAAAAAAGGATCAACGGTACTGGATTTTGCCTATGAAATTCATTCTGATCTGGGGAATACCTGTGTTGGAGGCAAGGTAAACGGACGAATGGTATCGCTCCGGTATGTGTTGAACAATGGCGACCAGGTAGAAATTCTTACCAGAAAAGACCAACAGCCGAGGGCCGACTGGCTCGAATTTGTAGTTACCACCAAAGCCCAGGAAAAAATCAAACATGCCCTGCTGCAACAATTTCTTCAACATGCCGAAAACGGAAAAGAAATCTTCAAACGGCGCCTCAGAAACTGGAAAATTCCTTTCTCCGACACCCTTGTCAACAAACTTATCAGGATGTTGAATATGGATACATCGCAGGATTTGTATTCTGCCATTTATGAAAACAAAATTAACCTCACCTCTCTAAAAAACATCATTATCCGGCTGCATGAAGAAGGAGATGAAAAACAACTCAAGACTGCAGGATCAGGAAATTCACCAAATGCTTACGTCCCTAAATTGCCACATGAAGATTTGCTGATTATTGATGAAGATAAAAAAGACGTCGAATACAAACTTGCTCCCTGCTGCAATCCCGTATTTGGTGACGATGTGTTTGGCTTTGTTACCATCAACGAGGGAGTGAAAATTCACCGGACCACCTGTCCCAACGCCGCCCAGCTGATATCCCGTTACGGCTACCGAATTGTAAAGGCGCGGTGGGCTGGTTACGACAACAAAGCCATGTATGCCACAGGCCTCAACATCAAAGGAATGGCAAGTTCCTCCCTGCATGCCGAAGTAGCAGGAATGCTTGCCAGTGATAACCACATTCACCTGCAATCCCTTCACATGGACAGTGCAGACGGAACGATGAAAGGGACGATCAGGATGATGGTCAAAAACCGGCAACACCTTGATGAAATCATCGGAAAACTTAAAAAGATAAAAGGCATTACTTCGGTATCCCGTATTGATTCTTTCGAGATACCGGAGGAATAAAAAAAGCGGCCATCTGCCGCTTTTTTTATGTATTTTTTAAGAACAATTATCCCTGTTTTTCTTCTATTCTGGCCTTTTTGCCCGAAATGTTACGAAGATAAAAGATCCTGGCCCTGCGAACCTTACCCCGTTTAACCACT
>Ga0101944_10005919_pt1 | contig 13405 bp, 4 predicted proteins | sample DewCreD2012metaG_FD_75245 | JGI IMG/M metagenome (GOLD analysis project Ga0101944, IMG submission 75245) | Hot spring sediment bacterial and archeal communities from British Columbia, Canada, to study Microbial Dark Matter (Phase II) - Dewar... ... | reverse complement strand
TGGGAGGCGCCTTTGTCAGCGGCGCCCGTGCGCGCGTGGAGAACAACCTGGTCGTCGGGAATACGGTCATGCTGATGGGCGGGGGACTGTTGGTCTCGGCCACCATGGGAACGATTTCGCGCAATACCCTTTCCGACAACGATGGCGGATTTGAGGGAGGCGGTCTCTATGCGGCGGGGCAAGTCGATATTCTGTCAAATCAGATTCTTGGCAATACATCCAGAGACTACGCCGGAGGCGCTGTGCTTATGAATTGCAGTGGCCGTATGGCGCACAATCGAGTTTTCGCCAATTCGACCACATACGGGGGAGGCGGAGTCGTTATCTTCGGCGGAACGCAGGCGATCGAGAATAATGACATCACCTCGAATTCGGCGCTCGTCGTGGGAGGCGGTTTGTGGACGATGGGCTCAGTGACGCAGCTGGCGCGCAACACCATCCAGGGCAACTGGGCCGGAGAAACGGGCGGCGGCATCTTCGCCTCCTCGCTGATGTCCTGCGTCAATGACGTTGTGTTGGATAATTCAGCCACCACCGGCGGAGGAATCATGATCGCAGGGGAGCGTCTGTCGCTGGCCCAGGTCACCCTGACCGGCAATGCGCCCGACGGTCTGAACGTGGTTTCCGGGGCCGTCGCACTGACCTCAAACTGCCTGATCGCCGGGCATCCAACCGGCCTCGTCGCCGACGCGGCAACGACGGTTGTCCTCGAAGGGACGTGTTGGGGCGGCGGCGACTGGGCCAACGGGCAGGACTGGAGCGGCGGCGGCTTCATCTCCACCGGCGCCGTCAACGCCTGGGGTGATCCGCGCTTCGTTGCGGCCCACATGGGCGATTATCACATCAAGCAAGGATCCGCCGCCATCGACGCCGGCATTGACTCAGGCGTTACCACCGACATGGACGGAGACCCCCGGCCCATCGGACCGGGATTCGACATCGGCGCCGACGAATGGAACGGCGTCATCATCCCCACCGAAACGCCCACCCCCCAGCCCTCACCCTCACAGACGCCCGCGCCCACGCCGACGGCGTCCTCCACGCCCAAACCGACCCCCACCGGATCGCCCACGCCGACGGCGTCCTCCACGCCCAAACCGACCCCCACCGAATCGCCCACTCCCACTGCGACGCCAAGTCCCACCTGCCTGCCTGATCCCACGCCGACGCCCGCCGATCTGACGGACGCTCTGGACCTGAAGACATTGTATAAGGGCGACGGCGAGGTGGACCCCGCGGCGTTGACCAGTGGAACCATCCGCGTCACCGGCAACACGACCGACCGCCTCAAAATTCGTCCCGCCAAGGGCAAGACCGTCCCGCCCCTCATCGGGGTCGAGTGTGACGGCAGCGTGAAGAAACTCCAGACGGTGGTCCCGATCCACGCCGTCCGCGTCAGCGGCGATTTGCGCAACCTGACCGCCGGAGGCAAGCAAGGCGCCTATGCGCGGCGCGTTGAAGCCGGCGCGCTGGGCCGCGTCAAGATGATGGCGAAGCCGTCGGGCGGCGAGACGGTTCACGTCGCGCTGACGCGGACCGGATCGGGCGACACGCCGCTCAAGGCCAATGTCTCGCTGTCGGGCGTGACGCTGACCGCGCTGAACGCCGGAGAACAGAAGGCAGCCGTCAGTGTGTCGAGCAAGAAACGCAAGGGAGGTGGCGTGTATCCCGGCGCCATCGCGCCCAAGAACGGGTGCGAGGCCAACAGCGTCATCACCGCCGGCGAGCTGTCAAAGGTCGCGTGCTCGGGAGGCGACGTGCGACCGCTGGAAATCCGATCCGGGGCAGCGGCGCAGACGAAGATTCAGTCCCGGGCCTCGCTCGGCATGCCCGGCAACATCAATCCGATGCTGATCGACGTGGCCTCGAAGAAGTTGTGGCTCGAAGCCTCCGGAGGCGACGCGCTGACGACGACGGTGGGGACGGTGGCGCCGCTGGTGCAGGCCGACGGCGTGATTGCGCGCCTGTCGGCCCGCGCGAAGAAGGGCGCCGGCGGGATGCTGGGCGTCCATGAGGCCACCGCCGGCGCGTCCGGCGCGTCCGGCGCGCCTGCGGAACTAGCCTTCGGTCAGATCGTTCCCGCCGCCGACGTTACGGCGGCTGTCAGGACCGAGGTTTATTCGGGCGCGGCGCCGGGCGCGTCCGACATCCTGTGGATTCGGGGCGACGCGGGCATCCGGGGCCGGTTCGTCACCGGCGAGATCGGCGCCGACTGCACAGGCCGCGGCCTCATCAAGAAGATGCAGACCGGCAAGACGGCAAAGATCGTCGGCGAGGCGTATGTCAGCGATCCGGATAAAATCCGGTTCGTCGGCGACACAGCGCATGAAGGGCTTGCGATCAATGCGGACTGCGCGACGCCGACGCCCGCGGCCACATCCACGGCGGGGGCGCCGTGAGTTCACGAATGCTCGCTGCGCGCGATAATCTCGTCCTGGACCGCCTTGTCGAGATTGCGGAAGTATTCGCAGAATCCCCCGACGCGAACGATGACGTGGCCATAGTCGTCGGGATGCTGTTGCGCCGCCCGCAGGGTGGCGCGGTCCACCACATTGACCTGAATCTGGCCGCCGCCGCGTTCGAGAAAGTAAGCCTGGAGCATCGCCACCAGATTGCGCGCGCCTTCGCGTCCGCGAACGAACCGGGGATTGAGTTTGACGTTGAAGGCCAGCCCGCCGATCAGCTTGCCCTGATCGAACCGCGTGACCGAATTCAGCAGCGCCGTCGGGCCGCGCGTGTCTTTCCCCTGTGAAGGGCCGATGCCGTCGCTGACGGGCCGCTGCGCAGGGCGGCCGTTGGGGAGCGCGCCAAGCGTTTCGCCCCGATGGACATGCATGTGATAGCTGAACATCTGCGGCTGATAGATTGCCCCGACCTTCGAACGGAATCCCAGGATCGCATCCACAAACGCGTCGTAAATCTGCGCCGCCAGGCCGTCAGCTTCGCCGCAGTCGTTTCCGTAGGCGGGCGGGCCATGGACGAGCATCTGCCGGATGGATTCGCCGCCGGCGAAGTTGCGCGACAGCAGGTCGCGCAGTTGGCCCAGCGTCAGCCGGCGCTGGTCGAAGACGAACGTCTTGATGGCTGACAGGCAGTCCGCGGCCGTGCCGAGGCCGATGCAGTTGAGCGTATAGGCGCGCGGATAGCGCGCACCGCCTTGGCAGACGTCGAGGCCCCGCTCCAGGCAGTCATCCACCAGCAGCGAAGCAAACGGATCATAGTTGGGCGAAGGCCTCGGCGCGGCCAGGCGCCGCTCGACATCCTGCATCGCGGCGAGCGCGCCGTTGCTGACCGCCGCCAGATAGGCGTCCCGAAGTTCGTCGAATGACGCGTAGTCGCGCCCCTCCTGAATCAGCGTCTCGAGGACGGCGGGCAGCATCGTCGATCCCGCGCCCTGATAGGTCGGCATCACGCCCGCGATCATGATCTCGACGCAGCCCATCGGATAGTAGTCACACGCGGCCTCCGGCGGATAGCCGGCCCGCCGCAGACCGGGCAGCATCGCATCATCATTGAAGACCTGCGGCTGGCCGCTGCCGCCGGCAATGCCCCGGGCGATGGCGTCCCACAGCCATGAGGGCGTTCCGCGGTGGACGCGGACGGCGGTGTTGGGATACGGCTCGTTGATCCGCGCAATCGCCTCCAGACACAGCGCCGTCAACTCGTTCGAGCCATCCACGCCGTCCGGCCCGACGCCGCCCAGACAGACGCTTTGCACGATGCGCATCTTCGGCTCGTTGACCTTCAGCCAGACGCACTCGATCAGCTCGCGCGCCGACTCGGGCGTCAGCCGTCCCGCGTCACGATCGGCGCGATAGAACGGCCACATATACTGGTCAAACCGCCCCAGCGACATGGCCGATCCGCCGTCGATGTTGCTGACGATATGCAACAGCCACATCAACTGCAGCGCCTCGCGAAACGTTCGCGGCGGCTCGCGGGCGGCGCGGGCGCACACGGCGGCCATCTCCTTCAACTCCGCCGCCCGCGGCGGATCGTCTTGCAGGCGCTCCGCCTCGGCCAGCAGCGTCCGCGTGTAGCGTTCAATGAAGCCGATGACCGCGTCGAGGGCGATGAGCGCCGAATCATAAAACTCGCGCGTTTCGTCCGGGGCATGTTCGCGCTTGTTCACGATCCGCCGGCGCAGCCCGTCCAGCCCCCATTGCAGCGCCGTCTGGTATTTCAGATGGAGGTGATTGGAGGTAAAATACGGCAGACTCGCAACGATCCGCGCATCCTCGCCATAATCGAAATTGAAGTGGCGTTCGAGGACGCCGCAAATCCCAATCGGGCTGAGCGACTGGCTCTGGAATTCGTCGCACAGCTGACGTTGGATGCGCTGAAGCTGCTCAAAGGGCAGGTTGCCATTGTAGTGGATGCGATGCCACATCGCGCGACGGAACGGCGCCTCGCCCCTCCCGCTTCCCGCGCAGGTCGCGGCGTATTGCCGGACCACGCGGCGGCCCTCGTCAAGCCGCTCCTCGAACGACGGGGGATGGGGATCGAGCGGCCACAGACCCAGCGCCGAACCGGCAATCCGCTCGTGCGGCAGAACGACCTGCTCCACGCGGTCCAGCAGATGGGCAAACGCCCGGGCGCGGCGCAACGGGCGGCTCTGGCCTTCGGTTTGACGCAGCGACTCGGCGACGATCCGATGAAACACCGTCCGCCGCGCCCCGGCGTCCAGCAGGCCGTGGATATGGTCGCGCAGCGCGCGATTGGCTGGCGAGAGCGTTGTGTCCGTCGGCGCCATACAATCCCCGTGCTTCCGCGTCCGGCCTTTCACGGCTGTCCCAGCCGCCGCGCGCTATTTGATCTCGACCGCGCCGCCGGCGACCAGGACCACTTCGTCGCCCTTCCGGATCCATTCGCCGGCCGGAGCGACTTCCCACGGATTGCCAAAGTCCACATAGAGGCGTTTAGCCTTGCCCTCTTTGACGAAGGCGTCCTTGTCGGTGTACCAATCGAAATACGGCGCATTGAGGTCCACCCACGTCACCAGCGCGATCCAGTCTTCGCGGCTCATCTGAACGTTCTTCTTGTGCCCGGCGTCGTTCAAAAGCGTCTGGATGAGTTTGCTCTTCAACGCGCCAAACTGCAACGGTTGCGAAATCTCGGGCCCCCCGAAGCGGTTGGATATCTGAATCAACTGACCGGGCTGCTCGCCTTTGTCGATGCGCTGAAGGATGGCCTTGGCCGCCTTGCTGTCGGTGGGATTGGGCACGCCGGGATGCCAATGCTTCCAATAGTCATCGACGCACGGCGTCGGCTCACCCGGCTTGATGCCGAACATGGTGCGATAGGACTGGTTCCAATCCTGAACCTTGCGGCTGGTGAAGTCCAGGCCTTTCTCAGGCTGGTCGCCCCCATGGCACGAGACGCAGTGCTTGTCGAGGATGGGCTGGATGTGCCGCTCGAAGCCGGGCACGGTGGCGGCGCCCCAGGGCGGCGGCTCGGGCATCGACGGCTCGCGCCGATAGGCCGCAGGCATCTGGCCCGGACCGGCCGGCGGCGCCAGCGTGCGGGTCTCATGGCAGCCCAGGCATCCGCGGACCTCGCCACGCTGGAACGTGACGTTGCTTCGCATGCGGCGCACCTCGCAGTAGTTGGCGTCCAGCGCCTGGAAAAACAGCGGCTGCTCCACCGGAACCTTGAAATGGGCCGAACCATCGGCCTCGACCGGCACGGTTCCGATGGCGCGGACGGCCGTCCAGTCGGTGACGCCCAGAATGGTGGCCCAGGCGCCGGCCGGGACGTAAGCCACGTCGTTATACTTGCAGGCCTTCTCCTCGTCGCGCACGCACGGCCACGGCAGACGCTGCGAGACGCGGATATACTTCACCGTCCCCGGCGCCACGCCCGGCATGTCGGATTCGACATTGTTGACCATCACGGTGGCGTAGGCGGTCTTGGGCGGTTGCTCGGGATAAACGGGCGGACGCGCCTGGGGCCGCGCCGGCATCAGCCAGACCACCGAATACATCTTGTCGCGGTGGATCAACTCGCGGTTGCCCCATACGTCCACGTAATACAGACCGTAATTCTTGGTGTCCGCCAGATTCCCCACCCCGAAAGAATAGGCGGTAAGAAAGCACTTTTCCGACAGCGGATACGGATACTGATAGTGGCCGCCGCTGTCCTCAAGACCGCCTTCGGGAACCGGCGGACGCTTGCCGTAGCCGCCTTCGGTCGGGCCGGCCCCGGGCGTCAGCAGCCTCATGCCATCAGGATCATTGATGCCCTTGGCATAGTCCACAAGCATGATGGCGCCAATCTCGCCGGTATGGTGTCCGCAGGCGATGGCCACCAGCTGGGTCGTGCCGGGAATATGGCGCGACTCCCGCAGCGACATCGGCCCCGATTCGATGTGCTGCTTGTAAATGGCGTCGGCGTAGGAGCCGTCGGGACGCGAGGTCCACAGCGTGTGCGTCTGATACAGGTGGCGTTCCTGATACTCCCAGTGAACGAAAACGAGCTGGCCGTTTTCCATGACGTGGGGATGGCGGTCGAAGTCCTTGTTGTTGCTCAGCGCGCGGATATTGCCTCCGTCGCGGTCGCAGCGATACAGGTTGGTGATCATCTTGTCCTGGACCATCATGCCCTTGCACTGGCTGCCATAGTTTGAACGGTCCGAGCAGAATACGATGTCGTCGTTGGGCAGGTAGCACGGTTCGATGTCACTGTTATAGGGCGCATTGGTGAGCTGGCGGAAGCCGCAGCCATCGAGCCGAATCTCATACAGATGGGCGAAATCCGAAAGGCCGGTCTCGTGGTTGGGGGCGATCATTTTGTCGGGCACGTCCTGAACGCCATACCACGGCTGCTTGAGGAATGAGAAGACGCAGCGGTCGGCTTCGAATGAGATGTCGAGGCCGCGGATATGGCCCAGACCCAGACGGCCGTTGAGCAGGGGCCGCGCCTCGTCGGCGGGCATGAAGCCGGTCTTGACGAAGATATCGCCGCCAGCGCCGTGGTTGTCGCGCAGCGAGCCGTTGGTGATGTTGCCGCTGTTGTTGCCGGTGCGCGTGGCGAACAGCAGGCGGTGGAAGTCGATCTGGGGATTGGCGAAGATGACCTCGCGGGCCGCCGCCCGCATCGCCAGCCATTTTTCGCGGAGGGCGGTTAGATCGCGGGGCTGGCTCAGAGCCGTCTGCTCGAAGGCGGAATAACTTTGCATAAAGGCCGCCAGCGCCCGGTCGATCCGCGCCTCGGCATCGCGCGGCGCCGTCGCGCGCGCATAGGCCGCGAGGCCGCGGACGCGGCGGGAGATTTTGTCCGCGGCCGTCCGCAGGCCATCAGCCGTGCGGTGTTCGCCCATCGCCGCGACCTGGCGGACATAGTCATACGTCAGCAGCGCGTCGCCCTTCTGGGCCTCCCACGCGGCATACCAGGGATGGTCCCTGGCGCTGGGGCGCGGACGCGGAACACGGTCTTCAAACACCAGCGCCATGCGGACCGACACGGCCCATTCGGCCAGCGCGCGGACGAACGGATCGGGATGGCCATAAAAGGCCGCGGCGCGCGCGCCCAGTTCATCGAGCGTCATCAGATTCTTCTTAGCCTTGTCGGGACGCACGTCGTTGAACACGGCGCCGCAGCGCAACAGCAGGTCGGCGCGCAGCGTGGCCGCCTCGATGGAGGAATCCTTTTCAAGCGCATCGAGCACGGCGGCAGCCTTGGCGCAGTCTTCCGCCAGCGCGGCGCCCAGCGCGTCAATCTTCGCGCCGGCGCCCGGTTCGTTCCAGGCGGCAAGGATGGCGCGGGCGTCCTGGACTTCATCGGCTGGGGCGGCAAAGACCGCAGAGGCGGCGACGAGGCAGGCCAGGAGCGTCAGCGCGAATCCTTTATGGGCGATGGGCTGGAATGCGTGGCGACTCATTGAGGCGTTTCCTTTCGTTTGGAAGCGGATTGGCCGCGCGCCAGCGCGCGGCGCATCCGATGCATGCAGATAATACACAGATCATACAAGCTGGCAGGCGGGCGTGTCCACCGGATAACGCCGGGGGGCCCCTCCCTTTATCCGTCACGTTCGGGCTTTTGGCGTGGCCGAGCTTAAGCCCGTGCTTACGCACGGGCTGCCGGGCTACTGATTAATGGTCACCCATCGCGGGGCGTTTCAATCAATAGCCCGCGCGCAAGCAAGGGCTTATTGCCGCCAGCCGGGTTTGCCGCACGGCGGGCTGACGGATTGGGTTACAAATCATGCGTTGGCTGATCATCCTTCCGCATAGAGCGTAAAGTCGGGCTAAGCAAAAGCCGCAATGACCCGGCGGGTCATTGCGGCTCGGACAATCACACGCGCGCGCGGGGGCAAGGCCCCGGCGAAGCAACGCCAGTTATTCAGCGGCGGCTTCGCACTTCACCAGCGCCATCTTGCCATCTTTGCCCTTGCGGGCGGTCACTTTGCACTTCTTGCCATCGCAGTTGGCGACCGAGGTGGCCGTCTTCTCATTGACGGTGACTTCCACGGCTTCCTTGCCTTCTTCGGTGACGTGAATGGCGGTGACCTTGCCATCTTCGCCCTTGATGACCTTGACCATTCCCGTCATTTCAACCGGGGAGGCGCCTTTTTTCTTCTTCGGCTGTTCCCCACCCTCGTCCTCCGCGACGGCCTTGGCCATGAACAGAGCCAGGCAAGCCACGGACAGCAACACTGCGGCGCTTCTCATAAAGCTCTTCATCGTACTGCACCTCAACCTTTCTATAACTTTTGAAGGAACCCAGGGTTCCTGTGCCACCGATGTCAGGGCGGCCGTGGGAGCGGGGGGAAGGCCTCCGCTTTGCCGGTCGCAGTCCCGCGCCGCCAGCCGCCTGCGGGCCTTCAGCGCGATTGCTGTTGTCAAACTATGCGCGCCGGACGGCGCAATGCAAGCCCAATTCGCATCGGCGCGCGCTACTTCGCCCCGTCCTCAGGATGGCTTTCGATGAACTCGCGGCTCTGGCGCAGCAACCGCTGGCGGCGCTGCCGGGCCAGCTCCTGCATGTCCACATGCAAATCCTTCTCATCCACGATCTCGGCGCCCAGCAACGCTTCAAGCACGTCTTCGAGCGTCACGACGCCCGTGAACGCCCCGTTGTCGTCGCGCACGCAGAACAGATGCCGCCGCTTTGTCAGAAACTGATCGAGCAGTTCGTGCGCCGCAGTCTTCTCGCTGACAAACTCCGCCGCGTCCATCAGGTCGCCGATGCGCGCGTCGAAATGATCCTTCGCCAGACCGTCAAAAACCTTCTGGCGATACACCACGCCCACGATCCGGTCCGGATTGTCGTCCGCGCACACCGGAATGCGGCTGAACCGCCAGTGCTGCGCGTCGATCGTCGTATGGCGCAGCGTCAGCGTCTCGGGCACGCGGGCCACCACCGAACCGGGCGTCATCAGGTCGTAAGCGGTCAGGTCATTCAGCCGCAGCGCATTGGCCACCCAGCGCGCCTCATTCGGCAGGATCGCCCCGCCGCGCTGGCCCAGCGAGACCAGATTGAGGATGTCCTCCTCGGTCGGGTGGCGCAGATGCACGTCCTTGCCCCACATCCGCGTCACGCCCACGCAAAGCCGCACCAGCGGCTTGAGCAACAGGATCAGCCCCGTCAGCGGCAGCGCCAGATAGGGCGCCAGCCGGTCGGCAAACTTGACGCCGATGGTCTTGGGGATGATTTCGGAGAAAAACAACACACTGCCGGTGAACAGCCCGGCAAACACGAAGACGGCCGAGACGCCGGCGCGCCAGTCGCCGAAGCGATCCTCCACCAACGCGCTGGCCCACGCCGCCCCGCCGGAGTTTGCGATCGTGTTCAGGATCAGGATCGCCGCGATGGCCTCGTCGATGTTGGACCGCACCTGCGCCAGCCGCCGGCCGCTGGCGTGTCCGTCCCGCCGCAGACTCTCAATCCGGCTGCGGCTGACCGAATAGATGCACGCCTCGACCAGCGAACAGAAAAACGAAATGGTCAGGCTGACCAATGATATGAGGATGATGGCAAACATGTCGTCAACGCGGACGGCCAATATCCCCGTGACCGCCCGTCGCCCGCAAGGGCAAACGCGCCGGCGCCCGGGGCAAGGCAGGGGATTTCTATAGTCACGAGATGCTGTATCCCAACTCGCGGAACCATCAGCAAAGAGCCTCGGGACAAAAACAGGCGCGTATGGAGTGCGGCGGCAGAGCGGAGCGCCGACGCCGCTTTGGCTCATGCGGGGGATTCCCTCACATTTGAGCCAAGGCGGCGTCGGCGCTCCGCTCTGCCGCCGCACTCCATAGGTCCGTGTCGTCTTGACTTTAGAAAGATCCTGCGGGGCGGGACGGCCGTGAGCAGGCGGATCACGGGGCGATCAGACGGATGATGTCCGCCGTGTCAATGGCGCCGTCGGCGTTGACGTCCAGTCCGGTGGGATCGTTGTGGCGTTTCAGCAGATAGTCGATCAGGTCCTGAATGGACGGGCCGGCAAAACGCCCGTTGATCTGAATTGACAGCGTCCGCGACGCCGTTCCCGCAGGCGCCTGCCCGTCGCGCACGCGCAGTTCGAACGTCCACAGTCCCGGCGCGGCCGGCACGCCCGCGATGACGCCGTAACCGAGCAGGTTCAGCCCCGGCGGCAGGGACCCGGAGGCCAGTTCCCATTCATAGGGCGCCACGGTTCCGGATGCAGCCAAATCCGCGGCGTAGTCCTCGGCAACGGTTCCATCCGGCAGGCTGGCGGTATCGATGACGGGCGATTGCGCCGGCTCGATCCGCAACAGGAACCAGCGTCCGGCGCCCACATCGCCGGGCACATCGGCCGACACGAGGAAGCGAAACGTTGCGGCGGCGGCCGGCTCGCCATGCAGACGGCCGTCGGCTTCGAGGGTGAGTCCTGGCGGCAGCGCGCCTCCGCACAGCGCATAGGTGGCGGCGGGGTTGGCCGGAACAACGCCGAACTGCGCGGCATACGCCTCGCCAACGCGCCCGGCGCCCAGCGACGACGGCGTCAGGACGGTGGCCCCGCTGGGCGCGGCGTATTTGGCGCACAGGCCAAACGCGCCGACCGCCCAGGCGTTGGACGATTCGGCCACTGCGAAGCGTTGGACGGAATGCCCGATCAAGCCCAGGTTCGTCACCGAATCGGTGGTGAACTCGCCGTCGCGCGACTCGTACAGCAAGGGCGTTGCCACGGCGCGTTCAAATGGCGGAATCTCGCCGCCGATCCATCCCCGCGAACAGCTGATCATCTCGATGTCATGAAGCTCGCCGCTGGTGAGCGCCAGCGGCGGAGACCACATGGCGCCGCCGTCATGGGTGGTGAGCAACCGTCCTCCTGCGAGCAACACGAATCCCTTGTCGGGGCTGACGAAATGAACGTCGGTGACGCCGACGCCATAGATACCCAAGTCTTGCGTGGCCCACGTCTCGCCACCATTGTCGGTGCGATAGAGGAGCGAGGTGTTCTTGTTGAACATCCATCCCGTCTGACGATCAATGAAGAACAGCCCCAGCGGCGCCATGTAATAGCTTGCGATGTCGGCGTCGGCAAAGACGCGCGTCCACGCCCTTCCGCCGTCGTCGGTGCGCAGGACGACGCGCCCCCCATAGGTGCTGAATTCGTTCGTCATTTGATAGCCGACCAGCCAGCCCACTTGATCATCGATGAAGTGAACGCTCATCCACTTCGACGATCCGGTCAGCAGCGTGCCGGTCGTTCCATTGACGGAGATGTCGAATCGCGGACGCCAGGTCCGTCCGGCGTCATAGGTCTCATAGGGGGGATGCTCGGGCCAGCCGTCGAGCGCGTATCCCGTGTCCGGAGTGCGGAACCAGGCGCTCTCCAGGTTGCGCAATTCCGACAGCAGTTCCCATCGGGCGCCGCCGCAGCGTGTGCGATAGATGCGGTATCCCCGCTCGTTGGCATAGGTGGCGGCGCCGATGGCCCAGCCATGTTCTTCGTCGAGGAATTGCAGGTGGCTGAACTTGGGCGCGTAGTAGTCGTTATCCGGAATCTCGGTCGAATCCACGCGCGTGGCGCGCACGGGCCAGCCGTATTGATAGTCCCACGCCTCGCCGCCATTGATGCTCTTCCAGATCGAGCCTTCGTTATCAACGATGACCTCATAGGGCGGCTCGATGAACGTGCGGCCGACAACGCTGACCGCGGCCCAGCCGGTCAGGCCGTCGTCCAGGAATTGCACGCCGCGGATGAACATGAGAGTGGGATTCAGTCGAAACGATGTGACGCTCCAATTCGCGCCGCCATCGAGTGTCCGCTGGATCGAATCGTTGAAGAGACCCGACGCCCAGCCCCGCTGCGCGTCGGAGAGAAACTGAATCTCATCGTAGTTGCCTTGGGTGATGGCCAACGGCTGCGCGGTCCAGGACTGGCCGCCATTGGTGGTCTTGAACAGCCGCCGCGGCAGGTAGTCCCCCGGCCCTTGCGCCCCGATCCAGCCCGTGTCGCCCACGAAGCACATGCCGTTGACGTCGGGGATTCTCAAGTCGTTGCGAATCCGGGCGTCCCCGCCCTGGGTCGCCAGGCATCGGATTCGGCCATCCCTCGCCGCGGCCACGGCCATCATGGGCGCGCTTGCCAGCGTGTCGTCCGGCGACGCGGCGCCCCCGCCCGCAAGAGATTCCCACGGCAGCGACGGATCGGGCGTCCACGTCTTCCCGCCGTCGGTGGTCTTGTCGAAAACCTTGTCGGGTCCGCCGGCCCATCCCGTCATCGCGTCCTTAAGGCCGACGCTGAAGTAGTAACTCTCGTCCGGCGTTTCTGCGTCGTTCCAGGTGTATCCGCCGTCCTCGGTGTAGCGGATGCCGCCGCCCACGCAATTGACGCCGTGCAGCGAGTCCACAAACACAAGTCCGTTCTCCATGCCGTAGGCGTCGGGATTGCGAATCTCCCACGACTGTCCGCGGTCGGCGGAATGAGCGATGCCAGCTGAGCCTGACAGCCATCCCTCGTCGCCCAGCCAGCAGAAGGCCCACAAGGAACCCAGCGCCTCCGGATTGCGCAGCGTCCAGCAGCGTCCGCCGTCGGTTGTGTCGTAGAAGACACCGCTGAGTCCGATGGCGATGCCCTGCGTATCGTCGAAGAAATGAATGTCAAGGATGCGATTGCCTGAATGCTGGACTTCCCAGCCGCCGGTGGTCAGTTCATCCACCTGCAGCGCGTAGGATTGCGCCGCGCGCTGCGGCAGGCAGTTGCTGTCGGTCACCTCGACGGTGAAACTGAAGGCGCCGGTCTCGAACGGCGTTCCCGCCACGACACCCAGTTCGTCGATGATCATGCCCTGCGGCAAGGCGCCGTCGATCACGCGAAACGCGAAGGGACGGTTGTCGCCCGTCATATCCAGCGACTTGAGGTAGGTCTTGCGGTGCGTGGCAGGGGGCAGCGTCGTGGGCGGAAGGCGCAGCGGCTCTTGGGCAATGAAGACGGTCG
>Ga0101944_10005918_pt1 | contig 13406 bp, 6 predicted proteins | sample DewCreD2012metaG_FD_75245 | JGI IMG/M metagenome (GOLD analysis project Ga0101944, IMG submission 75245) | Hot spring sediment bacterial and archeal communities from British Columbia, Canada, to study Microbial Dark Matter (Phase II) - Dewar... ... | reverse complement strand
GAGTCTATGTCTACTACGCCGAAATTGAGTTCGTCGATGGGGAAACCATCCTGTACAAAGGAGATGTAACTATCGTAAGGTAGAAAGATTTACTGTTTTTCCTGTAATTCAGTCAAGCCGCGGATGCTGTTGCTTTTTGGGGTAAGGCATCTGCGGCTTTTTTGCGAAATTGTATTCATTATTACCCGTAGTTTGCCAACAAAAACCCGCCTGTAGTCATGCAAAAAAAACTACTCCTTCTCCCGCTTTTTTCCCTATTTTTCTTAGCCAATCTATCTCAGGCGCAGTTGCCGCCAGTGTGCGACCCCAACCAGCCTCCGGCTGATTTTTGTCAGGATATCTGCATCTACTGCAATTTTACCACGTTGTCGGGCAACAATGCACCTTACACTGGACAAACACCGCCCGGTGGCTTCTGCTCTGGCATACAGAATGAGTTTTGGGTGGGCTTTATCGCTGGCGGGACAGTGGCTACGTTCACTGCTACGCCCTCCAACTGCCAGAATGGCAATGGCTTGCAAATAGCGCTGTACACCAGTTGCAACAGCGCTCCTATCGCCTGCAATGGCGGACAGCAAGGCGGCGGAAACACTCCGATGAGCATCACGGCTAACCTGACGCCAGGCGTCAACTACTTTCTGTTGGTGGATGGCTATGGAGGTGACGTATGCGATTACGTCATTTCCGTTTCCCCACCTAGTGCTGCGCAGGCACCACCCATAGCACCTACAGGGTCTATTCAAGGGCCTGCCACTATATGCCCAGGTGGGACAGTAACCTTTAGCATCCCATCGGTAAGCGGAGCTGGAGCTTATGAATGGACAGCTCCTGCAGGATGGCTCATCAATGGGCAACCATCGCCAGTTGTTACAAATGCACCAGGTGGCAACGTGGTCACTATAACGGCTGGCTCTGCGAGTGGGCAGGTTTGTGTGCGGCCTATTAGCTCTTGTAACAACGGTGTACAGGTCTGCCGGACGATCAACGTGGTGCCCATTCCTCCGACGAACCTGACACCAGCCATTGTGTGCAATGAGGACGTGCCCTACACCCTGCCCTGGGGGCAGCAGGTCAACACTTCTGGCACTTACCAGACCACCTACCAATCCTACCAAGGGTGCGACAGCGTCGTGCGCCAGCAAGTAACCGTCCTGCCGCCCATTATTCGCAATTTGGGTCTGCAATCCATCTGCGCAGGCTCCTGCGTCACTGTCTGCGGCCAACAGTACTGCGACGCAGGGACTTATTCCTACATCTGCCAATCCTATCAAGGCTGCGACAGTTTAATTAACTTCGCTATTAACGTAATCAACCCTGTGGCCGAAATCACCGGCGGCGGTGTGATCACCTGCGCTAACCCGACCATCACCTTGGGCTCTCAACCCTCGCCCGGCGCAAAGGTCTGGCGCGACGGTAACGGCGTCGTGCTCGGCACGGGCAACACCATCACCGTCAGCAACCCAGGCACCGTTATCCTCACCGTCACGGCGGTAGCCGGCGGAAACCAATGCATCAAGAGCGACACCATCCAAATTACCGCCAACACCACACCGCCCGTGGCCACAGCGCAGGGCGGATTCCTGGGCTGCGGAAACGCTCAAGCACAACTGAACGCTTCTTCCAACATCCCCAACTCCTCCTTCGCCTGGGGACCACCCGCCGGCCTGAGCAACCCCAACATCCCTAACCCGCTGGCCTCCCTGCCCGGCACCTACACCGTCACTGTCACTAACCCCAACAACGGCTGCACCGCTACTGCCACCGCGGTGGTCACGGGCAACACCGACCCGCCCTCCGCTAACGCTCAGGGCGGGGTGATTACCTGCGCCGCCTCTTCCGTCACCCTGCAGGCCAACACCAACGCCAACGGTGCCTCCTTCGCCTGGAGCGGACCCGCAGGGTTCTCTTCTAACCAGCAAAATCCTACCGTCTCCACCGGCGGAACCTACACCGTTACCATCACTAACCCTATCAACAATTGCACGGCCACCGCCACCGCCTCCGTCACCGTCAACACCGCCGCCCCGCAGGCGTCCGCCGCCGGGGGCACTATCTCCTGCACCTCGCCCACCGTCACCCTCAGCGGTAACTCCCCTACCAACGGTGTCTCTTGGGCTTGGACAGGACCGGCAGGGTTCTCCTCCAACCAGCAAAACCCCGTGGTGGATACCGCCGGCACTTACACGCTGGTCGTTACCAACCCCATCAATGGCTGCACTTCCAGCGCTACCGCCTCCGTCTCTGGTGACACCTTGCCACCCAACGCCACAGCCGCCGGCGGGCTCATCTCTTGCGCTGTGCCCTCCATCGCCCTCAATGGTGCCTCCTCCACGCCGGGCGCTTCCTTCACTTGGACAGGACCGGCAGGGTTCTCCTCCAACCAGCAAAATCCTATCATAGACACCGTCGGCATCTACCTGCTCACCGTCACAGGACCTAATGCCTGCACCGCTACCGCTACCGCAGAAGTCACCGGCGACTTCGACCAGCCCGATGCCACTGCCACTGGAGGGGTTATCACTTGTGCTTCTTCCACCACCCAAATTAGTGGCTCCTCTAATACTCCCAACGTCACTTATTCTTGGATCGGACCTAATCAAGGCACCTACAACGGCCCCACGCCCACGGTGTCTAACTTGGGCATTTACACCCTCATCGTCACCGCGCCCAACGGTTGCACCGCCACTGCTACCGCAGAAGTCGTGCCGGACGATGACATCCCTCAGGTCAGCGCGGTAGGCGGCACCCTGACGTGCGCGGTCACCTCCGTCACTCTGCAGGGAACCTCTAACACTCCAGGGGCTACTCTGGAGTGGACAGGGCCGGGCGGTTTCTCCTCCACCCAGGAAGACCCGGTGGTCTCCCTCCCGGGTACTTACGTGCTCACCGCCACCAATCCGGCTAATGGATGCGTCGCCATCGCTACGGCGCCTGTCGTCTTAGATGATGCTCCGCCACTCGCTCAAGCCGCCGGCGGTACGGTCACCTGCAGCGCGCCTACTGTCCAACTGCAAGCTTCCTCGCCCACTCAGGGCGTCACTTGGCTGTGGAGTGGACCGGCGGGCTTCTCCTCCAACCAGCAAAATCCGCAAGTCGCTTCGCCCGGAGACTACACCCTCCTCGTCACTGGATCCAATGGGTGCACCTCTTCGGCTACGGCCACTGTGCTGGCTGACCAGACGCCACCCTCCGTGTCGGCCTCGGGCGGCACCCTCTCCTGTACTGTGCTCAGCCTGCCGCTGAACGCCTCGGCCAACACCGCCGTCGCCTGGAACTGGACAGGTCCCGGCGGCTTCTCTTCCACCGAGCCCAATCCAACCGTCAGCCTGCCGGGCAATTATCAGGTCGTGGCGACGGCCGCCAATGGCTGCACCGCCAGCGCTCAGGCGTCCGTCGCCCAGGATACCATCGCGCCCGACATCTCAGCCCAGGGCGGCACCCTCTCTTGCAACCAGCCGCAACTGCAACTGCTGGGCGCTTCTAATACGCCAGGCGCCACCTTCCTATGGCTCGGCCCGGCTGGTCTGAACACCTCCAATCCCACGCCCACGGTGGCTACCGGAGGCGCCTACACCCTGGTAGTCACCGCGCCGAATGGCTGCACCGCCGAGCAAACCGTGGACGTGCTCACCGACCTACAGCCGCCTACGGTGTTCGCCGTCGCTCCCGACCTCATCACCTGCGCCCAGCCCGCCGTACAACTGCAGGCCACCGCCACTAATCCCTCCTCTCCGGTGGTCGCCTACCTGTGGAGCGGACCCGCCGGCTTCTCCAGCACCGTCGAAGACCCCTCCGTCGATGTGCCCGGTACTTACACCGTCGTCGCAACCTCCCAAAACGGTTGCTCCGCCAGCGCTACCGCCACAGTGGACCAAAACACTCAACCGCCGGACGTCTCCGCTACCGGCGATACCCTCACTTGCCTGATCACTTCCGCCGACATCACCGGCGCTTCCTCAACACCGGGCGTCTCTTTCCTGTGGACGGGTCCTGGAAACTTCTCCGCCAATCAGCCGGGTTCCACTGTCACCTTGCCAGGCGTGTATACCCTCTTAGTCACTGCACCTAACGGTTGTACGGCCACCGCCACCGCCACCGTCGTGTTCGATGCGGCCTTCCCCGACCTCGTCGCCAACCGCTCCAACGACTTGGACTGCGACGACCTGCAGGCAACCCTCTCCGCTCAAAGCAACACGCCCGACGTCTCCTTTGCCTGGGCCGATGCCTCCGGTACCTTCTCCGTTAGCCCTCAAGTGGTCGTCTCTACCGGTGGCACTTACACCGTCTCCGTCACCGCCCCCAATGGTTGCGTAAGCACCCAAACCCTCGTCGTCCTCCAGGACATTACGCCTCCGCAGGCCGCAGCCCTGGGCGATACTATTAACTGTATCTCTGGCGTCGGCCAACTCTCCGGTCAATCTCCTACCAGTGGCGTCGCTTTCCTCTGGACAGGTCCCGGAAACTTCTCCTCCAACCAGCAAAACCCTCAGGTCACACAGCCAGGCGTCTACCAACTGACCGTAACTGGCCAAAACGGATGCTCCTCTACGGCCAGCGCCACCGTCTGGGCTAACGTAGACGCCCCGCAGGTCGCCCTCTCCGGCGCCGGTGTGCTCACCTGTGCCGTGCCCCAACTCACCCTGCGCGCTCACGTCCAATCGCCCATCTCCTCCGGCGGGTGGACAGGGCCGGGCGGTTTCTCCAGCACCGACACCATCATCACCATTAACCAACCCGGAACCTACACTTTCACCGCCACGGCTGCCAATGGTTGCGTCTCCGCTCCCAAACTGGACGTTACTCAAAACATCCAACCGCCGCAAAACGTCGTCGTCACGGGAGGAACCATCTCCTGCGCTCAGCCGCAAATCGCCCTGCAGGCCTCCACTTCCACAACCAATGTCTCCTACGCCTGGACGGGACCCGCAGGCTTTGCTTCCTCCCAACAAAATCCTACCGTCAACCAAGCCGGAACCTACACCGTCCTCATCACCAACCAGCAAAACGGCTGCCAGGCTACGGCCGTCACCAGCGTCATCGGAGACTTCGCCCAACCGACCGTCTCCGCTTCGGCTCCACTCATCACCTGCGCCGTGCCCTCCGTGACCATCTCCTCTTCTGCCTCGCCGGCTAACCTCATCTATCAGTGGAGTGGCCCAGGCATTACCGCCGCCAACCAAAACGCGCCCAACCCGCAAGTGGATGCCCCCGGAACCTACACCGTCGTCGTGCGCTCCGTCGCCAACGGCTGTACCAACGCCACCACCGTGACCGTCCAGGCCGACCGACAACAGCCCGAAAACGTCCTCACCGCCGGAACGACCCTCACTTGCGCCCAACCGACCAACGCCCTCAGCGTCACCACCACCACCGCCGGCGCTATCTTCCTCTGGTCCGGACCCGCAGGATTCTCCTCCAACCAGCAGAACCCCGTCGTCAACCAACCGGGAACTTACTCCGTCGTCATCACCAATCCCGCCAACGGGTGCTCCACCTCCGCTACCGCAACCGCGCTGGCTGACCAACAGCCGCCCAGCGTCACCGCGCAAGGCGGAATCCTCACCTGTGCCACTCCTGCCCTCTCCCTGACCGCATCGGCTAACCCAACGACCGTCTCCTGGAACTGGACGGGACCCGCAGGCTTCTCCTCTACCCTGCAGGCGCCCACCGCCTCCGTACCAGGCACCTACACCGTCGTGGCTACTAACCCGGCTAACGGGTGCTCCGCCAGCGCTACCGCTACCGTCCTGGCTGACCAACAACCACCGCAGGTCTCTATTGCCAACCCGCCCTTGCTCACCTGCAACACCACCCAGGTCTCCCTCACCGCTCAAGTGGCGCCCTCCGGCTCTTACGCCTACCTGTGGACCTCTCCCGACGGCAACATCACTGCCGGGGCTAACACCGCCACTGCTATCGCTTCCGCCGCAGGTACCTACACCGTCGTCGCTACCAACCTCCAAAACGGTTGCTCCGCCAGCGCTTCCACTACTGTCCGCGCCGACTCCGCTACCATCAGCGGCGCTCTATTACAACCGCGCAATGTGTCCTGCTTCGGCAAAAAAGACGGAGCCCTGCGCATCCTCAGCGTCCAAGGTGGTACGCCCCCTTATCTCTACGCCATCGAAAACGGAGTCCTATCCCCACAAGTAGAGTTCTCTCCCCTCGCCCCGGGCTCTTACACCCTCCACATCCAGGACGCCAACGGATGCGAATGGTCAACTACCTTCGCTGTCGGAGAACCGCCCGAACTCCTCGTCGAACTCGGCCCAGATACGACCATCTTCCTCGGCGACGCCATTCGCATCAGCCTGGATAATGTCGTCAACTTCCCACACCGCGTCATCAGCACTCGACTGGAGCCGGCCGAATGGCAGGACTCCCTGGGCCGAGACCTATACCCCCTGAAGTCTTTCCGATACGCGCTCTCGGTCGTCGACTCCAACGGATGCCGAGCCAGCGACACCAGACTGGTGCTCGTGGACAAAACTCGATTCGTCTACATCCCCAACGTCTTCACCCCAGCCTCGGCTAATGAAAACAGCCTCTTCTTCATCTCGGCTCGATACCCCAGGCATGTGGTCAACATCAAATCCCTGCTCATCTTCGACCGTTGGGGCAACGCGGTCTTTGAACGCTTCAACTTCCCGCCCAACGACCCAGCCCTCGGATGGGACGGCACGGCAAGAGGCGCCCAAGCCCCGCCCGGAGTCTATGTCTACTACGCCGAAATTGAGTTCGTCGATGGGGAAACCATCCTGTACAAAGGAGATGTAACTATCGTAAGGTGAGAAAAGGGAGCCGCCTTTTTGTTTAGGGGAGGGACATGCCGATCGGGTGTGTCCCTCTCTTTTGGTAAGAGAGCTGGCGCCGTGCTCTTACCGGAAGTGCGGCGACGTCGGGACCAGCGGCAGGGCGTTTTAACGATTTGGGCGCGGGCTGGGAACCGCCTGGGAGCAGGGCCTAAAGCCGGCGTTTTCAACCCAAAAAACACAAACAGAACAGCATTTACTTTCTCCAAGACCTTTGAAAAACTGCCATAAAGCCGTCAAATGTGCAGTGACGCACCTTAGGAAATGGAGCAGTTTGTTATGTTTGTTTCATGAACTAGCGCCCTAACGGGTTGTTTGGAGAGGCATGGCAAAAGATGAGTCGTCGTTTCGCTACATCACTTACGGAGCGCGGGTAAGCGCCGAGGGAGTTACTATCCTGCTAGAGCACGCCATAGACCGCCTTATGAGTGGCGAGGAGCGCCCTACACCTATTTGTATTTGGGGGCTGCACGGGATTGGGAAAACAGAGCTGGTGCGTGATGTGGCGAAAGCGCGCGGGTGTTCATTTGTGTATTTGGCGCCAGCGCAGTTTGAGGAGATGGGGGACTTGGTGGGCATGCCGCAAGTAGTGATAGGCCAGGATGGCACGGCGCTGACGCGTTTTGCGCCACCGGAGTGGGTGCCGCGCCATCCTGGGCCTGGCATCTTGCTGCTTGACGACGTGAACCGTGCCGATGACCGCATCCTGCGCGGGATTATGCAGCTGTTTCAAAACTACGGGCTGGTGTCGTGGGCGTTGCCCGCTCGCTGGCTCATTGTGTGTACGGCCAATCCGGACGGGGGGGATTATTCCGTAACGACACTGGATGAGGCAATGCTGACGCGCATGCTGCACGTGACAATGACCTTTGACGCGCAGGTGTGGGCGCGCTGGGCTGAGCGCAACGACGTTGACCCACGCGGCATCCACTTTGTGCTAACTTATCCGGAGCTGGTCAATGAGCACCGAACGACTCCGCGCTCTTTAGTGCAGTTTTTCAACAGCTTGCGTGGCATCGAGGATTTGCGCGAAAACATTGGTTTAGTGAATCTTCTGGCTGAGGCGTCATTGGATACGGAGACAGCTCAGGCTTTTATTTCATTTGTGCAGCTGAACATGGACAAGTTGCCCTCACCGGAGGACATTCTCATGGCGCGATCTTTTGAAAGGGTGTCGCGCCGTTTGGAGCGGCTTGTAGACGAGGGGCACATGAAGCGCATGGACGTTCTATCGGTGATTGTTACGCGGCTAATCAATTACCTACTGGTTCGCGAAAAGCCGCTCTCTGAGGAAGAGTTGGGCAATCTACGGGCGTTCATCTCGTTGCCGCTGCTGCCTAACGACTTGCGCTTATCTATAGCCCAGGAGCTAGCTGAAGCTAATCGGCCCGATTTGTCTCAGGTTTTTGCAGAGCCGCAAGTAGCGCAATTGCTGTTGCGGAAGATGTGAAGCCGTCGGTTTCAGAGGGTGCGCTTCCGGCTGCGCTTTTCAAAGTATTCGCGCTGACCAGTGGCGAAGCGCAGCTGGTATTGGCCCGCAGGCAGGTCGGTAATATCTATCCACCAGGCTTCCGTGCTTGCACGGAACTCTTTTTCTATCAATACCCTGTTATCAGTATCGAGCACCTGTGCTTTCACTACGGTCAGGGGTGTCTCTTCGGGCAGGAGCCATACTTTGTTGGAAGCGACAACGACTTCGATGTACGGGGCACGCGTGCGAGTGGCGGGGCCGTTTTGGGCTGGCAAAGCGAAGGTGGGCAATAGCCACAGGAGAAAGCTGAAAAAGAGGCTTATTTTCATTGCTTAGTTGGAAAGAAGTGCATTAAAGATACAATTTGAGAGCAACTCACAACTCGGCAATAAAAGACACCTCTCCTGGTAGCCGTGTTGCATGGTCGCTGGAGCATCTCGATGAACAGGCGCAGATAACCTCCCAACGGTGCGCCACTATCGGCCAAACCCAAGTACCTGCCGTTTAAGGGCAATGCACCGTTTGGCACTTCGTACGCTTTAGTGGGCCAACCAGCGCCGCAGGCGAAACCCTACGCCCAAGAGCAACATGCCGAAAAAGAAGGCGTAAAAGCCCGCCCACCAGGCCAGCACCACAGTGCCGCCATAGGCGCGAAACAGCATGACCACCCCTATACCCAAGGAGATAATGCCTCCTAAAACCAACTGCCACTCACTCTCAATTTCTTTGCGGATATAGTAGGCCAACCCTAACTCCAGCGCCCCCGTTAGGATGCACCAGGCGGCGAACAGATACACCAGCATGTCGTCGGTCACATTGCCTTGCCAGATGACAAGGCTCAACACCACGCCCACTATCCCCTCTCCTACAAGGAGCCAACCGGCAGCCTCTTCTCTGCGCAGCTGCCAGCCGGAATAGGCAGCAAGTACACCATCGGCCAACAGGTAGACAGCAACGCATGTCGCTAAGGCTACAAAGGGAGAGCGCGATAGCGCTAAAACAACTATGGCAAAGAGTATGGCTACTACGCCCCGAAGGGTTAATAACCACCAATGTTTGGCGAAAATGGACATCATAGCGCAGTAAATTTAGAAGGTATAGAGCAGGTGTACATAAAACGGTGCTATTTCTAAAAAGCACACCAACAAAGGAACAACCTAAGCCGGGCTTTGCAAAAACTTTTCTTAGTCTCGTTCACATCCTCTTTTAAAAGACCTGAGGTATAGGCCAGTGCGCTCCGAGTACTGAGATAAGCCCTTGCTGTGGGCATAGGCCGGGGTGCTCTTCTCTTTCCAAAAATAGGGAGAATATCCTTTTTAAACCAAACCTCAAAATCGCTTTGTGCAGTTCCCTTCCAATTAAACCTGCGCAGTGAGCTAACGGACAAATTTTCGTTCAAAGACGGCGGTGTTGTCGCGATCATCTGTAACGGTCAGGCGCAAGATATGCTCGCCCGGTGGGATACGCTCATCGAAGTAGTGCACCAGGCGTCCACTTTTTCGATCGTATTCGAAAAGCACCCACTGGCCGTCTACGGTAGCGCGATAGCGCAGCGAGCGAGCCGTGCCGCCCACGCTAAAGTTATCGGTGAGGGCGAAGGACATGAGCGACTTGCTGCGCATATTTTCTGCAAAGACGACCGGGCGAATGCTGGGCGCGACGGTATCCAGGGCAGTCGTGTATTGGCCTAATTCGCGAATGCGCGTTTCGATGGCCCCATTCACCCACTTCCCGCCGGTGCTTTCTGGGCGCTCACCGTTGAGGCAGACGACGATGGCCTTGGACGCCAGGGCCGGAGGCAGCGCCTTCGGGCGAATGGACAGGGTGCAGTAGCGATGCAGTGGGGTTTCGTCGTTGTGGATGTGATGAATGGGAGCCAACGCATTGGCCGGGCTTGGGCTGACGGTATACTGAAAGTAGAGGGTTTCGTATAAAGCGCCTTCCGGGATAGAAAGCGCCATATCCTCAATTTCAATGCGATGAGGAGCATCCCAACCCAATTGGCGTTGAAAAGAAGGCGGCACCGCCGGCAATACTTCGCCGCGCCTTATCCAAAAGCGCAATACAGCAGTGTTGCCGTGAGCATCCGCGGCTTCAACGACGACGGGAGTAAGGCGCCTTTGATACAGCGGGACGACGCCGAAGTTGTCAGCCCGTTCGTATTGTGACAAGCGATCGCCAGGCAAGATGTAACAGCGCTGAAACCATGCGCCCGTGCGTTTGCGCGCTGCAAAATCGGTATGGGCATTCAGATAGCGGGTTTCGTCGAAGTCCAGCTCCTGGGCGCGCCAGCCGAAGATAGGTTGCCCATCGGCAAAGCACCGGAGCGAAAAGAGGCCGTTCTTGTTGTGAGGATTGCCCGTCACACGGTCAAACGCACGCAGGCCAAGGCCAATGCGCCAGGCCGGCAGCACGAGCGTATCGCCGCCCCTGAGGCCGTAAATGTTGCCGGAGCGCGGCTCAGTCATCAGCACTTGGGCGTCTATTGTTTCGTGTCGGTCGTTGAGGTAATAAACCTTAAGAGCTACCAATTCGGGTACTTCGCGGTCGGCTATAGGCAAGTTAAAGAGCAAGGGATTGAGGGTTTTCTGGTCTGCGGTGCGCCTGATTTCAAAATGTAGGTGAGCGCCCGACGAACTACCCGAATTGCCCATGTCACCGATGCGGTCGCCTTTCTTTACCACAAAAGCCTTCTCACCCGGATAGAGGTCTACTTCAAAGCGCTCTCGGCGATACTGTTCAGCCTTGACGTAGCGGGCAATAGCCGGGCTAAAGCGATGCAGGTGCCCGTAGACAGTGGTATAGCCGTTAGGATGCCGGAGATATAGGGCATTGCCATAGCCTCCCTCCTGCACGCGAATGCGGTGCACGTAGCCGTCTGCAGCAGCGTAAATGGGCTGTCCGATGTCGCCGCTAAGGTCAATGCCGGAGTGGAAATGGTTATCGCGCAACTCGCCGAACGAACCCGACAAGCGCAGGCTTTGAGCATCCACGGGCAGGCGGAAGTAGTGCTGCGGATATCGAGGCTCGTTCATCGAGATGCGCTCCGTTGGCGGTTCAAAGTGAGGCAAAGCCAAAAAACCGCTGACAAGTGCGAGCAACCAGGCTGTTTTTCCCATAGCAGTTAACCCTTGTGCTACCAACGCTGCCCTTTGGCTTCGAGTACAGGTAGCGAAGAGCGATAGTTCAAAGATAGGGAGCAGAGGGCCAACAGTTCTTTCGCCTTGGGTGAATGCAACCCCTTTTGCTGTTAGCCAAGGCACAAGCCTGCAAGGCGATCAATATAGCGCCAGGCGTCGTATCCACACGCGCTCATGGGTACAGAGGCGAAGCCAGCTGGAGCCGGCGGCGTACCGCCCGGGCGGCAAGGTGACGTGCACCGTCTGCCCCGGAGCAGCGCCGTCGAGGGTTGCCAGAGGAAGTATGCGGCCAGTGGCCTCTATCAGCTCCAGATACACGGGGCCGCTCGTGGGCACCTCGAAGCGAAGCGCAAAGGCGCCAAGTGCCGGATTGGGGAATACCTGGAAGGATAAGTCGGCTTCGCTTCGGGTCGTCGTAGAGGATATCGAGGCGCATTCGTATACGGCCACCCAGCCGGGAGCATTGGTGGCGCCGTCGGACACAAAACGAAAAGTCAGGCTACCGCTGCTGGCCTGCAAGAGGCCTGGGTTTTGGTTGCCCGTCCAGGCGCCAAGAAGCGGTGCTGCGGTGTTCGGACCATCGTAAACCCAGAGCGTATCGTAACCATTTTCGAGTTCGAACGACAAGAAGTGGATGCGCAGGGCATTAGCATTGGGCGGCGCAATGGTAAAGGTGTAATTTTCGAAAGAGTAGTAGTGCCACGCGGGGCCGCCACCATCGTAGAGAGTGTCCGAACAAGGTTGCTGGGCACAATCCGTAAAATGGTCGCGCAGGAGACTCCAAAAGTCGGTGTAGCCTGCGTCGTAGCCCAGCGCCCAGATGCCAACTCCGCCTATGCCGCGCTGAAGGACGAGCTGGTAGCGCCTACCCAGGGTTTGTGCTGAGTTGATAAAACACTGCCGCCAGGTATTACCGATAGGGTAAGCAAAGTAAGAGGAAGCGCTGGGATAATGCTCATGGCGCTGCTGGTAAGTGGCCGAGTTGCTGCGCACGTATCGGTAGGTTCGAGTGGTGCTAAAATTGCCCGTGGTGCTGGAAGGTGCCAGATGACTTACTGTTTCCCACTCCCGACCATAGTAGGGCACACCGAGAAGGAGTTTGTGGCGTGGAATGCCGGCGCGCAGATACGTCGTCACAGAGCGGGAGAGGTTGTAGTTAAAGGTAGAGGAAAAGCTATAGAGCGGGTCTGTTGGGCCTGCTACAGTGCTTCCGCTCCAATAATAATCGTAGCCCATGATGATAAACAGGTCAACCCAAGGCACCATGGCTGCCACGTCGAACACATTGCTCCAATCCACAGCAGGTAGGGCAATGGAGAGCTCGGCATTAGGGAGCTGGCTTTTCAGTTGGGAACTAAGCAAAGCAACGAAGTTAGTCAGGGCGGTTTTTTGAGACAAGGGAACCAATTCAAAGTCAATGTTAACGCCGTGAGCGCCGCGCTGTTTGAGCAGGTCAATAAGGTTGTCAATGAGGTTTTGCTGGGCAGCAGAGTTACCGAAAAAGGTGGCGTGGTCGCTAAAGAGGGTAACGCAAAGGTGTACGCGCACGCCGCGGGCAAGGGCCTGCGTAACCACTGCCGCCGTAGACCAGTTGTAGGTACTGTTGGGATTACCCGTTTGAGGGTTAACCTCGTAAGAGAAATAGCACAGGTCGCTCAAGAGGTTCCACTGGTAGTGGGTTTCCAGGCCGTTGCTCCAATAGGGGTGCCAGCCAAAGATGCGTTTGGTTAGGGTACAGTTATCAAGGTTTTGCGGCCGTGCAGCCGCCTCGCGTTCGTTGATGCGCTGCCATTCGTCAGGGCCAAAGCCCAACTGGCGATATTGTGCCTGCTCTTCCCAGTGAACAGAGACAGGATAGGTCTGGGCAAAAAGAAGGCGAGTGGTGAGGGAGAGGGCAGCGATAAACAAGGCAATAGGTCGCATAGCCGTATTTTTTTCCAAAGGTGGACAAAAATGTGGTGTTAACGGAGAGAGCAAAAGCCA
>Ga0101944_10005917_pt1 | contig 13407 bp, 10 predicted proteins | sample DewCreD2012metaG_FD_75245 | JGI IMG/M metagenome (GOLD analysis project Ga0101944, IMG submission 75245) | Hot spring sediment bacterial and archeal communities from British Columbia, Canada, to study Microbial Dark Matter (Phase II) - Dewar... ... | reverse complement strand
TGCCGTCACGGGATTGGACGCTATCCCATACGCGGTGTCCACGCAAGGCTTTTTTCGCTTGACGCGAAGCAGAATGGAGTCGGATCATCACTCCGCCAATGTAATTCGGCTAAAGGCTTACCTTATGGCCGGGTGCAAGGTATCAAGCATCAGTCTACTGGTTTGTTCGACCGGCGCGGTGGCTGTCATGAGCAAGGGGCGATGGCGTTTTGCGGCGATACCATATTGCGTCGTCTTGATCTGGATTCTGGAGCGAATTAGAACAATACGGCTGGTAGGAAAATACGGTGTAGCGCCGGTAACCCTGGATGTGATTATTGACAACACGAAATGGTATACACAAGCATTATTGCTTCTTGAGAGCACACCTGTGTTTGTCGTTGGATCGACCCTAATTGTCCTGGCTTTGATAATATCTTGGCTGATCCTGAAATCGGTCAGTCGTATGAATGGAGAGAACAGTGACAAATGTCTGCACTCAAATCCCTTGTTGTCGTTCGGATTGTTTATCCTGTTAAACTTCATTCTTGCATATGGATTTGTATTGACATCATGGGCCAAACAGCCCCGATACTATTATCAGCTAGTGTATTTCATTGGAGTCTTTCTTGGTTGCGCGGCGGGTCTTTCGGTTGATAACCTTCGGGGAATTCTGCATAGCGTTTGGATCACACGCAAGCATCTCTGGGACTTGAGTGTGCGGTTCTACTGTATGATAGTATTTGTGCTTGGCGCATATCTAATGATAGCGTGTTATTGTCAGGTTTTATGCTGTTATGAAAAATACTATAATCTAGGCCTTATAGAAACACGAATGCTTGCGGCTGTTACACAAAAAATCCGAGCTGGCGCCAGTATCGAAGTCGTTTCTGGGCCGAGTGGATTGGAGGGGGCTGTCCCGAAGTATTTTGCCTATTTTCATAATGTGTTTCGGTCGAGTATGCCAGTCGATCCTTCTCTGATTAGACTATGTCCTTGGGAAACGATTGTGCAGCGACTGATATTGAATAAAGATGATACTAACGATAAGATATATATACTTGATGTTTTGGAAGAGCACTCTCCTGTTGCTCCATACTATGCAAAGAGCGAGGTGTTTGACACCCTGACATCGCCGACAGCGTTATTGTTGTGGTCGCGCGCTCTTGCACGCGCGCTCGGCGCTAAGGATGAGCCTCTTAGCTTTATGCCAACTTATGAAATGAAATGGATGCTTGTTTCGGGCCGGCTCAGGCCTCATTTAGTAAAAGAAGAAACTGCAATAATACAAGTAGAATCATCCGGAGAGCGCCCTATAACGGAAAAGCATGTTTTTATTAGCGAAGTCGTCAAGAGAGACGTTCTGCACGTTTTGGAGGTAGATTACCGAACAGAAGGGAGAGCCCGACCGTTTGTGATAGGCGTTCCCAAAACATCGAAACACAACTACCTTCTTCATCATGAAATCCCCGCTGCGTCTTCGGAGCAAAAAGTGTTATTGTTGATGAGTCCAAGTCCCGAGGATGTCAGACCCACTTTGATTTTTAGAAATCACTCTGCGCAAGGGCGGTTTGTCATTGATCGAATGCGTTTATTGAGATTTGATCTACCTTGTGATGAAGAGTGAGACATGCTTTCAGTCTCGCAATTCTTCATGGTTATGACGGGGGGACTATTGTCAGGCTGGCGTTTGGGAGTTATCGCGGATAAGGCAAAACTAGGACCGATGGCTGATTTGGTGGCCTGATCTCTACAGAGCGTCATAAATAATGCAGAGTGTGCGTTTCAAGGATGAAGTAAATATCAGCATTTGCGCATATTGCATCCTGTTGCACTAATGACGCTCTGTATAGTGCGGATATATTGCTATCATGCTAAGTGCGTTGATACGTTTTTAGGAGATGAAAGGCAGCATGGGCAGGAAATGGACTTGCGGTGGTTTGCGGATATTGTCCCGCAAGTGGACCTGTAACGCGAGTGCAAGCGAAAGTGTGGATATGGCCGACTTTGGATAGTAGGAATGAACGGAATATAATGTAAATGACAAGCAAAAAGCAATCGCTGCTGCGCAAGACGGGCTGGAGCGCGGCGGGGACGTTTTCGGACCTGTTCTGCCGTCTTCTGGCCGGAATAGTCATTGCGCGGATGCTGGGTCGCGAGGGGACCGGGCAGATCGCGTTCGTCGTCTGGATGGTGGAGATGGTCCATATGGCGGCGACGGTCGGCCTGCCGAATGCCCTGACCCAATTCACGGCTGAGCTCAGCGGCCAACAGGCCTCAGGCGCCGCCTTGGGCTTGGTACGCTGGGCCTTTAAGCGCTATGCCGTCACTCTGGTTGCGGGCGGCGTGGTGGCCGTGCTTTGGACGCGCTTGTGGCAAGCGGGAACCAATATGACAGGGTGGGAGTGGCCCGTCCTGTTGCTGATGACGGCGCGATGTCTCGCAATCTTTGCACAGGCCTGCTATAAAGGCCGCCAGCGCTTTGATGTGCTGGCGCGCGTGACGTTCTGGTCAGGGCCGCTGTTGCTTGCGGGTGTAGGAGTGGGCGCCAGGCTTGGAGGGGCGCGCGCCGCATTGGGCGGTTACATATTGGGTTCTGCCGTGTTCGCGCTCTTGAACATTGCCGCGCTTTACGGAACGTCGCCGGCTGGAGAGCCCGAGCGGCCTTTGGTGAACCGTTTCTGGAAATATGCGATCTACACATGGCTTGCGGCAGTGGTATCGGCGTTCGTGTGGTCCCGCATGGAACTTTATTTCATTGAGCGATACCGTGGCGCGGAAGAAGTGGGGCTTTACACGGTGGCGCTGGCCCTGTCACAATTGGCCGCGCAAGGGCCTTTGCTGCTGGTGGGCGCGTTGCTTCCGCACTTTGCCGAACTGGCGGGACGGGGCGACGCCGAGGCTATCCGTCGGCTCTATGCGCAGGCGACGCGCCTGATGGCGTTGCTGTTGTTTCCGGCTTGCGCGATCGGAGCGGCCTTGTGCCCGTTATTGGTTCCGCTGTTGTATGGCAGGGAGTTTGCGGCTGCGATCCCGACGGCAATGATTGTCATGGTCTCTGCAATGCTGAATTTCGCCGCACCGGGCAGCGCGCTAATTTATGCGATGGAACGGTCGCGGTTCATCTTCGTCGGTGGTCTTGTTGGTGCGATTCTCATGTGTTTAGGATGTGATCTGCTTGTTCCGCGTTGGGGCCAGGTTGGAGCCGCCTGTATGCGGCTATTTGGACAGTCTTCCATGATTGTCTTGGGGACTATCTACATTTATTATGTTTTGAAAGCGCCTCCACCTTTGCAAGCCATCGGGCGCGTGTTTCTGGCATCGTTTGCGGGAGCGACCGCGCCTATTCTTGCCTATGTTGCGAATTGTGAATTGACAGTCATGCTGATACTGCCAGTCTTTGGATTGGCCGTTTATATCCTTGTTTTGAGGTGGTTGCGCGCTGTTTCGCTTGAGGACGCTCAAGTTCTTGTCCGAGTACTCTCGGTTGCGCCAACTGCCTTGAGAAACCGAGTGTTCAATGTAATGCGATGGATCGCGTGCGACCGTGAGAATCGTCTATATATGTCATGAGTATCCCCCTTTGCCGCATGGTGGCATCGGGAGTTTCGTTTCATCCATGGCCGGCGCCATGGCTGAATCGGGTCATTCAGTCTTTGTTCTCGGTTGGGGAACCTATCCAGGAAATCGATCGGACGGCATGGTTGAGGTTATAACGATTCCCCAGGCTCGAATACGGGGAGTTGCATGGCTCATCAACCGTCTTCGCCTTCGACGATGGTTGCAATCGGAATGGAAACAAAAACGATTGGATATCGTCGAGGCTCCGGAGTATGAAGGGCCACTTCCCTTTGGCCTCGGCCCAGTTCCTGTCGTCCTGCGTCTTCACCAATCGTGCGTCGCAATGTCGCGCCAGGCTCATAAACCCGTGTCTCCGATTATGGAATGGTGTGAGCGGAACACCTTGCGCCGAAACCAAAACTGGATAGGCGTTTCGAAGTGGATACTGGAGTATACGCGAGAGGTATTCCATCTTTCTCCTCGTCGCTTCACGGTGATCTACAATCCGGCGTCCGTTCGTGATGCCGGAGAATCTTTGCTCTTGCCGAACATTCCTCGGCGCTTCATCCTGTTCGTGGGGGCATTGCGTAGAGCCAAAGGGACCGAAGTTCTGGCCCAAGCTTTCCGTGAATTGGCAGACACATGCCCGGACGTTGACTTGGTATTCGCAGGTCCCGATGTTATTGAAGAAAGAATCAGTGGGAGGGATCGGGTGCGTAGGCTTCTAGGGAGCGAGAGAGAATATCGAGCGCACTTTCTGGGTCATTTAGAACACGACAAGATGATGCAAGTGATGTCCAAAGCCGAAGTTCTGGTGGCGCCGAGCTTTCTGGAGTCCAGTTCCATGGTAGCATTGGAGGCCATGGCGCTGGGGGTTCCAGTGGTTCTCACAAGCCTGGGACCCGGTCCAGAGATTATTGAAAATGGCGTCACCGGTTTATTGGCGGATCCCAATGATCCTTCAGATGTAGCTGCGCAGATTGGCCAGATTCTAAGGAATCCGAACTTGGCGCAGCGTCTGCGTCATCGCGCGAAAGAGACGGTTGCCAAGCGATTCAATCTCACCAATTGTGTGTTAGATACTTTGCGCTTTTACCGAAGTGTATTAGAAGAAGGGATGTCGCATCATGGAAGATAATAATCGCTACGAGCGTTATTCGGAGCACTATCGTCGTGGACTTAACCGCCCACCTGATTGGGAACTCGCAGACCTCACCCCGCAGAGATTCGCATGCAATAAGCCTTGGTTGCCTTCTGACAAATGTGAGCGCATTCTGGACTTGGGCTGTGGGTGGGGGCGTTTTCTCATGTCGCTGTGGTGCGCTGGGTATCGCAATATTGAAGGTGTGGACATCTCGCCGGAAATGGTAGAGATTGCCTGTGAGGCCTGTCGAGGGAGAGTTCCTATTGAAATCGGCGACGGAGAGTCTTTTCTTAAGGAACGCGCCGGCGTCTATGGGCTTATCTGCATTTTTGATGTGATTGAGCACATAGCGTTGGAACGACAACACAGCTTCCTGCGGAGCGTATATCACGCGCTGAGACCGGACGGAATCATAGTCGTGCGCACCGGGAATATGTGTAGCATCCTTGCTGCGCATGCTCGATACTTTGACGTCACACATACCTCCGGTTTTACGGAGTTTAGCCTCCAACAACTCCTTGAGCAGGCTGGTTTCACAGACCATCGACTGACTCCTGATGATTGGGGTTGGGATCCGCTCGCTTGGCGCCCTTGGCGTCCTTGGCGTGGACTGGCCCTTCGAGGAGCGATAAACCATGTGATCCATCGGTTCGCCTACTGGCTACGCAATGCCTATCCGGCTCCAACGCGATATGGGTACAACATCGAGATGTTTTCACGCCGTCCTTAGTCGGATTCTGCCTTGTCAGCCGTAATGTTGAAACCTACCACACAGACTTACCATCATATTGGACAGACTCTGACAACTGGCGAGTCAAGACAGAGGGCGGGTATGAGGCGCTTTTCAGGCGAGTTGGTCCACCTTTGCACCGGGGATTCTATCAACCAACCCTGGACCTTCTGATCCGGAAAGACTGAGTTGATGATGAGGGCCAAGTGCGAACTTGTCTAGCCATCCCAACCTATGGCCGCGAGGACGTCCTGCTGGAGACAATCCGCGAGGCGCTGGCGCAGGAGCCGCCGGCGGACGAAGTCCTGGTAATCGACCAGACGCCCGAGCACGAACCGGCGACGGCCTCGCAGCTGAAGGCCTGGGACGAGGCTGGGGCGATCCGCTGGATTCGCCACTCGCCGCCGAACCTGCCCGGCGCGCGAAACCGGGCGTTGCTCGAAACGCGGTCAGAGATTATCGCCTTCATCGACGATGACGTGCGGCTGGCGCGGGGCTTCGTCGCCGCCCATGCGGCGAACTACGCCGATGCGGGCGTCGCCGCCGTGGCCGGGCGTGCGATTCAGGCCAGCAACCGGCTGATCCCGGCGCGGCAGCGGCCGTGGCCGCGCGAAATGGACCACCGTTTCTTTCGCCTGGACGCGACCGAACGCGTCGAGAGTGTGGGAAATTTCCAGGGCTGCAATCATTCCATCCGCGTCGAAACGGCGCGGCGGCTGGGCGGATATGATGAGAACTTCATCGGCTGGGCCTATCGCGAAGACAGTGATATGGCCTTGCGCGTCCTGCGGTCCGGCGGGCGGATCGTCTTTGACCCCAAGGCGGAGTTGACGCACCTGGGGGCGCCCAGCGGCGGCTGTCGGAAGCGGCCTGGCGCGCGGCTGATGGACGAATGGCGGGTGTCGTTTCCGGAAACGTATTTCTTATGGAAACATTTTTTTCCACGCGCCCACTTCTGGGGCCGCACGCTCTTCTGGAACGTCCGGCGATATGTCCTGCGCTGGGATAACGTGCGACGCCCGTGGCGGCTGCCTTGGGCTTTGGTGTCGTATGGATGGTCGATCGGCGCCGCCGGGGTCCGCGTTGCCCGGAACGGCCGCCAATTTGGATCTCTGCACACAAGGACGCGACTGTGAATTTCCATGATTTCTTTGAGGGGTTGCGGGCGATGGCCTGTTTCGACAATGCCGCGCAACTCATCACGTCCCGGCTGCTGTTTCGACGCAATCCCGTGAGCATCTATCGGATGGGCGGCCGGTCGATCGTAATCGACCACAGTGGGGGTGACGCGACCGGGACGCGCATGGCCATCGCCTCGACCATGTATCGCCGTCTGCTGCCCCGGATGCGTCTTGATGTGCCGGTCAATCTGCTGGACCTCGGGGCCAACGGCGGCTTTCCATTGATGCTGTCGATCCATGGTGTCGCTTTGCGCCGGTGCGTCTGCGTGGAGCTCAACCCCAAGACCTTTGCGCGCCTGACGTTCAACGTTCGCTACAACATCGACTGCGCGTTCAAGGGCTGGAATGTGGCGGTCTGTGGCGAACCACGGGACTTTGAATTGTATCTTGGGACGGGCAGCACCTCTGACAGCATCTGGCGGATGCAGCGGACCGAGGGCGCCCGGAAGGTGACCATCCCCGGCATGACGCTCGACGATATCTATGGCCAATCCTTTGAAGGCGAGACCGTGGACATCTGCAAGATCGACGTCGAGGGCGCGGAACATGAGATATTCGAGACGCCGCATCATCAATGCCTTCGGTCGGTTCGCTATCTGGTGATCGAGATTCACAACGTTGAGGGGCGGAATCCGGAGCAGGTCGTCCGGGCCATACAAGCGCAGGGATTTCGCGAGATTCCCATTGAGGAGCGGTGCGCCGAAGACGTTCGCCTGTTCGAGCGCGACGACGAAGCGTCCGCCTCGAATCCGAGTTTGCCCCTCGGAAGAAAGGCTTCCGAGACGGCATGATGGATCGTCCCGCGAGACTGCTGGTGTTCCGGCTGGGACAGCTAGGCGACACGCTCGTCGCCGTGCCGGCGTTGCGCGTATTGCGGCGGCATTTCGCGGGCGCCCGCGTCACGCTGCTGTGCGAACGCCAGCCGCGCCGTGGGCTGGTCATGCCTTGGGAAGTGATTCGCGAGACCGGTCTGGTGGACGCGTTTCTGCAGTATCCGGCGCACACGAAAGACGCGGCGCTGGGGTGGGGCATGCGGATGGCCGCCTTGCTGTTGCGGCTGCGGGCGGGGCGCTTTACGCATCTGGCCTACCTCGCGCCGTCCGTGCGCCCGGCGCGCGCGGTCCGGCGGGACCTGCGTTTCTTCCGATGGGCGGGCATTGACCGCGTTGTGGGCGCCGAAGGGCTTCCCCAGACGCCTGATCCCCAGATCGGCTCACCGCTTCCGGAAGTTCGGCGCGAGGCCGACCTGCTGCTGGCCCGGCTGGAGCAGTCCGGACTTGCCGTGCCCGAGCCAAGGTCGGAACTGCATCGGCTTGAGCCCACCCGGGACGCGCTGGAAGGCCTCGGCCAATGGCTGGCGTCGCTGCCTCCGGACGGCGGCCGCGCCTGGATCGGAGTGGGCCCGGGATCGAAGATGCCCTGCAAGATGTGGCCCGCGGAGCGCTATGCGGAAGTGGTGCGACGGCTGATCGCCTGGCGCGACGTGTGGCCGGTGGTCTTTGGCAGTCCGGCGGAGCAAGCCCTGGGCCAGCGGCTCGTGGCTCAGTGGGGGCGGGGTTACGTGGCCGCCGGACCGTTGAGCGTCAGCCAGAGTCTGGCGGCGTTGTCCCGGTGCGCGATGTATCTGGGCAACGATTCGGGATCGTTGCATCTGGCTGCGGCGGCCGGGTCGCGTTGCGTCGGAATCTACACGGCGCGCGATCTCCCGGGAAAATGGGATCCGTGCGGGGCCGGCCATATCGTCCTGCGCCGGACGGTCCACTGCGCCGGGTGCATGCTTGAGTCCTGCGACGAGCGCCAAATGCAGTGCCTGCTGTCCATCACGGTCGAGGAGGTGGAAAATGCCTGTCGGCGACTGCTGTCGTGATGGGCAGACGGCCCTGAGCGTCCTTCGACCGGTGCACGCCGCCGCAGGGGCAGTTCATGGCGGGCAGGCATGGATGGCGGGGGGCATTGCCTATGCCCTGAGCGTGATCCCGGTGGCAGGGGCCTGTCTGCTGCTTTTCCACCAGCCGATGGGAACTCTGGCCGTCTGGTGGGCGGTTTGTCTTTCGTGGCTGGGCGTCGTGGTGGCATTCTATGCGGTGGCCCCGGCGCTGGGACTGCGCGGCGTGTGCTTCGGCGGAATGGTCTTCATTGCCGTCCATGCCGTCAGCTGGCTGGTCTGCGATGAATACCTGAAACACTTCGGCGCGATGCATAGTTGGTCGGACGACTACTTCTACCTCATTCAGGCCCGGCTGTTCGACGACATCTTATCGCTGGTGGGCGGCTCGTGGCGGGAAGCCTGGGACCTGTTTATTCAGGAATGGGAGATGGAGTGGTCGCTGTCGGCTTGGCCCATTGTGTTGGGGCAGGTTGCATGGTTTCATCGGGAGAATCTGGACCTGGTTCTGGCCGTGGCTGTGACGCTCAATGCCGGATTTCTGGGGATTTGCCTTGCGCTGATGTATGCGTTCCTGGGCGAGGTGGCGCGGCGGGCCCCTTTGGCGTTGTTCGTGTGTTTCTGCCTGGTCGCCGAAGAGATGATCTTGTTTGCCGGCTCCAGCCGCAAAGACATGCTGACAACGCTGGCCGTGTTGTTGAGCGTGGTGTCCGTTCCGCGGATCGCGCGCCGCGAACGCGCGGTCCGATGGATGCTGGCGCTGGCGGCGGCTGTGATCGTCTTGCTGGGGACGCGCCCGGCATACCTGGTGGTCCCGGCCCTGGCGGGATTTCTGATGGCGATGGAACGCTGGCGCGTCCGTCCGGCCGTGGCGGTGATGATTCTGCTGGGATTGGCGGCGGCGGCGCTGGGATTGGAGGCCGTGCAGAACATTCAGTTGCGCCACCTGTCGGTGTCCTTCTGGCTGCGAATGGGCGCGGCGGAATTTCGGGAGCAAACGGGCTGGGGCGCAACGATCTACAATGTGCCGTTGCTGGGGCCGGTCTTATATTACATCATTGCGCCGATGCCCATTAACCCATTTGCCATCCGACAGTATGAAATGTTCCGTCTGGAAATCCTGCGGAGCGTGGGATCGGCGCTTTACGTTGCGGTATTTGTGTATGTCGTGGTCCGACTGGCGCGGCGTCCGGCGCTGTCGCCAACCCTGTTGATCAGCCTGGCGGTCTATGCTGCCCTTTTCGCTTCGGCGGTCTTCTTTTCTGACGAGGCGCGCTACAAGGCGCCGGGCAACCCGTTCCTTGCGATGGTGGTATTCCTGTTATGGTCTGCGGGGTTGAGCCATGGGCAGGCGGGATCGGTTCGGGCGGGACGCGGGGGCAATGGTCCAATTTCGGCTGAAGCGGGACACGGCCTGCCTGTGCCGCGGTGATTCTGCGATTCGGACAGAGACGACAATTCGCTTGCCTCGTCGTAGCGTAAAGGGCTATCATTCCAACCGTTGGCTTGAAGAGTGGCGAGCGAACATACGGCTGGCGCCTTTGGAGCGCGAGGTGTCGGTCGATTGAGAAGGAGGGCGGGAGGCATGTCCCCCAAGAATTGTTCTGTTTTGCGGCCTGACGTGTCGGCTTTGTCCGCCACGGCAACAGTAATTGCGGCGAGTCCGATGTGTTCTTCGGACTTGAATCCCGATCCCGTTTTGTCTGGGCGTTTGCCCTCTCACGGAATCCGGACGTTTTTTGCGGTTGTTCTGATTGCGGCGCTGTGGGGCGCCCTGACCGGCCTTTGTCATGGCCGTTCCGTTCCGTTCAGTTCAGCCAACGTCATTGACGGGGGCTTTGGCGGGGGAAATGACGCATTTCCCGCCGATCTGGATGGAGACGGGGATTTGGATGTTGTTGGTTCCTCCTTCTATTATGGGATTGCCCGGTGGGTAAACAACGGCGCCGCGAGTTCCTTCACGAAGTATTGGGTGGATGCTTCCTATTCCAAGGCGGTCAATGTGGTCGCCGCGGACGTTGATCAGGATGGGGACATGGATGTCCTGTGCGCCTCGGAAAATATTTCGGTGGCCTGGTGGGAAAACGGCGGTAGTGGGGCGACGTTCACCAAACATCTGGTCGATGGCAGTCTGTATGGCGCATGCGAGCTGATGGCGCTGGATGTGGACAGCGATGGCGACCGCGATCTGGTGGCCGCCGCCCGAGGCGCGGGTCTTCTGATCTGGTATGAGAATGATGGCTCACTCGGTTTCACGAAACATGTGATTGATTCCTCAGTGGAGGGCGTGACTGCTCCGCGGCAGGCCGACATGGATGGCGATGGGGCTCTGGATATCGTCATCTCGGTGTCGGGCGATGCGACGGTGTCGTGGTTCCGATACGAGGGCGCGGGCGCCTTCCGCCGGGTTGACGTTGGCTACCTGGGATCATGGGTCTGCGAAATATCGGTGGGGGATTTGGATGACGACGGGGACCAGGACATCGCGGCGCCGCTGTATCACCCGGAGAACTGCATGCTGGTGGTCGAGAACCTGGGCGGGGACCGCTTCACGTCCCACACGATTGACGCCAGCATCATTGACACGGTTTCAACGGATATCGGCGATATTGACAGTGACGGGGATTTGGACATTGTCGCAGCCGCGGGCGGCGATGGACATGAAGTCGTGTGGTATGAAAACACCGGCGGCCTCAATTTCGTTGAGCGCCAGGTGACGCCAGTCGCCGGCGACTATCAGGGCGTCCATCTCGGGGACCTGGATGGCGATGGCGATCTGGAAGTCGTCTGCGCTGCATGGAGTTCGGGTCAGGTTGCGTGGTGGGAGAATCAGGTGGCGACACATGTGCCCTCGCAACCGGTCAATGTGTCCCCCATCAACGGGGCCACGGGTGTTTCCCTGACGCCGACGCTCCAATCCTCGGCGTTTTCGGATCCCGACGCCGGCGACACGCATGCGGCCTCGCAGTGGCAGGTCCGCACCGCGTCCAGTCCGGCGGACTGGTCCGTCACCGTTTTCAACTCGACGACGGACAGCGTGAATCTTGTTTCGCGCGTCGTCTCCGCCGGGGCGCTGGATTCGAACACCGCCTACTACTGGCGCGTGCGGCACATGGACAATACGGGGGCGTGGAGCGCGTGGTCGGCGCCGACGTCATTTACGACCGTTGGCCCAACGTCCACCGTTCAGTTTTCGCAGTCAACCTCCGTGGGATACGAGTCAGTCACAAGCCCCGTGATCAACGTGGTCCTGTCCAACCCTTTGACATGGCCTGCGCAGATTGACTATGCTGTGACCAGTGGCACGTCCACGGGGGGCCAGGACCGCGTTTGCCCGCCCGGAACGCTTGTTTTTAAAGCCGGTGAAACGACAGCGTCGATTCCGATCACCATCATCAATGACGCTCTCGATGAGTTCAATGAAACCACCATCGTGACGCTGTCCAATCCCGTTGGCCTCACGCTGGGCGCCCTCGATGTTCATACCTACATCATCCTCGATGACGATCCAGAGACCAATCCCGAACCCATCGCGCAACCGCCTTACCGGATTGGTTTTTGTTCGGATCATGAAGACCCGCAGCGCGATATCCATCGGATCAATCTGGATGGCGCGGGACTTGTGAATCTGTCAAAAAGCCCCAATGTGGTCAGTATGGATCCCAAGGCCTCGCGCGATGGACGGTTGATCGCGTGGGCCGGCGGTCCGGAACTGCATTCTGATATTTTCGTGGCCAACAACGACGGCAGCAACGTTCACGTCATTACACCTGACAACTACGATAACGTCTGTCCCACGTTTCATCCCGATGGAAACCATGTCTCCTACATGCGCGTTTATAGCTCAATGTGGTTGACAGACATTCATACGCTCGCCAGCATTCAGATTCCCATTGTCACTTCCCAAGCCGGTTACAGCGATTGGTCACCCGATGGGTCCAAACTCATCTATGACAACTGGAACTCGGGATCGGTGGCGGAACTCTACATCCTGGACATGGCCACCAGCGTCAGTACCCGTATCCGGGCGACGCCGGGGTGGCAGGATGTCGTCGGCGCGTGGTCGCCCGATGGCGCCAGGATTGCCTTTGGCTCGAATCAGGCCGGTTCGCATGACATCTACGTGATGAACGCGGACGGAACCGCAATGGTGAATCTGACCGGCGACTGGAGCGGCTCGGACGAAAGCCGTCCTGCCTGGTCTCCCGATGGCGAGATGATCGCCTTCAATTCCAACAGGGGCGGAAGCGAGGACATCTGGATCATGAACGCGGACGGCTCATGCCGGTTCCAACTGACGCAACTGGCCGGAATGCAGTATAACCCGTGCTGGCTGGGCCAGGTGGCGCAGGCGTCCCCCACGCCGACGCCCTCGCCGACACCCGCTTGGATTCATAATCCCGCCACGGGCAATGATTACCGCCTGACCTGGGTGAAGTCATGGGCGGCGGCCGAAGCCGAGGCGGTTTCCGAGGGCGGCCATTTGGCGACGATCAACGATGTCGCCGAGAACCAATGGATTCTAACCAAATTCGACGCGCCCTTGACCGGTTACAAGGGACTATGGATTGGCCTCAATGACGCGGCCGCCGAGGGGACGTTCGTCTGGTCCAGCGGAGACGCGTCGGCCTATCGCAACTGGTATGCGGGCGAGCCCAACAACAGCTCGCCCGGCGAGGGCGACGACTACGCCGCGATCTACACCAACAGTTCCTCGTATGGCGCAGGCTACTGGAATGACTGCCCGGCGGACTATGTCCTGCAGGGGATCATCGAGCGGCCCGGCGCGGCGCCGACGCCATCGCCAACCCCCAGTCCCACGCCGGCGCCAACACCCATAACGACGCCGACGGACCGGCTTGTGTTCGATGTCAATGGAGACATCGGGTCCATCAAATCAAACGGCCGGGAACTGGCGTTGCTGACG
>Ga0101944_10005916_pt1 | contig 13407 bp, 11 predicted proteins | sample DewCreD2012metaG_FD_75245 | JGI IMG/M metagenome (GOLD analysis project Ga0101944, IMG submission 75245) | Hot spring sediment bacterial and archeal communities from British Columbia, Canada, to study Microbial Dark Matter (Phase II) - Dewar... ... | reverse complement strand
GGACGGCGACCTGCCGCGCTCCCTGCCCCTCCCGCCCCAAACCGGAACCATCTGCCTGCGCGCTGTCAGCGCGGAAGGTGAACCATTCCAAACGGTGCTAAAGCCAGGCGTTTGACCCTCCCGATTCTCGTGACAAATGACACATGACGGATGGGGGCGTTTTTGCTATCGTACCTGTGCCCGTCAATTCATAGCGCAGCCGCTTCGCGGGCCGCAGCCAAAGGCTGCTCTGATTTGCGCTCATCGCGCAAATCCTGCGCCAAGATACTATAAAAAAAAACTTCCGGGCCGCAGCGGGCCCGGAAGTCTGGTGATGCTGGCTGGATTTCTCGTCTACTTGTCGTTGAGCGCCGCCACGCCGGGCAGTTCCTTGCCTTCCAGGAACTCCAGGCTGGCCCCGCCGCCGGTGGAGACGTGCGTCATCTGCTTGGCGACCCCGGCTTTTTTGACCGCGCTGGCGCTATCGCCGCCGCCGATGACAGTCGTCGCGCCACTTTCGGCCAGCAGGCGCGCCAGGGCAAACGTTCCCTCGGCAAATTTGGGGAACTCAAAGACGCCCACCGGGCCGTTCCACACAATTAGTTTCGCGCCTGCCAAAACGGATTTGTACAATTCCAGTGTCTTCGGGCCTACATCTAACATGCGCCAACCGGCGGGGATTTTGTCCACATCTACCACCTGGCTATTGGCTTCAGCGTCGAACTTATCGGCAATGACGGCATCTACCGGCAGAACGAGTTTTTCGCCCAGTTTCGCCAGCAGCGCTTTGGCAGTTTCGAGGGCTTCGGCTTCGACCAGGCTGTCTTGCATGTTCAAGCCTTTGGCTGCCAGGAAGGTATTCGCCATGCCGCCGCCGATGATGAGCTTGTCGCACTTGGCGGCCAGGGTCTCGACGACCAGAATCTTATCGCTGATTTTCGCGCCGCCCAAAATGGCAACGTAGGGGTGTTCCGGGTTGGCAACTGCTTTGCCCAGGTATTCCAGTTCCTGCTCCATGAGAAAGCCGGAAACGGCGGGCAGGAAGCGGGCAATGCCCTCGGTGGAGGCGTGCGCGCGATGCGCCGAGCCAAAGGCGTCGTTGACGTACACATCGGCCAGGGCTGCCATCTGCTTTGCCAGTTCCAGGTCGTTTTTCTCCTCGCCCTTGTGGAAGCGGGTGTTTTCGAGCATCACCACATCGCCGGGTTTAAGATTTTTGGCAATTTCTTCCACTTCCGGCCCCACGCAATCGGGAGCCATAATAACAGGGCGGCCCAAATGCCCGGCCAGCACTTCTGAAGCGGCTTTCAGGCTAAATTCGGGGTCGGGCCCGCCTTTGGGGCGCCCCAGGTGGCTGGCAAGCAGGACGGATGCGCCTTGTTCCAACACATATTGGATGGTCGGCAGGGCGGCTTTAATGCGCTTGTCATCGGTCACTTTGCCATCAGCCATCGGCACGTTGAAATCCACGCGCATAAAAACGCGCTTGCCCTTCAGGTCAATGTCTTTTACGGTTTTCTTGTTCATAACGTACTCCCATTTGAAAACAAGTAGACAGGTAAACAAGTACAAACGCACCTGTTTCCTTGTCTACTTGTTTACCTTTACCTTTTTACAGGCTCTTCGCCATCAACGCGGCCAAATCTGCCGTGCGTACCGAGTAACCCCATTCGTTGTCGTACCAGGTCACAACCTTGATGAAAGTACTCTTTTCCTTGCCCAAAACGCTGGTGAAAGGCAGGTCAACCGACGAACTATATGGGCTACCTTTGAAGTCCATGCTGACCAGGGGTTCATCCACCGCTTCGAGAATGCCCTTGAAGCGCGGGCTGGCGGCGGCATCACGGAAGGCCTGGCGCAGTTCTTCGGTGGTGGTTTCCTTTTCGATTTCAGCGGTGAAGTCAACCACCGAAACGGTTGGGGTCGGCACGCGCAGCGAATAGCCGTCGAACTTGCCCTTCAGGTCGGGGATGACCAGGGCCACTGCCTTGGCAGCGCCGGTGGTGGTCGGGATGATGTTCAGGCCTGAGGCGCGCGCACGGCGCAGGTCGGAGTGCGGCATATCCAGCACCTTTTGGTCGTTGGTGTAGGAATGCACGGTGGTCATGAAGGCGCGCTTGATGGTGTACAGGTCATGCACCACTTTCGCGGCAGGCGCCAGGCAGTTGGTGGTACAGGAAGCGTTGGAAACGACGTGATGGGTCGCTGGGTCGTATTTGTCTTCGTTGACGCCCAGTACCACAGTCAGGTCTTCGCCTTCGGCAGGGGCCGAGATGATGACTTTCTTGGCGCCGCCCGCTGTGATGTGATTGACCGCGCCCTTGACGGTCTTGCCCTTCTTGTTCACGCCGTCGTTCTTGATGGTGAACAGACCGGTCGATTCAATCACGATGTCAATGCCCAGGTCGCCCCATTTAATGTTGGCCGGGTCAGTTTCTTTGAAGACTTTGACTTTCTTGCCATCAATCAAGAGGTCTTCGCCTGCAATTTCCACTGTGCCGTCATAGCGGCCATAGGTCGAGTCGTACTTGAGCAGGTGCGCCATCGTTTTGATGTCGCCAATGTCGTTGAAGGCCACCACTTCCAGCGTCTCCGGGTAATAATCGCGGATTGCCTTGAACACCTGGCGGCCAATGCGGCCAAAGCCATTGATACCAATTTTTGTTGTCATAAAAAACCTCCTCAGGTTTATGAATTGTGATTTTTTGCACAATCGGCATTTTACCATAAATTATGGAGTGCGGGAACTTGCTCCTGCGCATTGAACTCCATAGGGGATGGGAAAAGCGCGCTTTTGCTCGAATGACGGGAACAACCCTCTAATTTTACAACACAACGGGCAGTTTCTACCCTATCCGGCGCGCCGGAACTGGCCGGTCTGGAACTTTCGTGCTGCAAAATGGCATCTTGCGCCACCCCTCTCTCACTCCGAAAGCGGCCCGGTGCGCTCGTAGAGCAAATCCATGAGCACCTGAGCCAGCTTGATAGAATCGTGCCGCCAAGGCTGTTCTTCATCCACCAGGTTGGCAGGATAGAGGGGATAACGACTGGCGGCCTCGTCAATTTTCACCCATTCTACCCCATGCGGGAGCGATTTCTCGTGCCAATTATTGCATACCACGATGTCGAACAACCGTTCCCCAACGTGTTTTTCTAACACCGAAACATGGTCACTGACCTGGTAGCCGCTCGTCTCTCCGCGTTGGGTAGCAATGTTGACCACATAGACCTTCAGCGCTTTGCTTGCCCGCAACGCCGCCAACAAATCAGGGACAAGCAGGTTAGGCAGCAGACTGGTATATAAACTGCCGGGGCCGACCACTACTAAGTCGGCGGTAAGAATGGCGCGAATGGAGGGAGGGAAAGCTGATGGGTTGTTCGGCTCCAGGTACACGCGCCGCACCCGTCCCTGCGCTTCGGGAATACGGCTTTCCCCTTCCACGCGCACTTCTTGGGCCGAGCCGGGCAATTGCACATCGGCTATCAATTTGACATCGTGCAGGGTGGCCGGCAGGACGCGCCCGTTGACCGAGAGCACCCGTCCCGATTCGGCCACCGCTTCCTCAAAGCTGCCCGTTAAATCAGCCAGGGCCGAGATGAACAGGTTGCCAAACGAATGACCGCCCAGGCCTGAGGCATCGGTAAAGCGATACTGGAACAACTGCGTCAACATCGCTTCGTCGTTAGAGAGCGCCGCCAGGCAGTTCCGAATGTCGCCGGGCGGCAAAATGCCCAGGTTTTGGCGCAGCTTGCCCGATGAGCCGCCGTCATCGGCCACTGTTACGATGGCGGTGATGTTGTTGGTGTGGTTCTTTAGCCCGCGCAACAGGGTAGACTGTCCATGTCCGCCGCCCATGGCAACCACGCGCGGCCCGCGTTCGCGGCGGCGGTGACCGGCTATCTGGTCAACCAGTCGTTGGCCGGGGCGCAAGAACGGATTGAGCAGGGCGCGGTTCAACCCCGCAATGCCCCAAATGACCAGGCCGAATCCAACCAGAATGAGCAGAGCAACCCGCATTGGGCGCGGCAAAAAGCGCAGGGTCGCCACATCCAATACGTCCACCAGCTCACTGACTGGGGTGGTGCGGTAAACATCCAGCAAAAAATAAGCAACGCCCACGCCTAGTAAAGTGATACCGGTGAGCAGCATCAACAGCCAGCGCTTGACCCCCAGCCCCGGTTTCAGCCACAGCGCCAGCCCTGAAATTTCAGTATGCAGGGCAAAAAGCCACTTTCGCATGGTCACGCGGCGATAATAGCAGTGTTCAAATCTTTCGTCAATTGGGCTTCACGACTTACCTTAAAACGATTGCCGCGTAGTTCATCGGGACGCTTATCCAGGCTGTCACAGTTTGCGCAAACAGAATAAGCGGCTCGCCCCACAAACCCAGCAGCAGGCACAAGCCAATCAAAAGGGCAGGGGCCAGCAGAAAGTCACCCTGCTTGGGTTTAACAGCCGGTTTTTGCTCGAACCATATTTTGATGAAAGCTGAAATCACGTAAAACACGGTCAGCACGCTAGCCACGCCAATGATGGCGAGCGGCAGGTATTGAGCCGCCTCGATGCCGCTCCAAAAAATTCCCAATTTGCTCAAAAAGCCATTGGTTGGGGGGATGCCCGCCAGTGACATGCCACCCAGCAGAAAAAGCGCCCCGGCGAAAGGATGGTATTTGCCCACCCCTGCCACGACCTCGAACGAAGCAGATTTAACCGCCGCGCGGCTGGCCATTGCCCCTGCCAGCATCAGCATGGCCGATTTGACCAACGCATGATTGAACGCAAAGACCAGCGCTGCGGTAATCGAAAGCGGCGTTCCCCAGCCAAACCCAACCAGGATGAACCCAATCTGGCTTAGTGTGGAATAAGCCAACATGCGTTTGGCGTTGTGGGTGCCGGCTGCGCCAAACCCGCCATAGACCACGCCGACTACGCCCAGCAAAACCAGCAAGGAGCGCAACGCATCCGCCTCGCTCACAAAGAGCAGACTCGTCGTGCGCAACAGGCCGTACACACCGACCTTGACCACGACCGAGGAAAGCATAGCGCTGACCGGGGTGGGCGCGGCGGCGTGAAAATCGGGCTGCCAAAAGTGAAAAGGGAAGGCCGCGCTTTTGGTCAAAAATGTAGCGGTCAATAGCACCATCCCAGCCAGGGTGAGAGCGGATAACGGCCCCCTGTTTATCAATTCACTCAATTGCGCAATGTTGAGCGTGCCATACACGGCGTAGAGCGAGCCAATTCCGAGCAGGAAAAAAGTGGAGGCGACAGTGCTGATGAGGATGTATTTGTAGGATGCTTCCACGCCAAATTCGTCATCGGCTATGCCGGTTAGGGCGGTGCCGGTAATGACGATAACTTCTGTGAAGACGAACAGGTTGAGCAGGTCGCCGGTCAGAAACGCGCCGCTCAAACCGGTTGCCAGGCCGAAAAATAGCGGATAAAACGTAGGATATTGCACCACCTTTTCGGTGGAGCCAAGCGCGTATACGATGCCGGCAGTCAGTACCAGGTGGGTCATCAAAAGCATGAAAACCGTCAGCGGGTCGGCCACTAGTGTAATGCCAATCGGCGCGGGCCACAGACCCGGATGTAACACCAGTCCCTTCTGATTTGTCAGGACGACCCAGGTCAGCACAGAAGTGGCAACCAGGGCAAGCAGCATGATTGCCAGCGCCAGGCCAGATTGCAAAGCGCGGCGTTTGCGCGTCAGCAAGGTGAAGACCACACCCGCGAAGGGTAACAAAAAGGGAGGCAGAATGAGCCATTCCATAGCGGTTTCTTTCTGGTTGAACAAAAAACTCGCCGCCGGGCGAGTTTTTCACTCAAACATCTTTGCCCGAACCTCGTGGGAGAACCTTTGCCAGGTCATCACGTAGCGAATGTTTGAGCGGCAGGCCGGTTTTGTAAGCGGCAGATGATATGGCGTGCGCAACAACCGGCGAAGCGAGCAGCAGAAAGACAATAATCACCAAACCTTTGAAGATGGTCAGGTCGGGTAAAATGGCAACCGCCGCGCCCAGAATCATCACCGCGCCAAAGGCGCTAATTTTGCCGGTGGCGTGCAGACGGGTATAGACATCAGGCAAGCGGATTACGCCCAGCATTCCAAGCGAAGAGAAAACGATGCTCAATAACAAGAGCACTAAGGCGATGATTTTCCAAAGAATGGTGAGAACTTCCATAGCGTTAGAACATCCTGTGGTCTACAATGTACTTGGCAAGCGCAATTGTCGTCAGGTAACTGAGCGCGGCCAACCCAAGGGCAATATCTACGAAAATAACGTTGTTGGCGTTTACATCGAGCGGTTCATAGACTTCGCTGACGATGGCAAACAAGACCAACATGCACAAAAGCAAGATGCCGGTCAGGTCAACGCCTATCAGGCGGTCAAAACTGTTTTCGCCGCGCCAAGCCCGCCAGACAGCGAGCAATAGGAAAAGCGTATGTAAAATCAGAGCAAAGATAGCTACATAAACCAGGGCATTGTCTAGGAATTGGTTGAAAGCGTCCATTAATTTACCCCTTTTCCGTTTACTCGACAATTTTGCTCAGCAGGTTGCGCCGCAGCGATTGGGCCTCTTCTGCATATTCTTTCGAGCGGTTGACATCGAGGGTGTGGGTGTACATGATGCCTTTTTCATCTATTGCAACCACCATCTCGCCGGGGGTCAGAGTGATAGCGTGCGCGCTTAGCGCGGTTGCCAGTTCGCTTTGGCAGCCCGAATCAATCGCCACAATGCCGGGCCGGATGGGGAGTTTGGGGTCCAGCACAATCAGGGCGACGTTGTAGGCGCTTTTGAACATATCCACAATCACCAGGCCGGCATAACGCAATAGCCCCCACATAAACGGCAGGAAACGCCGCCAGTTGAAGGGGCGCGAGCGGCCAGGCAGTAAAGCGCTGACGCCCAGGGCAATCAATGCGCCAAATACCAGGTTGGGGAGCAGGTTGTCGCCAGGGCGGTGTGAGAGCGCCAGGTAAACCAGCAAAAGAGGCAAGGCAATTTGCAAACGAACCATCGTTTTCTTCCTTATGGTAATCCAACCTACGGCAGGGCGTTGACCACTGCGATATAGGTTTCAGGCTGCAGGAGAATGGAAACTGCATAGTCTGAAGCAGAGACCAGCGGCCCGCTCCAAATGCCAAACGCAAAACAGAGCGCAATTAAAATGGCCGGGGCAATCAGTTTATCACCGTTTTTGGGTTTGAGCTCTGGATTTGGCTCAAACCATATTTTCATGAACGAGCGAATGATGTAACTGAGCGTGATGATGCTGGCAACGCCGATGATTCCGAGCGAGAGATATTGCCCGGCTTCGATGCCGCTCAGGAAAATCATCAGTTTGCTAACAAACCCATTGAGAGGTGGGATGCCCGCCAGGGCCATTCCGCCCAGCAGGAAAAGCACCCCGGCAAACGGGCTTGCCTTTCCAACACCCACCACCGCCGAAAAAGCGGCATTTTTATCGGGCGTGCGGCTAGCCATGGCGCCTGCCATCATCAGCATGGCGGCCTTTGCCAGGGCATGATTGAAGGCAAAGACCAGCGCGCCCGAAAGGGCCAGCGGGGTTCCCCAACCGATGCCAACCATGATGAACCCCAACTGACTCATGGTGGAATAGGCTAGCATTCGCTTGACGCTGTAAGTTCCGGCAGCGCCCAGGCCTCCATAGATGACGCCAATGACGCCAACGATGACCAACAGGGTTTTGAGCAGTTCGAAGCCCGGGAAGAGCATGATGGTCAGGCGCAGGAAGCCGTATACGCCTACTTTGACAACCACTGACGACAAAACCGCATGAACCGGGGTGGGCGCGGCGGTGTGAAAGTCGGGCTGCCAAAAGTGGAAGGGAAACCCAGCGCTTTTGGTCAGGAATGTGGCGGTCAGGAATGCCAGGCCTGCCATGGTGAGCGGGTGCGATGGATTGGCGGCAATTGCCTGTGCCAGTTGCGCCAGGTTGAGCGTGCCATGTACGGTGTACAGGCTGCCAATGCCCAACAGGAAGAGCAGCGCGCCCACTGTGCTGATAATCAGGTACTTATAAGAGGCTTCGACGCCGTATTTGTCATCGGCCATGCCGGTTAGCACCGCGCCGCTGATGACGATAAGCTCGGCGAATACGAAGAGATTGAACAGGTCGCCAGAGAGAAACGCGCCGCTCATGCTGGTCGCCAGTCCCAGGAAGACAGGGTAAAAGGTAGGGTATTGAACGACTTTTTCAATCGTTCCGGTGGCGTAGAGAATACCGGCAGCCAGCACCAATTGGGTCATGACCAGCATGAAAACACCCAGCGGGTCGGCAATCAGCGTAATCCCTGCTGGTACAGGCCAGAGGCCTGATTGCAGGGCCAGGATTTCACGTCCCACGAAAACCCGCTGCGCCAGCGCCAGCGAGGATGCCAGCGCAGCGAGCATAAATCCCAGCGCCAGGCCGGCCTGCAAACGGCGCTTCTTGCGCGTTAACAGCGTAAGCACGACGCCTGCAAAGGGGAGGACGAGAGGAGGGAGCAGCCAGTATTCAGTCATCGGTTGTTAGTATTCGGTAACGTATTCAAGCTGTCGGATTCACAAATCTCAAAATTCGAATAACGAATATCGAATAACGAATATCGAATAACGAATTGCACACGCTAATACTTCAAGCCTTCGATTTCATCGCTGTCACTGGTTTTGTAACGGAATCCAATCACATAGAGCAGGCTCAGCACAAAGGCGAAACCGCCTGCGCTGATGACAATGGCCGTCAAAACCAGTGCTTGCGGCAGGGGGTCGCTAATTTGCGCGGTATGGTCATAATAGGCGGCGGCAATTCCGTCGTAAGCGCCTGCTGTCAGCAGGAACATGTTGACAGCGTTGGCGAGAATCACCAGGCCAATAGCAGACCGGATGATATTGCGCCGCAACAATTGGAACACGCCCATTGCAAACATCGCGCCGATGGCGAGAGCAGTCAGAAAGTTCAACATAGTAAGTACCCGTTCTTTCCCAAAACTTAATTCTGTCCGATTTCAGTCAGTAAGTCATTGCTTTCTTTATCCGCTTCGGTGGGATGGCCGAGGTTGTCGAGTATCAGCACCGAAGCGCCCAGCACCACCAGGCAGATGGAGATTTCAAACAACAGGGCATTGCTTATCGAGATTCCATTGGGCAGAAAGGGGGTGATACCGAGCAAGTCATCGTAATGAATGACCGCAAAAAAGCCCCGCCCTTGCTGGCCATTCCCAAGAAGGAAGCCCAACAAGGCGTTGGCAAGGGCTAAACCGAGCCCAACCCCAATGAAGCGCACGGGCTTTAGCCATTTCAATTTGATTTTGATTGCGTTATAGCCAAAGATGATGTACCAACTGGAAATTGCCAGGCTGATGGTGACGCCGGCGGTAAAGCCGTCTCCGGGCTGGTCATGCCCATAGAGAACATGCGTGAGGGCCACAATCACCGCCAAGGGCAACAGGGCATAGGCCAAAAGATGCAAGAAGGATGAAGTGGGCAGGCCAAACACGCCGCGCGGTTCGCCAACCGGGTTTTGGCGTTCTGCTGGCTCAACTTGTTCTTCTTTGCTCGCTTTTCGGACGGTATAGTGCATGATGGTGTATATGCCCAGGGCCGCAAATGCAAAGACCATGATTTCCAGCATGGTATCGAGCGCGCGAAAATCAACCACAATTGCGCCAACGATGTCTTTGGCGCCTGCGAGTGCTTTTGCGTTTTCGTCGTAGTACAGGGAGGCTTGCGCGGGATGTTGGCGCGACTCGAGCGAGGCAAAGGTGACCGCAAAAACAATCGTTCCCAGGGCCAGCGCCAGGAAAGCATCGCGCAGTAAGCCAACGCGCGTTTGGCGCAGGGTAAATTCTTGCGCCTTTTTGCGCAGTTTGCGTGGGATGATGGTGAGGGTGATGACCAGGATGACGGTAGCGAGCGTATCAACCACTACTTGTACCAGGGCCACATCAGGGGCCGGTTCCATTGCCATCCAGGCCGCCACTGCCAGGCCTGAAACCCCAAAGCCGAGAATGGCGTGCAGGTCACGCAGCAGAAGAACGCTGACTAGCGAAGCGCCGACGGCTATCAGCAAGGCCAGGGCGCGCAAGAAGACGAAAATCCAGTTCGTTTCAGGCAGGGCAACGATGGCTTGCAGTCGCAGGAATTCGAGCGGCAGGCCGCCAAACCACAAGACCATTGCAAAAGCGGTCGCCAGCATGATTCCTATATAGAAGCGGATTTGTCCGCGCTGAAGCAGGGTGGCCTGGCGCGCGCCCCACTCCAGCCCAGCGAGGGTGGCGTCATAAAGCGCGTTGACGGTCAGGTTGGGCAAGAAGGCCATCAGCGCCGGGCGCAGGCGGTTGCGCTGCCAGAACAAGAGCAGGCCAAGTGAAACGGCCACGATGGACAGAATCAGGGGGACGTTAATCCCTGTCCACAGTGCAAGCGAAACTTTGACCTTCGCGCCATAGGCCGCTTTGGCGGCCTCGGCTAAAAAGTTGGCGAGGAAGGCCGGTTCGACCGGGGTGAGGCCAATCAGTAGGGAGAGCGTGGCGGGCAGGGCCGGCGCCAGCCAGAATCCCCATTGGGGGTCGTGGCCGTGCGGGGGGTGTTTGGGGTCAGCCGGTTGGCCCAGGAACACGCCCCAGACAAGAATGGCCGCCTGGAAAAGAATCAACGCCCCGGCGATGACCGTTGTCAGCGGGAAGATTGTTGAAATAACGGCAGGCAGGCTGGGGTGCGTGGCGGAAGCCAGCAGGGTCTCTTTTGCCAGGAATCCGAACAGGGGCGGCAGTCCAGCCATCGAGAGCGAGGCGATTCCCACAATCCCAAACAAGACAGGCATTTGCCTGCGCAGCCCGCCCAGTTTGCGCAGGTCGCGCGTGCCGGTTTCGTGGTCAATGATGCCCGCCGACATGAAGAGCGCCGATTTATAGAGCGCGTGCGCCAGGATGCTGATGACCAGGGCTTTGAAGGCGATTTCGGTGTCTTGTCCGATGAGCGCGACCAGCACGCCGAGTTGCGAGACAGTGGAATAGGCCAAAAGCGGCTTGAGGTCATTTTGTTTGGCGCCCAGGTATGCGCCAACCAGCATGGTGGTCAGGCCAAAGAGCGAGAGAACCCAAAACCACAGGTCGGTGTTGCCGAGCGCCGGGTTGAGCCGCGCCAGCAGATAAACGCCGGCTTTGACCATGGTGGCCGAGTGCAAAAAGGCGCTGGCCGGGGTGGGGGCACTCATGGCCTCGGGCAGCCAGATGTGGGCCGGGAACTGCGCGCTTTTGGTGAACGCGCCCAGCGCGATGAGGGTGAATAGTACCGGATAAAGCGGGCTGGCGGTCAGGATTTCGCGGCTGGCAAGGACGGTTTTCAAATCTGCGCTGCCACTGAGGTGCATGACGAACAGGAAGCCTGCCAGCAGGGCGATTCCGCCGCCGCCGGTGATGAACAGCGATTTGAACGCGCCTTTGCGGGCGGCTTCGTCTTTGTATTTATAGCCAATCAGCAGGAAGGAAGAGATGCTTGTGCCTTCCCAAAACAGGAAGAGGGTGATTAAGTCGCCCGCCAACACCAGACCCAACATGGCGAACATGAAGAGCAGAGTATAGGCGAAGAAGCGGTACTCGATATTCGAATTTCGAGTATCGAGCATCGAATTATCTACTCCCGAATGATCGAAATAGTAGCCCGTGTACACAACGACCAGCGCGCCAATGCCGGTGATGATGAGACCGAACAGGGCTGAGAGGCCATCCAGGTAGAGCGAGAAATTCAAGCCCAGTGACGGAATCCAGGGAATGGAAAATTCCAGGGCTTTCCCGTGCAGTTGGGCGGCGAAGGTAAGCAGCGCGCCGAACGAGGCGAGAGGAAAGATGGAAAGAAGCCAACCGGCTTGCGGGTTGCTCAGCGGCGCGCGGCGCAATAGGAGAATGACCAGAATCCCGATGGGGAGGAGAAGGAGAGGAAGGAGCAAGGCAACCATAGGAATATTTTAGCAAACAATCATAAAAAATACCCGCTTTTGAAGCGGGTTTTGATACTTTTCATAGGATGTCCATCTACGCCCAGCGGCGGATGTGGAATTCATACCACAGTGAGATGACGAGCGTCAGCACGGTCAGAGGCAGAACGAACCAACCCATCACCAGATTGACCATTGGCAGAGCATCATGACCGGTGGCATTTAAGATGAGATACACTGTATATGCTATGTAGTAGCCCATGAAAAGGAAACCTTCCCAGCGAAAGATGTGTCCGCCAGTAAAAAAAACCGGGAAGGAAGCCAGCGCAACCGCAATCATGACCGGGATGTCGAAACTGATGGCGGCCTGCGAAACGGGTATCCCAATCGGAACGATGATGGCGCTCAACCCCAGTACCGAAAGCAAATTGAAGATATTGCTTCCTACTACATTACCTACGGCAATATCCCGTTCACCTTTGATGGCAGCCATCACTGATGTTGCCAGTTCGGGCAGGGAGGTGCCAACTGCTACAACGGTCAGGCCAATGACGAGTTCACTAATCCCCATCCAGCGTGCCACTGCTACAGCACTATCCACCATCCAGCGCGCGCCGAGAATGAGCAATCCCAGCCCGGCCACTATTAGGGCAATGTTCAAAAGCCAGCCGAGCAGGTTTTTCTGCTCGCGCGCAGCATATTCTTGCTCATACTCCTGCTCTACCTCCCGGCTTTCGGAGCGGCTCTGGCGAATCAGGAACCAAGTGTAAATGAGCAATAAGCCAAACAGGATGAACCCTTCAAAGGTGCTAATCAGGCCATCCAGCGCGAACAGGAAGGTGGTAATGGAGACGCCAATCATAATTGGCACATCTTGCCGAACGACCTGCTGCTGTACCATCAGTGGCGCAATTGCAGCAGAAAGTCCCAAAATAAGCAGGATGTTGGCAATATTACTGCCAACCACGTTGCCAATGGCGATATCGGGTTGGCCCGCCAGCGAAGATTGGACATTGATTGCCAATTCTGGCGCGCTGGTGCCAAAAGCGACCACCGTCAAACCGATGACGAGTGGCGAAATGCCAGCCCAAGCTGCAATTCGTGATGCGCCGCGCACCAAAATTTCCGCGCCAAAAATGAGCAGCGCCAGTCCGGCAATGAACATAAACCCTGTCAGAAGTGTCATATCGTTTTTGTCTCCCAAAATCTCGCGGTGAAAAACGCGCCAGGAATTTTATGAGATAATGGCACTTATCATACCATTACTCTGGTTTCCCTTTAACAGCGAAAATGAAAAAGCGAGGAGTAGATGAACTTGCAGCTGCAAAACCCAGTCGGGCTGAATAAAAAACAGTGGGAGACGGCCTTGCTATTGGGGCTGTTTACCGTTTTATACAACCTGGTGGAGGGCCTGGTTTCGGTGTATTTTGGCGTCTCGGATGAAACCATTGCGCTGTTTGGTTTTGGCGTGGATTCGTTCATCGAG